>Ga0307421_1000527_pt1 | contig 24568 bp, 26 predicted proteins | sample SalMarWE160270MG_FD_202163 | JGI IMG/M metagenome (GOLD analysis project Ga0307421, IMG submission 202163) | Salt marsh sediment microbial communities from the Plum Island Ecosystem LTER, Massachusetts, United States - WE1602-70 | ecosystem: Environmental > Aquatic > Marine > Intertidal zone >...
TTTTTTTTCTTTCTTTTTTTTTATTAATTTTTAATTAGAAATTTTCTTGTATTGAAATAAATTTTTTCTAAAAAAATCAAGAAAAATTTATAAATCTCTTTTATGTTCCTTATTAATGCGACCTTTAGAAACAAAAAAAGGCAAGGAAGGTAAGAAAAAGAAAAACCAAATGATCATAGGCTTATTTATTGCTTTCTTAATGATTTTCAGTGTTGTTGGCTATGCTCTTTTATCTGGTTATCAAGGTCAAGAGCAGGGCCAAGAAACATATAATGATCATATCTTTACTAAAACACAAGAGGGATGGAAAACCCAAGTTAGTATTGAGAATCAGGCTTTCATAATAACAACTGCTTATCTACCTCAAGAATTAGAAAATATAAGTATGCAGGGAACACCTCTTCTCGATTCTTTTAGATTCAAAACACTTTATATTATAGCAAATGATGCAAGCGAGAGACAGGCAGCTTCTAGTTTCTACACTAACTTAAATAAAATAGCCTTAAGAATACAGTTAGCTTGTTCTGAAGAGGAATCAGAAACAGAATTTTGTTTAGAAAATGAATTACCTATTAAAAGCTGTAATGATGCAACTTTTGAGACAACAATCATAGAGATAAAAGAGAGTGAAACAGAAGAAGCAAGCATAACATATAAAAATAACTGCATTATTATAGAAGGTAAGGGCAACGAGCTAGTAAAAGCAGCTGAAAAAACTATATTTGTAGTTTTTGGAATAATATAAAATGGTAAAAAGGAAAAAGAAAATCCAGAGAAAGAAAAATAAAGCAGAAGATAAGAAAGCTAAGACAGAAAAGAGAGTAAACACAAAAAAAGTTATTTGGACTTTAGTAATTATTGTACTTGTTTTAACCATAGCTCTTATATTTCTCATATTCAGGGAACAAATATCCGCAGAATGGGATATATTAACAGGGAAAATATTTACATGGAAAGGCATGACTTGGCATAAAACAGATCTTAAAGGATTTACAATTTATTCATCAGAACTAGCTATTTATAGGCCAGTAGAAGACAGGACTTTTTATTATACATTGAATCTGAGAAATGATCCACGAAAGCTTGAGACAATAATGGCAGATGTAGAAAGCAAGCCTCAAAGAATGGTCTATATATCATTTGAATCTGAACCTTTGGAATGCACAGATTCTATTGTTCTTGCTGCATGGCGTATTGGAGATTTCATAGATGCTTTAGGATTAAAAAAACAGGGGGCTTTTGCCAACAATCTAACAAATAATATTTCAGAAGTTTATGATAATGTCAGTCATAAGATAAAGAATTGCTCACATGCAGAAGAAGGAACATCTGTTATTCTTCTAAAGGAATCAGATACTGATGAAAGCTATGTTCATCAGGAAGGTTATTGTTATGTTCTAGAGATAGCTGAGTGTGAGACTATTGAAACTAGCGAAAGATTTGTTCTAGCTCTTATCGAGACAATGAGCAGAGAGCCTCTTGAATAATTTCTTAGATGATTAAAAGTTAATTTTATAAGTTTCTTTTCTTCTATTCTTTTAAGCCCGGATGGCCCAATGGTAAGGCGCCAGCCTTGAGAGCTGGTTTCCGCAAGGATATCCAGGTTCGAATCCTGGTCCGGGCGTTTTTTATTATTAATAAGATTTTTAAATTCATTTTGCTTGATTATATTGAGGTAGCTAACTAGCTAACTTTCCGTCAATATTTTGTATTGATAGAGGAAGGTCCACACACCCCTCAATAGAAAAAGGAAAGGTATTGGAAAACCTTGGTTTTCTAATGAGGAAGTAGTCAGTCTTGTGAGAGACCTCTTGAAAGAGTGAGCTCTGGCACAGAAACGACACAGCTCTTGTGGAGTAATGATTCATGCGATGAGCTGAGAAACAAGAGATTTGATGAAACGGCCAACTTGACTGGTGCAACTCCTAAGGAGGCTTAGTCAGATGTTAGCATGTTCGTTTCTTTCCTTAAAGGGAAAGAGGAACTACAGAAAGTGGCCTATTGTTGGCTACCTCATTTCACACTATTAAAATGGCAGAAGAATTGAGAGTGCCGGCCTCTTCTGGAGGTTTGGTTAGATATTTTGAAGAATACAAAAGCAGGTTTCAGATGAAACCAGAAATTGTCATAGTCCTAATAATCTTAGTCATATTTTTTGAGATAGTCCTAAGATTATTCTAGTTCTAATTATCATTCAAGAATAAAAAAATATTTATAGATATTCTCCTTATTCTATTTTAATGGTTGAACCTAAAACTCTTCTTGATAAAGTTGAGCATTCATTAAGGACAGCAGATCATATGATTTATATTACTTATCCACTTATTAAAGAAAATATTCTCCTGAAAAAAGTTATTGAACAGCTTTATGACATAGCAAATAATATCATAGAAGCTATATTAGAGTATGAATATATATACAAAAGAATAAGACTTCCAAAGAAAGAAGAGAGTTTTGAAATATTTAAAAAATGCTCAGATCGTTTTGATATTAATTCTGAAGAGATAGAAATTTTAAAAGAGTTGTTCAAAATTATGGAAAAACACAAAGAAAGTAGCTTTGAGTTCAGCAGGAAAGAAAGACTTGTTATCATGTCAAATAATTTGAGAACAGAATCAGTTGGAATAGATCAATTAAAAAAATATCTCAATATGTTAAAAATCTTACTCAAAAAAACAAAGGCAAAAATAAATAATTCCCTTATATAAAAAGGATAGATATAAAACATACAGATTCTTGAAACAGACTGTTCAAAAGAGGTAAAAGTATTTCTGAAAAATGTGGCGTGAAATAGAGAAAGAGAAAAGAATGGCTGAACATCTTTTTTATGTTTCTCTTAAATACACTAAAACAGGAGATGTAATTCTTAATCTAATACATAGATGGGAAAGGATGGTGGATAGATGTATGGAATTTCTTCTTAAAAGAGCGAAAAAATCAAAATCAATAAGAGAAATTCCTGTTGCTCCTAAAGCAAGAGAAATAGCTATCAGAGATGCTTACAAAGATGAACTAGTACAAAATATTATGGATATGTATGCTTTTTTCAGAAGATTACCAGCACTAGAAAAAATGCGTGAGCATGAATTTAGGAAAAATGTGGCTGTAAGAGTGGTAAATTCAGGCCGCGAGATTGAAATTAATATGGATAAGCTTAAGGAATGGAATGAAACACTCAATGACTTTTTAAATTATGTTAGACATATGTATCAGAAGAAAAAATAAAACAAAAATAAAAAAATAAATATAAATAAAAAGAGGTAAAATGACAAAAGTAATAGCAATCAGTTCTGGAAAAGGGGGTGTAGGAAAAACTGTTACAGCCATAAATCTCGCATCTGCCCTAAATAAATTAGGAAAAGAAGTTATTCTTGTGGATAGTAATCTAACAACACCTAATGTAGCAATCAACCTTGGTTCACCAGTAATACCAATAACTCTTAATCATGCTCTGCAAGGCAAGAAAAATATCTATGAGGCTATCTATGAACATCACTCAGGAACAAAAATAGTCCCAGCCTCATTATCAATAAAAGAACTAAAAGGAATACAGCATCATAAATTCAGGCAAGCAATCCAGGATTTAAAAAAATATACTGATTATATAATTATAGATTCAGCAGCTGGATTAGGAAAAGAAGCCTTACTACCATTTCAAGTCGCTGATGAACTCTATATAGTAACAAACCCCGAGACTGCTGCTGTGACAGATGCATTAAAAACAATCAGACTTGCAGAAAAATTAAACAAGAAAACTTCTGTTATCTTAAATAGAATAAGAAAAGATAAGAAAGAACTGTCTAGCAGAGAAATAAAAAATCTTCTAGAAATACCATTAATAGCAAGAATTCCTGAAGACATCGCAATCAGAGAAAGCTTGATGTTAAGGGATGCTGTGATACACACACATCCAGAAAGTAAAGCGGCTAGAGCTTATGAAAGACTTGCAGAAAGAATTATAGGAACTAAAGAAAACAGGGAAGAAAATAAAGAACAACAGGAAACAAAAAAACTTCCTGAAAAAGAAAAGAATTTCTTCAGCTGGATGTTTAAAGAATAAATTTATAAATCATTTTCTCTTCTAATATTTACAATGAAAACCAGTTGGAGGTTTGTTCATCAATAGAATAAATTTCTCTAGCTATGCATATATTTCTCAAAAGATTTTTAATACTATAATTCTTAAATCTAAATATGGTGGTAGTCGTATAGTGGTCTGTATGCCCGGCTGTGGCCCGAGTGGTCTGGGTTCGATTCCCAGCTACCACCCTCAATCAAAAATAAGAAAGGAGGTAAAATAAAACAATAAAATGGAAGTTGTAAAAGGATTTCGCGATTATAGTGGAGAAGAGGCTCTGAAAAGACAAACAATTAAAGATATTATAGTCAAAAAATTCAAAACTTATGGCTTTAGCCCTGCTGAAACTCCAATAATTGAATATGAAAAATTTGTTAAGACAGAAAATGAACAAGAAGAAATAATTAGTGATGTTTTCAAGTTACAAGATAAGGGAAAAAGAAAGCTCGCATTAAGATATGAATTTACATTCCAACTTAAAAGACTGGCAAAAAACAAGAAATTGCCTTACAGAAGATATCAAATAGGTCCTGTTTTCAGAGACGAACCAGTAAGCAAGGCAAGATTTAGGCAATTCACACAATGTGATGTTGATATTATTGGCTCAACACTAAGAGATGAAGCTGAAATTCTAAAATTAGTTTCAGAAATTCTTAAAGAACTAAAAATTAAAGCAACAATCTGCATTAACAATAGAAAACTCATTAATGAAATTCTAGACAAAGAAAAAATAAAAAAGAAACAAGAAGTAATCAAGGAAATAGATAAACTTGATAAGCTAGGTGAAAAAGAAGTTAAACAGAATTTAAAAAAATATAATGCTGAAAAACTTCTAATTCTGTTCAAAAAACCAGAAGCTTTCTTCAGAAAATATAAAACATACAAGGAAATAAAAGAATTAGAAAAATACTGCAAAGCTTATGGTGTAAAAGTAAAATTCCTGCCAAGTCTTGCTCGTGGTCTCGCATATTATAATGGCAGTATTTTCGAAGTGAAGACAAAAAAAATGAAAGAGACACTAGTGGCAGGAGGCTCTTATCTGATTAATGGAATTCAAAGCACAGGAATCTCATTTGGCTTAGAAAGAATAACTACATTAGCAGATATAAAAATTGATAATGTTAAAGCCATCATTATTTCTATTAATCAAGAAAAAGAATCTATAAAAATTGTTGAACAACTTAGAAATAAAAATATCTCTTGTTTTGTTATGGATAAAATTAGTAAAGCTTTAGATTATGCAAACAAGCAGAAGATTCCTTATACAATCTTTATCGGTTCAGAAGAGCTCAAGAAGAAAAAAGTCAAGCTAAGAGATATGAAAACAGGAAAAGAGAAACTTCTAAGAATTGATGAACTAATAAAATTCCTGAAATAGAATTCTTCAGCTATTTATTTTCTCACTAGCAACACTATAGAAGCAATTAAAGCTAATACTGGTCCTACTATAAATCCATGTGGTCGAAAGACTAATGCAATAAGACTAAATACTAAAATTATTATTCCTGCACTTCTTGGATTTTTCTTTATCGTTGCTGCACTTGCTAACAAAACAATACCACAAACTAAGTTTGGAAGAGCTGCAACAATAATTGTTCCTGCAATTGGTATTAATGAAAACAAACTGCTAAAAAACAATGATAAAATTCCTGCTATCAAAACAATTATTCCACCAGCCATAGTTAATGTATAGGCAGACTGTGCTACATTTGTTTTTTTAACTGGTTTTACTTTCCTCATTGCTTTTGTTTTTGCTTTCACTCTTCTCACTTTTTTCTTTTTAGACTTCTTTCTTTTCACTTTCCTCTTTTTTCTTTTTGCCATATTTATACATATTTTTATTATTTAAAAAGGTTTTGAGATGAATTATTTCACAACAGTAATTTTTTTGTCTCTTTACTATTACTTCCTTTAGGTCTTACAAAATAAATTCTAGAAGGAACATCAAAATCATAATAATTATTTTATATAAATAATTTTTTTCACTTCTTTTCCTTCTTTATTATTAAGAATAGCGAAATAAGCACCTGAACCAAAAGATTTTCCATTCCAAGACCATTTTCCATTTCCACTTGAAATTTTATCAATTAAACTACCAGCACTATTATAAATTTTTAATACTTTTTCCTGACCTTTATATTTATCATAAGAAAATTCAAAATTCCTGCCTAGATTCTGACTAACTTTTAAATTACCTTCTTTTCTTATGTCCTTATCTTTAGAAATACCAGTAGGATTAACATAAAAACTATGCCATTCATCTTGAGAAGGGCCTGGCCAATAAGAAACATTTGAATTTGAAGAATTATCTGTTGCCTTGATCTGATAATGAACAGAATCTGGTCCATTTAAGATAGTATCAATATTAAAAAAGAAAGTATCATTCTTAATTGAATCTGCCCAAGCATCAGTTGTATCATTACTAATATTCCATCTTAATAATGTATTAAATGAATCAATTCCAGCTCCATCTGTTATATGGGCTTTAACATCAAAAGGTCCAGCCCAAGATGTATCAGATAATCCTGTGTGTGCTATTTCCGGAGCTGTTTGGTCATTTACAATTCTTTCAATAGGAAAATAAGTTGTATCACTTCCTGTATTTCCATTACTTTTTACTAATTGTGAATTAATATGAGCATCATCTATTATAAAATTAATTAGTGTTTGGAGAGTTGTATCGCCTTTTGTTTTAGTTAATTTTACCCATACTGAATCTCCATTAACTAATAATGAATCCTGGTTTTCAAAGTTTAAATCAAAAACATCATAACGGTGTGAAAGAGAAAGAGCTGTATCTACAATTGTTGTGCATACTTGTGAAGGATTTTTATAAAGAGCTGATAATGCATAAAAAGTTGCCCCAGGACTCCAACCAGAAGTATCTACAACCACACTTAAATTTATAGTATGTGCAACAACATTTTTCAATGGATTGTCTAAACAATTTTCTAAAACAAAATTATGATTTGGATAGAGGCCATCTCTTACTATCCAATTGGTTTCTGTTTTATATTCCAAAGAATTGGTATCTTTCTTTGCTTCAAAATTCAATTCCTCCCCGATTTGTAGAGGGGGATTAAAATTTCCACCACTAAATGTACATCTTCCATTAATATTAGTTGTTTGATAACAAGTATCTGGTGGATTTATTCTTATAGCTAATACAGGACAGTTTGCTCCTGGAATACTATTTTCAGAATCATGTACATGCCAAGAAACTGATTGAGGTTTAACAATTTGTGGAAATAATATTGATGCTAAGAATAATGTTGATAATATTGGCCTTTTCCAATTCATATAAAGATAATCTTTTAGAACTTTTTAAATTTTTCTTTTTACCACTAAATAGTTATTGTTGTGGCCAAACTTTATCAGAAGTTAAAGCAAGATAATAAACACTACCTGGCAATAAATCAAAATCTAATCCATAATATTCTATTTCATCACAAGTGAAAGCTATTATCTCTTGATTTTCAGGAACCCAATAACCAACAGTTTCATAACCTAACAAATCTAAATTCTCACAAATATGAGAAGCTTTGTTCAAAGTGCTATCTAAGGGCAAGGCAATATAATTTCTTCCTTCTGTAAATTTAAAAACAATATGTTCAGGAATTTTTCCAACCCAAGTAAATCTGTCTCCTACTTGTATGTTTGGGGAGATGAAATAAGGATGATAAGATTCAAGATCAAAATTACCTGTTATTTCCAAGATATAATTTCTATTCTGAAGTTCTCCTCTTGCTGATCCAGACTGTGTTTGTTGTTCTGTACCCCAATAAGCAATATAATCAAAAGGATATCCTCCATAAAGTAATTGATAGGTATTTGTTATTCCATTAAGAGGCAGATAAACAAACCAATTTATACTAGTATCCTCTCCTCTTTGTTGATTATATATAAGTTCTTGAGTAAATTTTGCAAAAATGTCTGATTCTTGATTACATAATAAGGCATATTCTCCTTCTTCACAATCAGCATATCTGATTAAGTTTTGAGTTATATCAGGCTCTAGTCTTGAACATTGTGTATCATACCATCCCTCACTGTCTGATTCTGGATAACAGCAATAAGCTTGTTTTTCTTCTACTCCAGCATTGCAATTATCATTCTTTAACAACTCTTCAATGCAAGGATCATACCATCCTTCTATAGCTTCCTCACTTGTATAGCACTCTGGCTTGCAATTTCCTTGGCCTACTTTTGTCTTGCCTATAACTTTTAGGAATTTTAATCTGTCTAGAATGTTTTTTGACCATTCATTTTCTTTAGTTTTAGCTTTTAAAGAAAAATCACAATCATAACCTTCTTGCAATTCAGAAGGAACACATTCATCAGCTGTATAAATTTCTGCTCTTAATAATTCTATATTAGCTCCTGGGTTTTGTTGCCAGCTTAATCTTGTCAAAGAATTTCCCCAATTAAAATCAATATCTGCTGAGAGTTGGGGAAGCTGTTCACAAGATGCTATTTCTTGTTCACAATCTTCTGGACAGTTACAATAATTTTCTCCTGGTCCACATATATTATTGCCGCAATTTATACAGACACTTGTTCCAATCATCTCACATCCAGAACATTGTCCTTGTTGTTGAACACAATCCATGTCATAAACTGTTCCACTCTGTAAACCAGAACAACAAGTTCTGTTTGGCAATACAGGTTTCTCTGCTCCTTCAGGATAACAGCAATCAAGCCAACAGTTTTGATAGGTTTCATTTAATATACAACAGCCATCTCCACAATAATGGCAGTCCTCAGGACAAGTAGTGCAATTCTCATCACTATCACAATCATTATCACCGCAATAAGATCCTCCTCCTCCGCCGCCACCACCAGGTGGTGCTTCTTGTCCTTCAATAACAAAAAGACTAAAATTCGTTATCAAATCAGAATAAACTACATCGTTTGCCGTATCAATATCACTATCTACTTGAAACCAACCAGTTGGAGCAGAACCATTCCATTTCCATAATCTTAATGTTGATTCTTTAAGACTTCCAAGAGCACTTTCATTATAACTCAAATTCAAATAGAGCCATGAATCAAACACACTTGTATTAGAAATTCCATAAAAAGGTTCAACAGTTTTCCAACCTTCAGGAGGAGCTAATTCAGGAGGAATCTGTGATAAATTAATGTCAGAAGAATTGAAGCTAAGAGTATAACTATCTATTTCAAGATTAGACACGTAATTCCAATCAGCAGTATTCTGAGAACAATAATCTATAATACAATCTATAATAGTATTATCATAAAATTCATTATGTATTGCTCCAAAATTATTAAGATAAAAACCATAATCACAATCCTCAATTCTGTTGTTTGATATAATATTCTTTTCATCACTTATATAGAAACCATACTTACTATTTGAAATATTATTAAAACTAGCATTATTACCACTAAATATCATCACAATTTCAATTCCTTTATTAGTATTAGAATCAACATCATTATCAAAAATAGTAACATTATAGCATTCACCACAAAAAATTCCTGTGTGAAGACTATTTCTTATTATATTATTTGAAATTATAGAATTTTCCAAAAAACCTGTACTAAAACCATTGTCATTATTATCTTCTAAAATATTAAAAGAAATATTGATATTATCGCCATTAGCTTCAATACCAGTTGAAAAATCTGATATCTCACAATTTTTGACGACAAGACCATCATTCCATGACTGTATTCCATAGATTCCTTTATCTAAGCCATTTATATTATTATTTTGACAATCAATAACAACATTATTTGCGTTGACATTAAAACAAGTTCCAGTAGTTGATTGATTTGTATGTAACGTTATATCACAATTAACATTAGTGCCTCCACCACCATTACTGCTACATTTTAAATCAACAATAAGAGCATTATCATCATAAGTGCTAAGATTATCATAACTACCAGTGTTTTCACAATCAACACTATAATTAACTATTCCAGGATTAGTGAAAGTTTTTGTATATTTATAAAGTCCAGTTGAAGCATTATAAGTCATAGGTTTATTACTCCAAGCAGGAAGATCGCCACAAACAGGTTCTCCTATAATTATCTGGCATGAACCAATACTATTATCTATTGGTTTACTAGTTAATGCATCACTATAATTAGCATAAAAATGAATTGCATCTCCAGTAAATTTCATAGAAGGATTATCAGGATAACCATCATCCCATATTTTTAGATTAGTTGTATTGCTCTCTCCTGTATAATTTCCAGCATATCCAGTAAAATGTGTAGTTTCAAAACTTATGTGAGTGCCATTATCATAGAAATCTAATCCAGAATCTTGCCAAGTGCTTTTACAGTCAAAATCCTCTGTGCTCCAGTCATCACAATAAATTATATTTGAAACCTGGCTGAATTTTTCTAGTGTGATTACTGCACTTTGTACTTCAATTTCATTATCAGGTTCTATTGCAAAGATTTCTGTGCTAATTCCCTGGGTTTCTTGTGCATTAGATGGTTTGTCTATCTGAATAACAGTATCATTAGAGAATGTTATAAAATTAATTTCTGAATCTGGAAGTGCCTCTTGAGATTCAATTATTGCTCCAGCAGTTATACTTATTAAATTATCCTCAACCTCAATATCATGCTCTTCTTCTCCTCCATCTATTATAGTTTTCTTGATTTTTATTTTTATTTTTGTATTGCTGGCTGAAATTTCATCTTCAATATTTCCATGCTTGTCAATAATTTTTATTGTGACTAGACCAGGCTTTATTTCAATATCTTCACTCTCACTCATTAGTTCTTGGCCATCATAAATTAAAGATATAGTTAAGGTATGAACTCCTTTTTCCTCAACATCTAAATCAAGAACATCAAGATTAAGTTCAATTTTATAATCATCTCCTAAATAAGCTTCACCAAAACCTTCATAGCTCTCAAAATAATTTGTAGTTACAGCAAGAATATTATCCTCAATATAAAAATCAACCTTACTATCCTTAAGAATTTCCCCATCTGTTTTTACGCTCCCTTCAACTAATTCTACTTCATCACCCTCTTCAATTTCATAATAGAAAGGATCATCAATAGAACAAGAAGCTTCTATGATCTTACTTTGGCCATTTTCTTCTAAAATGGCAAAGGCACTCCAGAAACTAAAAAATCTATTAAATATTGCAAGGATTGATAAGGTATTTATAGAAGGTTCTGTTTCCTCTGGTTCTTGTGGCTGTTCTTCTATAGGCTCTTCTAAAGGTAGTTCCTCAATTGGTTCTTCAGTTGGTTGTTCTTCTATTGGTTCTTCTAAAGGTAGTTCCTCAATTGGTTCTTCTATTATTTCTGCTATATTTTCTTCTGGTTCTTTTGTAATATTTTCTTCTGAAATATTTCCTTCTTCTCCAAATGTTTCAAATGGTTCTTCAAATGGTTCTTCAGATCCTTGTTCTTCTTCTTTAGGAGGACTTATAATTCTTAATTGAAAATCAATATCAGGATGAACTATATAATGACCAGCTTCCCCATAACCAAAACCTTCTCCTAGAATCTCTTTGTCTTTCATAAAAAAGTTTCCTTGTTGTTCTTCTATAGCCAAATTATTAAGTTTGATAAATTCCTCAAGTGTTAGTTCATTTATTTGATTTTCATCTACTTGTACGATAATTTCTGTATTAGATGGAATAAGCTCTCCTTCATTTAGTATCAGAGTGAATGTTCCTTTAATTTTTTCATTTGGCATAAAAGCATCTTTTTCTAGAGCAATAGCCTTTGCTGTAAAAATTGGTTTAATAGAGAATATCAGAATAAGAACAACTATTATCGAAATAATGAAGATTGCTGTATTTAATTTATTATCACGTCCCTCTTTTAACATTAGTTTTAGAAGGTTTTGGCTTTTTTTAAACTTTTTTCTTAAATATAATTAGGCATAAAACGTAAGATTTTTATATCATTATTGTCAGAACTCTTTATGGCAAGAACAAGAATTAAATTAGCAAGTATAGATATAAAAAAATTGAATGAATTAATTAATAATATTTGTGAGATTGCTTCTAAATCTGGTATAGTTATCAGAGGTCCAGTTCCTCTTCCTACTAAAAAACTAAAAATTACTACAAGAAAAAGTCCTTGTGGTGATGGAAAAGCTACATTTGATAGATTTGAAATGAGGATTCATAAGAGGCTTATAGACATGCCTGCTGATGAAAGAGTTCTTCATAGCATAATGAGAATGCCTATCCCAAAAGAAGTTAACGTAGAAATAGAAATGATGGAATAAAAAATTAGGCTGGTAATATTGTTATGCTTTTTGTTCCTGTCTCTTTATATTTATAAGATAGAACAATTTCAAAAGGTAATAAATAAGTATCTTCTGGCAACACTTTCTGACATGTCACTTGCCCTATATCAGATGTTCCTTCTAAAGCATCTATACTACCATAAGGCTCTGTCATTTCTTGAATTCTACAAGTGAAACCCTCTTCAGCTCTGATAGATATCTCCACTTGATTTTGTTTTAGTTTTTCATTTATGTCTTGCTGTTGTAATCTATCACAATCTGTAGTTGGCAGGTAAACTTCTCCTGTTCCTTTATTTTCTATTCTAAATGTGATATAAAGTTTATTACCCTGGATGCTTTCTGTCAGACTTGTTATCTGTATCGGAGCAGCAGAATTATCTCCTGTCTTGATTTTCTCTCCTTCAATACTGCAAACAGCACCTCCTTCACCAATACATGTACTTGTCTGAGTTACTGTAGCATAACTGTAACAAGAATCTAACCTCATTATCAAATCAAAAGGAGCTGGTAAGGTTTTCCATGGTTCTGCTTCTGTAGCAAAACTAATTCTCTCCTCTCCTCCCTCTTGTATGCTTGTTTTTTTGGATAGAAAATTAGTATTCTGCACATGTGTTTCTACATTATTTAGATTATCACCTATCCCACTAAGATAGAAATGTGCTGCTCCTTCAGGAATATCAAAACCTCCAAGATTTTTCACATCAACATATATAGGATATGCTGAACCAGTGTTAAGCTCGCTTGGTGGAGCATCTTCGACAAAAGCCATGACCAAAGCTGTAGTATTAAATTCTAGTTCTTCTTTTCCAGGACAACCCATCTGTCCACTTGCAAAAATTAATACTACTACTAATAAAAATACTAAAAGAACATTGACAAGTTTAACATCAAATTTCATCTTCCTCTTTTTTCTATTTTTTAGTTTTTACTTATTTTTAAATTTTTATTTGCTTTCTGTTTCAATACCAAATAAATAATTTTTTTCTAAATCCACCCCATAATCAAGTGTTATTACCAACGGATAACTTTGTTGAGCTCCAGTTGTGTAAATAAAGGTTGAACATTTTATAAGCCTTTCGTTTTCAAATTCAATTACTCCAGTAATTGGTTCTCCAGTAGTTGTTGTACAAATTAGTGTGTGAGGAATCATCTCAGCTCTAAAGTAAGTCACATTCTCTTGACTGAAATCATATGAAAAAATTCTTGCTTCTTGTTGTTTTTTAAGTGTTATTTCAAGATCAACTTTATATGAATCTTCTTTTTTACGCACAGCTTTTCCTACAGAAATAGCTATTGGAGAAGGCTCTTGACTTAGTATTGGTTGCTCAGCGCCAGGAACAGTGATTGTTGTTGTTCCTTGCGTAGTCTCTCTATATTGAAGAGAAACAAATAATTTTCCAGAATAAGGTTTAATCAAAGCTGGCAATCCATAATAACTATACTCAGCTGATTCAGGAAAATAAATCTCTGTTTTTCCAGGATTGATCTCTTCCTGGATCTGTTTTCCTCCCCATAAACTAGAACTCTCTTTCTTGATAACATCTGCTGCCTTAACATTAAAAAACATGCACTCACCATAACCCTCACTAGAAATGCCTCCAAAACTATCATCTATATTATCTCTAATGCATATTTGCCCAGTCCTTGGTTTCTCATCATAATTCTCTATTCTAATACCTACATAAAATGTTTCTCCTTGTTCTAATAATTTTCCCATACTGAGATAATCAAATCCAGTTATAAGATTATAATCTAAGCCAGTTTTTTTTGCGCTAGTTCCTTGACCAGGCATTTGACATCCTTCTTGACCAGAAACAAGAAATAAGATTACAATTAACACTAAAATTAAACATATAGTACTTATTCTTTTTTTCATTTTATTTTTCTATCTCTTTTTTTAATTTAAATTTAAGGAGATTTAATAATTCTTGTTGAATGATCTGAATAAACAGTATAATAAGCTTCAAGTTCAAAAGGGGACATCACAGCCTCTTTTGGCGCGCTTACGACATAGAGACTACATGGAAATATAAATTTATCTGATTCTTTATCATACTGTGTTAAATTTTTTAGCTCATCATAAGTATAATCCTTTAATTCAAATTCATGATCTAATCCCTCGAAATGTTCACAGTTTGCTAGAACATCCTCAGGGAAATTCACAAGAATACTATCCACTTTCTTAAATTGAGCATCTCTCTCTTTTCTCAAGACTGTTAATTGAAAATCATACTCTTTACCCTCTTCAAAAGGCATATCATTATAACTTCCTAAAGAGACTACATAAGGGGCATTGAACTTCATCTCACTTTTAACTATTCCAATTTTAGGCTGCTCTCCAATCCAGATAGGCCATATTGTTTTTACAGCTACCGGTCTTTCAAGTTCTATAACAACATACTCACTATAGATATTCTTGTCAGCAGCTTCAGGGATCTCTCCAGAGCATCTAAAACTAGTATGAAGCTCTTGACCAGGAGCTGTCGTAGGAAAAACAAACTCATCCCCGAAAGTATAAGAACCCATTCTCTCAACAGCAAGCTCTCTTTCTTTTTCTCTTTTAAAGTAACATTTTGGTTTGATATGTAAATCAGCAAATTCAGGATTACTTACAGACAGCGAGACTACTAAATTAATTGTATTATCTGGAAGAATTTTATTCTCAGAAAAATCTACATCTACCGACAGTTCTTCTCTGGATGATTGAATATTTGGAGTTTCCCATTGAACAAAAAATGGACATCTTGGATCAGCATAAAGACAATGACGAAAAGTTGCCAATTCTCTACCCCCATTTATAACAGCCTCTCTAAGAGGATCTGCAAATTTTAAGTACTCAGGCATAACAGCAACGCCAAGAGGTGAAAAAAACAAACCAATTATAGCGCCAATAACTGCTCCAGCAAATAATCCAGCAACTATTCTTGCGCCTTTCTCTCCAATTAAATTAGCAAGACCTTTAACAATAAAAGTAACAGCACCAAAGATAATAGCTATAATAAGAGCTCCCATTAGACCTAGAACTAAAGTAGCTAATAATCCACTAAAACCTAAATTAAAAATAGCAAAGAGACTTAAGATAACTCCAAGAACTGCCCCAATAATTGCCCCAGCAATCATCGAGCCTAAACAGGCCTGCCATATTTCTCTTAAAGAATAAGATACTCTTCCTCCTCCTTTAGCAAGTATTCCAAAAAGCAAACCAATTATCGCTCCTATTACAATAAACCAGACTACCATATTACCTCTTTTGCTACTTTATAAAAAGACTAAAATTTTTAAAATTAAAAACCTTTCCCTTATAATGAAATACGCTACAGATGAACAAAGAAAGAGTAAAAAACAGCTGAAAAAGAAAAGACGATACAGAATCTATAAAAAGGGTGGTCCACTAAGAACAATTAAAAAGAAACAAAAGAAGAAATAAAAAGTGAAAAAGTAAGGAAGTAAAAAATGGATATAATTTTTATTGGTGATATTTTTTTAGTCTCTCTCGCTTTTCTATGGTTAATTGCAGCTTCTGTAACAGATCTTAAAAAAAGAGAGGTTCCAAACTGGCTAAGCTTTAGTTTAATTTTTATAGCTTTAGCAATAAGAGGCTTTATAGCTTTAATAGAAAAACAACCCACTTATTTTCTCTACGGTTTAATAGCCTTAGCGATATTCTTTATTCTAGCAAACCTCTTCTATTACACAAGAATTTTTGGAGGTGGTGATGCTAAACTTCTAATAGCCTTGTCAGTGGTTTTTGCAATAAAACCAGTTTTTATAACAAATATAATAGAGTACACAACACTAGGATTTACTGAACCATTTATCATGCTCTTCCTGATAAATTCTTTTGTCCTAGGTTCAGTTTATGGGCTTTTCTTTAGTATTTTTTCAGCAATAAAAAACAAAAACTTTGGGAAGGAATTTAAAAAAGAGACTAAAAAAATAAGATTGATTAGAACTATTCTCTGGCTCATAGCTTTTATCTGTCTGGCAATTGCTATATTTCAAACTACATGGTGTTTTGTTCCTTTTGTGATATTTTTAGCTTTACCTTATATTTATGTTTTTATCAAGGCTGCAGAGAACTCAGCTATGATAAAAAAACTCTCCCCTATCAAGCTTAGAGAAGGAGATTGGATTATGGAAAAAATTAGAATTAAAAATAAGATAATCAAACCAAGCATACATGGACTAAGCAAAGAAGACATAGCTCTATTAAAAAAATCAAGGAAAAAAGTAATAGTCAAGTATGGTTTACCTTTTATTCCTGTCTTTCTTGTCTCCCTCATTTTTAGTTTACTTGTTGGAGACCTTCTAGTTATAATTATAAATCTCTTATTTGGATTTTAATGACTTAAATTTTAAGAATTTTAATTAGGGGATTCTTGGTTTGATATGCTTAGAAATTTTTTCTGCCTCACTGCTTTCTTTTTTCTTTTGTTCTTTTTGTTTTTTTTCTATTTTATCCTTCACTTCTCTCTCAGCTGCTTCTCTTAGTTCTTTTCCTATCTTCTCTAGGTCTTTCTTTTCTGTTTTTTTCTTTTGCCACTCAAAACCAGCTCCATCATCCTGAAATCTAGGAACAAGGTTTATAGAGAAATGGGAAACTTTCTGGCCAGCTGCTTGCCCTTGTGCAATATAGATACTAATCCCTTGTGCTTTTGTTATCTTAATCATTATAGGTTCTATTGTCTTGACAAAAAGAAAAAGTTTGTTTAACAAAGAGTCAGGTATTTCATATATAAACTGAAAATGTTTTTTTGGTAAAATAAGAAGATGACCAGGATTAGCAGGATATATATCAAGAACAGCTAAAATATCATTATCCTCATAAATCTTTACTGTATCAATCTTACCAGAAACAAGTTGACAGAAAAAACATTCATTGCCTTTATCTGATTGTTTGACAAAGCTCTCGAGTTGTTTAGGGCTCGCATTCTTTATTTGTTCTTTCAAAGATGATGCTTGTTCTTCTGGCAATTTATCTACTTGCTCTAGAAGTTTTTTTCTAAGATTCTCTATTTCTTCTTTATCCATTTTTCTGTTTTTATTTTTCTATCCAAATGCCCTTCTAAAATCAATCACATCTATGGAACTTACTTCTTCTATATGTAAAAAATCTTCCACTCCCTCTTCTGTTGATTTTTCTTCTGGCCATGCTATTGTTACAATTAAAGCTTTAATCCCAAAAGCAACTGGCTGTTCTTCAGATGAATGAATTTTTGCTTCAAATTTTTTTAGTTTCTCTTCAAGCTCTGTCTTTATCTTTCTGAAATCTGTTTCAGGTGATTTAGGCATTATCTTAAGTTTAAGTATTGTCATTGCCATTTTCTATATTTTTTATGGTCCCTCAAAACCACATTCACATTTATATTTTATTCCAACTTTACGACAATGATGACATCTAGCGATAGTTTTTTTGCCACAAGAAGGACACTTTAAAACAACACCTCCCTTATCAATGTGTTTTCCACAGCTCGAACAAATTATCTCTTTCATTTTTTCCATTTTTTTTCTTTATTTTTCTTTTAGGAATTTAAAATTACATCCAAGCTCTTTAGCTTTTTTCTCTATCTGTTCAATTATCTCTTTTAATTTTTTATTCGCTTCCTTATAATTCTTATCTTCCACACTAAGTGAATAATATGGAGCTCCTATATAATTAACTTTTACTCTCTTTTCCACATCACTAAGAATTTTTTTGATTCTTTCTATGCCATTTTCAGCTTCACTACTTAAAGAAATTCTTTCCTTAACTGTAACTTTTTTTTCTTTTATTTTTTCAGAAACTAATTTTAGGAATCTTTCTGATTCATCTTCACTAAAATCTATCTCTTTTAACATAGATCTGCTTTCTTTTGGCTTTGATATTTTTAACATCAGCTGTTCTAAAAATTCAGCAAGACCAAATCTCTCTTTTATTTTATCTTTAAGCTCTCCTAATCTTTTCTTGTCTTTTATAATGACCCCAAGCATAACCAAAGCATCTTTTGCCTTTTTATGCATATCAAGAACCTCTTTCTTTTCTCTGGTTGAAACTCTTCTTAAAGACAAGTCTATATGTGCTTCAGTTTCATCCACACGAAGAATTTTACAGACTATTTTTTGACCAGGAACAACATATTTTCTGATATTTCTAATTCTACCAGGAGAAACTTCACTAAATCTCATAACTCCTTCTTTACCATAATCGTCTAACTTAATAAAAACATTAGTGCCAATAATTCTATCTACTGTTCCTAACAAAATTTCTCCTTCTTCTGGAAAATCTTTCTTTATCATTCTAAATATTCAGGTATTGGGAATTTTTTAAACTCTTCTATAAGATTTTTACCATTAACTATTCTTGAGAAACACTCTGCTGTCAGCTTAGCATCCTCTAAAGCATTATGTGGCTTACCTTCTTTAACAATCTCTCCATCTTTTAATAGCACTCTCGTATCTTCCATACCACAAAATTCTAATATTTTGCTTAGACCCATGCCACTATGTCCTTCTTCTATAGATAATTCTCATTTAATCTGTCTATATTTTAAATTAGCTATACTATGCAAATCAAATGCTCTATGATGAAAAGGATACTCTAAATCATATTTTTTTGCTTTTAATACTAAAAAAGTCGTGTCAAATTGAGGGTTCTGACAGATAAAATTTTTAATCTTGGATTTTTTGCACCATTCAAAAAATTTCTCTAGAAGTTTTTTTTGATTTTGTTTATTTTTATCTCTCAATTCTGCTTCTGTTTTTCCTATAACTCTCATAGATTCTTCTGTTACTATATCTTCATCATCTATTCTGCTCTCTTCTAAAAATCTATTTTCTGGATTCTCTAAATCAATGGCTCCTATTTGCCATATTCCACATTCAATAAAATCAACCCCACTTGTTTCTATATCTAAAACTATCATTTTGAAAATTAGGATGAAAAATTTATTTAAAGACTTCAAGTACCTTAGCTTTTATCTTGGCTTTGCTTGCAGCTGGCTTAGTGAGTTGTTGATTGCATTTCAGACATTTTACTTTTGTGGTTGCTTTTCCAAATATTACCTGTTCAGCATTGCATTTAGGACACCTCACCCTAATAAATTTGCTTTTTGTTGTTCTGATTTCTTTTGTTGTTCTCATTTTACAGAAAAGCCATAAGGCTTTTTAAATTTTAATACTTACTTCCTGCGTGTTTAATTCCTTTTCTATTAATTCAATAAAAGTTTTCTCTTTATCTTTAGTAATAAGGGCGCCAGCAGCATTAACATGACCCCCAACTTCTCCACCTATTGTATTTATAACAGAACTAAGAATCTTGTTTAGATTGACCTCTGTATTTTTTTTACTCTTATCTCTGACAATTCTTGCAGAAATTTTTATTTTATCATCTGACCTGTAAGCCATCCCTATCAAAATAGTTCCTTTAGAATAAATAAAGGAAGAAGATAATATAGACATGGTTGTTCCTATAATAGTATCTTTTATGTTTGATCTTGCATTAACAATAACATAACTTTCCCCCTGGATTTTCTTTGCACTTTCTATCCAGTTTAATGCCTTAATAAGAAGATGCTTGTATTTACCATAAATATTTTCTATTTCCTCTCTCGCTTCTCTAGATCCAAGAAGGAAAGATAATGCAATACCACTATAATCAAGCCTCCCACAGGCATTCAACATTGTGCTTACCTCTCTTGCATCCCAAAACTGTTGTCCAGCAATTTTTATCAAGTAAACATTATCTATAATATCCTGACTCCTGCCGTCATTAACTCTTCTTATCAATACTGTTGTAAGAAGTCTAGAAAGTTCCTCTTCACTTAAGTCCATCATAGTTCTCCATCCTCTTGGTGTCTTAACATCTATCCCTATCTCTCTCAACATTTCAAAAGAACCTTTGGAGTTTCCTGTCACACCAGGAATAAAAATGCTTGAACTAAACTCAAGTGCTTTATGTAAAGGTCTCATAGCTGAAAAAACAGTCAGTCCTCTCTTAACTCTCATTCCACCTTCACGAGCATCTGCCAAGATAAGATTGTTTATTTTACTTATTGATTTGTCAAGAACATCACCTATCATTCCTAGAATCGCATACTGTGCTAGTTTTTTTTCACATCCAATCTCTTTAGCAAATAAATAACACAAACCAGCAGCACTTACTTTCTCATTCATAGGATTGACAAAATAGAAATTTTTATTCTCTATAAAACTCTCAAATCCTGTCTCAATTTCATGATGATCTATGATAAAGATTGGAACTTTAGAGATTTTGGTTATCTTACTTATATTATTCGAACCAAGATCTAAAAATAAAAGGGCTTTACATTTTTGTTTTGAAACTTTTTTTTCGAGATTTTCAATTATAGAATCCTCAAGCTGCTTAATAACACTTATCCAAAACTTCTGTCCGTTTTGAACTAGAATCTTAGCCAGAATAGCAGCAGAAGTTAAACCGTCAGTATCTAGATGTGTAATAATTCTAATTATTCCTTCATTTGGAAAAATATCTTTTAATCTTTCAGCAGCCTCTTTTATGCTCTTTTCAATATTACCAAGCGGACTCATATCAATTATTTCAATTACATTTAAAATTTAATCTATAGCTTAACCCCCTTGCAATTTGCTAAGCTATTTGGCCTTCTTTTTATGGTATTTCTTTAGTCTCCGTAGTTTTGCTTCGGTTAATTGTAAACCTCTCTTAGCCCTCATATCTTTTTTATTTTTTTCAAGATGTTTTTTCAGAGCTTTAATTCTCTTTTCTAAAGCAGTCAGATAATATGGCTCAACTTTAATTCCTCTTTCATCTAATACTTTTTTGATTTTTTTACCAGTAATCACTTTAACACTAGTAATTCCATAACTGTCCCTAAGCACTAAACCCATTTTTACAGGACTCATACCTTTATTAGCTAACTCTACTACTAACTCCTCTACTTCCTTAGGTTTCATACTAAGCCAGGATGGCTTCTCAGCCTTGGGAGCATGGCTTCTTGCTTTTCCTCTTCCTTTGCCATAAAGTGTTGTCATCTTTCTTTAAATTTTGTTTTGTTTTTAAACTTTTATATATAAATAGCCCCGCCAGGATTCGAACCTGGGTCTCAAGGTCCAAAGCCTTGAATGCTTGACCACTACACTACGGGGCTGTAATTATAAAAAACAAATAATGCTTTAAAATCTTTTCATAAACTTAAATTTTATATAGAATTCACGATAATAAACTTGCCGAGACTCTTAATATAAGATTGGGCTTTCTTAGTCATCTTTCCTGTTGTCAAAAACAAGACAGGCATCTTATTTTGCTGACCTTTTTGATAAGCAAGACTTAAATCAGCTTCATTAATTGTTTTTTTTCGTTTAGCTATCAGAAGGAAATTTAATTTTCCTAAAGTTGATTTAGCAGAAACAACACCTATAACATTATCATCTTCTGATTCTTCAACAAGATCTATTCCTTTAGCACCAATCCAAGAAAGAACCTTATTTCTAAAATCTTCTTTGCTTCTAGCCCTCTTTCTAACTGATTTTGGTTTTTGTTTCTCTTCTTTTTTTTCCTTTTGTTCCTTTTGTTCTTTTTGTTCTTTTTGTTCTCCTTTCTTTTCTTCTTTCAGCTTAAATTGTAGCTTATCTAATTTTATTTTCTTTTTCGTGAACAGTTCAGAGATTTTTTTAAAAGCATCTTCTTGACTTATAGAATGAAATCTCCAGAAAATTTTCTCAGAATCTTCATGCTTGACATGTAAAGGAAAAGCAAAATCTTTTATATTATTAAAGGCAACTCTATGTGCTGGCTCAACTTTTGTTTCATCAATAATTTCTTTTTTCTTAAGCAAATCAAAAGCCTCCCTTTCTTTATGAGGTAAATGTTTAACAAAATTTTCTAGTTGGACTTCTTGTCCTTGAATATAATACAAAGGACTTCCCCCAATCTTTAATCTACTTAATCTTATACTCTTTTCAGCCCTCATATCACTCAATAAAGCTGATGTTAAAAGCAAGGAAACACTTATCTCTCGAGAAATAACAGCAGGTAAAGAAGGACCTTTGGTTTTAATTATGTCAAGAATTTTCTGTTTTTTCTCCTTTAAATTATTATAACTATTTTTTCCTTTTTCCATCTTAGAATTATGGTTTAGTCCATTTTATCTCATAATAAGTCACATCACCTTCTTCATCAACTATACCTATAAGTAAATTTTTTCTTGTGCTATGTGCGACCCTGTTCTTAGCAGCAAACTCATGCCATGTCAGGCTTGAAGCTTCATATACTGGAAAAAGAATCCATTTAGCATGAGCCTCTCCTGGCTTAATACCGCGTTCATAAACTCTGAAATCTGCCCCGAACTTAAAGGCAGTCTTTACTATATATCCCCTATCTCTAATATCTTTAAAAACACATAAACGAGTCCAGAAATTTTTCTCAAGCTTTCTGGCTTTAGCAACAAATTTATCAAAAATTAATTTTTTCCTTCCTTCATAAATATTTAGCTTACCCTTCTCAAAAAGATAAGCAGCTTCGACAAGAGAGTAATAAACTTTACCTTTACTAACTTCACCAAAACGGCTCTTTCCATACAAATCTAAAGCTTTCTTATCTTCGCTAATAACTCTCTCTCCAGCAATCATTGCTCTAAAACTACTTATTCTCTTACTCTTCTTAGCCCTTTTTTTCTTCACCTTCTTCGTTTTCCTTTTTTCTGCTTTTTTCTTTTTTGATTTCTTTTTCTTGATTGGCATACTCTTGAAAGTATGTTTTTCTTTTTAAACTTTATTAACTCTATCATCAATAAAAACAATTAAAAATCTCAAAATTCTCTTTGTATCATGGAAGTCATAATATTAGGAACATCTGAGGCTGTACCAACAGCAAAAAGAAGTCAGTTAGCTATGCTTTTAAAATATAAAAATGAGAATATTCTTGTTGACTGTGGTGAAGGAACGCAGAGACAATTTAAAATAGCTGGATTAAGTCCTTTAAAAATAACAAGAATACTGATAAGTCATTGGCATGGGGATCATGTTTTAGGATTACCTGGCTTGCTACAGACATTTGCTCTAAATAATTATAGTAAGACTCTAAAAATTTATGGCCCTCGTGGAACAAAAAAATTTGCCAAATTGCTTCTGAAAACATTTGTGTTTAAAGAAAAAGTTAAGACAGAGATACACGAAATAGACAAAGATGGTGAAATAATAGATGCCAAAGATTTTTATATCGAAGCTTTTAGGATGAAACATTCCATACCATGTCTTGCTTATAAGTTTGTTGAAAAAGACAGGAGGAAAATTAATATTAATGCTACAAGAAAATTTGGATTAAAACAAGGACCTCTTCTTGGAGAATTACAGCAAGGTAAAAATATAGTATTCAAAGGAAAGAAAATAAAATCTAAAGATGTTACTTATGTTGTCAGAGGAAGAAAAATTGCTTTTATTATAGATACTTTGTTCAATAAAAATTGTATCAAGGCAGCTAAAAATGTTGATTTACTTATTAGCGAATCTACATTTCTCGAATCAACACATTTTGACAAAGCAAAAGAAAGAGGACACATGACTGCAAAACAAGCAGCAACCATAGCAAAAAAAGCAAGAGTAAAGAGATTATTGCTAACACATCTTTCTCAGAGATATGCTAGAAATCCAAAACCAATTCTTGATGAAGCAAAGAAAGTTTTTAAGAATACACAATTAGCTGAAGATCTCATGAGAATTAAGCTCTAATCAAATCATTTGGTTTTTTTCTTTTTCTTTTCTCTTGATTCTGCTTCCTTAATTTTTAATTTTTCTTCCATTCCTAGTTTCTCTAGTAGTTCTTTGTATCTGTTTCTTATTGTAACTTCTGTTATTCCTGCAACATCAGCTACCTCTCTCTGCGTCCTTTTTTCATCATTAAGCAATGCAGCAACATATAAAGCAGCTGCAGCAATTCCTGCTGGACCTCTTCCACTGGTAAGTTCAGCGCCTTCAGCTTTCTTTAGAATTTTTAAGGAATCTCCTTGTGTTTTTGGTGATAAGTGAAGAATAGATGCAAATCTGGCAATATAATTTTTAGGATTACTTGGTGTTATCTTTAATGAGAGTTTTCTTGTGATAAATCTGTATGTTCTTCCTATCTCTTTTCTTTCCACATCACTAGCTGCTGAAATTTCATCCAATGTTCTTGGAATATTATAACTACGACAAGCAGCATAGATACATGCTGAAACTACAGATTCCATGCTTCTACCACGAACTAATCCTCTCTGAAGAAC
>Ga0307421_1000530_pt1 | contig 24539 bp, 20 predicted proteins | sample SalMarWE160270MG_FD_202163 | JGI IMG/M metagenome (GOLD analysis project Ga0307421, IMG submission 202163) | Salt marsh sediment microbial communities from the Plum Island Ecosystem LTER, Massachusetts, United States - WE1602-70 | ecosystem: Environmental > Aquatic > Marine > Intertidal zone >...
AAGGTCGAGGGCCGCCGAGCCGCAGCGGCGGATTGCCTGGCACCTTACGGCAAAATTTGAAAAATGGTCAAGATTATTCAATTCACTCTCTCTGATGTCATAGGGAAAGCCAGTTGTAAGAAGGCTTTTATCAAGCTCATCGATGCTGGATACCTGAATCTTTTTGCTGTTAAGACAGGCTCCTTCCCCTCTTTTTGCAGTAAACAACTCATCTCGCGCAGGATCTAAAACAAGGCCCACCAAAATCTCCCCTTCTTTTTCAACAGCTATGGAAATACAAAATACGGGAAATCCATGGACATAGTTTGTGGTTCCGTCTATGGGGTCCACTATCCATTTAAAATCAGAGCCTTTTTCTTTTTTAAGCCCCTCTTCGGCTATGATGTCGTGATCAGGGAAAACGCTTAATAAAGAATCATGAATGATTTCCTGAGATTGCCTGTCAAAGTTGGTGACGAGGTTGACCTCGCCCTTAAATGACACCTCTCTGGTTGACCTAATATTTTGAATAAGCATAAGGCCTGCTTTTTTTGCTGCCCTTTCTGCGGCCTTCAAGTACTTATCTAATTCCATTGAATCAACCTGAATCAATCACAAATCAAATCTTGCTTTTTTACAAAAAATCGAGAATAACTATATTAACAGCAATACATTTCCAGAGCAATATTTGTTTTTTAGTAAGTTAAAAACTCTTTGCCAAAAAATACGTACTATATTATGATAAAATATAAGAGAGAGACCTAATGAATGAACAAAAAAAGCCAAAAAAAAGCAAGAAAAAAATTATTATCATAAGCGCTATTGTCCTGCTGATAGCCATCATCATATTTATCAATCTCCAGGCTCAACGCGAGAAAAGCATCGCAGTCACAGTTGAAAAAGTCAAAAAGGAAGATCTTATATCCAAAATTTCCGCTTCCGGAGAAGTCAAGCCAAAAAAAAGCGTGAACATCAGCGCTCTTATAGCAGGAAGAATAATAAAAATTGCTGTAGAAGAGGGCCAGATGGTCAAAAAAAACGACCTTCTTCTCAAACTTGAATCCACACAATATGAAGCAAGCGCAGATAGAGACAAAGCCTATATCCGTTCTTTACAGGCTGAAAAAATCAAAGCGGAAGCCCAGCTTGAAAATGACAAAAGAAGCTTTCAAAGGAAAGAAACTCTCTTTAAAAAAGATTTGATATCAAGGGAAGAATTAGAATCCGCTCAAACACAGTACAGCATTTCAAAAGCCGGCTATGACTCGACCGAGTATCAGATCAAACAGGCCCAGGCCTCTTTGAGAAGCACTGTCGATAACTTGGAAAAAACCGTCTATGATTCCCCCATAGACGGAATCATAACAAGTCTTAATGTGGAGGAAGGAGAAATCGCTCTGGTGGGGACCATGAACAATCCGGGGACAGTCCTTTTGACCATCGCTGACCTTTCTGTAATGGAAGTGGATGTGGAAGTTGACGAAACCGATGTGATTGGAGTGGAACTCGGACAGACTTCGGAAGTCAGGGTAGATGCCTTTCCTGATTTGATTATTAAAGGAAACGTCACAGAGATCGGCAGCTCTGCTATCCAGACTGTTACCGGCTCTGAAGAATCAAAGGATTTTAAAGTCGTTATCACTCTGGAGGATCCCCCGAAAAACCTGAAACCAGGGCTTTCTGCCACTGCAGATATCATAACTGCAGAAAAATCTGATGTACTCACTGTTCCCATCTCAGCCCTTGTCCTTAAAGAACCAGAGGAAGAGACAGAAACTATCGGGAAGAAACAGGAAGAAGGAGTGTTTATCATCAAAGATGACAGAGCCCAATTCCGTCCTGTTGAAAAAGGAATCATGGGAGAACTTAATATTGAGATTGTATCCGGACTTGAAGAGGGCGAAGAGATCGCTGTGGGGCCTTACAGCGCTTTACGCCAGCTCAACGATGATATGCTTGTCAAAGCTGAAAAAAAGGAAGAGAGCTCCTGATGGATAACAACAACAATATCATCATCTCTGCTGAGAATCTCTGGAAGATCTATAAACTCGGCAAACAGGAAGTCAGGGCTCTGTGCGGTGTGACCTTTTCCGTAACAAAAAATGAATTCCTTGCTATTATGGGCCCTTCAGGATCCGGAAAATCAACCATAATGAACCTTTTGGGCTGTCTCGATACTCCTTCCAAAGGAAAATACTATTTAAACCACAAGCTCGTCAGTTCCCTGGATGATAATGAACTCGCATTCATCAGGAATAAGGAAATCGGTTTTGTATTTCAAGTATTCAATCTTCTATCCAGAGCTTCCGCTTTCCACAATGTCGAACTTCCCCTGATTTACAGAGGAGAAAACAAAAAAACAAGAAGGGAGAAAGCTGAAAAGGCTCTGGAAATGGTGGAGATTCTGAATAGAAAAGACCATCGTCCTTCAGAACTGTCCGGAGGCGAAAGGCAGAGAGTGGCCATTGCCCGTGCCTTGGTGAATGACCCATCCATTCTTTTGGCTGACGAACCCACAGGCAATCTTGATTCAAAAACCGGTCAAGAGATTTTAAAGCTCTTCAACAAGATTCACTCTCAAGGAAACACCATTATCATGGTCACACATGATCCGAATATCGCAAAACATGCGCATAGGGTCATTTATATAAAAGACGGAATGATTGAAAAAGAGGAAAAAAGGGGAGAATAACCATGAATTTTTTTAGCCGGCTTCAAGGAGTCTTTTTTAACCCCAAAGAGACATTCACATCCATTGCCGAGAAGGCACCCTGGAAAGATGCTTTTGTTGTTTTGCTCATTGTCATTGCTGTTTTTACGTATCTCATCCAACCTGTTTCCCAGCAGGACAGTGTCAATACCTTTAAGAATAATATTGAACTCAAAGACAGGATCGGAGAGGAGCGGTTTAATGAAATGCTTGACCGGATGCAGAATCCATCCACAGTTCAAACTATAATTCAGTCCATTGTCATAACTCCTGTTGTTATTGTGCTGGGTCTTTTACTATCCACGGCTGTGATCATGGTCATGGGACGTATGACCTCAACGGAAGGAAAATATGTGCAGATCTTTTCTTCATACATTCATGCGAGCTTTATTGACAAGATTCTTGGGGGAGTTGTCAGGCTCATTATGATCTTCACAAGCAAAACAGCTTTCGGTACGACCACAAGCCTTGCTTTATTTTTCCCAAAACTAGAAGCATTGTCTTTGAAATTTATCATATTAAGTCAGTTCGACTTTTTCCAGCTATGGATGTTTTGGGTTCTGGGTTACGCTCTGTCTTCCATATTCAAGATAACATTCAAAAAAGCGCTCTTCATATCTTATGGATTCTGGGTCCTCAAAAGCTTGCTGAACATAGGCATTGGTCTTTTAAGCCTAAGTTTTATGGGATGATTGCTCCGGCCTTTTAACTCACCCGGATAATCCGTTTGACATATTTTCTGTTCATTTATAAAGTATATTTATGGAAAAAGTGTGGCTTAATGGAAATCTCTCAGACTCCCCTCTCCCTCATTTGCTCTACCGGGTATGGAACTATAAAAGAACAGGCCGTCTGGAAATCAAAAAAGACACCACCTCTAAAAAAATAGATTTCTTTGAAGGAAATATCATAGCAAGCGCCTCATCCCTTGATAAAACAAATTTTTTTACATTCCTGCAAAAAGAAAAACATCTCCACTCATCAAGTATGAAAAAGTGTGAGAAATTTGCGAAAGTGAATAAAATTTCTCAGTTCAAAGCCATAACTGAGCTTGATATGCTTCCGCTTTTTGAGCTGTGGGAATTTCTCAAAAGATTTCTTATAGATGACCTTCTCCCTTTGTTTGACTGGGACGACGCCAATTATTTTTTTGACCCGGCGCAGGAAACACACAAGTCAGAAATACTGATCTCCGTTCCCACACTGAAAATCATCCGCAAAGGCATTTATCAAATGAAAAATCAGAAAATAATCAATTCTCATACACCTTCATCTGATAAATATATCCATGCTTATGCAAATAAATCTTTTTTGAATACAGACCTCAAGCCCAACGAACTTTATCTTCTGAACATTATTGGAGACAAGATAAAAATAGGTGAATTATGTAACCTCAGTGAAATCGGAAAAAAGGAAACAAACAGATTGATTTATTTATTCCAAAGCCTTCGGATCGCTGGCCTTCTTCATAAAAACACGGTTCCTGTCACAAAGGAAATTTCCAAATTCGAACTCTACAGTATCCTCGAATCCTTTCATAAGAAATGCGTATATATATACAAATACATCTCAAAAGAAATAGGCCCCGTTGCATTGAGCGTCCTGGAAAAATGCCTTGAAGACACAAAACCGCATCTGCCCCCTCAACTCCAGAACATCAGTATATCCCAAGGCGGAGAAGTGAACATAAGTTCCACACCGTCAACAAATCCCAGCCTCCCCGGAGAAATCAAATTGGATGAGTTTCTGGCTGCCCTCAACGAAATACTCGTTTCAGAGCTTCTTACCGTAAAAAAGACCTTAGGAGATGAGCATGAATCAAAAGTCGCAAAAACCTTAAAAAATACAGGCCAATGGAATACAAAAAAAACCAAATCTTAGGCTTTTTAATCCTTATCACAGTACTGGCAATACTGCTTGTAATCAAAATTGCACTATAAAACTAAAAATCTTCTCGTTATTTTAGGCCCTACATGCGTGGGCAAAAGCGATACAGCGCTTAAGTGTGCCTGCCATTTTAACGGTGAGATCATTAACTGCGATTCCATGCAGGTCTACGAAGGCTTTGACATCGGAACCGACAAACTGACTCCTGAAAAAAGAAGCGATATTCCACACCATTTGATCGGTATCGTCAAAGCCTCAACACAGTTTACAGCGGCTGACTTTGTTAATCTCTCTTTAAAAGCCATAGAAGAGATCACAAACAAAAAGAAACTTCCCATAATAGCCGGAGGCACAGGCCTCTACATCAAAGCTCTTTTAAACGGCTTGTTCCCGGAAAAGCAGAAGCATGCCTCCATACGCAGCCAGCTTGAGAAAGAAGCAGACGCGCACGGACTTGAAAAACTCAGGAAGGAACTTGAAGAAGTCGATCCTGATTACTCGAGCAAAATAGGCAGGAACGACAGATTAAGGATAATCAGGGCTTTAGAGGTATACCGTGCAACTAACATACCGATATCCGAACATTTTTCAGGGACCCAATCATTTGTCAAGGATTTTAATATCATAAAAATCGGCCTCATCATAGACAGAAAAACTCTTTACAAAAGAATCGAAGCCAGAGTTGACAGAATGTTTGAAAAAGGTATAGTTGAAGAGGCTCAAAATCTATTGGAGTTAGGAATCAAAGAAAATTCTCCTCCTTTTAGAGCCATAGGATATAAAAACATACTCAAATACATAAAAAATGAAATTTCCTTAGAAAAAGCCATAGATTCCACAAAAAAAGATACCCGCCATTACGCAAAACGGCAGATCACATGGTTTAAAAAGATGGAAGGAATAAACTGGTTTTCGCCTTATGATTATGAGTCCATAATAAAATGTATATCAGACGGCTTGATAAAATGGAAAAAGCAATAATCATCAACCTATCAACAAACAAAAAAGAAAAATTATCCGCTGAGGAATCTCTGGAAGAACTCAATGGATTAGTCCTTGCAGCAGGGGCAAAAACCATAGACAAGCAGTTCCAATACAGGCAGAAAATCAGCCCGAAATTCCTGATAGGGGAAGGGAAAGTCGAAGAACTCAAAGAACTCAAAAGCAAGCTCAATGCTGACCTTATTGTGTTTGACCAGGCTTTATCTCCTGTGCAGCAGCATGCCCTTGAGGGAAAAATAAAGTGCAAAGTCATTGACAGAACCCAGCTTATCCTTGATATATTCGCACAGCGGGCTCACAGTAACGAAGGAAAGCTCCAGGTGGAACTGGCACAGCTCAATTATATGCTTCCCAGGCTTACCGGAAAAGGCACAGCCCTGTCCCGGTTAGGAGGGGGCATTGGAACCAGGGGCCCTGGAGAAAAAAAGCTTGAAGAGGACCGCCGCAGGATACAGGACAGAATATCAAAAATCAGAAAAGATATCCGTAAAATTCAAAACCGCCGTTTGAATCAAAGAAAAAAACGGGGACGAGGACCTGTCCCTTTGGTGTCGATCGTAGGCTATACCAATGCAGGAAAGTCAACCCTATTTAACACGCTCACCAAAGAGAGTAAATTTGTATCCTCCCAGCTTTTTGCCACACTTGACCCTGTGATCCGCCGTGTGAGCCTTTCGAACGGAAGCCTTTTCTTTTTAAGCGATACCGTAGGTTTTATCCGGAACCTGCCAGTTGAGCTGAAAACGGCATTCCAGGCCACTCTAGAGGAAGTAAAGGAGGCTGACTGCATATGCCATGTGATTGATTTTATATCAGACCAGTCGATCAACCAAATAAAAGCCGTGGAAAAAACCCTGTCTGAAATCGGAGTGCAAGATATTCCCATCATTAAAGTGTATAATAAAATCGATCTTCTGGAAAACAGAGAAGAAATTTTAAAAAAGAACAATGACCTGAATGAAGACTCTGTATACATTTCTGCCAAATATGAACTGGGAATAAAAAACCTCAAACAAAAAGTTAGTTCGGTTGTTTTCAAAAACTTTGAAACATTCGAACTTTGTATCCCTATATCCAAAAAAAATTTAATTCGTTCTTTTCCTAAATGGTCAATTGTGTTAAAAAAGAGAGAAAACAGTGATGGTTATTTGTTAAAGATTTTAGCTGAACCCGAAAAAATGACGAGCTTTTTACCCTTTATACAAAAAGGAGAAAAAAAGTGGTGAAAAAGAAAATTTACATTTCTCTATGTATTCTATTTCTTATGTGGTCCTGCCAAATCGAGCAAATACCAAGCCCCCAAATATACACCGGAAGTCTCCCCCAGTCTCAGGTATCCGGACTATCACTTGACGAAAGAATAATCATTGAAGAGGCTTGGATTGACATCGGAAATGGAAACGGCAGAAGGGCTCTGAGCCAAGTTTCCAAACTGAGTCCAGGAAATCCTTTTTATTATATAATCACGGCCTATTCTTATTATTTATTAAACGACATCCAATCTGCGGAACACTACTTTAAAACAGCCATTGAAAAAAATCCGGAAATCGCCATCACTCACATCGGACTCGCCCAGCTTTATCAAAAAACCATGAGAGACGACCTTGCGTTCCTGGAATACAGGGAAGTGTTGAAAAACGAACCCGAACATACCTGGGCAAAATCCCGGTACGAAGAAATCAAAACAGATAAAACAAGAGATATCCTTCAGACAGCACAGAGTCTTATGAAACAAGGAGATCTTTTAGCCAGTGAAAAAACATATTTGAAAGCTCTTTATTATTCCCCTGAATCCATACAAGCTCACACCGCTCTCGCCAATATCTATCTGGAACAGAACAAACATGAAAGAGCCATCATACACTTAAAAATCCTCCTGTCATCCCAGCCTGAAAACACACAGTTCCTAAAATACTATGCAGAAGCACTCTTCCAGAACGAAGAGTTTAAAAAAAGCTATGAGGCGTATAAAGATCTAAAAAAAAGGGAACCTGAAGACCAGGACATAGACAGACGTATCGAACAGCTTAAAAACAGGCTCGGAATCTTTGAACTGCCCAGCCAATACAACACCATTCCTTCCCGGGAAGCCATAACCAGAGAAGACATGGCTGCCATTTTAGGTATAGAATTCCAGAAACATCTCCAGGCCCCAGACAAAGAACCACCTATAATCATTGATATTTCAACATCATGGGCTTCAGAGTATATCCTGAAGCTAACATCCATGGACATCCTTGATATCTATCCCAACCATACCTTCAAGCCAAAAAAAATCGTCACCAGAGCCCAACTGGCGGAAATCATTTACCGTCTCATCAACCACCTCAAACAAAACGGATACACCCTCATCCAGCAAATTCCGCCCCAATCAATTAATCTATCGGACGTCCCTCCAAACAATTTTTATTACAGGCCCATTATTATGGTTGTGTCATACGGAGTCCTCAATACCTCAATGGGAAGAAATTTCAATCCTGAGGATCCGGTATCAGGTCAAGAGGCTCTCAGAGCCATCAATATATTGCTCTCGCTGATCAAATAACCCAGGATAAATAAAAAAAGTTACAGTGGTTTATACAATTAAAAACAAAACTAAAAACGCCATCATCACGATCCCCAATATCATATCCCTATCCCGCCTTATTTTGAGTCCTGTTTTCTTATACTTTGTTCTATCAGGAAAAACACAGGCCTCCTTCATAACTTTTCTCATCGCTATTTCTACTGATTTTTTTGACGGAGCCATAGCAAGAATGCTCAAGCAGAAATCAAATCTCGGAGCCTTGCTTGATCCCATGGGAGACAAAGTCCTGATGACAACATCCTTTATCGCTCTTTCTCTCCCTTCGATCAATCATCCGAATTCAATCCCGATCTGGTTGACGGCAGCCGTCATAGGCCGTGACATATATATCGTCCTCGGTGCGGCGGCGGCTTTCAAACTCATCGGCCAAAAAAAATTCCCTCCTACTGTCACCGGAAAAGCAAGCACCGTACTTCAGATGGCAACCCCTCTATGTGTCCTTTTTCTCAATATGATAAAGAGGGAAAGCCACCTCCTGCTGTTTCTCTTTATTCTCACTTTGATAATGACCATCTCATCCGGAATCCATTACACATTCATCGGTTTGAAACGGCTTAACAAGGCTGAATGCCAAAACAGAAAACAAACACATTAAGTTTGACAGGATATCAAGCTCTTCTATCTATAAATCCTCTCCGGACTGTCTTCCATAGAATCTTCAAATCAAGAAACAATGACCAGTTTTGAATGTAATAGAAATCATATTCAAGCCGTTTTTCAAAATCAGTATTTTGTCTTAATCCATGGACCTGAGCCCAGCCCGTCATCCCTGATTTGACCTTATGCCTTAACATATATTTAGGCATCTTCTCCCTGAATTTTTCCACAAACACTTCTCTTTCGGGCCTGGGTCCTATGAGGCTCATCTCACCCAGTAATACATTTATTATCTGAGGAAGCTCGTCTATGCTGAATTTTCTTAAATACCTTCCAATTCTGGTTATTCTCGGATCACCTGGTTTACTCATGACCGGACCTGTTTTCTTCTCCGCACCTGAAATCATTGTCCTGAATTTATGCATCACAAATTTCTTGCCGTCCAAACCCACTCTTTCCTGATGAAACAGTATCGGGCCTTTTGAATCCAGCTTGATCATCAGAGCTGTGAGGACCAACAGGGGAGTCAGCAAAACCAGCAGAATGAATGATGCAGAGATGTCTATCGCTCTTTTCACAAAAAGCATGAATCCTCTCATCGGAGGCTCATCTATACTGATGACAGGAAACCCATCCAAATCCTCTATCCGGGCTTTTAATGTCAAGAGCTGGAACAGATCCGGTATCAACCTGACATTGACCACATATTTATTGACTATCTTAAGTATTTCGATGATTTTCGGATAATTATTCAAATCAAGGGCTACATAAACATCCGAAATATCCTTTTCCTTGATCACATCTGCCAGGTCCCTGATGGAGCCTAAAACCCTGATGCCCTCCCCTTCAGGGATGACCTCCCCTTTTTCCATCTCATCATCCAGAAATCCCTTCACCTCAAATCCCAGGTCCTTGTACTTAACCAGTTTCTGGGCAATGGCCCTTCCCATCTTTCCAGCACCGACGATCACAACGCTCTGGAGATCCAGGCCCCTGGCATACCGCCTTTTCATGAAATAATATATCTGGTTTCTTAAAAAGGAGAGGACAAATATCACACTGATAAAATAAACCCCTAAAAAACCATGGGAAAGCTTGAAGTCAATCTTAAACAGAGGGGCCTGCCCCTGGCTGTATGCATTGAGATAATTCAAGAATCCCATGATAACAATAACAGTAAAAATCGTGTTCAGCGTGATAAGGAAAAAATCTTCGACTCCGGTCCTTTTCAGGCGTGTCCTGTAAAATCCCTGAAAGAAAAATATGGACATATGAATAACAAGAAACAGGGGGAAAATGAACACATACGATTTTATGGACGGTATTCCTTTTGCAGGATTTACGGGAATGATATACCCATAAAAACGAAAACCATAAGAATAAAAATAAGATATCAATATCCCGATAATATCACTGAGGATATAAAGGCTGATGAGTTTGGTCCTATACTTCTTTATCATTTTTTATTTTGAAATTCATCCCATTTCTCTTTGATAAAGGAAAAAATCCTTTCTTTGAATTTTTCCCTTGAGTATTTCAAGGCATTGTTTCTTATTTCAGTTTTATTAAATGGCAACTTTTTAAACTTGTCAAGGACACTTATGAGGCTGTCTGCATTTAATTTTGTGAAAAACAAACCGCTTGAGCCGGATATGACTGTTTCTGAAGCCCCGCCGCGGCCGAAAGCAATAACAGGAATCCCGCATGCCTGGGATTCCAGTGAATTAATTCCGAAATCCTCTTCGCCCGGCATGATAAGAGCCCGGGCTCCTTGATATAATTTAAGAAGGTCCTCTGAGGGGAGAGAACCAAGAAACTTCACGTTTTTTTTTGCCTTTTTTTTCAGCCTTTTATAATCGGGCCCGCTCCCAACAATATGCAGCGTATCTCCTGTTCTGTTAATCGCTTCAATGGCGATGTCAATTCTTTTGTAAGGAACAAGAGCGGAAACAATAAGATAATAATGATCAACCTGTTCTCCCGGCCGGAAAAAATGAACATCGACCGGTGGATTGATCACAGCCGCCTCTCTTCGATAATACGTGTGTATCCTATCAGCTACTGTTTTTGAATTAGCAATGAAGTGGTCAACTCTCCGTGAAGATGATTCATCCCAAACTCTCAACCAATGGATCACCGGAGGAATCAAAACTCTGGAAAAAGTATTCAATCTCTGTCTTGAGAAATAAGAAAAATACTGGTTCCATGCGTATCTCATGGGAGAATGAACATAACTGATATGCAGAGAATCAGGGCTGGGGATAACTCCTTTGGCAACACAGTGAGAACTCGAAAGAACCAGGTCATAACCTTGAAGGTTAAAAAGTTCTGCTGCAAGTGGAAACAGAGGGAGATAAGACCTGTACTTTTTCTTAATAAAAGGCATTCTCTGGATAAAACTCGTGATGATTTTTTTCTCTTCGATGGTCTTTATCTGGCTTCCGGGAAAATGAATAAGGGTAAAAATGGGAGCATCGGGAAACAATTCTGATAAAACCTCCAGAACCTTTTCTCCTCCCCTTCTCCCGGTAAGCCAATCATGCACTAAAGCGACTTTGATGTTATCCATTGAAATTGATTATAAGAAGGGTTCCTAAGATTGTCAACGAATCTGATGTCCCGTTTGAGCTTCAGCGTCTTCCCATTTTCCGGAACAACTCTACATAAAGATTTTGAATCTTATCGACCATGCATGAGATGGAATATCTCTTTTTAACACTTCTGTATAAATCCGTACCGAATTTTTCTGCAAGAGTCTTGTTGTTCAAAAGCTTTAAAGCGGCTCCAGCCAATTCATCCGGTTTATCCGGGGATACAAGTATGCCGGTCTTTTCGTTTTCTATTATCTCTTTTATTCCATCCACATCTGTGCCTATGACAGGTCTTTCAAGTGCCGCAGCCTCCAGCAATACATACGGAAGCCCCTCCCACAAAGAAGGAAGCACAAAGATATCAAATCCGGACATGAGCTCAGACACATCCTCTCTTTCTCCAAGAAAACTGACGACATCATCCGTTCCAAGCTTCTTGTTCAGCCTCTCTAATTTTTCCTGAAGGGGCCCTCCTCCCACCACAAAAATCTTCATTCCAGGAAAATGCTTTTTTATTCTTACGCCTGCTTTCAGCAGAAGAGGTATGTTCTTTTGCCTGTGAAGCCTGGCTACGGTCCCTATCACCGGTTCATTCCTGATCTCATCGCCAGCACTTTCTTTTATGCTTGTGCGTTTGAATAATGAAAAATCGATTCCGTTTTCTATGAGTTTTATTTTTTCATTGGATGCCAGCCTTAATTTTATGCCTTTCTCCCTGTCCGCCCGGGAAACAAATATGACCGCATGAGTAAACCTTGAAAAAATTCTTTCTAACCAGATGTATACATGCTTAAGAAAAACATTTCTATAGTAGAGATAATGGACTCCATGCAGTGTATGAACCACAGCTAAATCTTTATGTTTTCGTGCGGCCCATCTCCCGTAAAAACCCGCTATCCCTCCATGAGTGTGGATGATGTCAAATCCGTGCTTTATCAGCAACGCCTTAATGGCTCTTGCAGGCTCTATCTTGAAATACTTACTCATTGATACCGGAAAATGGGAGATATTTTTCCTTTTCACTTCATCCACAAGATGCCCTTCAGGATTGGAACAAACAGAAATCTCAAACCTTTCCTTATCCAGATTTTCAACCAGGCTGAGGAGGTTTTTCTGCCCTCCGCCAAGAAATGTTTTATCTATGACTTCCAGGACTTTAATTTTTCTCATCCCTGTTTTCCCAATAACCTGAAAAATCTGATTCTTTCTTTCAGAACACTGTTCTTTTTGAAAAATCCCACGAGAAGAACAAAAACAAAGTCAATACTCAGAAAGGCTTTTAGGAGAAAAAGAGAAAAAGGGCTGCAGTGTTTTTTATAAAAATAGAGCTGGCTCTTTCTGTAATGAAAACGGCTGTTCAGCTTTCTCTGCTTTGTGCTCGCTCCGCCTATATGAAATACCCTGGCCTCAGGTAAATAGACCAGCTTCCATCCCTTTTCTCTTATTCTCATACAGAGGTCTATGTCCTCGAAATACAGAAAATATTTTTCATCGAACATCCCTGCCCTCTCCAGAATATCTCTTCGAGACAAAAAACATGCGGCACTCAACCATTCAACGTCTCTTTGTTTTTGGTTTTTTCTAAGCCTGTTTCTATAAATCCGGTTTAAAAATATTTTTTTGGCTGCTTCAGAAAAAAAATTGACCTTCCCACCAAATGATACTTGATAATCATTGTTTCCAGTTAGCAAAGCCGGTCCGACTCCTCCTCTATCAGGGTGCTCTTTCATCTCAGCCATCATTGTTTTTATGGAATTCGAATACACCAGTGTATCTGTGTTAATAATGAGAACATAATCTCCTCTGCCGGCTTTCAAACCCTGATTATTCGCTCTGGAAAACCCCACATTTTCAAGGTTGCACAGCAGGCGGATAGAAGGGTATCTTTTCTTTAAAATATCCACACTTCCGTCTGTCGAATGGTTATCTACAACAATAATCTCGCTTCTTATGCCCTTTAAATTTCTCTTTATGGAATCAAGGCAGTCTTCGATATAACCCTTCCCGTTGTGATTAACCAGTATGACTGACAAAACCATATCTTCCTTTTGGGGAGAAAATTCCCGAGACAGACTACTTCCCATGCAGCACCTCATTCATAGCTGTACTGAATTCTCCGGCAACCCGGTCCCAAGAAAAATACTTCCTTTTCTTAGTAAAGGCGCGCAGAAGGACATCCATCATTTCTTGATCTTCCAGTGCACTCCTCAAATGAGATCGAATCTCCCCCGCATCCGGATTCTCAACCATAAGAGAAAACTCTGAGAAAACCTCTGCCAAAGCGCTTTTGTTAAGCAAAACAGGAACCGTGCCGCAGGAGAGAGCTTCAAGAGGCGGAAGCCCGAAACCCTCATATTCAGAAAGGTAGGCGAAGACATCCAAAGAAGAAAAATAGAGCGGAAGTTCGGACTCTTGAATGCTTTCTTCCCAGAGAATCCATTCCTCATTTAATATCCGTCTCATATTTTGAGGGGGATAGGTCAGATCTTTACCCACTATGTAGAGCATGACTTCAGGGAATTCTGCTCTTAAATGCCTCACTGCCTCAACCAAGAGAGGAACATTCCTTCTATTAAAAATCGAACCCAGAAATCCTATGATCTTACGGCCTTTTAGACCCTTTTTCTCTTTCCATCTTAAAACCTCTGTGTTTGCAGCCGGCTTGAAATTTTCTCCCGCTCCCAGATAAAGCACCTTGATTTTCTCAGGCGATACAGAGTAGTGTCTGATTATCTCCTGTTTGGACACTTCAGATAAAGTTAAAATCAATGATGCTTTACAAAGACTCCTTTTTACAAAAAACTTCCTTTTCCATACCTCTTTTTTTGGAAACCACTCCGGATGCGATGCGAACGAAACATCATGCTCGAAAAGAATTGACTTTGAACTGACGAAAAAAGGAAGAGTGTAATTCGGAGCTATGAGAAGCTCCGGACGGCACTCTTTTATCCCTCTAAAAAAGGGACCGTTCTGCCATCTGAAATACCCTCTATCCTCAGGCAACACATACTGCTTTATATTGCCGCATTTTACATAATCCTCTACTTTCTGGCGGGAAAAAACAAGAAACTCGTATCCGTCTCCCTCTCCACACAAAGAAAGCAAGATATTGTGAATAACACGTCCCACACCAGTCAGTTCTTTAGTGACTTCATAACAATCAACCGCTATTTTAAACCTCTTTTTGTCGCCTTCCACCTTTTCTTTTATTCCCCTCTATATACGCTCTGGTAAAAGTCCAGGGTGCTTTCCGCTGTTTTTCCCCAGTCGAATTCTTTGGCCCTTTTTCTGCCTGATTCAATATATTTCTTTCTAAGATCATCGTCTTCAAGCAGCTCTAGAATCCGGGAGGCTATCTCTTCCGGCTTGTCCGGATCAAAATAGAGAGCGGCATCTCCTGCGATCTCAGGTAGGGCCGTCCTCTCAGACGCGGCAACCGGCATTCCACTGATCATGGCCTCAAGAAGGGGAAGCCCAAAACCTTCGCTTAAAGAAGGAAATACGAAAAGCGTACCGGTCCTGTACAGACGTTTGAGATCCCGTGAGGAAAGATAATCCAGAATTTTTACCTGGGCATCCAGCCTGTTTTCATTTATGTTTTTTTTCAAGGCAGGATAGTCACGTCCCATTCTGCCTGCAATGACAAGCGATACATCAGGCTCTTTGCTATGTACAATGCGAAAGGCTTTCACAAGATTTAACAGATTCTTTCTTGGTTCCATGGCTCCAACAAACACAATGACTCTTGAAGACAAAGAATGAGACTCGCGAAAATTCTTTATCTCCTCCAAAGTGATGTCCGAACTGAATTCCTGATCCACTCCCAGATAAATCGCTTTTACCTTTTCCTTGTTTATAGGGAATCTTTCTAAAAGTTGTTTTTTTATAAAATTTGAGTCCACGATGACTCCATGTGACATTTGGAGAGACCTGTGGATATTCTTTAAAAAAAACTTCCTGGCTTCCCTGTTTGCCATATAAGGAAAATCCATAAAAAACAGGTCGTGGACGGTTATGATAGCTTTTCCTTTTGTAGGGCAAATCAAAGGAGTCGGAGAGTGAGTGAGGTCAAGCCTGGTCTTAAAAAAGGCATCCATTGCGGGCCATTTCAATCTGTACCATGCAAAGTTCAACAGCTTCACAGGACAATGAAAATCACGAAAATGCATTTTATTTAAAATCGGAATCTTAGAGGGAGAAAACCTCTGCTTAAAAGAAGATGAGAAAAGATAATAATCATTTTCCATGTCTATATTGGACAAAGAAAAAATCAAGTTTTTGATGTATATGCCAACCCCTGTCTCAAATCTAAGCAAAGGCCTCAGGTCTATACCTATCTTCATTTTGGCTAAATGTAGTCTCTCTCGCCCCAAATGTCAAGCCGACCGGAACTGGAAAAATACTTCCCATTAACGGGGTTTTTCATCTCACTTTCATAAAAAATCCAGCATGTCTTGCTTCTTGAATAAAGGGGTGATATTATCTGGAGCACTGAAAAAAACATGACCGAACTGGAAAAAATCATAAGGAGAATAGATACATACCGTAATGAAATGGTCGATATACAGATCAAGTTGTGCGCAGTTCCTGCCATTTCTCCTGCTAACGGCGGCGAGGGAGAAGCAAAAAAAGCAGAGATGATTTTAGACCTTTTGAAAAACATTGAATTCAAGGATGTCAAGGTCATCAAAGCCCCGGATATAGACGCTCCCTCCTGTTACAGGCCCAATATAATCGCCCTTTATAAAGGAGAAAATTCTTCAAAAACCATATGGATGATGACGCATATGGATGTTGTCCCCCCCGGTGAACCCGCCTTATGGAAAGGGAATCCTTTCAAAGCCTATGTAGAAGCCGGAAAAATATACGGCAGAGGGCTGGAAGACAATCAACAGGATATGCTGGCTTCCATATACGCACTAAAAGCGTTCCAACAAGAAGGAATAAAACCAAAATATGATGTAGGCTTGATCTTTGTTTCTGATGAAGAAACAGGTAATACCAAGGGGATAGAGTACGTAATGAAAAACTCCAATCCTTTTAAAAAAAATGATCTGATCATTGTCCCGGGCGTGGGAAACAAATACGGGACATTGATCGACATTGCAGAAAAAAGCATATACTGGTTAAAAATAAAAACCGTGGGCATACAGACTCAAAGCTCTACTCCGGAAAAAGGGGTAAACAGTCTTAAGGCAGCCTCCTTTCTTATAACAGAGCTCACTCGACTTTATCAAATATTTTCTGAAAAAAACCCTATCTATTCTCCCCCGATATCAACATTTGAACCCACCAAAAAAGAAGCAAATGTGCCCAATATAAACACTATTCCCGGAGAGGATATTTTTTATATGGACTGCCGTCTCATCCCTGAGCACAATATAGATAGGGTCAAGAAGGAGATCCAAAAAATAGCCCAAAAAACAGAGAAAAGATACCATGTCCATATCATACTGGAAGACGTGCAGAGAGATTCTTCACACGCGGAGACATCTCCTAAAGCTCCTGTGGTTCAGTCTTTGCAAAATGCGGTCAAAGCCATATACGGGAAAAAAGCAAAGCCCACTGGCATTGCAGTAAGGACCGCTGCCGCCTTTTTACGAAAATCCGGTTATCAAGTTGCCTGCTGGTCTAAAATAGAAGAGACAGCCCACCAACCCGATGAATACTGCGTCATAGACAATATGATGGGAGACACAAAGATCTTCGCCCATATATTACTCCAAGATTCCTAAAACCTTTTCTTAGAATATCTTTTATAAATTTTCCTTGCTGTCATTATTGTATTCAAATGTATGGAAACAACATCATTGATACCCGCAGCATATCCTCCGGCAAAAAGTATAACCATAGGGCAGCCCCTTCTCTGAGCGCTTTCTATGACCATTTGATCTCTTATTTCAAGCCCTCTTAACGTCAAGTCCAAATCCCCCAGTTTGTCTTTTTTATATGGATCAGCTCCGGCAAGATAATAGATTAAATCAGGAGCAAATTCTTCATAAATACGGGGGATATGCTGTCCTAATGTTTCAAGGTATTTTTCATCCCCGTCTCCTGACCACAAACCGGCGTCCAGGGAACTAACAGCCTTCTCCGCGGGATAAATATCCATTTGGTGAATTGAAAAAGTAAAGGCATAGTCTTTGTTCTGCAGAATAGATGCGGTTCCATTCCCCTGGTGAACATCGCAGTCTATGACCATGGCCCTCTGTATTTTTTCTTCTGCCTTCATTTTTTCCAAAGCCACTGCCACATCATTTATCATGCAAAAACCTTCACCATGATCCGCATAAGCATGATGAAATCCTCCTCCTATATGCACACACATCCCGTCTCTTAGCGCCGCTTCTGACGCCTGTATCGTGCCTCCTGCTGTCAGAAAAAAAAAGTCTATGGCTTCTCTGGAAAACGGAAGTTCAAGTGCCGTAAGTTCTGAAGAGGACAGACGACCGGTCTTTATCTTTTTTATATATTTGGATAGGTGGGCTCTTAAGACGTCTTTATCGTCAGGAATGGCGGGTTCAATAAAATTTTCTTTAGCCGCTCCTTTTTTTAGCAGGTTCTCATAAACCAACCTGTACTTATTAACAGGAAAGATGTGGTTTTTGAAATCCACCATCCAGTAAGAGTCGCTGTAAACAAATCTAAAGGGGAATTTATCTTTTTTTAAACGCCTGATAATATCTTTAAGTCCTGCCATGAACCAAACTGACCTCTTTAGTCTGACCTAATCAAAAAAATGGCAATGCCCTTATTATTATTTTCATTTCAATGATATGCAAGATTTTTTCAAAAGTGATTATTGTGTCTGTTTTCTTGTCTTTATGATTGTTTTCTCTTTTCCTGAAGGGTGACCTGCGCTGCTGCTAATCTCGCTATAGGTATCTGGTATGCGGAACAGCTCACATAGTTCAGCCCTATTTTGTGGCAGAAGAAAATAGACCGCGGATCTCCGCCATGCACGCCGCATATTCCCACCTTTAAATCAGGTCTTGTGGCCCGGCCCTTATTAACAGCCCATCTCATCAATTCACCTACTCCGTCAATATCTACTGAGGTAAAGGGATCATCTTTCCAAATGCCCTTGGTCAAATATTGGTTGATAAATGAAGCGCCGTCATCCCGTGATATGCCAAAGGTAGTCTGAGTGAGGTCGTTCGTGCCAAAAGAAAAGAACTCTGCCTCTTTGGCCACTTCATCTGCTGTTATGGCAGCTCTCGGAATCTCTATCATCGTGCCGACCGTATAGTCAAATTTGACATTATATTTCTTTATCAATCTTTCTGCCACATCAATGATGATCTTCTTCTGATCCGCCAGCTCGTTTACCGAGCCTATCAAAGGAACCATGATCTCAAGAAAAACATCCTCACCCTCACTTGATAACTGACAGGCGGCTTCAAAAATCGCAGATGCCTGCATTTCTATTATTTCTGGGAAGGTGACTCCGATACGGCATCCCCTATGGCCGAGCATAGGATTAAATTCAGACAGAGCTTTGACCCGTTCCAGGATCTTTTCTTTTTCTTTGATCTTCTCGCTGCTTGCTTTTCCCGAATGCTTCAACTCAGCAATCTCCAGCATCAAATCTTCTTTCTTCGGCAAGAACTCGTGAAGAGGGGGATCCAAAGTTCTGATTGTCACGGGATTCCCACCCATGGCTTTAAACAGGTCATAAAAATCCTGCCTCTGAAAAGGCAGCAGTTTATCTAAATACATGCGCCTGTCTTTTTCGGTTTCAGATAAAATCATGTTTTTTATAAAGGGCAGCCTTTCCTTCTCAAAAAACATGTGCTCTGTTCTGGCCAATCCTATACCTTCAGCTCCAAAGGCAAAGGCAATTTTGGCATCCCCCGGCGTATCCGCGTTCGCTCTGACATTCATCCTCCTCACTTCATCAGCCCAACCAAGGAATTGAACAAAATATTGATATAATTTAGAATCTTCAGGCCTTTTGTCCCCTTTGATAACCTGAATGATCTCTGAGGGTTTGGTTTCGATCTCTCCCCGCATAACTTCTCCAGAAGTGCCATCAATTGAAATCGCATCTCCCTCGTTCACTGTTTTTCCTTTGACCTTAAAGTTCCTTCCTTCTTCATTGAGCGCAATGTCACCGCATCCGACAACAGCCGGCTTTCCCATCTGTCTTCCTACCACTGCTGCGTGTGAGGTCATTCCACCGGTGGCTGTGAGAATTCCCTGGGAAGCGCTCATCCCGTGTATATCATCAGGAGACGTTTCATCCCTCACAAGGATAATCTTCTTTCCCTTTGACTTCCATTCCACAGCTTCATCTGAAGAGAAGACCACCTGACCGGCGGCTGCCCCCGGTGAAGCGGCAAGTCCCTTGGCAAGCACTTCATGTTTTTCTTTTTCCTCGGGATCAAAAACAGGATGAAGCAGCTGATCCAGTGCCCCAGGCTCCACCATCATCAAAGCTTCCTCTTTCGATGCGATACCTTCTTCGACCAGGTCAACCGCTATCTTTACAGCCGCCTGCCCGGTCCTTTTCCCATCCCTCGTTTGAAGCATATAAAGCTTATTCTCTTGAATGGTAAATTCGAAATCCTGAACATTGTGGTAATGTTTCTCCAGGTGGCTTGTCACTTGAACAAGCTGTTTAAAGACTTCGGGCATATCGTTTTCAAGTTCTTTTAATAAAGAAGGCGTCCTTACCCCAGCGACAACATCTTCACCCTGAGCATTAACCAGATATTCTCCATAGATCTCCTTCTCTCCTGTAGCGGGATTTCTTGTGAAACCGACTCCTGTAGCAGAACTATCTCCAAAATTACCAAAAATCATAAGCTGGATATTCACGGCTGTGCCTAAATCATCCGGAATATGATTGATATTCCTGTAGGTGACCGCACGAGGATTATTCCAAGAACTGAATACCGCAGATACAGCTAAAAACAGTTGTTCCTTGACATCCTGGGGAAATTCTCTCCCCGTATTCTCCTTTATGATCTCTTTATATTTCTCCAGTATTGCCTCTAATGCCTCTTCAGGAAGCTGTGAATCGACCTGGATACCCTTCTCCCTTTTTTTCGCCCTCAATACTTCCTCAAACTTTTTCTTGTGGATCTCTAAAACGACATCACCAAACATCTGCATCAATCTCCGGTAGCAGTCTAAAGCAAACCTCCTGTCTTTGCTTTTTTGAGCCAGCCCTTCCACTGTTTCATCATTTAAACCCAGGTTCAAAATGGTATCCATCATTCCGGGCATGGAAAACTTGGCTCCTGAACGAACAGAGACCAATAAAGGATTTTCTTTATCGCCAAACTTTTGGCCTGCTGTTTTCTCTAATCTCTCTAAATTGACAAGGATTTCCTTCTTCACCTCATCCGGGAGTTTGTTCCCTTCTTTCAGAAAGAGAGCGCACACGTCAGTCGATACAGTAAATCCCGGAGGAACCGGAAGCCCTATCCCTGCCATCTCTGCGAGGTTAGCTCCCTTGCCTCCGAGTAAGTCTTTCATGTCTTTATTGCCTTCCGCATTATCCTTTTTAAAAAAATACACATACTGCCTTGTCACTTTGACCTCCTTTTTTTCATCACAACCAATGATATGAGCCTCGATTCCAAGCTCTCTTTGAAAAACAATTCATATTTGCGGAAAATCGTCTCATTCGAATATGATTTCACTCTGTTTGCAGGCACTAAAGCTCCTGCAAAATAAGATTCAGGGAAAAATTCCAGTAAAGAGTAATTGTAAAACAGTCTTACGCCAAGGTCAAATAATTAATCCGAATCACTCAGGCTAAAACAGTGACCTGTATTTTTCAAGTCCTGCTTTGAATACATTTATAGCTCTTCTTAAATTCTCTTCCTTAAGAACATACGCAATTCTCACTTCATCCATCCCCTTCCCGGGAGTACAGTAAAATCCCTGGGCAGGAGCCACCATGACCGTTTCATTCTCAAATCTGAAGTCCGTCAACATCCACCGCACAAAATGTTCACTGTCTTTTATGGGAAGCTTCACAATGATATAGAATGCGCCTTGGGGTTTGTGCATGACGATGCCGGGAAAGTCCTTTAATTCTTCAAACAGGATGTCTCTCCTCTTTTGATACTCTTTTCTTACAGGTTCAAAATAGCCAACTCCCATTTGATAAGCCTCTAAAGCTGCCTTCTGCTCAAGAGTTGGAGGACAAAGCCTGGCTTGGGCGAATTTGAGAATCCCATTATAGACTTCAGGGTTCCTGGTTATGACAGCTCCTATCCTTGCCCCGCAGCAGCTAAAACGCTTGGAGATGCTGTCCACAACAATAGCTCTATCCTTAATCTCTTCATACTCAAGTATGCTTTTATGACTGTATCCATCATAAACAAATTCTTTGTAAACCTCATCCGCAATGAGAAACAGGTCATGTTTCTTTACAAGATCAATCACCCTCTCCAGCTCTTCAGCCGTATAAACCGTCCCGGTAGGATTGTTCGGAGAACACAGTAAAATAGCTCTCGTTTTTGATGTTATGGTCTGTTCTATATCCTTCTTAGGAGGAAGTCTGAATCCATTTTTTACATCAAGAGTGAGGGGCGCTATTTTTACATTTGCAAAGGCAGCATACCCATTGTAATTGGTATAAAAGGGCTCAGGAATGATAATCTCCTCACCATTGTCAGCCACTGCGGAAAAAGAAAAATGAATGGCTTCTGATCCCCCGATTGTGATGATCACATTCTCATGGGTCACTGGAATATTGTATGAATTAAAATAGCTGGCAATAGACTTTCTTAAATCCAGAATCCCCTGAGCAGGGCCGTACTCAAGAACCTCTTCTTTTCCTTTTTTAAAGGCATTCCATACAGGATCCGGTGTTTTAATGTCAGGCTGTCCGATATTGATAAAATAGACCCGGACCCCTTCTGAAATTGCCTTGTCCGCATATGGTTTTAACTTTCTGATGGGAGAGGCTTGTATATCCTGGGCACGTTTGGAAATATGCATTTGTATTACCTCCCGTAATCAGCCCGGATTCTCATCGAGCGCCACACTCTTTCGACTCGTTCATCATCCAGGTCATTCATGAAGATTTTGATTATTTCAAAAACACATATTTATGTCAAAGTTTTTATTGCTCTCAAAAATAGATTCTGGTATTTTAAGTTCGACGTAACAGAACTTCGTTTATGTTAAAAAATCACAAAGCCGTAATCACCGGAAAAAAAAGTTGGGGAAACGATTATTTTCTTTTCTCTCTGGAGACTCCTGTCATCGCCCGGGAATCAAAACCGGGGCAGTTCTTGATGGTGAAAATTACCGATAATCCTTATCCCCTCCTCCGGCGCCCCTTCAGCATCCATGCCCGAAACAGGCAAAACATAGAAATATTTTTTCAGAATACAGGCGTAGGTACTTCCATGCTCAGTCAAAAACAAAGAGGAGATGAAATCGAAATACTTGGGCCTCTGGGAAACGGCTTTCCTATCGAAAAGAAATATGAATCAAAAAAGGCAAGCCTTGTCGGAGGAGGAAGGGGAGCCGCTCCTCTCTATTTTCTTGCCTGCGAGCTCGTGAAGAAAAATATAAATGTAACGGTCTTCTACGGAGGGAAATCCTCTAAAGACCTGCCCATTGCATCCAAATTCAAAAAAGAAAATATAAGAACGCTCTGTTCAACCGAAGATGGTTCTTCAGGATCCAAAGGCCTGATCACAGATCTCTTTGAAACGGAACTTAAAACAGATATCCCTTCTCTCATTTATGCCTGTGGGCCAGAGGGAATGCTGAAAACACTATCAAAGCTATCGAAAACATACCAGATCCCTGCTGAACTGTCTCTTGAGTCTATGATGGGATGTGGATTTGGTGCCTGCTGGGGATGTGTGAAAAAAATAAAAAAAGGCAATACAGCCGAATGGCATAAAGTATGTGAGGACGGTCCTGTTTTTTCTGCAGGAGATATCATATGGGATTGATATAAAGATGGTTGATATTTCAATCGATCTGGGATTTTTAAAACTCAAAAATCCTGTGATTGCTGCCAGCGGAACCTTTGGATATGGCTTTGAGTTTTCCCCGTTTATTGATTTGAACCAAATAGGCGGATTCGTTGTCAAAGGATTGTATCTTTCCCCTAAACAAGGAAATCCTCCTCCAAGGCTTGCGGAGACAGCCTGCGGCCTCATGAATTCAATAGGGCTTCAGGGGATAGGTGTGGAACGGTTTTCAAAAGAAGTTCTTCCCCAGTTAAAAGCGCTCCGGTCAGCTGTGATCATCAATATCTGCGGAGATTCGAATGAAGAATATGCCCGTATTGCCGAGTACCTTGATAAATATAAAGAAATATCTGCCTACGAACTGAACATCTCCTGTCCTAATGTAAAAAAAGGAGGGATCTGCCCGGCTCAAAATCCCGATGACACATATGAAATCGTAAAACTGGTGAAAAAATCCTGTTCTACCCCTGTTATCACTAAGTTGTCCCCTAATGTCACTGATATTTCCGAGATAGCTCTCAGCGCCGAGGAAGGAGGCTCTGATGCGGTCTCTCTTGTGAATACTTTCCTAGCAATGGGAATAGACCCGGAAACAAGAAAACCAAAACTCGGGAACGTTTTCGGAGGCTTGAGCGGCCCGGCCATAAAGCCCATAGCACTGAGAATGGTTTATCAAGCAGCCAATGCTGTTCAAATACCCGTTATCGGAATCGGAGGTATCTCAAGCGGCAGGGATGCGATTGAATTCATAATAGCAGGAGCCAAAGCTGTCCAGGTGGGAACAGCGAATTTTACAGCTCCTGACTCCACTCTGAAAATAATTGATGAGATAACAGCCTTCTGTAAGGAAAAAAAGATCAAGCGGCTTCAAGATCTTTCAGGAACCGTGGATTTCAATCCCCAAATGTAAAGGATATTTTATGGAACCAAAAAAAGAACATGCTGAAAAAATAATAGTGGCCCTGGATGTCCGTACAAAAGACAGGGCTTTAGACCTTGTAAAACAGTTGAAAAATGTCCGGACTTTTAAAATAGGATTGGAACTTTTTGTTTCAGAAGGGCCTTCCCTCATCCGAGAGCTTCACAGACTCGGGAAAAATATTTTTCTAGATCTGAAACTGCACGACATCCCCAATACGGTTGCAGGAGCTGTCCGGTCAGGATTCAGACACAGAGTCCGTATGATGACGCTTCATGCTTTCGGGGGAATGAAGATGATGAAAAGAGCTGCGGCA
>Ga0307421_1000531_pt1 | contig 24528 bp, 22 predicted proteins | sample SalMarWE160270MG_FD_202163 | JGI IMG/M metagenome (GOLD analysis project Ga0307421, IMG submission 202163) | Salt marsh sediment microbial communities from the Plum Island Ecosystem LTER, Massachusetts, United States - WE1602-70 | ecosystem: Environmental > Aquatic > Marine > Intertidal zone >...
GCCAGCTGGTTGCCAGCATACTTCTCCTCGGCGAAGACGTCGACGATGTAGAAGCGGATTCCTCCCACGTGGTCCGATCTCCGGTGGTCTCTGTGGACCGACTGCCTCTGGTGCGCACAATGGTACCTGACTAGGGCATAGCGCGCAAGTTGTGCCTGTGCGTCTATCCCGGCCGGCTGCCGGGACCAAGCCCGAACCTACACAGGGTCGTCCTTCCATCTTCACAGGACGCTTACGTCACCGGAGTATAAGTAGAATCGGATTGGCGAAGTGGCAATCCCAAATCAGTGAGGAGGTGAGCCTAGTGAAGCTTAGACGGTTGGTCCTGATATCGGGCGTGGTAGTCGCCGTGCTGCTGGCGGCCGGCATCATCGCCGCCACAGTGGCGCTCGCCGACGAAGTGGATCCTGGGCCCGAGAACCTGGTTGGGTGGTTCGGGCGCCGGGTGATGGGTCCCGGCATCGGCGGCCGGATGTTCGGCTTCGGAGGCGGCGACTGGACGGCCTACGATACCGCTGCCGAGGAACTGGGGCTTACGCCGGAGGAGCTCTTCGTTGAGTTGCACTCAGGGAAGTCCCTGGACGAGATCGCCGAGGCGGAGGGCGTCGACCTACAAGACGTGTACGACGCCATGAGTGCGGCGGCCCGCGCCGGTCAGGAAGAGGCTGTGCAGGAGGCCATCGAGCAGGCCCTGGCTGAGGGAAGCATCACCCAGGAGCAGGCCGACTGGCTGCTGCAGGGTCTGGAGCAGGGCTACCTGCCCGGCAGGCGGGGCTTTGGCCTTGGCCACGGATGGTTCGGCCACGGGCCCGGCGGCCACGGAAGGGGCGACTGCTCCGGCTCGGAGAGCGAGTAGTAGCTCCTGCTGCGCGGGAGGTCCGGCAAATCAACCGAGGTCGGACCTTCCAGGTCACACACGGGGACGGGACGAGAGTCCCATCCCCGTGTGTGCGCCAGTGCCCCCGAACGGTGCTGGCCCGAGTCTCTCATCTACATACAACCTACACATTTGGTTCACAGGTTGGTTGCACGCTCGCTGTAGACTTGATCGTCAGAATCATAGGAAGCCCGCCTGGGCCACTTTACCTGAGGACTCCCAGGTGGGTAAGGATGTAGCGATGGCCAAGCGCAAGGTACTGGTGGTTGACGACGACCGCAAGATCGTGGACCTGGTGCGCCTATACCTGGAGAAGGATGGATACCGCGTACTGGCGGCCTACGATGGGCTGCGGGCGCTGGAGATGGCCCGCCGCGAGCAGCCAGACCTGATAGTGCTCGACCTGATGCTTCCCGGTATGGACGGGCTCGACGTGTGCCGTACGCTGCAGGGCGAGTCCGAGGTGCCCATCATCATGCTCACGGCGCGGACGACTGACGAGGACAAGCTGATCGGGCTGGAGATCGGAGCGGACGACTACGTCACCAAGCCCTTCAATCCGCGAGAAATGGTGGCCAGGGTGCGGGCGGTTCTGCGCCGCACGGACCGGGAGCGGGACCAGGGGCCTGCGGAATTGCGCGTGGGTGACCTGACGATCGATCGGCGCCGCCACGAGGTGCGCCTGGGGTCCCGTCTGGTGAATCTGACGCCTACCGAGTTCAAGCTGCTGGAGGTGCTGGCGAGCGAGCCAGGCCGCGCTTTCACCAGACTGGAACTGCTCGACGATGCACTAGGGCAGGGCTTCGTGGGGTTCGAGCGCACTGTTGACGTCCACATCAAGAACCTGCGCAAGAAGATCGAGCCGGACTCCAGGCAACCGGCCTATGTCAGGACGGTCTACGGAGTGGGCTACAAGCTCAATGAGCGTTGATTGACATGCGATCTCTGCGTGTGCGCCTTATCGTCGCCTTGATCCTGGTGGTCGTGGCCGCAGTCGGCGCCATCGCCTGGTTCAGCACGCGGGTCACGGCCAGCGAGTTCCAGGGCTGGGCGGACCAGCGAGGGATGATGCGCGACCGGCGGTTTCAGGGCTTCCTCGCCATGCACCACTCCCTATACGGTGACTGGGACTCCGTCCAGCAGGAACTCGAGGAGATGATGGAGCTCACCGGGGAGCGTGTCGTCCTGGCCGATCCTTTGGGCCTGGTCCTGGCCGATTCGGAGGGCGAGTGGATAGGCGAGGTGGTGGGCCGGGATTGGGGACCGCCCGACGCCATCATCATGGACCGGGGCCTGCCTGTGGGCGGCGTCTACGTAAACCCTCCGGGCGGGACTGAGAGCCCGGCGGCGGACGAGACGGTGGTGGCCAGCGTGAACCGGGGGCTCCTGTGGGTTGCGGGCGGGGCCGGCCTGGTGGCGGTGCTGCTGGTGCTGGGCGTCTCCCGCCGCATCTTCGCTCCGGTCGAGGCATTGACCTCGGCCGTCCGGAGCATGGGGTCTGGAGACCTGAGCCAGCGCGTCGAGATCGACTCGAAGGACGAGATCGGCGAGTTGGCCCGGGCGTTCAACAGCATGGCGGACGAGCTGGCCCGGGCGGAGGAACTGCGCCGCAATATGGTGACCGACGTGGCCCACGAACTGCGCACGCCGCTGACGAACATCCGGGGCTACCTGGAGGCGCTGCGCGAGGGGGTGCTCGAGCCGGAGCCGCACATCGTTGAGTCCCTGCACGAGGAGGCTCTGCTGCTCAACCACCTGATCGACGACCTGCAGGAGCTCTCGCTCGCTGAGGCCGGCCAGCTGAGGCTGGAGCGGCAGCCGGTCGCTGCGGCCGACCTCGTGTCCCAGGCGGTGAAGGCGGCCACCCCGCGGGCAGAGGCGGGGCAGGTGGCGCTGCGGGTCGATGTACCGGGGAATCTGCCGCTTGTCGACGTCGATGTCCGGCGCGTCGGACAGGTGCTGCGCAACCTGCTGGACAACGCCCTGAGCCACACACCCGCAGGTGGCGAGGTTGCTGTCGTTGCCCGCGCCGGCGACGAAGGGGTGGAGATGTCTGTCCGGGACACTGGCTCCGGGATAGACTCGGCTGACATTCCCTACATCTTCGAGCGCTTCTACCGCGCCGACAAGTCCCGCTCGCGGGATACGGGCGGTGTGGGGCTGGGGCTGGCCATCGCCAGGCAACTGGTCGAAGCACACGGGGGCAAGATAGCGGTGGAAAGCGAGCCGGGAAAGGGCACACGTTTCAGCTTCGTCCTACCCCTGGCGGATACCTCGTGATCGATGCCAACCTTTACGTGATTCACTTCTGCTCTGCGCAGGCGCACAGCAGACCTGCGGCACGATTGGGGCGCTGCCGAAGCGGCGAAGGCGTAGTGCTGCTGGCAGCTGCGGCTGACGCGAGGGCGGCGCCTGGGGATGGAGTGATCGGAGGAGAAGCCTGATGGCGAAACGCAGAGCCTTGATCATCGCCGGCGGAGTGCTCGGGGTGGCCCTGATAGGCTACGCCGGCTTCGTCCTACTGATCGCGCCGACTGCGTCGACTGACGAAGCCTCCGAGCCCGCGCTGGAGACGGCGACTGTGGCGCGGGGCGATATCGTGATGACGGTCTCCGGCAGCGGGGAGCTGGTGCCGGCCTCCGAAGTCGACCTCTCCTTCCGCGCCGGCGGCATTGTCGACGAGGTGCTGGTCGACAGGGGCGACCACGTTCAGCAGGGCCAACTGCTGGCCTCGCTGCAGCTGGACCGGCTGGAGCTGGCGCTGTTCGAGGCGGAGATCGATCTCCAGGTGGCCCAGATGGAGCTCGAGGAGCTGCAGGAGGGATCGAACCAGGATGCACTGGCCGACGCTCAGGCTGCTCTGCGGGATGCTCAGGTCGAGCTTGAACTGGCGCAGGATTCCTACGATCGGTCGATCAACTCCAATCTCGACGCTGCTATCTCCAGTCGCCAGGCGGACTACGATTGGTGGCAGGGTTACTACCAGCATCAGAAGGGTCTTTACGAAGCGGGCAACCTGAGCCAGGAGGACCACGACTGGGCTCTGCTGGCGCTGATCGCTGCCGAAGGCCGGCTGCGAGCCGCGACAAACGCGGCTGAGAACGAGGAGATCCAGGCCGAGAGCCGGCTGAGCCAGGCTCAGGCCGGCGTGGACCAGGCCTGGGCGGACCTCTTGCAGGCGCAGAGCGAGCCGTGCGAAGATACTCTGCAGAAGGCTGCGCTCGACCTGGACAAGGCGAAGCTGGCCTACGACGAGGCGGCTGCGGATCTCGCTGCGGCTCGCCTGGCCGCCCCTTTTGACGGGGTGGTCATGGATGTCTCCATCACACCCGGAGAGCAGGCCGGCTCAAACGCGCCCGCCATCACCCTGGGGGCGCTGGCCGAGCCGATGGTGCTCTTCTGGGTGGAGGAGGCAGACCTGGCCAGCATGGCCGCAGACCAGCGAGTCAGCGTCACCTTCGAGTCCTGGCCGGACTACGTCTTCGACGGGGAGATCGTTCTGGTCTACGCCAAGCTGGTACAGGTGGGCATGACGACCGCCGTGCAGGCCTGGGCGACCGTGGTCGGGCCGGAGGACGTGGGTCAGGAAGTTCAGCTGCTGTCTGGTATGACGGCGGAGGTCGAGGTGATCGCCGCCGAGGCGACGGACGTGCTGCTCGTGCCGCTCGAAGCGCTGCATGAGGAATCGCCGGACGAGTACTTCGTCTACGTCGTCGGCGCAGGTGGCGAGCTGGAGAGACGCCCGGTGGTCGTGGGCATGCTGGGCTATACCAACGCGGAGATAGTCGATGGCGTAGAGTTGCGCGAAGTCGTCGCCGTAGGTGATATCGGCTGACGCTCAGTGCCCCTGCCTCTGCCTGGGTTGATGGAGGAACGATGCCGAGAATCAGCAAGAAGGCGCTGCGCATAGGGCTGGCGGCCACGCTAGTCGCGGCGGGCGGGGGATATTCTCTCTACAAGCTTGTCCTGGAGCAGAGCCGGGAAGAGGACGAGCCGGCGCTGGCAACGGCCGAGGTGCGCCTGGGGGACGTCGTGATTTCGGTGAGCGGCTCCGGCGAGCTCGTGCCGGGCGCCGAGGCTGATCTGGCCTTTGGGAGCGCGGGATATGTGGCCGAGGCGCTCGTGGAAGCGGGCGACCGAGTGCACCAGGGCGACTTACTGGCACGATTGGACACTGCTGAGCTGGAGCTGTCCGTTGCGGATGCGGCCATCAAGTCACGTCAGGCCGACATGGACCTGAGCGAGCTGCAGTCCAGCCCGACCGATGCCGACCTGGCAAGCGCCAGGATGTCCTACGAGAGCGCTCTGGTTTCGCACCAGGTCGCTGAGAACGGCTACGAGAACGCGCTCAACTCCTCGCTCGACGCCTCAGTCAACTCCACCAGGATGCAGCTGGACGCAGCAGCGGCGCTCTACTGGGATCTGGAATCGAATGGTGCTCCCGCGAGCCAGGTCGAAGCGGCGTACAACGACATGGTTCAGACCGAGTCGCGCTACGGCGACCTGGTCCGCCAGGCCGAGCTTGAGCAGCTCCAGGCGAAGAACAAGCTGGATCAGGCGGCGGACAGGCTCCGGGATGCGTGGGAAAGGCTCGTCGAGGTGCAGGCGGGGCCCGGCGTCGATGAGATCATGCGGGCGCAGCTGGCTGCGGACCGGGCGGAACTGGCTCTGGCGGATGCCCAGGAGGCTCTGGAGAGCGCGGATCTGCGTGCTCCCTTCGACGGCATTGTGCTGGAGGTCAATGCGCTCGCCGGAGAGCACGTCGGGACGGGCCCCATGATGACACTCATCGACATGGACGAGCCGCTGGTCCAGTTCTGGGTGGAGGAGGCCGACCTCAGCGGAGTACAGATTGGGTACCGGGTGGACATCCACTTCGAAGCGCTGCCGGACGGTGTGTTCAGCGGTGAGGTCGTCGCTGTCGACCCGTCGCTCGTGTCGGTTGGAGGCACGCTTGCTGTGCAGGCCTGGGCCAGCGTCGATGTGCCGGCCGGCCAGCACCTGCTCGGGGGCATGAACGCCTACCTGGATGTGATCGCCGCGGAGGCGAGGGGTGTGCTGCTGGTCCCGGTGGAGGCTGTGCGCCAGCTGGGCGAGGAGTCGTTCGCCCTCTTCGTCGTGCGGCCGGACGGCGAGCTGGAGCTGCGCCTGGTCGATGTGGGTCTCTACAACTTCGTCTATGCTGAGATCACCTCCGGCGTGGAGATGGGCGAAACCGTCAGCGCTGGGGTGGAGGAGAGCACGGACGCCACAGTTCCTCAGTTCCAGATGCCCGGCGAAGGGTTTATCTTCAGCCCCGGTGGCGGCGGCGGGGGATTCGTTGTGGGCCCGGGTGGGGGCGGCAGGTAGAAGGGGCGCGACTATGGCAACGGCGTCTAGCGACCGCAGCGTCCGGCCCTTGGGCAACAAGCGGACGAACGGCCGTCTGCTCATCGAGACAGCGGGCCTGGTCAAGACCTACGGGCTGGGCAAGGTGGCCGTCCAGGCGCTGCGGGGGGTGGACCTGCGGGTTGGGGCGGGCGAGTTCGTCGCGGTCATGGGTCCTTCCGGCTCAGGCAAGTCGACGCTGATGAATATCCTGGGCTGCCTGGATCGGCCGACGAGCGGGACCTATGCGCTGGACGGCGACGATGTGAGCCGCCTGAACAGGCAGGAGCTGGCAGCCGTCCGCAACCGTCGCATCGGATTCGTCTTCCAGTCCTACAACCTGCTGGGGCGGCTGACTGCGGTCAAGAACGTGCAGCTGCCGCTTCTGTACAACGCCGATCAGACGTTGTCAGACGAAGAGTGCGAGCGAAAGGCCCTGGAAGTACTCGATTCAGTGGGACTGGCAGATCGGGCCGGCCATCGCCCCAATGAGCTCTCGGGCGGCCAGCAGCAGCGCGTGGCCATCGCCCGGGCGCTGGTCAACAGTCCCTCGCTGATCCTGGCCGACGAGCCGACTGGGAATCTGGACACCAGGGCCAGCGAGGAGATACTCGACTTGCTCTGTCAACTGCACGACCGTGGCGTCACCGTGGTGATGGTGACCCACGAGCCCGGCATCGCCAGGTATGCCGGGCGGGTGATCGATCTGCTTGATGGGCTTGTCTCCTCCGACCACCAGAATGGGCCCACGTCCAGGAGGAGCAAGATATGAGCCTGTGGCGCACCGTGAAGGTGGCCTGGGAAGGTCTGACGCTGAACAAGGGGCGCTCGGTCCTGACGATGCTTGGTGTGATCATCGGCGTGGCCTCTGTCATCGTGATGATGGCGGTGAGCTCGGGGGCTGAAGCCGAGATCGCGGACCAGATCAATGCTCTGGGCGCGAACTTGATAATGGTCATGCCCTCGTTTACGCGGGTGGGCTTCGGAGGAGGGATGCAGGGGCCGGGCGCAGGCTCCCTGGCCAGCGGCCCGACTAGCGGCCTGACGTTCGACGACGTCGGAGCGATCGAAGCGGAGGTGGACGGCGTCGACGGTGTCTCGGCGGAGCAGACGACGAGCCAGGAAGTGAGCGGGGGCGGAGTCACACTGGATGGCATTCAGGTTGTGGGAACGACCTCCGGATTCACGCACGTGCGCGACTATGAGGTGGCGGAGGGTCGCTTCCTGACCGACGACGACAACGAGCGTAGGAACAAGGTAGTTGTTCTAGGATCGTCAATCACCGAAGAGCTGTTCGGCGTATCGGCTGCAGTCGGCGCGTCGGTCAAGATCGGCTCGACCAGGTTCACCGTCGTGGGGGTGATGGAGCAGAAGGGAGTCGTGGGCAACACGGACTACGACGGCCGCGCCTACATCCCCATCACGGTAGTCTTCCAGAGGTTCACCAGTGCCCGCTTTGGGGGCGATACGATACGCACGCTCTACGTGGCTGCCGAGAGCAAGGATGTGATGGAGAGCGTAATGCAGGATGTGACGCTGCTCCTGATCGACCGGCACGAAGTGGATCCGGAGGCGCCTGATTTCAGCCTGATGACGCAGGACAGCATCATCGACACGGCCACATCGACGACGGCGGCTTTCCGCGACCTGCTGGCCTGGGTGGCCGGCGTTTCACTTGTCGTCGGCGGCATCGGCATCATGAACATCATGTTGGTCAGCGTCACCGAGCGGACCCGCGAAATCGGCCTCCGCCAGGCCATTGGCGCCCGGCCGCGCGACGTGCAGTTGCAGTTCCTGCTGGAGGCAGTGATGCTCAGCCTGATCGGCGGGCTGGCGGGCGTGCTGGCCGGCGTGGCCGGTTCCTACGTCTTCGGGGCTGTGGGAACGATGCGCACGGAGCTGGTGGGGTCGTCGATCCCACTGGCCTTCGCTGCCGCGGCTACGGTGGGCATCTTCTTCGGCTACTACCCGGCCACACAGGCGGCGCGCCTGGATCCGATCGAGGCCTTGCGGAGGGAATGACGCACCATTCTTGATCCTGGATTGGAGACCCATCATCCGATATCCAGGACTGACCATCCAGGACTCAGTAAGGAGTGATCCATGAAACAACGACTGATCGTACTTACGGCCGTGCTGGCGGTGACGGCAGCCGCCTGCGGCGGCACGCCGACCACCGAAGGCATGGACGAGCTGGGCGGCGAATACACCAGCGATGTGCTCGATACTGCCTACGACGGCGCTCTGAGCGCGGCCAACCAGCTGGCGCTGGGCACGCTGCTGCTCGAGGACACCGCAAGTGCGGTCGATGCCGGGCAGGCCGCTGAACTCCTACCCTTGTGGCAGGCGCTGCAGGGAGGCGTAACGCTTGAAGCTGAAGCGGAGGCGGTGCTGAGGCAGATCGAGGCAGCGATGACTACGGAGCAGCTGGAAGCGATAGCGTCCATGCAGCTGACCCAGGAGGACATGCAGACCTGGATGGCCGACCAGGGCTACGGCATCCACGTGGGCGGCCCTGGCGGTGAGCCGCTCTCGCCCGAGATCGCGGCTACCCTGGAGGCGGAAGGGGACGGCTTCCGGTTCCGCTGGGACGGGGAGTTCCAGTTCCCTGAGGACGGTGAGATCCCCCCCGAGATGGCGACCCGCATGGCCGAAATGCAAGATATGACGGAAGAGGAGCGACAGGCGATGCGCGCTACCGCCCAGGCCGGCGGCGGCTTCATCGTAGGCCCGGGTGGGTCTGGCGGGCCGGGCGCATTCGGGGGCCGGGCCAGCGGGAGGACCGTTGGCCTCCTGGTGCGGCCGCTGGTCCAGCTGCTTGAAGCGCGCGCTGCGGAGGGCTAGGCAACCCGCGAAGCGTGAAGACGATAGTCGCGGAAGGGCCGCCTGGTTCTCTGCTACGTCACCAGGTAGCCCTGCTCCCTGTAGCGCTGGAACAGCTCTCCCCAGGCTGTGGTCGCCCGCCACTCCGCCGCCACCTTCCTGTACTTCAGGGGCCAGTACAGGTAGTCCTGCTCGATCTCGCCGATCAGGGTGGGGATCACCACCAGCGGCGTGCGCAGGACGAGCTTCTGCAGAACCCGCGTCGGCCCGTACCAGGCCAGCCAGGCCAGGAAGCTGTGGGAGCAGTAACCCACCTCGAAGCCCCAGTCTTCCCCTGATACGTCGTCGCCCACCATCTCGATCTCCCGCACGTCACCCACGCCCAGCCCTCGCTCGTGCGCCAGGCGGATGTACTTGATCTGCAGCGGATCGAAGCCCATCAGCTTGGCGGCCGCGGCGTCGATCGCCACCTGGTCGGCCGAGGCCAGGATCACGTTCTTGACCGCCGGCTTCATCAGGCGCGGGCCGGGGCCGTTGCCGGCCGTCGTGCCGTCCATCACCGCGAAGATGCCGGGATGGATCTCCTTCTGGATCGCCAGAAGATCGACGATCGTCTCGTGGATCCACGTGTGCGTGTAGTGGCGGTACTTGCTCAGCAGCCCGCCGAAGGCGTTCTTGATCGCCCCCGTAGTCGTCGTGTACATATGCGTCTTTACCGTGGGCAGATGGACGATGTTCTTGCCCAGGAAGTAGTCCGGGATGTGGATGCCCTTGGGGTAGATGTGGTTGAGGGCCAGCATCTCCGCTCGCGGCTCGTAGGGCACCCAGGCCATCTCTTCCGTACGGAAGTTGTAGAGCACTGGCACACTGTGGTGCCTCAGAATCGGCAGGTAGCCGTTCAGGTCCTCTCCCTTGAAAGCGTTGGTGACTACCGTCTGGTTCTGCACGCAGGATAGCTCGTCGAACCCTGCCTCGCGCAGAGCCAGGATGGTGCCCTCCAGCTGCCAGGGAGTGGTGTTCGCCCCGGGCATAGGATAGTGCCAGGATATGTTGTCCTTTAGGATCGTCGTCGCACCGGCCTGGAGCGCCTCCGCTCCTCCGGCCAACCGGAACAGACGCTTGTAGTCCTCGATGGCTGTCTCCGGCCGCGTGTGCAGTATGGCAACTGTGGAACGGGTGCTCATACGGTTTTCCTATTCCTCCTAGCCTGCTCCGGGGCATCCGGGCAATGACGTAGGGCGGGATGGGGCTCAGTCTGCCGACCCGGTAGCTTGCGGCGGCGCCAAAGTCATCACGGACTGAGTCCGTGCCACTCCGGCATACTCCCCGTCGATCACTACGTCCAGCCGAACCCGGCAGTCGATGGGGCCGTCATCGCCCCACAGCTCGAGCGGGAACACCTGCCAGATGACGTCGCCGGCGTTCCATAGATCGGGCGGATAGGATTCGCCTGCCGGTGTCACGTCCTGCTGATTGATAAGGCGCCCAGACATCGTCCACAACTGTACCACGAAGCGCATATCGCCAGGCGGGGACGGCTCGAGCACCTCCCAATAGACCTTGACGCGCACCGTGTCCCCGGGCGCCGCCTCCTCCGCGTTCAGCTGGACTCCCCGGAGGTGCACGCTGGCGACGACCGGGTTTTCGGTGAAGGGCATCAGCGCTGGGATATCGTCCTCACTGGCGACCAGCGGCAGGGCAAACCTTGGGCGGATGGCATAGAAGGGCACGGCAGCACACAGGGCCAGCAGGCCTACTACGATCACACCCATTGCCGCGGGCCAACACCTCCTTGGCACGGCTGCTCGCCAGCCCAGGACGAGGAGCAGAGAGGACGAGGCGATGGCGGGGAAGAGCAGCCTGCCCTGGTCTGCCGGCGTGGTTACCATATAGTAGACTACGCTGACAAACAGTATGACCAGCCAGGCAGCGGCGATCACGAGGCCTTCCGGATCGATGTCAGCGCGTTCGCGGCGCCGGACGATAAGCCTCACCAGTCCAGCCGCGGCCAGGGCCGCTAGCGTGCCCAGCGCCGCCAGAACCGCTGGCGGGAAGAGGCCGTCGTACGGTGACCAGAACGATGTTCCCAGGCGCCGGAACTGGGCGAAGAGCTCGGCCAGGCCGATCTGGTGCTTGCCAATGTCCATCATCCAGATCCGCCAGGCTAGGGGATCGCCGTAGAGCAGCCAATTACGCACGTACCACCAGCCAGCCACGATCAGGGCCAGGCCGAAGATGGTCACCGCTCCGGCCAGCAGTGCTCGCCCACCTCTCTCTCGCAGCCAGACCAGGAGCAGGGCGATGGCGGCGGGCGCAAGGAGGGCAAGAGCGCTCACCTTGGTGAGGAGGGCCAGTCCCACGATCACGCCCAGGCCGACGGCCCGCCTGCGGGTGAATCCCAGCCTGGTCGATCGGATCGCCAGCCAAAGAGCGAGGGTGGAGAGGCATGCAGCGGCGGCATCGTTGTTCACCACGCTGCTGATGAATATGAACTGCGGATTGAAGGCGGCCACCGAGGCCGAAGCGAGGGCCACGCCGGGGCGCGAGGGCATTACCTCACGGGCGACGAGGAACGCAGCCGCAACCGTTCCGGCTCCGAAAACGACGCTGAGCAGGCGAGCCATGTGCGCGGCCAGCACCGACCCGGAGTAGGGAAAGGCCTCGCGGGCAGTGTGAATGAAGATGTTGGGCGCCGTGCTCGGCGAGCCGGGCGAAATCGCCGGATGGGCATCGTTGAAGCGAACGAAGCCGGGGAAGTCCGATGTGTCCACCGGGGAGGCGAGCAACGCGGCGATGACGTGATAGACCGGCGGCTGGCCGGACTCGCGCAGCCACATATCCTTGCAATCGGTGGGCTGCACCGGAAGAGCCCCTTCGGTGGCCAGCACGTTCACGAACGAGAAGTGCCAGATCTCATCTGGCGCCTCAAAAAGAGGAACGGCTGCGCTGTACAGCACGCCCAGAAGGGAGAAGGCAGCCAGGATGGCGCCCAGGCCCCAGCGCATCCCGTTCTCACCCATCCCGCCTCGATAGCAGCTCTTCTCTGTGGTAGGGGCTGATCACCTCGCCGAGCGGCTTGCTGAACTGGGCCACCTTTGCCAGGCCCCATCTGTGGGCGATGAACCTGACCAGAGTCCAGAGCGTGGCCAGACCGTAGACAACCGAGCGGCGGAAGCCGACGGATGATGCCTCCTGGAAGTAGCGCGTGGGCACTCCGATCTCGCCGATGCGGAAGCGGAAGGCAACGGCCTGGGCGATGACCTGGCTGTCGAATACGAAGTCGTCGGAGTTGAGCAGAAATGGAATCGTCTCGATCACCGCCCGGCTGTAGGCCCGGAAACCGGTGTGAGCCTCCGAGAGGTGCAATCCCAGCACCAGGTTCTCGCAGCGGGTGAGGAATCGATTGGCGATGATCTTGTACAAGGGCATTCCTCCGGCTCGCACCTGGCCGCCCAGGAAGCGAGAGCCCAGCATCATGTCCTTATCGCCTCGCTCGATTGGCGCGATCAGCTCCGGCACGAGCGTCGAATCGTACTGGTAGTCGGGGTGTAGCATGACGATGATATCCGCCCCTTCCTTGAGAGCCTCCAGGTAGCACGTCTTCTGGTTGCCGCCGTACCCCTTGTTCTGGATGTGAACGACGGTTCTGATGCCCAGGTTGCGGGCGATCTCTACCGTCTCGTCCTTGCTTACGTCGTCGACGAGGATGATCTGGTCGACGACACCCTGGGGCAGGTCGCGGTAGGTGCGCTCCAGCGTTTCGGCTGCGTTGTAGGCGGGCATGACCACGACAACGCGCGGGTCCGAAATGGGCTCCGTATCAGTGGTACGGCGCGGGGAAGTGGCGATCTTGACCCCCTTGCTTGCAGTGCGGCTGCGGCGGATTGTACCTGAAAAGGTTGACCCCGGCAAGGATGTGGCGAGCAGCCCTGTTGAGCCGATCCGGGCTGAAGCAACGTGGCTGCGGAGCTGGCGCGGGGGTGCTACGGACTACGCCCCTACCCATCTCTCCGCGAACTGCACCTGGCCCCTGTGGCGGGCGAAGTGGGTCGAGAGGCGAACCACGTGATAGGCGAGCGACTCGTACTTCTCCCCACAGGCGGTACGATGAGGTAGCCTGGCTCGCTCCTCGTCAATCGCCGCGAGAGAATCCGTGGCTGCGGCAAGCGCCGCCCGCAGATCGGAGATGACCTTCCGCAGCGGCAGCCCTGTCTCGGCGAACTCCCGATCTCGATCTCGTACGTATCCGCTGTCCAGGATACCGGCGCCGAAGTAGTAGTTGAGATTGCCGGTCAGGTGGCGGGCGAGCGTGCCGATCGAGTTCGGCATGGCGCCCGGCTTCGACCAGAGCTGCTCCTCGGTCAGCCCTTCGAGAGCGTCGATCATCTCCGCACCGTATCGCTCTATCTCACGCACCGCCAGCTGAACAGCCACCAGGTGGGACATAGTATACCCTCCGCATCCTCGTCGCCGGACTATTCGGTCGCGACCATGGCGGGACCCGTCCTCAGACGCATAGCAGATCGGCGAGCGCGTAGCTGCGCAGGATAGCCGGCACGAACGTGCGTGCCTCGGGGGCCAGCCTGTTGATCAGCTGAAGGAAAGCCTCCAGGTCCCTGCCGCCGTGCCTGGGCAGCTCCCGCGTGGGCTTGGCCAGCGGCCGCAGGAAGTCGTCCCAGTGGATAGGGACGATCGCTCTCGGCCGCGCCGCCGGCAGGGACGACCTGTACACACTGTCTGGGGCGTGTGTGCCCAGGAGCAGGATCTCGGCGGGGTGGGCCCGGCCGGGTGAGTGGAGGATTCGCGTACCGTCGACCAGGACCCGAAAGCTGAAGCAGTGATCCATGCGATAGTCCCGCAGCCGCAGCGGCGGGGTGAGACCGGGGGCCAGCGGACCGTTGATCAGACTGTCGATAGGGGTCTTGATGTGCTTGGCTTCCAGCACCTCTACCGTGAAGGGGCCGAGCGACAGCGCCTGGCCGGGACCGACCTCGCAGATCTGCTGGGCCAACACGCCGCAGGCGGCCGCGAGCCGGCACGTGTTGGGCGAACCGTAGACTTTGGCGCCGGTACGACGGGCAATCTCGGGAACATCGAGCAGGTGGTCGTAGTGCGGGTGGCTCACCAGCACGTAGTCGCATCGACCGATGACCTCAGCGATGACGTTCCGATCCGGCCTGACACGGCCTAGGAGGAAGCGCCACAGCGGCGGCCGGGTGACGAAGGGATCGATGGCCAGTGTCCTGTCCCCGGCGTCCAGCTCGATGCCGGCGGTGCCAAGCCAGCGGAAGCGGGTGCTGCTATCCAAGGGCCTGATCGTCATCCTGTATATGTTGGTGGCGCAGGAAGCCGGGCCTATCGTGGCCGCTGATCAGGTCGATCTCTTCCGGGTGGCTGCGCACCAGCTCGCGCAGCCTCGGCACGTGGTCGCCCAGCAAACGACGAAACAGCCAGTTCGGCTGCTGTTCGCAGGTGCGGCTGGGGTCGGTCTGCGGTGTGGTCGGGGAGGCGGCGTCGCCGCAGTGGAAGAGCCAGCGCCCGCCTACCTGCACGGCGACCCCGCAGTGGCCAGGCGTATGGCCGGGCAGCGGCACGAGAAGGACCTGGGGCTCAAGCCCTGGCACCACGGGAGTGCAGTCGAAGCCGAACCATTGATCTGTCACCGTTTCGTGGAACACCCAGTTGGGTCCGTGCGCCCATTGAGCCGGGACGTAACCGAGCCAGAGGAGGCCCTTGTGGCGGCAGGCCGCCTCATACTCAGGCCGGTAGACGTGGACCTGAGCGGCTGGGAAATCGGGCAGCCCTCCGGCATGGTCGAGGTGAAGGTGGGTGAGCACGATGTGGCGCACGTTACCCGGATCATATCCCAGGCAGGCGATCTGCTGGATGGCGGTCTCCCGTAGGCCTCCTCCCAAGCGCAGTGAGAGCCTGAACAGGCGCATCATCATGGTGGGGTTGGTGTAGTCTCTCGTACCCAGGCCGGTATCGACCAGGAGCAGACCGCCGTTAGTCTCCAGCAGCAGGCAGTAGACGACCGACCTGATGCCGGTGAACAGGGCGTGGATCGATCCGCAGTTCAGATGATGAACGTGCATTCGCGGGCCTCCCTGCTGGTCTGCCCCCGGCCTAGCCCGTGGCCGTCCCGCTCTCGAGCCACTGTGCGGCCGCGTCGGCCAGCCTCGTCGATGGACCCCGCTGTACCGTCGGGCCGGGAAGCGAGTCGATGAACAGCGAGCCGTAGTCCTTCGTCAGCAGCCGCCGGTCGAAGATCGCTACCACTCCCCGATCCGTCTTCGTCCTGATCAGCCGGCCGAACCCCTGCAGGAAGCGGAGGATAGCGTCGGGGACGGCGTATTCCATGAAGGGCCGCTCAAACGTTTCTGATCGGGCGGCGAAGATCGGGTCGGTCGGGACGCTGAAGGGAAGCTTGGCTATGGCCAGGCAGCTCAGGGGATCGCCCGGCACGTCGACGCCCTCCCAGAAGCTGCGAGTGCCGAGCAACACTCTGCGTTCGCCGGTGATGAAGTCCTCGAGCAGCTGAGCCCTCGATACACCCTCGCCCTGTGCCTGGACGGTGATGCCAGCCTGCGTCAGCGGCGCCTTGATCGATCGCAAGGTCGATCTGAGTTGGTTGTAGGAGGTGAAGAGCGCCAGGGCCCGGCCCTCTGTGGCCCTGAACAGCGCCTCCATCCCCTCCGACACAGCCTGCTGGTATCCTGGCTTGCCCGGTTCTGGGATATCGTCGACCAGGTAGACAAGCGCTGCGCTCTCGAAGTCGAAGGGGGAGCCGACCGCCAGCTCCTGCGCGTCCCAGGCGTTCAGTCGCTCGCGTATGAACTCGAAACCCCCGCCTGCCCGCAGAGTTGCCGAGGTCAGAACTACAGATGCCTTCTTGCCGAAGAGGTGCTCCTCGACGAGCGGGCCCACGTGGAGCGGAGCCGCGTGCAGGCTCAGGCGGTCCCGGCCCGGCTCCCACTCCAGCCAATAGACCAGATCATGGTCGGGGTTGCTGATCATCTGCGTGATCTGGTGCCTGGTGTCGTCCAGCCTTCGGACGGCGCCAGTCAGGCGGGCGAGCATCTCGTCTCCGTCCTCGATCATGCTCCAGTCCAGATGCTCAAGGCTCCCGATTAGCTTGCTCAGGACACCCACCACGGCGGCCAGCGGGCTGTTCGCTTCGTCCCAGGACATCTCCACTCCGGTCCAGGCCGGCTGCACCCGGGCGCCGGAAGTGAGCCGCAGGCGGAAGGCGTACGGAGTGGTGCCGGTGCCCTTCTCGGTATCCACGAACTCCTCGACCGTGTCGAAGAAGAGGCCCAGCTGCCGCGCCGCGCGCTCCGCGCTGACACCGGCTTTGCCGACCTCCAGCTCAAGCGCGGCCATGTCGTCCTCATCGAGGCCGGCTTCCTGACAATGGCCAACTATGTCGGCCAGGAGCCCCGTGACCCTGCCGCCCTCTTCCATCAGTCCCACCTCTCGGAGCACGCGGTGGACGCTCGTCCGATCCGCCTCGAAGCTGAGTCCCCGGGTGGTCGCCTCCTCGAGGTGATGGGCCTCGTCGACTATGAGGTACTTGTACTCTGGCAGGGCCCTGCTCTCAACGGCGATATCGGCCAGCAGGAGCGCGTGGTTGACGATCACCAGGTGGGCTGCCTCCGCGGCGCGACGAACGTTGTAGAACGCGCATTCGCCCGAATGGAGCCGCGGGCAGCGCTCCGGGTCGCAGCCTTCATACTCCGCAGAGAGGCGGAGCCAGATGCCGCGCTCGGTCGGACCGGGCAGGAAGAGGGCGTCGCCATCGCCATCATCCGTCTCCAGCAGCCAGACCAGGACCTTCGCCAGCACGCGGGCCTCGTGGGGCGATCGCGCTCCCCGGCGCCGCATCGACGCGAGGCGTGCCGGGCACAGGTAGTGGGAGCGGCCTTTCAGCACCACGGCCTGGAAGTCGGCCGGCAGAATGGCTGCCAGGTCCGGCACGTCCTTCAGGTGCAGCTGCTCCTGCAGGTTGATCGTGTTGGTCGAGATCACCACCCTCTCGCCGTTCTGCACGGCCCACTCGACGGCCGGGATCAGGTAGGCCAAGGACTTGCCGACGCCTGTCGGCGCCTCCACCAGCAGGTGCTCGCCCCGGTTGAACGCCTCAGCAATGGCCTTGAGCATGTCCACCTGCTGCGGCCGGTACTCGTAGTTGGGGAAGCTGGCCTCGAATGCGCCACCCTTCTCCAGCAGCGCCGCCAGTGGCGCGACGTCGATGGGACGGGAGTCGCGGGATGGTTTCAGTGGCCGGGGTGTTTCGACGGCCTTGAAGAGAGGGCCGGGCGCACGGACCGCGGCGGGCGGCTGCCTCCTCGGCCGCCCGGGAGCGCCTGCGGCCTCCTCCAGCGCGGCGCGGAAGAACGAGGCTGCCTTCCAGCCGGACCGTTCGCCGTGCACGACGATCTCCTCGAGAAGGCGCGGGGGGAGGCCGGCAGCCTGAACGAGAAGGCCACGGAAGAGGGCGTGGGTGGCCAGGGCATCGTCCAGTGCTCGGTGCGGCCGGTCAATCTCTACGCCCATCCTCTGCGATAGGGCGCTCAGGCTGTACCGCTCTGCGGTGGGTACGAGGACTGCCGCCAGCTCGAAAGTGTCCAGCACTTCGGTCCCGACCAGGGTGGAATGCTGATGGAGGAAGCGCATGTCGAAGCCAACGCTGTGGCCCACGACGGTCGATGTTCCCACGAAACGGTCGAGGTCGGTGAGGACGCTGCGCAGGCTGGGCGCCCCGGAGACGTCGCTGTCTTCAATCCCGGTCAGGGCCCTGATCTGAGCAGGGATCGGGCGCCCGGGGTCGACGAAGCTGGAGAAGGTCTCCAGGGCTTCATCGCCGGTGAAACGGACGGCACCCACCTCGATGATCGCGTCCCGCTCCGCGTCGAGGCCGGTAGTCTCGAGGTCCAGGGCTACGTAGGTTTGCGCCATGTTGCGAGTTTCCTGGTAGTTGGGGCGAGCGCGTAGGACGGCCGGTGCGTCAGCTTAGCTGACGAAGAGCGACTTGCTGGAGAAGACCGGATCGCTGGTCAGGTTCACTCCCAGGTTCCTCAAGCCCGCTGCGTCTCCCGGCGTCGGCATGTGGGTTAGATGGACGTCACAACCCCGCAGCTCCTTGAGCCTGCCCACGGCCATTTGGGCGGCGGGGTTGACGGCTGCGCTGATGCCGAGGGCGATCAACGTCTCGCCCAGGTCGAGGCTGACCACCTGGCCGTTGAGCACTTCGCCCTTAAGATGGCTCAAAGACTCGACGACGTTCGGCGGCAGCAGGTGCATCTTGTCCGGTATCTCCGCCAGGTGCTTGACTGCGTTAAGGACCAACGCGGAGGGGGCATGCATGAGAGGAGAGTTCTTGCCGGTGATGATCGTCCCATCAGCCAGCTCGATCGCCGCGCCGCAGAAGATACCCCGGTGGCCCTTGCCCTTTGCCTGGGCTTCGGCGGCCGCTTCCCGAGCCGGCCTCACCACGGACCTGTCTTCGGGGGCCACGCCCAGCTCGTCCATCAGGAGATCGACGCGCTCCTGCGTATCCTTCTGCGCCAGGCCGACGGCGTGCTCGCAGGAGTACCGGAAGTAGCGGCGAATGACCTCCTGGGTGGCCGCCTCGCGGACGACTTCGTCGTCGACGATGCCAAACCCGGCCCGGTTGACCCCCATGTCGGTGGGGGACTTGTAGCGGGACGGCTCTCCCGTGATGCGCTCGATGATCCGCAGCACCAGCGGGAAGGCCTCCACGTCACGGTTGTAGTTCACCGCCTGCTCGCCGTAGGCTTGGAGGTGGAAGTAGTCGATCATGTTGACGTCCTTCAGATCGGCGGTCGCCGCCTCGTAGGCGACGTTGACCGGATGCTTCAGGGGCAAGTTCCATATGGGGAAGGTCTCGAACTTGGCGTAGCCGCCGTGTACGCCGCGCCTGTACTCGTGATAGAGCTGAGAGAGGCATGTGGCCAGCTTGCCGCTTCCCGGGCCGGGCCCGGTGACGACGACGATCGGGCGGTCGGACTCGACATAGTCGTTCGCTCCATATCCACTATCGCTGACGACGGTATCGATGTCGGTTGGATAGCCCCTGGTGCGCCTGTGCGTGTAGACACGCACGCCGCGCCTTTCCAGCCCGTTCTTGAAGGCGGTCGCGGCCGGCTGCTGCCGATAGCGGGTAATCACAACGGCCGGCACCTCGATCCCCCGCTCCCGCAGGTCGTCGATCATCCTCAGCGCGTCCGCATCGTAGGTGATACCGAAATCGGCCCGTATCTTCTTGCGCTCGATATCGCCGGCAAAGATGCAGAGGATGACGTCGATCTGGTCTTTGAGCTGCCTCAGCAGTGCCATCTTGATGCATGGGTCGTAGCCCGGCAGGACTCTCGCGGCGTGGTAGTCGTAGACCAGCTTCCCTCCAAACTCCAGGTAGAGCTTGGGGAACATGCCCACCCTCTCCAGGATCGCGGCCGTCTGTTCTTCCAGGTACTTGGCGCTGTCGAAGCCGAGCTTCCCCGGCACTAGGCGCCTCCTCTCTCCTGGGGCGGCCCCGCCGCACCAGGTCGCTCTGCCAGCCCTGAGGGCCGAATTGCAGTCTCCTGCCGCTCGACGCCGCAAGCGATCTTCCACGTGATCTCGGCTGCTCGCCGTGAGGCATTGGGCCGGCCGATCGCCAGCGCCCGTGCCGCCATCCTGACCAGGCGTCTCCTGCTCCCCCCCAGCAGGCTGCGCACTGCGGCGGCTGCCGAATCCGGGCTCGGGGCCCAGACCGCGGCGCCAGCGTTGACTACGTAGCGCACGTTGGCCGGCTCCTGTCCCGGCAGAGCGGAGCTAATCACCAGCGGAGTGCCGACGACGAGCGCCTCGCTGATAGTGCTGGGGCCGGCCTTCGTCACCACTAGGTCGGCCGCCCTCATCCATTCGTGAACATCTTCGATGAAGCCCCGCACGTGCATCGGAATGGACAGGGACTCCGCGGCCAGGCGGGACTCTAGACCACGATTCCGCCCGGCAATGACGGCGAGCTGCGCTTCGACGCCGCTCGTGCCGATCGCCCTGCTCAACTGCTGGACCGGGCCCAGGCCATTCGCTCCGCTCATCAGTAGGACAAGAGGCAGGTCCTGCGGGATGCCCAGCCGGCGGCGCACGCTCTTCTTGTCCTCGCCCGCGACGCGGCAGAAGCGGGGTCGTACGGGCAAGCCGGTAACCACCACGCGCTCGGGCGGCAGTCCATGGGCCAGGGCGCGGCGCCGTCCGTCCTCGGTGGGCACCAGCCAGCAAGCGGCTCCGCGCGAGTACCAGAAGGCGTGGGCGGCGATCAAGTCTGTGACCACGGCGAGGACGGGGGTTGATCGCCCGGACTGGCGCACGGCGCGCAGCAGTGGATCGTTGAACATGGGGTGGAAGCTGACGATGGCGTCCGCTTGATACCGGCTTACCAGACGCATCGCCGTGGCCCGCATCACAGGCCACCAGGTGCGGGCCAGCAGCCTGGCCCGCAGCAGGCCGTCTGAGAGGTGGAATGTGGCCGACCAGGGCCTGGCGCCGAGGCGCAGCATCTGGGGATAGATGTCGCCGACGCAGCTCAGGGGCCAGTGTGCACACTCGGCGAAGCCGTCGACCAGCTCGACTTCGGCCAGGTCCCGTCGGAGTTCTTTCAGAGACTCGAGGACGGCGCAGGCGGTGGAGCGATGGCCTCCGCCGGTGTCGGAGAACACAAAAAGGAATCTTCTAGCCCGCCGCAACGTCATCCTTTGGTGGCAGAATGGCCTTCACTCGCTTCTCGAACTTGCTGCGGGGGATCATCACCCGGCGGTTGCAGGTGAGGCAGACGAGGCCGATATCGGCGCCAATGCGGCTTACCTCCCACTCGTAACCGCCGCAGGGGTGTACCTTGCGCAGGCGGACTCGCTGGCCAACGCGGATGTCAGCGGGCCCCGCCACGACTACAGCTCCACCACGCGAGGCTTCTTGCGGCTGTGCTCCAGGCGGAGGATCGACATGACGTGGTCCGCTGCCCGGTCGAGATGGTTCTCTGTGTTGATGACGACGTAGTCGAACAGAGAGAGCTGCGCCATTTCCTTCTTGGCCGTCTCCAGGCGGTTCTGCAGCTGGGATGGGGAATCCGAGGCGCGACGCCTCAGCCGTTCCTCAAGCTCGTCTTCAGATCCTGCCGAGAGGAATATGAGCAGGGCATCCGGAAGAAGGCTGCGGATCGTGGCGGCACCCTGCACGTCGATGCGCAGAATGGCGTCTTTGCCCGAGGCGAGCGCATCCCTAACCTGCTGCTTGGGAATGCCTTTGCGCTGACCGTAGACCACCGCGTACTCAAGCAGCTCACCATCTGCGATCATGCGGTCGAACTGCTCCCTGGTGACGAAGTAGTAGTCCTTCCCGTGCTCCTCGCCGAGGCGCGGTGAGCGATCGGTCGCCGTGACCACGAAGTGAAAGGGGTAGCCTCGTTCCTTCAGGCGCCGGATCAGGCTGTCCTTGCCCACGCCTGCCGGCCCGGAGATGACCACTAGCAGGGGAGGTCTCTGGGACCGCCCGCTCTTTGTGCTCATCAGCCGACGACTCCTCCTTCAGTGCCCTGCGCTAATGGAGCCGGCTCGGGGCCGGGCGAACGGCCGGTCCAGCGTCCGATCCGAGCCGCGTGGTCCCATTATACCAATATCTCGCTCCAGCGCCATCTGCGGTGCCGCATCAGGCCGGCTTCCCGGTGCGCGGCCGAAGACCGGAGCAGGGGCCAAGGCGCAAGCTAGTGTCAGCAAGTGGCTGGAAGCGCCGGCGGCTTGGGCCCGGGCCGCCTGGCTACCAGCGCTGGTAGTCGTCAGGATAGTAGATGTGCGGAGGTTGGTAGTACTCGACCTGGGGGGTAGGTCGGCGTGGGGTGAGTATCTTGATGATGGCCGCGCCAAAGGCGAAGCCGCCTATGTGGGCCCAATAAGCAACTCCGCCGAGCTGCAGGGTGGCCGGATCGACCAGCGCCAGCGCTCCGTTGAGCAGCTGGGATACGAACCAGAAGCCGAGATAAAGGAGGGCCGGCAGCTGAACTATGCGGGCGAAGTAGAATATGGGCACGAGGGTGACAACCCGCGCGCGCGGATATAGCACCAGGTAGGCCCCCAACACCGCGGCTATGGCGCCGCTGGCGCCGATAGTCGGCAGGTCGGAGCTGCGGCTGAAGATCAGCTGGGCGGCGCCGGCGACGAAACCGCCGAGGAGGTAGAACAGGATGTAGCGGAAGCGGCCGAGATCGTCCTCGACGTTGTCGCCGAAGATGTATAGGGCAAGCATGTTCGAGATGAGGTGCATCCAGCCGCCGTGCAGGAACATGGAGGTCAGCATTGGGACCAGTGAGCTCAACAGCCCTTCCTCCCAGACGACCGCCGGGACGAGGCCGTAGTTCATGAAGAGGGTCTCCAGCTGGTCCGGCTCCAGCATCGACTCGTAGAGAAAGGCGAGCACGTTCATGCCGATGAGGACCCAGGTTACGATTGGGGTGCGACGTGAGGGTACTGTGTCTCGTAGCGGAATCACGCTTGCGCTCCCTGTGGCCGGCTCGCTGGGCCAGCCCGCAGAAGTATACTACACGGAGGAGGGGAGCGCAACAGCATAGGGTCTCCCGGGTCGTTCCGAATATGCCGGCGAGCCGCAGCGTTGTTACTATGGAAGGGGAAGGAACCAGAGTGAGCAGCCAGTCGGACTCGCTGCCCAGAGCTGAGCTGGACCTGGTCAATCGGGCGAAGGATGGCGACAGTGGCGCGTTTGGAGACCTGGTCCGCTTGCATCGACGGGGAGTGGTGAACGTGGTCTACCGTATGTGTGGCGATGCCGTCTTGGCGGAAGACGCCGCGCAGGAGGCCTTCGTTCGGGCCTGGCAGCGCATCGATCGGTACGAACCGCGCGCGCCCTTCCGCAGCTGGTTATACCGGATAGCCTCCAACGCGGCTCTTGATGCGCTGCGGCGTCGGCGTGAGACGGTGGACATAGACGGGCTGCGGCTGGCCAGCACGGGCGCCGGTCCTGAGGAACGCGCAGAGTCGGCTGATCGGGAGAACGTCGTGCGGCAGGCTGTGCTGGCACTGCCGCCGGCGAGCCGGGCGGTCTTGGTGCTGCGCGAGTACGAGCAGCTCAGCTATCGGGAAATCGCCGATGCGCTGTCGATTCCGATGGGCACCGTGATGTCGCGCCTCAACTACGCGCGGAACCGCCTGCGCAGGGCGCTGGCCCCCTATCTGGAGCAGCAGCTATGAGTGAACACAAAGCAGATTGGCTTGGGCAGTTACTGGATGGTGAGATGAAGGGCGAGCGGCTGGCCGGGGCGGAGGCCCACCTGGCCCACTGTGCTACCTGCCGCGCTGAACTGGACGAGCTGCGCAGGCTTTCGGTGCTCCTGCAGGAGGTCCCTGCGGCCGAAGGCCTGGCCTCGCCTGCATCTTTTGTGGCGCGCGTCGAGGGCAGGCTCAACGGGCGTGGCCGTCCGGGTTTCTGGCACAGGGCACTTCCTGTCGGCAGGTGGATCGCGCCGGCGGCGCTGGCCGGCGCCTGGGTCTTTCTCCAAACGCTGGCGATTGCTGCGCCGCTTATCCTGCTGGCGGTACAGGCGGGCGCCGGGGGCGAGACTCTGGGGGGACTGCTGCCGGTGACGGGCGAGTCCTGGTGGGCAGCGCTTGCCGATCTCTCGGCCACCGGGCTGGGCGACCTGACCGTGGTCTTGGACGCCTTGCCGCGAGTCGTCGTCGATCTGGGCTGGAGCCTGGCCCTGGCGAGCTTACCGCTGGTCTGCCTGGCCCTGCTGTTCGGAGCCTGGCTGGTCTTCTGGTGGAGTCGCGGGCGGCTGAACGGGTTTCCGGCGACGGCGGTGGGGGATGGTGGATAGGGCGCAGGATGGCCTGCGCCCCGACATAGTGAGTGGACAACCAGGAGGAAAAACGTGAATCACAAGGACGTACTGAAGAGTGCGTGGGATACCACGCTGCGATACCCGGCGCTCCTGATCTTCGGCCTGATCCTCGCGCTGACGGCGGGCGGAGGCGGAGGGGGACGGGGCGGAGCCCAGTACACGATGCCGGGAAGGGATCTCTTCGGAGCCTGGGGCTTCCGCCCGGTGGAATCGCATCCTGAGCTGGTCGGTCCGATCGTCGCCCTGGCCGGCTCCGCGTGCTGTCTGGGAGCTGTCCTGATCGTCGCGACCATCGTTGCCCGATATGTGTCGGATACGGCGCTGGTGCGCCTGGTCAATGGCCGCGAGGAAACCGGTGAGACCAGAGGGGTGAAGTCCGGTTTCCGTTCCGGCTGGTCCCGCACCGCGCTGCGCTTCCTGGGCATCGACCTGCTGACCGGAATCCCCATGTTCGTGTTCTCCGTTCTACTGCTGACCCTGTCCGGTGCTCCGCTGCTGCTGTGGCTGGTCGACAGCACTGCGGCGCGCGCAGTGGGAATGGTGGCGGCGA
>Ga0307421_1000532_pt1 | contig 24518 bp, 21 predicted proteins | sample SalMarWE160270MG_FD_202163 | JGI IMG/M metagenome (GOLD analysis project Ga0307421, IMG submission 202163) | Salt marsh sediment microbial communities from the Plum Island Ecosystem LTER, Massachusetts, United States - WE1602-70 | ecosystem: Environmental > Aquatic > Marine > Intertidal zone >...
TTGATAGCTGAATCATTTTCTTTGGACCCTAAGGAGTTTATAAAGAAACAACCACAAAGACCAGGGGATGTTAGACGGCATCTTGGTGATAATTCAAAATTGAAAAGTTTGATTGATATCAAATCTTTTATCTCTATAGATGAAGGGATAAAAAGAACCATTGATTGGTTTCAATCGCTTCCATTAAAACCAGATGTTTTGTTGGCTCAAGAAAAGGTGAGAGCCTGGGAATAAATATGTTAGAGGGCAAGATATTCTGTTTGACTGGAGCAACTGGAAGACTGGGTTCTGCCACTTCAAATAGGTTGGAAAAACTGGGAGCTGATGTTATTCCTCTTGTTCTGGGCAATTATCCTGATAGACCAAAGAGAATTATATGGGAAGCCAATATTAAACCTATAAAAATAATGAATGTTAGTGAGTTAAATGATCTTAAAACTCCTGATTATGTGATTAATTTTCATTGGGAAGTTGATCGAAAATTATCTTTTGCTGAGCAACTATTTTATGAGATAAAGCATAATATTTATGATTTGTCCTTTTTTTGGGATTGGTTGTTAGATAAAAAGATTGAACGGTTTGTAAATATTTCCACGATAAAGGTGTTTAGTCATCTTAATGAAAATCCCATTTCTATTAAGACCGAGCCTTGTCCTTTTTCTCCTTATGGAATAGCCAAGCTTACTGCAGAAAAATTTTTTGATTCTTATTTTAATAAGACGACCTTTTCAGTGGTTCATTTACGATTGAGTTCTGTGGCTTCTTATGGAGAACATCCTTCTCACTTATTAAGCAGGTTGTTTGAAGGTGCGTTTAGAGGAAAAAGAATTACTATCAATAAAGGGCATAAAGTGAATCTTTTTTACATTGATGAAATCATTAATCTGATCATAAATGCATCCTTAAATGCAAAAAATGATAAATACTTATTAGTAAAAGAAGATTATTTTATAGAAGACGTTGCTGCTGAATTCGAGAAAATCTCTGGAAAAAAAATAAATGCTTTGTATAAGAATTTATCACCGGGACAATTTGATCCAATATTTCATTCAAATCATCAAGAGTTAGAGGCTGATTGGGTAAGAAAATTCAATTTAGATGAAACCATTAATAAAATAATCCAATTAAATCAGATTAATAAATAAATCATTCTTTTAAGTCCTATACCTTGTGAATCGATATTTATTAGGGTGAAAGTATGAAATACTGTGTGGTTGCACCGGATGTGAAGCTGGGGAAGGATGTGAAGATCTTTGCCTTTGCCAATCTGTATGGATGTGAGATCGGAGACAACACGAAGATAGGGACTTTTGTGGAGATCCAAAAAAACGCTGTGGTAGGGAGAAACTGCAAGATATCCACGCATACTTTTATCTGTGAAGGCGTCCATATCGAGGATGATGTGTTTGTGGGGCACAATGTGACGTTTATCAATGATATGTATCCCAGGGCGACGACGGAGGAAGGAGAGATGCAGACTGAAGAGGACTGGCAAGTGGTGCCTACTTATGTGAAAAAAGGAGCTTCAATTGGTTCGAGCGCTACCATTCTGGCGGGTGTGACAATTGGGGAGAAAGCCATGGTCGGTGCAGGGGCTGTGGTGACTAAAGATGTGCCAGAAGGCGCGGTTGTGGCCGGGAATCCGGCACGGGTGATACGGAAGATGGAGGAGAGATGATGGAAGTACCGTTTTTGGATCTGAAAGCGCAGTTTCCTCAAATAAGAGAGGAGATCGAACAGCGGTTTAAACGGATTATAGATAATACGGCTTTTGTTTGCGGGAAAGAAGCGAAAGAGTTTGAGGAGCGGTTTTCTGAGCTTCATGATGTGACATATGCTGTGGGTTTGAGCTCCGGGACAGATGCTAATCATCTGGCTCTTTTGTGCTGTGATATCGGGGATGGAGATGAGGTCATTGTGCCGGCTTTTACGTTTATTGCTACAGCCGAAGGCATATCTCATTCCGGTGCCAAGCCTGTGTTTGTGGATGTGGATGAGAAGACCTTTACCATCGATGTCAAGAAGATTGAAGGAAGCATCACTTCTAAGACCAAAGCCATTAATCCGGTTCATCTTTTCGGGCAGCCCGCTGATATGGACCGGATAAATAAGATTGCCAAAAAGCACGGCCTTTTGGTGATAGAAGATTCAGCGCAAGCTCACTGTGCTGAATACAGGGGAGAGAGAGTGGGGGGAATAAGTAAAGCTGCAGCATGGTCTTTTTATCCGGGGAAGAATCTGGGAGCCTGGGGGGAAGCCGGGGCTTTGACCACTGATGATGAGGACATCTATCACAAGGCATTGAAGCTCAGGGACCATGGAAGTGAAAAGAAATATTTTCATGACCTTATTGGCTTTAACTACCGGATGTCTGAATTTCAGGCAGCGGTGCTTAATGTGAAGATGAAATATATCGAGGAATGGACAGAAAAGAGACGTTTGAATGCTTACAGATATGACCAGAGATTGAAAGGAATGGATGAAGTGGTCACTCCTTTGGTATTAGATGGAGTGAGACATGTTTACCATCTCTATGTGATAAGAACGAAAGAGAGGGATGACCTTCAGGAATATTTGAAAGAGCATGGCATTTGGACGGGGCTTCATTATCCTTTTCCCCTTCATCTGACCAAAGCTTATTCTCATCTGGGATACGAAGAGGGGGATTTTCCCAGGGCAGAAAAGGCAGCAGATGAGGTCTTGTCTCTACCTATGTTTGCGGAGCTTAAAGAAGAGCAGATCGATTATGTGTATGAGAAAATCAAAGATTTTTATAAAAAATAAGTTTTAAAGATGATCAAAGAAAAAGAACAGGTCCTTAAAAAAAGCGTGCTCCTTCTGGATGCATTACTGATCACTGCTTCTTTCTTTGCGGCTTATTTTTTAAGAGCCTACTTTCATGTTTTTTATACATGGGACCTATTCCCTAAATGGTCTGTGGCTGAGAATCCAGTCTCATTGAGTGAATATCTTGTGGTCTTGTTTATAGTGGTTCCTCTTTGGTGTCTGATGCTTCATGTTAACGGTATGTACAGCTCCATGAGGACACGGAAGTTTTATGAATTGATATGGATTGTGCTGAAAGCCTCGTTTTTTGCTGTCTTGAGTTTTGGAGTGGTTGCTTTTTTCTTTAAGATGGAGTTTGTCAGCCGGCTGTTTTTTGTGTTTTTTGTGGGTTTAAGCCTGGTTTTTCTGGTTTCAGAGAAAGTCCTACTTCTAGTCGTGATTCATCATATAAGAAGGAAGGGAGAGAGTTCACGTCATATTCTGATTGTGGGCACAGGTAAAAGGGCTTCTAATCTGATCCATGTTATCAAAAAGCATCCTGAATGGGGATTTCAGATTCTGGGAGCTGTGGATGATGAGCCGGGAAGAGGGATTAAAAAAGTAGACAGTGTGAAGGTGATAGGTGGTATAGATGAACTATCAGAAATATTTCACACGCATGCTGTGGATGAGGTGATGTTTGTGGTTCCCCGCTCCAGGCTGGATTATATTGAAAAGGCTGTTCTGACCTGTGAGATAGAAGGGATTAAAGCCAATGTGGCCGGGGATCTTTTTGATTTAAGAATCGCTCACTCCAGGCCCAGTGAGCTTAACGGCATTCCTTTGATAACGTTTGAGACCACAGTTGCAAGGGAGTGGGAGCTTTTTGCTAAAAGAGTGGTGGATTTTGTTTTATCCGGACTGGGGATATTGATTTTGGGACCAGTGCTTCTGGTTTCTGCGGTTTTGGTCAAGTTTACATCCAGAGGACCTGTTTTATTCAGGCAGAGACGTTTGGGATTAAATGGACGGACATTCAATCTTTATAAGTTCCGCACCATGGTTTTGGGCGCAGAGAGTGATTTATCAGATATGGATGTGACCAATGACTCTGACAGTAAGGAATTCAGAAAGAGGAAGATCCAATACATAACTCCTGTAGGGCGGATTATGAGGAAGTTCAGTTTGGATGAGCTGCCCCAGCTTTTTAATGTATTTGTGGGGCATATGAGCCTTGTGGGCCCCAGGCCTGTGGTTCCATCTGAAGTGTCGCAGTATAAGCCCTGGCAGAGACGGCGCATGTCCATGAGGCCTGGGATTACCTGTCTGTGGCAGGTGTGCGGCCGGAATAATGTGAGTTTTGAGGAATGGATGAAAATGGATCTGAAATATATTGATAACTGGTCGCCCTGGATGGATTTGAAGATCCTTGTTAAGACCGTTCCGGTGGTTTTATTTGGAATAGGGGCGTATTAAATAGGAGAAAGGATATGGAAATGGAATACAGAGAGCCGAGAAAACAGCAAGAAGTGGACCTTATGGAATACTGGAGAGTGATCGTCAAAAGAAAGTGGGTGCTTTTTACTTTTGCAGGGACATTGATATTTCTTGTGGGAGCGTATTCTTTTCTGGCTGCGCCCAAATACAAGTCCACGGCCACTCTGCTCATTGAAGAGGGCTCGTCCCGACTTTTATCCATTGAGGATGAGTTTGGATTCAGGCAGCAGCCGTACAGCTCTGTGTATATGGACACAATGGTCAATACTCAGATCAATATCTTACAGAGCCGCTCTCTGGCTAAGAGAGTAGCGGAGAAGATGAATCTTCTCTCTCGCCCGGAGTTTGGGGGAGAGGAAAAAGATAAAGACAGTGTGATGGCTTCCATCAAGGATTTTGTGACCTTGAAGTGGCTGAGAAAAAACGATTCAAAAAAGCAGGGCAATCCTTTTCATTTAAGGGATCCTTATGCTGAGGTGGTGAAGACACTTCACATGAGCCTTGATGTGTCTCCGGTGCGCAGCACCAAGCTGGTGGCTGTGAGCTACACCTCGAAATCCCCGGTTCTGGCTTCGGATATTGTGAATACCTTTGCTGAGGAGTTCATTGTTTTTTCTATTGAGAAGCGATATGAGTCCACACAGCAGGCCTCTGATTTTCTGAGCGAGCAGATCGCGGATTTGAGAGAGGATCTGGCAGCCAAGGAAAAAGAGCTTCAGCAGTACGGGCAGGAGTCAGAGATCTTTTATCTGGATGAGAGCGAGAGCTCGGCTATCGAAAAGTTTGCGGACTTAAATAAAGCCTACACACAGGCGCAGATAAACCGCATCAATGCGGAGGCCAAATACAGGGAGCTGCGGAGTTTGGAGGTGGATTCTCTGCCCCAGTTTGTGGAAAACAAGATGATACAGGACTTAAAGACAGATTACACCCGGCTGAGAACTGAATATGAGGAAAAAACCAAGGTGTATAAGCCCAGCTATCCGGAGATGATAAAGCTCAAAGCCAGGGTGGATTCTTTGAGGGATGAGCTGGCCGGAGAGATCCAAAAGGCCGTAGATGTGGCAGAGAGTGAGTACCGCTCTGCTTTGAATAATGAGAGGTCCTTGAAAGGCCTTCTGGATACGCAGAAGCAGGATGTGGGCGAGATGAAGTCCAATGCCATTTTGTACAACAGCCTGAGGATCGAAGTGGAGAACAAGCGCAATCTTCTGAACTCTCTGGTGGAGAGGCAGAACGAGACCTATGTGTCTTCCCGTTTGGGGGGACTCAAATCAACCAATATCAGCATTATTGACGAGGGGGCTGTGCCTGAGGATCCAGTGTCTCCGAAGAAGAAGCTCAATCTGATCCTGGCGCTTCTGATGGGGGTTTTCGGAGGCGTGGGGCTGTGCTTTGTGTTCGAGTATTTTGACAACACTGTCAAAGGGCCTGAGGATCTGGAAGAGATGGCAGGGGTTCCGTCTTTGGGGATTATTCCTTATCTTCACCCGGAAACAAAAAAGAGAAAAAAATACGGGTATTATGCCCGGTATAGGTATCATGAGGATGAAGAAAAGGAAAATTATGAGGATCTGCCCGAGGCCCTGGAAGTGGAGCTTATCAACCACAAGTATCCCAAATTTTCCATATCCGAGGATTACAGGACGGTGAGGACCTCGATCCTGCTCAGCCAGGTGGGCGCTCCTCCCCAGACTATTGTGGTGTCCAGCTCTCTTCCCCGGGAGGGGAAAAGCGCGACTGTAGCCAATCTGGCTGTGAGCTTTGCGCAGTTAGAGAAAAAGGTCCTGGTCGTGGATGCTGATTTGAGAAAGCCGCGGCTTCACCGGATTTTTGATATGCCCAATGAGCGGGGACTGAGCACTTATCTGGCAGGGTCTGATTCTTTGAGCAATGTGGTGTGGGAGAGCGGCATTGAAAATATCTGGATCCTTCCCGGAGGGCCTATTCCTCCCAATCCGGCAGAGCTTTTGAACTCCCAGAGCATGAATGTGGTGCTGGAGGGTATGAAAAAAGACTATGATGTGATTTTGTTTGATACGCCGCCCGTTTTGACTGTGATTGACGGAGTGATCCTTTCCTCCAAAGTGGATGCTGTGCTTTTTGTGGTGCAGGCAGGAGTGACCAATGTCAAACACTTTTTATCCGCTTTAGAGAGTGTAAGGAGAGCCAAAGCGCGCATTATGGGTGTTGTGTTTAACCGCATGGATATTCATAGAGGTGATTACAATTATAAGACCTATCTCAAATACTATGACACTGAAGAATGAAATGATGAAGGGAAAAACCAGCAGGCGGGACGTCATCTGCTCTAAGGTGATAGAGTGGGGGATCATTGCGGTCCTGGTGTTTTCCCCTCTGCCGGCCGCTTCGGTCTATGAGTGGTCTGTGCTTGTCATAGAGCTTATGGTGCTGGTGATGCTGGCCGCTTATGTATTGATAAAAGTAAAGCCCCGGAATAACGAGCTTCTCTTTAGATCCCTGGAGATTCCCTCAAATCTGTTCCGGGGCTTTTTTCTTTTTGTTTTTCTCCAGGTGATTCCTCTTCCCAAAGTTCTGGTAAAGGTCCTTTCTCCAAAAACTTTTTCTTTTTATAGCCAATTTGCACCTGATTTTTCAAGCACTCATTTTCTGACTATCTCTGTCGTGCCTTCCCAGACCATAAGAGAAGGGCTTGAGATAGGGACCTATGTGCTTTTGGGATTTTTAATACTGCGCACAGTGACGAGGCGGCACCAGATCATGCGGTTTTTTGCTGTGATCGTGGGTGTGGGCGTTTTTGAGGCACTTTACGGGTTTTTTGAGCTTTACAGCCGGAATCCGAGGATTCTTTTTTACAAAAAGGTGCATTTCTTGGATTGTGTGACCGGCACATTTGTTAACCGCAATCATTTATCAGGCTATCTGGAGATGGCGGTTCCTCTGGCTTTAGGGCTTATCATTGCACGGGTGCATTTTTTCGACTGGTCCGGAATGAAGATAAAGGAGAAGCTGCTGCGCGTTTCAGAGAGAGGCCTAGCGTGGAACGGGCTCATATTTCTTGGGGTTGTGGGTATGGCTCTGGCGATTATTTTCTCTAAGTCACGTTCCGGAGTGTTTGTTCTGGTTTTGAGCTTTATTCTATTAAGCGGATTGGCCGGGCTTTATTACAGAGGGAGAGTGGAAGAAAAAAAAGGCATTAAGGCGTTTCTCAAGGTGGTTTTTCTAGTGATTGTGGTGTTTTCTTTATTTATCGGGATAAGCGCCACTCTGGAGAGGTTCTCTCTGGACGAGCTCCTGCAGGAGCAGAGGCCCGAAGTGTGGGGAAAGACCATAGAGATGATAGGGGATTTCCCTGTTTTCGGCTCCGGACTGGGGACATTTGGTGCGGTTTACCCTGCCTATGAGGCAAGCAGCCGGTTTGTGTTCTGGGAGCACGCGCATAATGATTATCTCGAGTATACGGCAGAGCTGGGATTAATAGGGGCTGTACTCCTTTTGGGGGGCATTTTATTGCTTCTGATGAATGCGTTTCGGGTGTGGAAAGAAAGGCGGCACCCTCAGGTCAAAGGTCTGGCTTTAGGAGGGATCGTGGCTTTATCGGGTATTTTGATCCACAGCATCACGGATTTCAATCTGCACATCCCGGCGAATATGGTGCTTTTTTCCGTGATTTTAAGTCTGACCATGGTCACAGCCTTTTACAAGAGAAGCAAAGGGTAGAAATGAAAAAATTTCTTTTGATTCTGGGGATTTTGGCTCTGGGAGTCGTGTGTGTTGTGGTGTATTGGAGCCAGCATCTTTATCACAAGGCGGAAAATACAGAGAGCATTGAAGAGAGGGTTTCTATGCTCCGTAAGGCCCGGAAGATTTATCCTTTTAATCCCGGGATCGACTATGCTCTGGGAGAGGCGCATTTGAGTGCAGGAGTGCAGATACCCGGAGAGCTTGAAGAGAGGGAGGCGCATTTTGAGGGAGCTGTTTCACACTATAAAAAGGCTCTTGGAAAAAATCCGGTCTCTGCTTTTTCTCATTTCGGATTGGCTCAGGCTTATTACAACATGAGCTTTTTCAGCCCCATTTTAGCCGGGGATTCTTTTAGGGAATATAAGAACGCAGCACTTCTGGCCGGCCACCATACTCCCATATTCTTTAAGGTCGGAAAGCTGTTCTTATCGCGCTGGGATGAACTGAATGAAGAGAGCCGGGATTTCACAGTGACCATTCTCAAACGGATTGTAGAGAGCGCAGATACGGAAAAGTTCAGGCAGATGATGCAGGTGTGGGAGATGAGTGTAAAAGATTATGAGGTCATGGAAAGGATCCTTCCGGAGAAAAGCTGGGTTTTCAAGATGTATGCCCGGTATTTGGGAGAGAGGTCTCTTTCTGTGGAGGAGAGGCAGCGGTTTTTGGCAGAGGCGGATTCTCTTGATTTCAAGCAGGCGCAGGAAGAGCATGAGAGAGGAGAAAACGATTATTTTTACTATCAGATGGAGTCTGCGTATTCCCGGTTTCAAAGGTGCTTGGATGTTTTAAGCCGGATCCATTTTTTTCAGCGGCTTACCAATCAAAATCTTATTGACCCTGAAGAATTCAATGAGGTCCAGAAGTCAGCGCATCTGTATCTGGTGAAATCCGGTCTTGCGGCCGGCAGGGGATTTGATGAGGTTGAGGGAGACCTGATGGCGTATTTGAGCAGGGAGGATAAAGTGATCGCCGTAAGGGAAGTGGATGAGTTCCTCCAGAAATACGGGATTATTAGAGAGAAACTGGAGAGAAATTTCGAGGATATGGGGCTTTTTTCCTTTCAGGTTTATCTGGCATATCGGGAGAACCGTTACCGGGATATCATGCGCATCGGACGTGATTTTAAGCAGAGCTTTGTGATGGTGCCTGAGAAAGACAGGGATGATTATGTGAGAGTCCTGCAGATGGTGGGAGATTCCAACCAGAAAGTGGATTTTATCTATGATGCGGTGGGATTTTATAAGGAAGCCATGGAGCGGGACCCGGATAATCTGGAGACCCTGGTGAGGCTGCGGCACAGTTTGATGCGGTTGAACAAGGAAGAGGAACAGGAAGGAGTGGAAAAGAGGATAGATGAAGTGGTCTCTAAACAGGTTAAGGAATGGGAAGGAAGAAGGATTGAAAGAGGGCAGGATTTTCGCCAGACTCTTGTGTTGGACGGGAGCGATGTGGTTTTGAGCCTGGAATTTGAAGAAGAAGAGGGAAGCGAAGCTCCTCTGGTCAGTGTGTTCTGGAACGGAAAAGTGGTTTGGGAAGGATATGGAAGCGGGGCCCTTTCTTTTCCGGTTAAATCCGGAGTGGGGGAAAACAGGCTGAGTGTCATGCCCATTAACCGGGGAGTGAGGATTTTGAGATTGGGGTGGCAGAGAGAAAAAGATTAATATTTGACATTTGGTTTTATTGGATTTAGTATAAAATATTACAGAAGGGATCGGGAGGATTTGATGTCCGGAAAAATAAAAGGCCAAATTTTCTTTTTAGGGGGAATTTTAGCTTTAATGCTTGTATTTTCTCCTTGTTTATGGGGCGAAGGTATTGGGAAAGGAAGCGTTTTGGGTTTTGTCTATGAAAAGGACGTGACCACGCCGGTGAAGGGAGCGGTGGTCAAGCTCAAAAACGTCACTTCCGGCGAAGTTTACGAGAGCACGCCTTCAGACAGCCGGGGTAATTTTCTCATCGAACAGATGGAAAGCGGCGTGTATGTCTACGGAGTGACATCTTCTGAGGGCGATTTTAATGCGGATGGAATGATCGGGGTGAGGATCGAGGAGGGTAAGCCGGCCCGGATGTCTCTGACTCTCTCCCGGTATCAGGAAGAACAAGAATCCAAAGCAGCGGCAGCAGACAACACATCGGATGAGTATCTGGTGGGTGAGGTGGTGAAATATATTCCAGGGACAAAGATGGCTCATGTTCGGATCATAAGAGGTGTTCTTGAGAGCGGGGACCGGATCCATGTGCTGGGGGATAGGACCGACTTTTTCCAAAAAGCCGGCAGCCTGAATCTCAACGGGTCTAAGGTGAAGAGACTGTTTGTTAATCAGATCGGTTTGTTCAAAGCGAAAAAAGATTCCAAAGAAGGAGACCTCGTTTATCTGGCTAAGGAAGGCGGGCTGGGCGCTTTTTTATGGAGTCCCTGCGGTATTGCCGCTTTGGCTATCAGCACGGCTACAATAGGTTATATTACTTATAACCAGGTAACGGACGGTGATCCTGCCAGCCCTTTTAAATAGAAAATAGAATAGAAATAAAACGGGACATGTTGTAATGACATGTCCCTTTTTTTTTGGTTGAAACAAATCCAGGTAAAACATATAATTTTTCAGATGAGAAAGACAGCGGGCGCATTATCCATTATCCTCACAGTGTCTTTGTTTTTTGCTTTTTCTCCAAAGGTCTTGGAGGCGCAGTCCTATCAGACCTTCAGCTCGGAAAGAGATAGGATCCTGGAGCAGACGCGGTGGATGATAGGCCCTTTTCGGATATTTCCCAGGATCAATGTGAAAAATATAGGTTATGACGGCAATGTGTATTATGGGAGAGAAGGAGATGAGCCTGTAACGGATTACACGGCCACCATATCCCCTGAGATCAAAGCGCATCTTTTGTTCCGCAACTCCTTTATTTTTACGTTCACCGAGAATCCGGAGTATGTTTATTATATTGAGCAAGCCAGGGAGCGAAGGTGGAACCATATTTTTTCCCCTGAATTCAAGTGGCTTGTTTTGGGCCGGTTCGTAGTAGGGGGCAGTTATTTTTACCGGAACCGGAGATACCGGGCTTCCAGTGAATTTGATGTGAGAGCGAACGAGCTGAGGAAAGGGTATACGGGCAGTGTTTTTTACGAGACAGCCAGGGAGACATCTTTTGGCTTTAAATACAAGAGGGAGAACATTTCCTATGAGGATGTGGATTACGCAGGAGAAGAGATCTATCTGTCCCGGAGTTTATCCAGACTTGAGACCACTTATGAAGGAGAATTCTATTATAAGATTTTGACCAGCAGCTTTATTTTTTTCAAAGGAGGCACCACTGCCTATGAGTTTGAATCTGAGGAGGCGCAGTGGAGAAATTCCGATTCCTGGCAGTTCTACACAGGATTGAAGTTTCCTCTTTTAGGGAGTATCAACGGGCAGATCTCATTAGGTTATAAAGAGCTCACGCCAAGGACGGACGGAATAAAAGGTTTTTCAGGGCTCGTGGGGGATTCACAGGTCGAATACAGGCTGAAGAGGATGCGTTTCCGGCTCCAGTATAAAAGAGACAGTCAGTTCTCTTACTGGACCAATAACATTTATTATATTTATGACAATTATGTGGGAGGGGTGTCCTTTTATGTCACCCGGTTTCTGAGGCTGGATTATGACTACAATTACGGAAAGGGGCACTATCCGGAAGAGGAAACCATAAGACTCCCGGACGGGACTTTGTTTGAGCTCAAGAGAGATGATACCTACACCACCAACACACTGGGGCTTGCCGTGAGGCTGGTGAAAGATATCGGGATCGGGGTCAATGTGATCTGGTGGGACAGGGATTCCAATATCTACTATGCCAGCCGGGACAGGGTGTTTATCGGCGGCTACCTCACCTATGATTTTTAGGGGACGGACCACACAATTTATGCCAAACGATGTATGTTTTTTGCAGTAAGACTAAAGGGTGATTACCATGAGTAAACCCAATTTTTTTATTATCGGCTCGGCTAAATCCGGAACGACTTCTTTGGCCTCTTTATTATCAGAAAATCCATCGGTCTGTTTTTCAGATCCCAAAGAAACGAGATTTTTTTCCAAAAACTATCATAAGGGCATCCAATTTTATGAGAACAAGTATTTCCGCAATGCGAATCATCCTTTAATCGGAGAAGGGGACGTTAGCTATTTTCATAATCCAAAAGCAGCTGAACGGATCGTAAAGCATTACCCTGAGGCAAAAATCATCGTTCTATTGAGAAATCCTATGCACAGAGCTTTTTCCGGATATTTGATGGGAGTACGTGCGGGAAGGTTCCAAAAGCCGTTCATGGAAACATTAGAAGTGAACTTAGAACAATTAAAATTGTTTGAGGAAGAAAAGCTGGAATATAGTGAAATAAAGTGGGAGGGCAAGTTATTACTGAACGGCCATTACCTCAATAATATAAAGAGGTTTTTGAAATTTTGGCCGCAGGATAAAATGAAAATTATCATTTTTGAAAGATTGATGGCGAATACGAAACCGGTATTGGAGCCCTGCGCAGAGGAATTTCTCTATCATTATTATAAAAAAAGGGTCCAGGACCTAAAATATTTTCTCAATGATGACATAAAAGAATGGTCAGATTTTGATAAGAAGGTTGATTAGAACGAAAAGATAATGAAGGTTGATATTATTCTTCCTGTCTATAATCCGAACCAGTGGGCCTTTGAGGCAATTGACAGCATCCATGCCCAAACTCACAGGAACTGGAATCTATACATTGTCGATGACCACACACCACAGTCCGGAGAAGTCCTCAAGCGGCTCAGTGCCTTAGCCGGAAAGAGCGGGAAAATCAAGTTCATCCGCCTGGAGAGAAACGTAAAGCCTGCCGGCGCACGGAACAGGGGCGCTGCCGAAGGAGACGGAGAAGCAGTGGCTTTTATTGACCAGGATGATAAGTGGCATCCCAGAAAACTGGAGATGAGCGTCGGATATTTAAAATCCCATCCCGAGATCCATCTTGTCCATTCTGATATTGAGGCCATCAATGAGAGGGGAGAGGTCATAAAAAACCGGTATGAAGAAGAGAATAAAATAAGGGCCGGCATTCCCTATTCAAGTCTAAGCGCGGAAAAGCTCATCAGGAAGCTGGCCGGGCGCTACTCTCTAAGGCTCGGCACGGTTGTGGTGCGGAGAGAGGCTTTTGAGTCCGTAGGCGGTTTTGATGCAGATGAGCCATTATTCGGAGGGGAAGACATCATTTTTGCTGTAAGATTTGCCGCAAAAAACAAAATCGGGCACTTTTCCGAGAAATTGACTTTCCGCAGGCTACATAGGGATAATCTATCAAAAAGCAAGGAACGCCTTGTGGGTAAGATGGTTGCATACAGAAGAATGAGAGAGCGGTTTCCCTTCACAAAAAGCGTATTGAAAAAGAAATATACAAGATCCCTCAGGGAAGCCGTGCTTCTTAAACTGGAAAACGGGGAGCAAAAACAGGCTATGAGATTTTCAGGAGAGCTCATCCGTGGAGCCCCCTTATCACCTGCAGCTTATTGTTTTTATCTCATATCTGTTATATGCTTTAATCCCAAAATAATTCATTTTATTATGCTTCATAAAAAGAGAATTGATGTCTAAGTTATTTCAAGGACTCAAAAACGCATCTTATCTGGCCCTGGGTAATCTCATATCCAAGGTCATTGTTTTTATCGGGTTTATTTTCATTGCCCGCCTCCTGGGGCCTGAGAACTATGGAATATATGCCACGGTCGGTGCCTTTGTGGGATTTTTCCAGATCTTTCTCGTGCAGGGCCTGAGCAAGGTCATTGTCAGAGAAGGAAGCAAGAACATTGATTCTGCCGATGAAGTTTTAAAGAGAACCATAGGGCTCAGGAATCTGCTGATCCTTGTTGCTGTGGCTCTGTGTGTCATAGTCTCCTTTTTTATGCCTTATGAAGTGCAGACAAAGCTCTACATCATCATCTTCAGCTCCCAGCTGGCTTATATGGGATTGACGAATTTCATAGGTACGGTTTATCAGATAAGAGAGAAAATGCAGTATATGGCTTTGTTTGATATTCTGAACAGATTTTTATTTATCAGTGCATCCGTTGTGTTTCTGTATTTAGGATTCGGGCTCATGAGCCTTTTTATCATTGCTTTTGTTTCTTATGCCGTGACCCTGTTCCTTAATTACGTACATTCACAGAAGTTCATAAGATTCGGTTTTTTCTCAAAGGTCCGTTTTGACAACAGATTCGTCAAACCGGCCGTGATTTTCTCTCTGCTGGCATTTCTGCATTTTCTGATTTCCCGCGTGGACCTTTTGATGATATCTTTTCTGGGTACGCCTTCGGATGTCGGTATCTACGGTGTGTCTTATAAAGTAGCCCAGCAAGGGATGATGTTAAGGAATGTCACATCCACTGCGTTTTTCCCCATATTTGTAAAGATCTTCCACAGACGGAGCATAAAAGGAAGTAAAGTCGTAACCTACTCCCTTCTTTTTCTTGTCGTGATCCTTTTAGGCTGCACAGGTCTTTCGTTCTGTATAAAAGATATCATTTCTTTTTTGTTCGGAAGCGAATATATGCAGTCAGGCGCTATTTTAAGTGTTTTGATCTTTTATTTGGGTTTTGCCTGGGCCACACTGCCGTTTACCGTGATCCTTCAGGCGACCCATAATGAAAAATTTTTTCTGGTTCCCAATACTATCATGGCAGTCCTGAACATAGTCTTAAACTATATACTGTATTTAAAATTCGGGCTTATCGGGATTGCTTACTCCACCATTGCGGTGTGGGTGATAGGAGGATTGATCATAAACATATTCGGGTATTCGGTAATGAAAAAACAGAAATATTTAAGCTAGCAGAGAAAAAAATGAAGTATTATGATCCGCAGAACAAAAGGCTGGTTTATATAGAGAAAAAGGCCACGCCGGATTACTGGGATGAGCACTGGGCAGCAGGTGTGCGAAAAAGGCTCCGGAGGTCGAAAGCAACCACCTGGGCCACAAAAATAAACCGCTGTTATCTCAATCCCCATACCCGCATTACCAGGAAATATCTCAAACCAGAGCAGGGACCGGTTCTGGAAGGAGGCTGCGGTTTAGGGAAAAAAGTGGAGGTTTTGTGCTTCTGCGGCTTCCAGTGCATCGGGGTGGACTATGCCAGAGATACGGTCAGAGCTGTCAATGAACATATTCCCGAACTGGATATACGGTACGGAGATATCCGAAAGCTCGATTTTCCGGATGATTTTTTTGCAGGCTACTGGTCCATAGGGGTCATAGAGCATCTTTGGGATGGTTATGATAGAATTGCCGAAGAGATGGAGAGGGTGTTAAAGCCCGGAGGATATCTGTTTTTATCTTTTCCCTATATGTCCCTGTATAGGAGAATGCTGGCAAAAACAGGATTCTATAGAAAATACGAGAATCAAAGTCCGGAAGATTTTCGCCAGTTTGCATTGAATCATCGCAAAGTCACGGATGACTTTTTGAAAAAGGGCTTTGTTCTCATCAGGAAAAAACCACAAGGGATCTTCTTCGGGCTGAAAGATGAGCTTTCGTTTTTAGCCCCTCTTATAAATGGTTTTTTGAGATACAAGGATCAAAATCTCCTGACAAAGGTCCTTTATTTGATACTGGATTCTCTTTTATCCCTCTTGTTCGGACAGATGTTCGGGCATATGGTTTTATTGGTTTTAAGAAAAAGAAAGGAGTCGGTGCCGGTTTGAATGATATTATGAAAAAAATTCTTGTAAAGGCATCTTCGATCAAGGATACAGCGGGTTTGATAGAGACATTGTGCGGGTCAAAGCCATGAATGTAGTCCTTTTTGTTTCAGACTCTTTAAGATATGACTTTCTTCCTGAAGAGATAAGCGATATGGGATTTACACTAAAAACAGTGGCCTCCTCTCTGTACACGGCGTCTTCTTTCCCCAGCATGCTGAGCGGACTGTATCCACCCAAACACGGAGTTCATACCTGGGGTGATGCGCTGGGCAAGGACATCAAAACATTACTGGACTTGGAAGGATTCCATACCTCTCTCTGGTGTGAGACCACATGGACCGACTCCCGGCCTGACGAGTCAGGGATTCACAGAGTGATGAACAATCCGGCCGGAATTTCCCTGACCGAGATAAAAGAACCGTTTGTTTATGTAGAAGATGATAAAGGGGGACACTGTCCCTACGGCCTGTCTTTCGGCCAGTATATGGGAGGAGGGTGCCCTGACTTTTTCAAGGAATACGGCGCTAAAGGAGAAGAAGCGCTGGCCCTGAAGTATAGAGAAGGAATAGAGGAGAGCCGGAGAAATTTCCAAAAAAGGCTTCAGGTCTTAAAGAACAGGGGCCTCATGGACAGGACGCTGGTCATTTTCACTTCGGATCACGGAGAGCTTCTCGGTGAATACAGAGGATTGACCGGGCATGTGCGGCCGCCTTGTCCTGAGCTGGTTTATGTTCCCACGGTATTTATTCATCCATTGATAAAAAACAAAAAGACCGAAGAAAGCATCATGAGGCATGTGGATCTGTATCCCACGGTCTGCGGATTTTTAGGCATAAGATGCGCCGGAAAAACCGATGGGGTCAATATATTTGATTCCGGACGCTATCCTGAATATGGATTTAATTTTAAACTCGGGGGGACCGTAAAGAAAATATCAGATAGAAGAGTTTTGTTCACCTATGGTGCCAGAAGTGTCTGGGATGACAAAGGGGGATGGATCTTCCATGACTTTAACACCATAAAAGGACTGGCTTATTTCCTGTACAGGTTGACAACTCATGAGTTTAATTTCTTAAAGGGGAGGATTAAAAAGAAGAGCCTAAGAGCGAAATGGAATGATATAAGAATGGCTCTCAAGCCTTTGACAAGCCGTTCCTTGAGATACAATGAACCCCATTTTACGGAACACCAGGCTTATTCAATGCTTAAGAGATATATGAAGACAGTTGGAACCGGCGATTCAAAGAGTCTTAAGATAAGCGAAAAAGAAAAAGAACAGCTTAAAGGATTGGGGTATATTGATTAGGATTTGTTTTATTTTGGGCTCACACTGGGAATACAGATTCGGGGGAAGTGAATATCAGGTCAAACTGCTCATAGACGAGTTGAAGAAGAAAAAAGGGGTCCGCATTTTCTATATATATTCAGGGGAAGGTCAAAGGATTTTCAAAAAAGACGGAATCACATACTGTGTGCTGCGCCGGAGTAAAAAAAAGCACAGGCTGGGGAAACCCTTTTTCTTGGATACCTATAAATTAGTGGAGAGGCTTAAGAAGATAAATCCGGATGTTATCTATCAGCGTGTCGGTTCCGCTTATACAGGAGTGGCGGCTTATTACAGCCGGAAAAATAACTGCCGGTCGATCTGGCATATTGCGTCAGAGGAAGATGTGATCCCTTTGGAATGGCACTTCAGGCCCTCTGTGATGTTTGATCTGGCGGATAAAAAAGTTATGGAATATGGAATAAAAAACACGGACTGCATCATAGGGCAGGCTGAATACCAGGATAAACTGCTGCAAAAATATTACGGGAGAACGTGTGATTTTATCATACCGAATTTTCATCCTTCCCCGGAACAGGAGACTTCAAAGCCGCCCCGGATTCAGGTGGTCTGGGCTGCTAATTTCAAGGGTTTCAAGAGGCCTGAACTTTTTGTCAAACTGGCAGGAGAATTCAGATATAGAGAGGATGTTGATTTTGTCATGATCGGAAGGCCTTATGAGAAAAAAGCGATTCAGAAAAAAATAGAAGGATCGATCAGGATGGTAAAGAATCTTAGATATATAGGGGAACAAACTCTGGAACAGACCAACAGAATCATCGAGGATTCTCATGTTCTGGTAAACACAAGCCAGCATGAGGGATTTCCGAATACATTTATTCAGGCATGGATGCGAAAAGTCCCTGTTGTGAGCTTAAATGTGGACCCGGATGAAGTGCTTGAGAGAAAGAAAATCGGATTTCATTCAAAAACTTTTAAAGGCTTTAAAAAGGACCTGGACGGACTTATAAAAAACAGAGGTCTGAGAGAGCAAATGGGGATGAGGGCCCGGCAGTATGCCTTTGAGGTGCATGCCCTTGAGAAGAATAGGGACAAGTTGATGGAGATAATAATTGGCTGACAAAAGGAATCACAGATGAAGATTTTATGGTTTGTCGATATTTTATTCGATGCCGCTCATGACAAGTGCACGTGGCTGGAAACAGCCGGTTTTCTTCAGAGAGAAAACGAAGTTCATATAGTCACGAGATATCAATTCCGGAAAGCGCAGTTTAAGGAATTGAAAACCGGAATCACTTATATTGAGTCTTCGAAAGTCCCTTTTTTCAACAGATTTACCACCTACAGAAATCAGGTTCAGTATTTTGAGGGTTTTTGCAGACAATTCAATCCGGATTTTCTTCTGTTCGATACCAATAATTTTTTTCTTTTGAGGAAAGCGTATGAACTAAGAAAAAAATATGGCTATAGGACTGTTTTGGATATAAGAACCATCCCTGTCACGCACTCAAGACTCAGAAGCCCTGTGGAGAATTATTTTTTCGGAAAAAGTGTGCGGTTTGCTGCAGATAAATTCAGCGGGGTCACCTATGTCACTGAAGAGATGAGATATCACTGTAAAAATAAGTTAAGCCTTCCGGAGCATAAATCTTCAATTTGGACTTCCGGAGTCAATACACGGAAATTCACTCCCCGGAGAGAAAAACACGAAAGAGAGGCTTTCACCCTTATTTATCACGGAAGCATGACGAAAAACAGGGGCCTGGATAATTTGATCAAGGCCCTGGTTTTATTGAAATCATATGATATTAAAATCCTGCTGCTTGGCTCGGGTAAAGCGCTGCATTATCTTAAAAACCTGGCTTCCGAACTTAAACTGGAACAAAAAGTGTTCTTTGTGCCCCCTGTTTCCTATGAGAAAGTTCCGGAATATATAAGTCGGGCGGATACGGGAGTGCTTCCTTTTCCGGATTGGGAGGGATGGAATACCAGCTCTCCCATTAAATTGTTTGAGTATCTTGCCTGCGGCAGACCGGTTATCGCAACAAAGATTCCGGCGCATGTGAATGTGCTGCAAGGAAAGGATTTTGTGTTCTGGGCAGAGGATGGAACTCCGGAGAAACTGGCTGATGCCATTAAAAGGGCTTATGAACAAAGAGAGCATTATGAAGAACTTGCAAAAAAGTCTAGAGAATTTATCAAACATGAGTATACTTGGGATATTCAAGCTGAAAAGCTGGAACGATTTTTAAAGGAGCTGAAGAGTGGATCTTAAACCATCAAATGGAAATGATATTATCATAAAAACAACTGTGTTTGTTCTTTTTGCACTGTTTTTTTTCCTGGATTACATGTCTCTGGCCCTGGGCCTTATTCCCAGACAGTTCACCTGGCTTCCGGAAGTCATTTCACTGGGTATTCTCTTCTATATTTTTGTGAAGATGCTTAGGGAAAAAGAACTTATTCCTATCCTTGGTCAGACTCAACTGGTGATTTTTTTCATTGTGCTGACTGTTTTAGGTCTGGTCATCAACAGAGTCGGGATTCCGGTGGCTCTGGCAGGGATCAGAAACAATCTCAAGTATTTGCCTCTTTTTTTTCTTCCTTTTTTCCATAGATTTGATAAAGATTTCATGCGAAAGTTCCTTGTGTTTTTATTTATTCTCGCATTGGTGCAGCTGCCGGTCACTGTTATTCAGAGAATTGTGTATAAGATACCTTCCGGGGATTTCATAGGAGGGACTTTAGGTGCCCGCAGTACCGGCATATTGAGCGTGTTTTTAGTGCTTTGCCTTGTGTTTTGGAGTTTCTCTTTTATAAAAGGCAAATTAAAACCCCTGGTTTATGTTGCAGGTTTTGCCGGTCTTCTTCTCCCCATAGGATTGAATGAAACGAAAATATCTTATTTTATGCTTATTGCGGCTTTTCTATGTGTGTTTCTGTTTACCAGACAAAAAAGAGAACACATAAGGCAGATACTCATTGTCTTTCTCTGTTTGGCAGTGGGATTGCCCCTTATAATAGGCATGTATAATCGTTTGTATGTACAAGAGCCCACAAAAGAACAAATCGATAAAAAACAGGAAGTGGTCCAAAAGGACTTGAGTGAAGAAATGGCCGGAAAACAGGAACAAAAGAGCCTGTCTCCGGACAAACAGCAGGTTCAGAAAGCCCCATCTTTACCGGATGCCTCTCAAAAGGAAAACAAAAAGCCCTTAAAAACAAAAATTGAAAGATATTTCGATCCGAGACTGATCTTGTATATTATCCATAGAAGAGAGATCAGAAAGTCAGGAGCCTTAAACCGCATCCCCCAGGTCATTTTTGCATTCAATCATATCAAAAAGAATCCGGCCCGGCTTTTATTGGGAGTAGGGGCAGGCAATGCCTCTGATTCTTTTTTTGAGAAGGCTCGCGGGGAGTATCATAAAGAATTCGGTGACCTGGATATCGGAAATAATCTGTTGTCCAGAATGCTGTGGGAGTATGGATTGATAGGGACTTTCCTGTTTTTTTCAATTTTTGTTTATTTCTTTATAAAAGCATGGGGATTGAGAAAAAGTGATGATATAATCGGTGTGACAGCATCAGGATATCTGGTGTTGATAGTCGTGTTTTGCATCACGTCCATATATTTCAACACCATGCTGATCAATTTGTCCGGGTATTTATTCTGGTTTCTGGGTGGGTACATGCTTGCATACGGATATCACTTGAAGGCCCTTAAAGAAACGAACAAATAGAATTTTTTGATGGATTCGGACGGTTAGGATGAGTGAACAGATATTTTCCGGCCCTGTATTTATTTTCGGAATGCCCCGGAGCGGGACCAAACTGTTAAGGGACCTGCTCAACAGGAATGAAAAAATCTCGATTCCTGTGGCAGAATCTCATTTCATACCCTATTTCGTGAACAAGTACGGATTTGATTTTGACCTGTCTTTAGAGGAGAACCGGAAAAGAATATATAAGGAATTCATCAATACATCGTATTGTTTCTTTTTAAAGCAGCTGCCGATTGAATTTGAGAAAAGAGAATTTCTCTGTTCCGGAAAGATCAGTAACTGGGCGGACCTTTTTGAATACTGGTTAAGGAAGGGCGGTCAATGCCTGAACAAAAAAGAAGTGATATTCGGGGATAAGACGCCGGGTTATATACGTCACATGTCCCTTTTGAAAAAGGTTTTTCCTCAGTGCAAGTTCATCCATATCATAAGAGACCCCCGGGATTATGCCCTTTCTTCAAGAAAAGCCTGGAAAAAAAATATCTACAGAGCGGCTGAGAGATGGAGGGAGACTTTGGAGAGATTTGATGAGGATTCCCAAAACATGAGTAAGGATGATATTTCCGTGGTGTATTATGAGGAGATGCTGGAACACCCGGAAGAAGTGATACGGAACCTGTGTTTTTTTCTGGGAGTGGAATATACCCCCGATATGCTCCGTCTGGGAAGGTCCTGGGAGTTTTACGGGGATGCGAGGTCCAAAACCGAGATCATGAGAAACAACAGAGAAAAATATATGAAAGAGTTCAAAGAAAAGGAGATAAAAAGGATCGAGGAAATCGTTTATTCTGCAGCGTTAAAACACTCCTATACGATGCATTTTGCAGTCAGGCCGGTCCCGCTGAGGCGGCCTGAGATGATGGCGTATAAATTTTTTGATTTTGTATCCATTATAAGGCACAATGTCACAAAATTCGGTCTTTTCAAAGGCCTGTATTTAAGTTATATTCATCATAAGAAGTCAAGCTGGCAAAACTAATTTTTTTGCCCGGATTATTTGTGGTTATGATAAAAGTGTTAATGATGGGTCCGGTTCCTTTTCTCTACGGAGGAGTCTCCAAAGTGGCCGGGTCTTTTTTAGAAGCAAAAAAGCCGGGAATAGACATAGATTATATCGAGACCTCGACCAAAAAATCATTGCTTTATAAGGTATCTCTGTATATGGCCGGCCTGGTTCGAGTCTTTTTTAAACTCCTTTTCCACAGGCCGCATATTGTCCACATCCATTTTTCAAAGGGAACCAGCATATACAGAAAATATATCTTTGAGAGTATGGCCTGTTTATTTAACGTTCCGGTTGTGATTCACTCCCACAGTTTCGGGCCAAAGATAGAGGTAAAGAAAGGGATTTTCCCGGAACCTGATTTTTACAGACAGGCTTCTTTTTTTGCCAGGAAAATCATATCACGGTTTTTAGACAGGGCGGACAGCATTGTGGTGCTTTCGGAACGGATCCGGTTTTGTTTTCAAAACATCACGGAAAACAGAAACATTCGGGTCCTTCCCAATCCAGTAAACTGTCAAAAATATGTGCCCGGGGATAAAAAAAGGCCCGGAAAAAGGGCCCTTTTTATGGGAGATTTTTCTGAGAGCAAAGGCATCACAACGCTTGTGAGAGCTGCCTCGGATGTTGTGGATGAGCTTTCTGATGTGAGGTTTGTTCTCTGCGGAGGCAGGAGGCAGGAGATAGCTGAAACCATTGCAGACTGGGGCATGGAGGATTCTGTTGAAATAAAGGGATTTGTTTCCGGAAGAGAAAAATCGGATATGTTCAGAGAAGCCGATCTGTTTGTGCTTCCTTCATTGGGAGAAGGGCTGCCTGTCGTGATTCTGGAAGCCCTGTCTTCCGGCCTTCCCATCATAACCACTCCGGTCGGCGGAATACCGGATATCATAAAGGACTATCAGAACGGGCTGTTTATAGAACCCGGTGACTCCAAGGCTCTTGCAGAGAACATCATTTTTCTTTTAAAAAATGACGATGTGAGAGAACGGATAGGCGAGAACAACCGGAAAAAAGCTCTTGATGAGTTCGATACGCCTGTTGTTTTGAGGGAATTAAAGAAAATTTATGAAATGGTGATGCGGGACTGAGATGGAAAAAGTGAAGCTGGTTTATATTCTGGGCGGAGGGCGCAGCGGCTCCACGGTGCTGGGTATTCTTTTAGGAAATAAGGAGGGTGTTTTTTACCCGGGAGAGCTTTTCGCATGGAACAGGTATAAAGGAGTGCCCAGCACAACAAAAGAGGAAACCAGGGAGTTCTGGGAAAAAGTAAAGGAGCGTTCCGGAAGGCTTAAGGAATATTTCAAATATGACTTTTATGAACTCATGGAAAGTTATTTTTCTTTCAGGCATATCTTTACATGGTGGAGGGATGCGAAGCTCTTCAAGGACTACTGGGACTCGAACGCAGGCCTTTTTTATTTGTTAGCAAAAATTTCAGGAGCACACACTCTTGTGGATTCTTCTCATTACGCGCTGAGAGCTTTCTGGCTGTCCAGAGACCCGAGAGTGGATATAAGGCTTATTTATTTGGTGAGAGAGCCTGTTTGCTTGGTGGATGCTTTTTTGAAAAAAGACATTGAGCAGAGGTACAAACATCCTTTGACGGCAAATATCTATTATTTCCTGGTGAATTTCTGGTCCTGCCTGTTTTTTCTTTGTTTTCCCGGAGATAAAAAATCGCTAGTCAGGTATGAAGACCTTCTTGAGAAGCCTGAAGAAACCTTATCAAAAATAAGCTGTCACATGGACATAAAAGAAGAGGTTCAGGATTTCAGTAACTTGAAAGTCGGTTTTTTGTTTGAAGCCAACCGTATCAAGAATAGGGAAAAAATTGAATTGAGGAGAGAAAAAAAAGAAGTTAATTTAAATTTTTTCTGGTCGTTTGTGACCAAACTCATACAGGTCCCTTTTTATTGGCTGTTCGGGTACCGCCTTATGGGATGAAATGAGCGGATTTTCCATGAATAAACTGGACAAAATAATTTTTGAGATCGCCGGAGTTAAGGTGCACGCGCTCCAGCCGGAAAAAGCAAGGGATATTGTTTTGTCCTGGTTCCAGGAACCGAGGCGGTTCCATACGATATCTTCCACCAATGTGAACCATTTTGTGAACGTTTTTGATAATCCTGATTTTTCCAAGGTTGTCAATGATGCGGATTTGTCTCTGCCTGACGGGATGCCTTTGATCTGGTACGGCCGGCTTCGCGGATACAAACTTCCCAGAAGATGCGGGATCGAAGAATTAATGCTGGAGATATTCGAGCTGTCGAATCAAGGACATCCATTCAGGCATTATTTTTACGGGAACACCATAAAGGTCTTGAGCCAATTGAAAAAGAGACTGCTGGAGAAATATCCGAAGCTGATCATAGCCGGAATGTTTTCTCCTCCGTTTAGAAAGCTGACAGAGGAAGAAAATAATAGGCATATCGAAAGAATAAACCGCACCCGCCCGGATTTTGTCTGGGTAAGCCTGGGTTGTCCCAAACAGGAAGCCTGGCTTTACAATAACCGCCATAAGCTGAATGCCGTGGTCGGAGGCGGAGCCGGAGCTGTGTTTAACTTTATGTCACGGGAGACTCCAAAAGCTCCGGATATACTGAGATACTCCGGATTTGAATGGTTTTTCAGGCTCATCAACAATCCGAAATTATCCTACCGGTATTTGTACAAATATCCCCAATTTTTCCTCAAACTCCTTTTTTTTAGGGGACGGGCCCGGGGATCTTCAATTTAATCAACAACT
>Ga0307421_1000535_pt1 | contig 24446 bp, 22 predicted proteins | sample SalMarWE160270MG_FD_202163 | JGI IMG/M metagenome (GOLD analysis project Ga0307421, IMG submission 202163) | Salt marsh sediment microbial communities from the Plum Island Ecosystem LTER, Massachusetts, United States - WE1602-70 | ecosystem: Environmental > Aquatic > Marine > Intertidal zone >...
CCCGACAGCAGCGTCCCTTACTCCCGCGAAACAAAACTGCATAAATTCGACCTGGATAAACGCAAAGATACAGTCATCCTGACCGGTGTCAATGGATACACACTATCAGCCGACTACAAAAAACTTCTTTATATTTCAGGCAGAAATTTGTTCATCACCAATATCGCCGACAGCATAAAGCCGGGCCAGGGAAAATTAAACACAGAATCCATTCAGGTCCAAATAGATCCGCCCAAAGAATGGAAACAGATATATCACGAGGAATGGAGGATCAACAGGGACTACTTTTATGATCCGAATATGCATGGAGTGGACTGGGAAAAAATGCAGAAAAAATATTCCGTGTTCCTGCCTTACATCTCCTGCCGCCAGGACCTGAATAGAGTGATACAGTGGATGTGCAGCGAATTGGGAGTGGGCCATCACAGAGTTGGCGGCGGAGACACCCTTACCGGAACCGATAGGGTCCCGGTCGGCCTGTTAGGAGCTGATTACTCCATTGAAAACGGCCGTTACCGGTTCAAAAAAGTATTTGGAGGCCTCAACTGGAATCCGGAGCTCCGCTCCCCGCTCACCGAACCCGGAGTGGACGTGAAGCAGGGAGACTATCTCATTGCGGTTAATGGCGAACAAGTCAAACCCCCTGAAAATATCTTCAAATTTTTTGAAAACACAGCCAACCGGTTGATTGAAATAACTGTCAGCTCTGATCCGGAAGGAAAAAATCCACGTGATGTGGATGTGGTCCCTCTTTCCAGTGAATACACTCTCAGAAACAGAGATTGGGTGGAAGGCAATATCGACAAGGTGAATGAAGCAACTGGAGGGAAAGTGGCCTATGTCTATGTTCCTAATACGAGCACATTAGGACACACATATTTTAAGAGATATTTCTTTCCCCAATCACATAAAGACGCCATAATTGTTGACGAACGGTTCAACGGCGGCGGCTCAGTTGCTGATTACTATATTGATATACTAAGGCGGCCTTATGTGTGCTACTGGAATATGAGATACGGTGCAGACCTTAAAACACCGAGCGCTTCCATTCAGGGACCTAAGGTCATGCTTATCAATGAATCCGCAGGTTCAGGCGGCGACCTTCTTCCCTGGATGTTCAGAAAGTTCCAATTAGGGAAACTCATAGGAACCAGAACCTGGGGAGGCCTGGTCGGAACACTCGGATTCCCTGTTCTCATGGACGGAGGATATGTCACAGCCCCCAATCTGGCCATCTGGACAGAAGACGGCTGGGTCGTTGAAAACGAAGGAGTTCCGCCGGACATCAAAGTCCAGCAGACACCGTCTGAAATTCTGAAAGGTCATGACCCCCAGTTGGAAAAAGCCATTCAGGTCGTGCTTGAAGAACTGAAGAAAAATCCCCCGAAGAAACCGCAAAGACCCCCGTACAAAAAGATAAAATAACGCGCAGGAAATTCTTCAATTACCTGAATTTTCTCCTGGTTATTCAAGAGCCGAGGTTGCTGCGTCATTGCATAGTTTATAATTATACTTAAATGCCTACTTAAAGTAGCCAAAATAGAATATAAATAAACCAAATAAAGGCCTATCATAAGGATACACTTGACATGAGTTTATATTTAATCTAATATACCTACTATGAGTAGGCAAAATATAAGTAAAATAAACTTTTTAATGAAAATTTGGGCAAAAAATACCGTGTCTGTGTATTCCTGGCTCAATGAACATGGGGTAAATCGTAAGTTAGCGCAAAAATATTTAATAAGCGGCTGGTTAGAACGGGTAGGCAGAGGTGCTTTTAAAAAAGCCGTAGAAGAGGTCGATTGGACAGGCGCTGTTTATGCTATACAGGCGCAGATGAAGAAGACTGTTCATCCAGCAGGAAAGACAGCTCTTCAGCTTCTTGGAAGAGCTCAATACATCCCAGCTGTCTTTAAAGAGCGCAAGATAGTGCTTTTTGGATTGCAGAATGAAAAACTTCCTGCCTGGTTCAAAAAATATAACTGGGGAGTTAGGATACATTATGTTATGAGTGGGCTGTTTGGTGATGCAATAGATCTTGGTATGACTTCATATGATACAGGCAATTATGAAATAAATATATCTGCTGCTGAAAGGGCTGCATTGGAATTTTGTTATGATGTCCCGGTAAAAGAGTCTTTTAAGGAACTGGATGAAATAACATCATCTCTTACTACCTTGCGGCCTCATTTAGTACAAAAACTACTTGAGGAATGCAGCTCAGTCAAAGCAAAAAGGCTGTTCATGTATCTGGCAGAAAAACATGAACATGCCTGGGCTAATAAAATAGACCTGTCAAAAGTTGATTTAGGAAAAGGCAAAAGAGCGCTCTGCAAAAACGGGCGATATGACCCAAAATACAAAATAGTAGTACCGAAATGAAAAAAAGTTTCAAAAACATATTTTATCAACAAGCCGATCTTTTGATATCAGTATTGCCTTATGTGTATAAAGAGAGTGATTTTGCCATACATGGCGGTACAGCTATAAATTTCTTTATTCGTGACATGCCACGAATATCGGTTGATATAGATTTGATCTATCAAGAAATACTGCCCCGAGATGATACCCTAAAAAATATCAGTGAAGGATTAAAAGCTATATCAGATGGAATCAAATCTGATGTACAGGGGATTAAAGCCGAGCAGAAAATTCGTGGAGATAATTTGACCAGCAAACTCTTTGTCACAAGAGAAAACGCACTAATCAAAATAGAACCGAATCAGATTATTCGAGGGAATGTTTTCGGCACACAGGACAGGGATATCTCTCCAAGAGCTGAAGAAGTATTTGAGAAATTTGTAACTTCGAAGATAATGTCATTTGAAGATGTTTATGGTTCAAAGATTTGCGCTGCTTTGGACCGGCAACATCCGAGGGACCTGTTTGACATCAAATTGTTACTACAAAACGAAGGCATAACTGAAAAGACAAAAAAAGCGTTCCTTGTGTATTTGATTAGCAACAATAGACCAATAGCTGAATTATTGGAACCTCACATACTGGATATAAAACCTGTATTTGAAAAAGAATTTACTGGAATGGTTGTCAATGAGGTTGAACTAGAGGAGTTATTGATTACCAGAGAAAGATTGATAAGGATTATTAATGATAATATAAGTGATAATGAGAAAGAATTCCTGGTTTCCTTTAAGGAAGGCGAGCCCAAATGGGATTTGCTTGGAGTAGAAAGCGTCAGTGAATTACCTTCAATAAAATGGAAGCTAATCAACATTGGTAAAATGAGTTCTTCAAAACACAATGAGGCAATAAACAAGCTGAAAAAAGCATTAAAATATTAACCCGGACTATTCACGAGGGTTATTTAAGGCTTTCCTTACTCCCGAAGGAACGGCTGATTGAGAACTCACTGAAATCAACATCCCACCTATCATGAACCATATAAGAGACAAGATGTTTGCATATGCCGGGACCGAACATAAATCCATGCCCTGACATGCCGGAGGCGACATAAAGGTTTTCCACTTCGGTCTGGTCCACTATGGGACTGCCGTCCGGGGTCATGGTATAGCATCCGGCCCAGTGCCTTAAAATCGCGGCTTTTTCCAGCTCCGGAACCAGACGGACCATTCTTTGTGCCATTTCGAGCAAAAATTCACACGAGCTGTCTTCCCGTATGCCCGGAACATTGGGATCAGGAGTGTAACAGCCTATGACTTGACCGGTTAAAAGCTGCTGGAAATAGCATCCGTCTTTCCGGTAATCGACCAACATGGGCTCAATGATTCTTGGTATTCTCTCTGTTATGACAGCCTCATGTCTTTCAGGATAAAGGGGAAGGTCCAATCCCACTTTTTTACCGAGCTCTCTTGTCCATGCCCCCGAACTCAGAAGGACTTTGTTGGCCTCTATCAAGTTTCCGTCTGCTAACGTCAGAAGGAAATTTTCTTTTTTCTCGATCCCAGACACCGGATTATGAAGGTAAAAATCTCCATCTCTTTCATCGATTTTCTTCTTATAACCTTTCAATACGGCGAACGGATAAGCCTGCCCGTCATCCGGACAATACGCTGCTCCCAGAAGGCCGTCGATATTCAATCCAGGCACAACAGATAAAGCTTCCTCCGGACTCAGCAGGGAAACGTTTATCCCTTCTTTTTTCTGGAGTTCGATGTTTGATTCAAATACGTTGAGAAGGCCCTCATCATGGGCCATGAGAAGATAGCCGCTCTTAGCGAAATCAACAGAAAATCCGAATTCATCCTCCATTTGAGAAAAAAGAGAAACACTCTCTTTCATGAGTCCGATGGATGCCGTGGTTGAAAACTGCTGCCGTATCCCAGAGATGCACCGCCCTGTTGAGCCCGAGCCTATATAGCTCTTGTCTATGACAGCTGTTTTCAATCCTTCCTTGCTTAGATTATAGGCAGCAGCCATGCCGATTATGCCGGCGCCGATAATGGCTGAGTCATAGGTTTTTTTCATTCTTTCTCTCTAAATAAGAAGATATTTTTTATCACAGGTTTTTCTCTAAGTCAAATTAAAACATGTCTTGACAATTTTTCAATCAAACGATAGTCTAGGAATTCAAAAATCCAGAAATTTTGTCCAGAAAAATGGAAGACCTAAGAATAGACACAATCAAAAGAAAACAGAAAATCACATTAAAGGTTAACGGCACTGAAATACAAGCGTATAAAGGGGAAACGGTTCTGGCCGCCCTGATAGCAGCGGGATATAAAACCCTGAAAAATAATCCTGTAAACCAAGAGCCCAGAGGCGCTTTGTGCGGCATGGGAGTGTGTTTTGAGTGCACGGTGACGATAAACGGGGTCCCGAATATCAGAGCCTGTATGACCGAAGTCAGTGAAGGAATGAACATAGAGACCAATGATCAAAGATAAATACAATATCGTCATCATAGGAAGCGGATTTTCAGGAATCGCCGCTGCTGATATTCTGGCCGACCATGACTTGAGCATCCTTCTAATTGACGAAAATATCCACATCGGCGGCCAGCTCTTAAGGAAAATACCCGAAGAGCTGGGAGATTATCCATCGTACAAACCGGATAAAATAAAAAGGATCGGATTTAATTTCATAGAAAAAGTCAAAGAAAAGAAAATCACCTTAATGAACAAGACCGCTCTCCTGGGAGTCTATGAGAACAATGAGCTTTTGATCGAATACAACAGGGAAAAAACATTCACGCTTAAATACGACTTTCTTCTCTTTGCCACAGGCGCAAGGGAACGATTTTTTCCTTTTAAAGGATGGACCCTTCCCGGAGTGTACTCCACAGGAATGCTTCAGGTCCTTATCAAGAGCTTCGGGGTTTTGCCCGCAAAGAAAATGCTGATGGCCGGCTCCGGATTGTTTCTGTTTGCAGCCGCTTATGAATACCTGAAAAACGGCGGAAAACTGCTCGGCCTTATGGAACAGTCTGCTTTCTGGAACAAAGTCAAATTTCTCCCTCAATTTTTCCATCAATCATCCAAATTTATGGAAGGAGCGGGCTATATATCCAAAATACTCTCTTCCGGAGTGCCCGTAAAATTCCGGAGACATATCATAGAAGCACGGGGTGAAAAAACCCTGGAGGAAGTGGTCGTAGGAAAGCTTGACAAGAACGGCGAACTCATCAGCGGAACAGAGAAAACATACCAGACCGATGCCCTTGTCGTCGGATACGGCTTTGTGCCGAACACCGAAGCCCCCCAGATGGCGGGCTGCCAACTGGAATATTCCAAAGACAAAGGGGGCTGGACAGTTGTAGTGAACGACCGCATGGAGACCAATGTGGAAAACATCCTTGCAGCCGGGGAAATCACGGGTATAGGCGGCGCCAATAAATCCTTAAACGAGGGGAAGATCGCGGCGTACTCCATTCTGGAAAAACTCGGGCTCATGGATGAGGCAGACCTGGCGCCTCTTTTCAAAAAACTCAAAAAAGAGAGAAAACACCATATGAGCTTTGTTAAGTGCTTCAACTCTCTCTATAAAATCAAACCAAAAACAGTTCTCGGAATCCCGGATGACACTATTGTGTGCCGCTGTGAAAGCATTGATATGAAAAGCATAAAGGATGCTATCAGCATGGGCTGTAATGACCCGAACGGCCTTAAAATGGCCACGCGCTGCACTATGGGTCAATGCCAGGGCCGGACATGCGCTCCTGTTATCTATGACCTGCTGCACATTCTGTGCGGCCGCACTCCGGAAGAAACCGGTCTGTTCTCTGTAAGGCCCCCCTTTAAACCCGTATCTATCAGCGCTTTAAACAAATCCAACAGATCCTGATCCGGCGGAACCTTATCAAACCTGTCTTTCTGAAAGAATCCTTTTCTGGAGCTCTTTTGCCTCGGCCAGCAGCTCATCCAGCTTATCAAAAATGATTCTGATCTTGATATTAGAAAGCTTTCTTTTCCCCTCCTGCTGGGAAGCGTAATTTAAGGTCATAAATTTCTTTATTTCCTCTTCGGTCATCAGTTCATTTAAAAACTCATCTTCAAGAAGTTCTTCGACCAGCTCCTGTTCTTCCTCTGTTTTAGCAAGCATGTTGTACTCGTTGAGCAGGTTTTCTCTCCAGTTTTTATAATCAGGCGTCACATATTCGGGAAGCGGGCCCAGCAGCCTTCTGGCATTTTTTATGGATTCTCTGAAAAAATCTTCACCTTCGCGCAGAAACCTTTTAGCCCTATAAAAGTCAGTCTGACTCTGTTGAGAATCCTTTTTCAAGATATTCTCAAATGCCTCTATAGCTTCCTTTAAAGACCTAAAACATTTAAGGGCCTTCGGATACACCAATTGTTCCGTGTCATTTGCTTTCATGCCGTTATACTCCCATTTTTTATCCAGAAATGCCTCTCTAAAACTCAGGTTAAAATCTGGATCAATTTTATAAATTGAGAAAAATTTTCACGTTTGTATCGGACCGTATCCTTTAAAGGATAGACCACCGGTCCATCATTTCTCCAGCCCACAGCATGATTCTTTTTTCCCTGTAAGAGAGCATCCACTGCCGCGCTCCCCATTCTGGCTCCCAATATCCTGTCAAAAGCACTGGGACTTCCCCCTCTTTGGATATGGCCTATGACCGTAACCCGGACATCATCGATATACTTTCTCAGTTCTTCAGCCAGGATTCCTGTCTTTCCCGAACCTTCGGCAACCACAATGATCCAGCTTCTTTTTCCGGATTTTCTGCCCTGTTTCACTTTTTCTAAAATACTGTCCATATCCTGTTCTATCTCCGGAATAATGACATCTTCGGCTCCTCCGGCCAGGGCAGAGTGAACCGCAATGGCTCCGGACTCTCTTCCCATGACCTCAACCAGGAAAATCCGGTCCATGCTGTAAGCCGTATCCCTTATCTTGTCTATGGCATCCATAGCTGTGTTTAAGGCCGTATCAAAACCAAGTGTTTCCTGAGTGCCGGCAATATCATTGTCTATGGTGGCCGGAATTCCTACGGCAGGGAAATCAAATTCCCTGTTAAACACCAGAGCCCCTTTGTAAGAGCCGTTTCCGCCTATGACAATAAAGCCCTCGATTCCGCTTTCCATCATATTTCTATATGCTTTTTCCCGTCCGGCTCTTTTTAAGAATTCTTCTGACCTGGCTGTTTTTAAAAACGTACCGCCCAGGTTGATGATATTGCTGACATCCCTTCTATCCAACTCTATGAAATTTTTATCCACCAGGCCCTGGTATCCGTGAGAGACTCCTGTCACTGAAACCCCCTGAGACAAGGCATATCGCACCACACTCCTTATAGCGCTGTTCATTCCCGGTGAATCTCCCCCGGAGGTCAAAATAGCGATTCTCTTCATCTTCAGTTTATCTGATATCAGATTATGAGAGGAGAGTCAACCAAATCATCAGTTTGTGTCAAACAGAAGAGCATAGATATCCGGAAGACTGCGTTGTAATTTCAACAAAAGGGCCTCAGGCAGCCATTCCTTTTGCAAGGGAACTCTCTTTACATAAAGAGAGGAATGGTTGATGTCCCGTCCGTATTTATAATCAATAGGAAACTCTCCTGCGGAATTGATCTGATTGGCATCCAGCAGCGGGTTCGGAACGGATAGGAAAAACCGGCTTTCGCTGTTTTTATTCCGGCCGAATAGATTTTTTTCCTTAAGATAAAGATAAAGGCTCACGGCTTCTGCTTCTGCAGGGTCAATGATGCGGATATCTTCCGGAATGATATCCCTGTATTTTTCATCAACTGTTCTAAGAAAAAGAAAATGGTCCCTGAATTCCTTCTCAAAGAGCGGATAATGGGTGCATCCGAGGATAACGGATCTGATCCTCCCTGTCTCTCCTCTTTCCAGCGCCTCAGCAGCCAGGCTTGTCACATAGTACTTTATGTAGTTCTCCACGGAATTGAGTTCCGCGGTGATGATGTTCCCCTCCTCATCTCTTTCCAAAAGCAGTCCGTCTCCGGTATCAAAATGGTATTCTTCCCAGAGGGATAGATCTATGGCATAAGCAGGATGTCCCAATCCCGGTCCCTGATAGAGACCGGATCCTCTGACAACGGCCGTATCGGGTGCCATATAAGCCGGATCTCCGTCAACAGCACCGGCCAATCCGAAACAAGGCTGCTGCAGGATATCCACTCCTTCGATGCCTTTTTCTGAAAAATATTTCTTAAGTGCTTTGGGATATCCCATGGAGCTGCAGGTCCCTTCCGTGGCAAAAACAGCCACCGCATCCTTTGTATCCGCATTATAGAGCTCGACAGCCTCTCTGGCCCCCGCATCTATGATGCCTATGGCCTTCATATCCAATCCCCACTCTTTCAGAATCCGCTCCACAAGCTCAAACCCGTAAGCTGTGGCTGTGTTGCAGGCTATGACAATGGCTTTGACCGGCTGTTTTTCACCTGCCGGAGATTTTTCTTCCGGCGAGATAGAGTATTTGTCAGCCAAAAGAAAGCGGACGTCCTTGATGATCAATTCTCTAAGAAAATCGGTTTTTCCTTCAGACGGATACCTTCCGTAAGGCATATTGGCTTTGTCTCCAAGATAAATGAACTTCTCCGAAACAAAATCAGGAATACCGTCACTTCCCCACTCATGGGTGCGGTTATCGAACGCATCCAGCTGGATAATGGCGTTTAATACGGTAAGCCCCCCTGTCCCGGAATCAAAAACCCCTATGGGCAAAGAATCCCGTTCGCCGGGGTATTCACTAAAGTCAATATAAAACGGACTCTCTGGATCCAAGCTGATCTCAGATACCAGCTGAAATTTCTCTGATCCGGACGCAAGCGAATTGTCCTGCTTTTCCATACGGGACGAACAGGAAGAGAAAAGAACAGCCAAAAGGAACACACCGACAAAAAAACAGCCTCTGCTCTTAGTGTATCTCATGCGCGGAAGCCCGATTATTTCTTCTCTTTAATGAGATCTTTGATGACGCTTATGGCTTTTTCGAGCTGGGGATCCGTACCTTTTAATTCATTATTCAGGTCATTAACCACTTCAATATCCGGTTTGACTCCCCCGCTTGTCTCCAGGTCCTTTCCGTCAAGCGTGTAACATCCCCAGAAGGGCAGCCTGAAATAAGCTCCGTTCATCAATCCCGCACCGGTCGTAAAGATCAACCAGCCGTAAGTGGTGTTTCCGATGACAGGTCCTCTGTCAAGAGCCTTGAATCCATTCGCTGTCATCTCTCCGTCACTGAGCGTCACTTCATTAACCAGAAGCACTATGGGTTTGTCTTCAAATCCAAAAGATGACTGGGGGGTCTCCGCAAGGCCTCTTATCTTCCACTTTGCATAAACAGGCTTTGTGAGGGCCTGCAGGACCCTGTCATGAACATTTCCGCCAAAATTATAGCGCAGGTCCAGTATCAATCCTTTCCTCGGCACAGCGTCCCTCTCGAGCTCTCTCAGGAATCGTTCCAGGTCTCCTCCGCCCATGGCCCGCATATAGATATAGGCTATCTCATCATCCGTATTTTCCTTCACATAATCACGCCGGCTGTCGATCCACTCCTCCAAAACGAGCCGGTTTTCCTGTCCGGCGGAGATCGGCTCGACCGAGACTTTCTTTTCTTCGCCTGTCCTATCTTTCTTAAAACCCAGCACGACCCTCTTCCCTATCTTTCCGTTAAAAAGCTTCCATATATTTTCCTGAGCTTTGACACTCTGTCCGTTTACGGATACCAGTTCATCCCCCTGAGATACCTCTTCTCTGTAAAAGTACAGCGGACCGTCCTTTATGATGCGCTTCAAAAAGACATTGCCCTCAATAAAATCCCACTCCGCTCCGACATGGGCGCTCGGTTCCTCTGTCCTTGCTCCCATGGCCCCTCTTATTCCGGTGTGAGAGGAATTGAGATATCCGATCATCTCATTGGCATAGTCGTAAAAATCCCTGTCCTCCCTCACTTGCTGGAGCACAGGCTTGAATTTTTCATAGAGCCCGTCCCAATCAACATTGTGAAGTTTCTCATCATAATAGTAGTGCTTCAAAGTGTAATAGACCTCTCCCAGCATCTGATCGTATTCATCGACCTTATCCACTTTGATATCCACGTCAAAAGACACCCTTTCGCTCTTGCTTGTCTTTAAATTTATCCTGCCTATGCTTCCGGAACTCAGATAGTACAGATATTCTCCGCCCTTGCGGCACTGGAGACTTCTTGGATATCTGATGGCAGGCATAAACGGTTCGAACTTCCCTCTTTCTTCCTCTTTCAGGCTGGTCTTCCATAAATGATACGTGCCGTCTGTATCTGATACGAAATAGACTGTCTCCCCATCCACCGGAGAGATCACAAAGGCGCTGTCATCACCCAGGCTGTTCGTTATCCTCTTGGTCTGCCTTTCTCTATCTTCCATATCAAAAACGACCTTGGGTTCTTCTTTATCCTTCTTCTCTTTATCTTTTTTTCCTTCTTCTTCTTTATCCTCGGCCTTGAACAGCTCCTCGAATTTATCTTCCTTGAACTCGGGTTTTTCAGGAGCGAAATCAACCCTGTAAATATCCCATTTTCCTGTGAATTCAGGAAAGCTGTGCCCGAAACGGTTTGAGGAGAACAGCATGAACTTACAGTCCTGAGACCAGTACGGGCTTCCTTCATCATAAGCCGTATCCGTAAGAAGGATCTTTTGCTTCGAGTTGATATCAACGGCAAAAATGTCCGTATGGCTGTTTTTTTGTGGGACGACCGCCAGAAAAGCGCTATCCGGAGACCAGACAAACGCATCGCCGAAACGGCCGCCAAAATCTCCCTCTATGAGCAGGTGGTCATCCTTTTTATCAGGGCTGATGAGTCTTATCTGTTTTTTCCCTCTGTAATAAGCGATCCACTTTCCGTCCGGAGAAAAAGTGGGCAATAGTTCATCCTCTGGGCTTGAAACCAGGAGTTCCGGTTCCCCGTCTCCCAGCGCTGAAACAAGATATATATCAGGATTGGCATTTATATCACAAACATACGCCAAAAGGCGGCTGTCCTTATCCCAGCTGATCTGTTTTTCCCTCCATGGAGTTCGGGTGATATTGCGCGCAAATCCTCCCTTACTTGCCATGACAAAGATATCTCCCCGTACCACAGCCGCTATCTTTTTTCCGTCCGGAGATATCTTGTATTCAGAGACAGAAGCTTCTTTGTAATGAAAAGTCCTGCTGTTTTTTGTCTCACTGGGCGCGCTGATTGTAACAGGGTGGGATTCGCCTTTTTCCAGGTTGGTAACCCATAATCCGAAATCTCTTTCATAGACCGATAAAGCTGTATCATCCGCTATGGAGAGCCATTTTATATCTCCCTCTTTAAAGTGGGTTACAGGAGTCAAACCGTTTCCGTCTTTTCCTACGGACCAGATGTTCTTGTTGTTGTATTCCCTGTCACTTACAAAATAAATTTTTCCCTCGGAATGTCCCCATTGAGGCCAAAAACAGTTGCTCTGATCCGAGATCACAAGTTCCGCCTGGTCTTTTTCGAATCCCTTTCTCCAGATCTCGGATGTGTTGGAGCCCCGGTATCCTCTTCGCCACCAATACCCGTTCTCCATGCCTAAGGAAAAGACATATTCCTGCCCGTCCGGAGACAGATCCGCATAAAAGGGCCAGCTCCAGTAGGTATCAAGGATAGGATAAGCATTCCCTCCCTGCAGGGAGATCTTAAAAAGGCTTGAAGAAGAGGAACGGCCTGAATGAAAAATGACCCATTTTCCATCCTCAGTTATGTCATTTCCCACATCACCTGCCGAATGATACGTCAGGCGCCTGGGCACGCCTCCTTCCGAATCTATGACATAGATATCATCATTCCCGTTTCGGTTCGATGTAAAAACCAGCTGTTTTCCGTCCGGAGTCCACAAAGGCTTGTAGTCATAGGCTATGTGGTCGGTAATCCTCCGGGCATCCCCTCCTTTTGAGGAAACAACCCAGATATCCCCCATATAAGAAAAAGCAATCATACTCCCGTCACCGGAAAGTGCCGGATACCTGAGACCTATAAGTTCTTCGGAATAAACAGATCCCGAAAACACGATCACACTCAATAAAATTAAAATCCCTATAAAACTTTTTTGCTTCACTGCATTCCCCTTTCGTAATTTATTTAACGAAAATACAGGACAGAATTAGCCTGGACGATGAATAAGTCAAGGCTGATGTGTCATTGCGAACGACCGCAAGAAGGTGCGGCAATCCCAGCGCCGTTCAGGCTTTTGTCACATTTTTAGCCACAAGGCCGCGTTCGTTTTGTTCTATGTCAAAATTGACTTCTTCTCCCTCTGTGAGTGTTTTAAAACCGGGCATGGCAATGGAAGAATAGTGAACAAAAATATCCTTATCCTGTCCCTCCTGTTCAATAAATCCATACCCTCTCTCATCACTGAACCATTTAACAATTCCTTTAGCCAAGACTTAAACCTCCTTACGTTTTATAAGCACATACCTGTTGATGAAACGAATAAACATTAGAAAAAATTAATCCTGTGTTTTTGATTCCATGGCGAGACTTACTTTTTTGGTGGGACTTTTCTCATTTAAAACTCAAAACTCTCATTACTCCCTAGTCTTATAGCACAGGAAAAATCAATTGTCAAAAACTATTTTCCCCTGGAAATAATGAAAAATGGAGTGTTTTTATACAACGATATTAAAAAAATTTTAAAATAGAGGCATCCAAAAGAGCATGAAACTGTAACATTTAAACAAAATTGGTTTGATTCTTGATATAAGTGACTGAAAATAATTTTGTTAAGTGTCATCCGAGTGTAACCTTCTGTCTGACACATCGATATTGCCCGGCTCATTATAAATCCTTTTAAATCAATCACTTAAAACCCAGCCTTCTAATTGGCATATTTTTTGCTTAGTGATTAATGAAAATATATTTTAAGGGGAGCTGAAATGGAAGCATCAACATCATTACAAAGAAACGTCGATTTATTCAAAAATTATCTTCTAAATATTTGGGGGAATGAGAAACCTCTGTGCAAATTATTCTCCACTGAAAAAAATAATTACTTATACGATACGGGAACTAACAAGATAGTTAAATGTGAAAATCCGGAGTTCGAATTATTGAATGACCTGATGATCATGGATATTAATGATGCAGTTGATAAATTTTCATCAAATCATTCGCACCCTATTCCAATGAAAACTTTCTCATCTCTGGAGCAGGCAATGGAGAAAGAGCATATTTTAAAAATCACAAAAATTGAAGGTTTTGAGATTCTTAATCACATTGACATTGTCATCGACAAAATTAACAACAATTTGGGTATGCTTCAACTGGAAGTTACTGAGAACTGTAATCTTAGATGTAGATATTGCGTTTATGATCAATTTTTCAGAGAAAAAAGAAATCATGCCAATGTAAGCATGACAGAAGAAATAGCTCGAAAAGCAATCAACTATTTAAAATGCCATTCTGAAAAGACTGATAAAGTAGGGATCTCTTTTTATGGTGGAGAACCATTACTGAAATATGAATTAATAAAAAAGAGTGTTGATTATGCAAAAGCTCACATTAATAAAGAAATAACCTTTGCTATAACCACAAATGCCACATTGGTAGATGATGACATAGCATCCTTTTTATCTTCTGAAAATTTCTCTGTCCTGGTTAGTATAGACGGGCCTGAAGACATTCATGATGAATGGAGGAAAGACGTGCAAAACAAGGGAAGTTTCAAACGAACACTTAGAGGACTCTGCAAGTTATATAATTCTTTTGAAAATAAAATACATAAATTGGGGCTAAGCATGGTTTATGCTCCACCATACAATAAAGAAAAGGTAGAAAGAATTGCCAATTTCATTACATCAAATGAATGTATTCATGATGATATAAGAATCTATATCACATATCCGACACAGGGGAGTATCCCTGCCAATTACAATTTAGCCAAATATTCACATGACAACAGTCTAGGAGAATGGATTAAGGAGGAATATTTTAATAAATATACTAGCAGGGAAGAACTTCATCCCATAGCAAAGGTTATTGATAAAACTCTTGCTCTTCTATTACAAAGGCGTATATCTGATACTCCAATGAAAAAAATACCCTTGAATGGCTGCTGCATACCAGGTGCAAGGAAAGTGTATATCACCGCAAGAGGAGAGATTGAATTATGCGAAAGAGTAAATAATGCTCCAAAGCTTGGTAATATTTATGATGGGTTAAACTTAAATGTAATAAAGGAAATTTATCTGCATGAGTATGCAGATAAAAGCATAAAGGATTGCTCGAAATGTTGGATGGCGAGATCATGTAATCTATGTTATCAACAAGTTTTTGTGAATGGTAAAATAAATCTTGAAATGAAAAGGAATCACTGTAGATCCTTAAATCAATCAAAACTAGATGATTTAAAATTTTATTGCACTTTAATAGAAGACAGAAAAAATGGTTTGGATCATTTATATAATATTGAATTCACTTAAAGATTTGATTCCTCTCAATAAAAAATATCTGACTGGAAATAAGGGGGTGAGTTAGATTGATTGTTTAAAGAACAAAGTAAGTGGTTATAAGAAATATTCTAACGAAAGGAGGAATAGGATGAAAGCTATAAACGATGGAACGAAATCAGATTTCGGCGATGGTAGCCCTCTGGGAATGTGTGAATGTAGTTGCTTTGGTGGTGATAATCGAGATACTAAATATGGCGGATTTAATGATTTTACTTGTGGCTGTTCATGTGGATCCTGGACACAAGATGAAAAAATTGATACACGGAATTTAGCGCCTTAAGAAAATAGAGAAGAAAGGGGGGAGGTTATACTCCCCCTTTCCCACTTAAATAGCTGTGTTTTAAAAGGAAGACATAAGGAAAGACTAGGCTTCTAGAAATTAGATATTTATTAAGGAGGATCCGCTACTGGCAATGCTGGAATGGACAGCGCAACAGATGATGCAGATGGAGGCAGAAGCCAAAGTAGGAGCTGAGAAGGGAAAGCACTCTGAAGAGAGGAAAACACATTTTTCCGGCACCAGAGTGCGGCGGATGGACACAAGATTGGGCACTATGTATCTATTTATTCCAAAACTCCGGAAAGGTGGATATATCCCGTTTTTCGTCACAGAGAGAAAGAGATCGGAGCAAGCCTTGATCTCTTTGGTCCAGTAGGCTTTTATAAACCGCGTATCCACACGGAAGACTGAACGATTGGCCCGGAGTCTGGGGATTGAAAACATTTCAGCTTCCCAGGTCTCCGAGATCAACAAAGGACTCTCAGAACAGGTGGAGAGTTTTCGGACCAGACCTTTAGAGCCGGAATATCCGTTTTTATGGATTGATGCCCTGTATGAAAAGGTTAGAGACAATGGACGGGTCATTTCCATAGCCTTAATGATCGCCTATGGGATCAACCGCCAGGGAAAGCGCGATATCCTGGCCATAGAGCCCATGTATGAGGAATCTGAAGAGACATGGAAAGAGTTTTTCCGCAAACTGAAAAGACGAGGACTCAAAAGGATATCTCTGTGTATCTCTGATGCGCACCAGGGTATCCAGAAAGCCTTGAAAAAGGAATGGATCGGCTCCAGCTGGCAGCGGTGTAAAGTTCATTTTATGCGCAATATCATGGCTCATATACCCCATAAGGAGAAAAAACGATTCGCAGAGAGGCTGAAACAGATCTGGCTGCAGCCGGATAAACAGTCAGCCCTCTCTATGGCCTCTCTTCTCATTAAAGACTATGAGAAGCGATTCCCTGAGGCTATCCAATGCCTGGAGAATGGCCTGGAAGATTCCCTCCAGTTTTATGAGTTTCCCGAGATCGATAAACGGAGGATATCATCCACCAATGTGGTGGAGCGGATCATCCGTGAGATTCGAAGACGAAGCCGGGTCATTGGAGTGTTTCCCAATCAGGAATCCTATGTTCGTCTCATCACCAGTTATCTGATTGAATACTCAGAGGATTGGATCAATGAGCGAAGTTATATCAATGAGGAAAAGTTAATCCTAACATTGGATGGGCAAAGGACTTTCAATGAGGCACAGGCAGTTTGAGGAGTTTGCGTTGGCGAAATTGCGAACTAAATTTGACATGATCTTACTATGTGGAGTACTATATTGACAAATTAATATATAAAATAGTATCCTAAGATAAGATCGTATTTCAATTTAATATAAAATAACAAAAGGTAGAAAGGATGGGAAAGAATCGCGCTTTTTTCTTTTTAATCATTTCTCTTGTGTTCTTATCTCCCTTTCTTTTCGCTGAAGAAGAAGTGGACGTCAATATCAATATTAAGGTAAGTCTTTTTAAGGGAGCATGGGATGAGAATCAACAAGGTATTGAAAAAGAGTTTGTTATGACCTCTTTCCCGGAGATGGCCTACCTAAAAGACAAAGCCTCCGGCCCGGAACAAGAATACATTGCGGCTGTTATGGAGGCCTTAGTCGAGACTATGGACCTTCAGACGGTTGAAGAGTTGGGGGGACTAAAGGATCATGAGTGGGAAGTCACAGAGAATGCATTTATATCAAGCCTGGCGAAAAAGGAAGTCGCGTTCCAGTTTATTTTGATTCCCAAAAGACTTTCTGCTCAGAGATTTAATCTTAGAACAATCATCAATAGAACCAAGGACAGCTATATAGATTCCATAAAGGAAAAGTTGAAAGGGAATCCGAGTATATCTGCTGTTATAAGAGGCCATGTGGATAGGATTTATGATAGAGAGCTTATGGTCAATGTGGATGAACCTGTAATTGTGGGGATTCCATATAGAGACTTTATCTATTTTATATCCATTATAATCCCATCAGGTTTGGGAAGGCCCAAACCCATCCATAAGGTCATGCCTGTTTATCCGGAAGAGCTTAAAAAAGAAGGAATAGGTGGAGAGGTTAAGCTTAAAGTCAAAGTCAATGCCTGGGGAGAAGTGGGAAAAGTTGAGGTTACAGAGTCCCTTCATCCTTATCTGGATCATGCAGCGGTAATGGCTTTAAAAAAGTGGAAGTTTGAGCCATTTTTCAGAGGGGGAAGGCCTGTACCTGCCGAGTTTATCTACAAAGTGAGTTTCAATCCGGAAGCAAAAATACAGAGAGATGCGGGGACTGGAGAAGCTTCAAAAAGACCAGAGAGCTACAGTCAGGAGCTTGTGACTATCCTCCATGAATGCGCAAAGTACTGCCGGAAATTGGATAAGGCTGCTCTTGATTTTATATGCAAAGAGAAAATATACGATATTTACTACGGCCCTGATCCTAAAAGAAGCAATAGAGTAATAGGATTGATGGGAGGGTATAGGCTAATGAATGGTAGATTTGTAATCACTCACGATTCTATGCATAAACCCTTCTATGGCAGCTGGAAAATTGAGAGGAACAAATATATAAGCGATTATCTTCTGGTTAAAAAAGGTCAGGAAATAAAAGAAAGAAGAGTCCTCATTAAAGAAAACAGCCGACAGGTGCCGGCTCAAAAGGAGTATCTTAAGAAGCCACGGTTTTCCGGGCTCAAACCTTTTCTGGCCCCGGATCAGGTGCTGGGCAAAGAGCGTCAGGAACTTTTTTCTTTCAGCATCGTCAACAACAGGGAAAACCTCTATATAATAGAAGCTGTGCCTGTCTCCAGATATGCTGGTGGCATCGATTATGTCAGAGTATGGGTGGACAGACAAAGTTTTCAGGTTGTAAGAATGGAGATTAAAGGCATTCCTCTTGAAGGATACAATGAGGTGCTTAAAGAAACAACTGAACACAATGTAAAACCTGAGTTTATCACCACTTATTCTTACAAGATGGAGAAAGAGGGGCTTTTGTTTCCTGATAAGGTAAATGTTTTGGTCAGATATCCCATGAATCCAGACGAGACTACCTTTTATAAAACCAAAATAAAGACCAATATAAACTATGATGACTACCAATTTTTCTCTGTCAAGACAGAATCTGATTTTGATAAAAAATAATATATATTTTGGGAAAAATCAAAATAGAGCAATCTAAAAAAGAGGAGATCCATGAGCAGAAAAAGATTGCTTATCCTTTTTACTGTTTGTTTTTTGGCTTTTGTTTTGATTGCTGCCGGACCATCTCCTCAGAAAATTGAAACAAAAGACGGTGTGCGCATTGTTCATAATAAAGAGAAAGGGATATGGGGAGACCATCCCCGCCTCTCTTTGAAGCTGGTTCGCAGTGTGGGCGGTCTGGATGCCACAGACGAGCACCAGATATTCACCAGGCCCAATGCCACGGCTCTGGATGAAGACGGCTTTCTTTATGTTTCGGATTTTAGAGAAGCCCATATAAGAAAGTTTGATCCGGAAAATAAATTCCTTATCCAAATCGGAAGCAGAGGCCAAGGGCCCGGAGAATTGATGTATCTGTCAAGCTTTGATCTGGATGCACAGGGACGTATTTATGTAAACGGCCAGCTGAAATGCAAAATATTTTCTCCTCAGGGTGAGGAATTGAAATACTTCACTTGGCCAAGGTATACCTTTAATGGAGATATCCGGGTGCTCACATCAGGAGAGATGGCTGTGGGCGGTTGGATTCAAACAGCCTGGCCCGGCCAGGAATTTAAAGATACCCATCTGATAAAGATTTTTAATCAGGAAGGAAACCTACAGAAACAAATCGGGGATATCCATGATTACGGAAAGTACCCTCTTAACAGTTACGGCAACCGGTTTCATTTTGATGTGGATAAAAGCGGGCATTTTGTAGTCTCGTTTATCTACCAGAACCGGATTGAAAAATACTCTCCCGCAGGAGATTTAATATGGAAGGCTGACCGTATTCTCCCATACAGCACCAAACCTCTCTCCGAAGGATTTATGACATCTGATGAGCGCGGAAGAAGTGTGGAGGTCCCGGATATGAATTGGGTATCCTTTGGTGTTGCTGTGGATGGGAAACAAAGGATCTGGGTCATCACAGTGGCGGATGAGATGAACAATAAAAATGTAAGAGAAGATATTTACAATTCCGATATGTATAAACTGGAAGTGTTTGATGCAGACGGTTTACTTCTTCAGGAAATTCCTCTCAGCTACTCCTGTCACAGCATCCGTGCCCATGGAGACTATCTTCTGCTCTCGGATTACAGCGAGAGCAAGATTTACCAGTATGAGATTGTTTATCAGAATAATGAAATTTGAAATCATTCCTTTTCTCATTACAGATAAATTGTAAAGTGTAACATTTAAACAAAATTGGTTTGCTTTTCGATTTAAGTAACTGAAAATAATTTTGTTAAGCGTCATCCAAGTGTAACCTTTTGTCTTGTGCATAGATTTTGCCTTGTTCATAATAACTCCTTTTAAATCAGTCACTTATCACCTCACCTTCTAATTGGCATATTTTTTGCTTAGTGATTAATGGAACTATATTTTACGGGGAGCGAAAGATGGAAGCATCAACATCCTTACAAAGAAATGTCGATTTATTCAAAAATTATCTTCTGAATATTTGGGGGAATGAGAAACCTCTATGTAAATTATTCTCTACAGAGAAGAATAATTACTTATATGATACGGGAACCAATAAGATAGTTAAATGTGAAAATTCGGAGTTCAAATTATTGAATGACTTGTTGATTATGGATATTAATGATGCGGTTGATAAATTTTCATCAAATCATTCGGATTCTATTTCAATCAAAACCTTTTCATCTCTGGAGCAGGCAATGGAGAAAGAAAATATTTTAAAAATAACAAAAGCAGTTAAATTCAGTTCACCTGCCCATTTTGATTACCTTGAAGAAATGATAAATACAAAACTAAAGATGCTCCAACTAGAAGCAACAGAACGCTGTAATTTACGCTGTGATTATTGTGTTTACAATCCTCGTGTTTATGACAAAAGGAATCATGGTAACAGAGATATGACCATCCCGGTGGCTTATAAATCAATTGACTATTTAGCTGAACACAGCAAAGCAATTGAAAGTGTTTCTGTTGGTTTTTACGGAGGAGAACCATTATTGAGATTCCCGTTTATAAAATCATGTGTGAATTATGCCAAGCAAAGAATATATGGGAAGAAAGTTCGATTTAGCTTTACCACAAATGCAACTTTAATAACTTCTGAAATGGCAAAATATTTCTTTGAAAACAATTTCTCTATTGCTGTAAGTCTTGATGGTCCGGAAGATATTCATGATGAATACAGAAAAGATGTAAAAGGGGAAGGCAGTTTTAATCGAACCGTAAAAGGATTGAAAAAACTTACTGATGTGTTTGGGAAAAATTCTAATAGAATCTCTTTAAGTATGGTCTATACGCCTCACTATTCTGAGAAAAAAATAGATAGGATTGCCAAATTGTGGGACGATTTATCTTGGTTTCCTAAAAACATAGTCTCATCTATTACTTACCCACATCCAGGGAGTATTCCCTCAGAGAAGATATCTAAAGAAGACCTTTCAGATTCTAGCTTACTGACATGGCTAAAAAAAAGGTATATGAGCAGTTATATAGGCAAGGAGAAACTTCATCCCATTTCAAAAGAATTAGTGGAGAAAAAACTTGCTCTTATTTTAAGGAGAAAAATACATGAGAAATCCATAGATGAATATTATTTAAATGGTTGCTGTATACCGGGTGTAAGAAAAATATTTGTCCAAACTAATGGGGATTTTCAATTATGCGAGCGAATGTCAAAATCACCAAGTATTGGCCATGCTTTCTCAGGAATAAATACAGAAATCATTAAAGATATATATATACATGAATATTCAAAAAAGAGCCTTCCCATATGTTCTAACTGCTGGGCAGTCGGATTATGTCCTATTTGCTATACACATGCTTTTAAAAATGGAAAGTTAGATCTAGACATGAAAAAATCATATTGTTCAAGAATTATCAAGACAGTGGAGATATATTTAAAATTCTTTTGCGAACTTCTTGAGATCAATCCAGAAGGATTGAATTATCTCTTGGATATGGTTTTAATTTAAGGAAGGGGGTGATGCAATCTTGAAAGTTGATAATAAATAAAAGCATTTATAAGGATAAAAAAAGGAGGTGATAATATGAAAGTAGTCAAGATTAAAGGCAAAAGTGGTATTGAACCGTTAGGTGTCTGTATGTGTGATGCAACACTTGCTGAAGTTGCTTCAGCGGATCCAGAATGTGTCTGTATGTGTGATATGGCTCAGTGTAATGATGAGTCTAAACTTGACCTAAAATATGTTCAGGCTCCATAATCAATTCTTAACTGGAAGAGAGGGGAGAGATTCTCCCCTCTCTTTTTTTCTCAATATTGTTATAAAAACATGTCACATGTATGGGACATATGTCCTTTATTAATATCACATATGCTTTTCCTTATCCCTTTAAATACTTTGGCATGACTTTTGCTTTATTATTTTATAGAGTATAATATCAATAAATGATAAACGCTTTTAAATGATTGCAAGGGGTGATTGATGAAAAAAATCAGTATAATTATCATTATTTTTCTATTAATTCCAACTTTATCTAAATATAACTTCCCGCAGGAAGAGCATGTGGCAAGAGTGGTCAGCATCGAAGTCCCGGTAAGAGTCTATAAGAGAGGGCATTTTATAAGGGACTTCTCCATTCATGACTTTCTGCTCTTTGAAGACGGAGTTCAGCAGAGGATCGATGCGGTTTATCTGATAAAGAAAAAAACCATTGAGAGAGAGGAAAAGCATGAGGAGGGAGTGAAAACAAGAGAGCCTGAGATTGAATCACGGAATTTTGTGTTTGTATTTGAGATACACACTTACCTTCCCAAACTGAATGAGGTTATGGACTACTTTTTCAATAAAGTGATGCTTCCCGGAGATTCGCTTAAGGTTTACACTCCTGTTCGAGCCTATACCATAAAGGAAGATGCGTTCAAGGTTCTTTCCAAACAAAAGATCGCGGACCAGCTGAAAGCAAAACTGAGAAAGGATATTCTCCTTGGATCTTCAGAATACAGGAGCCTTTATGAGCAGATAAGGAAAATCGTGAAAACTGAATTATCAGAACAACAAAAACGACGCATGTGTATGGATATTTTAAGAAGGATGAAAGCTTTACAACAGGTTGATGAATCCAATCTTATTGAGCTGGCAGAGAATCTCAAACAAGCCGAAGGACAAAAACATGTGTTTTTGTTTTATCAGAAACAGAGCCTCCCTATTCCAGAGATCTTAGAGGATCCGGATAGAGTGGAACTAATAGGAGGTATTTCCGATCATGCAGAGGGAATTAAAACAGCTTTTTCAAATGCTTCCATATCCGGTCATTTTGTGTTCATCACTAAAAGACCGGACTATGAGCTTGATTTAACTCGAATGACTAGTTATGGAGCCGAGAGAGAGGATATAAAAATGGAGGATTCTTCAGCCGAGATATTCGGTGCATTTAATGACCTGGCCAAGGCCACCGGAGGTTTGACCGAAAGCTCTGCGAATGTGGCAGTGGCGTTTCAAAAGACAGTGGAAGCTACTGAAAATTATTATCTGGTCTACTACACGCCTAAAGACTATAAGGCGGACAACAAATTTCATAAAATAGAAATTCGAATAAGGGGAGGCGGCTACCGGATCACCCATCGGGCCGGTTATGTGGCTGATTGATATAATAAAATTTTAGGGGCTAAAAAATGAAAAAATTTGTTTTCATTCTATTTTTCTTTTTGCTTTTTCTTCCGTTGATCTTTTCCCAGGAAATTATCGAGAATCCTAAAAAGCCTTTGAATTCCAATGAAGGACGTATCCTTAAGCTAAGGGAAGTTCTTCGGATAAAAGACCAGGGAGAGGAATTCTTTTTCAAACGGCCCCAATTTGTGAAAGTATCAGAAGATGGATTTGTTTTTCTTCATGACTCCAATCAGCTCCTTAAATTCACACCAGAGGGCCAATTTGTGAAAAATCTATTAAAAAAAGGCCAGGGTCCGGGAGAAATCCAACAGTTCGTAAGGTATGTACTTCAAGAGAAGGACATCTTTATCTATGATTCAGGAAACTCCAAAATCCTGCATATGAATCTGGAAGGGAAATTATTGGAAGAATTTCATTTAACCGAACGCTACAGTCTTCTGCTTGGTCTATTGAGAGATTATTTTATTTTGATTAAAACGAATTTTTCTGATGCTGAGGAGACCACAGGAAATATTGTTGATTATTCAATGTCGATTGTGATGCTTTCAAAAAACGAAGAAGTGATAAAGGAATTCCCTGGGGCTATCCTAAGAGCCTATCGGGGTGAAAATTTCATGGTGAGCTGGGGCCGTTCCATCACTATCATGAGCCATGATGGGCGGTTTTGCATCTGGACTGATCCTGAGGAATATATGGTCACGGTTTTGGATATGAGGACAGGGGAAATCGTCAGTAAATTCACCCGCCAATACTCTCGTGTGAAAGCCCCAAAAAGAAAAATGGACCGGCCCGGGCCTAAAATTCCTGAAAGAAAGTATTTATCTGATATTAACTATATTTATGATTTTCAGGGAAATATCCTGGTATGGACCTCCACTTTTGATGAAAAAAGAGGGATGCTCTTTGACCTATTCGATAAAAAAGGCACTTATCTGGACAGCTTCTGGTTGAATGTGAGAGGAACACTTATCGCGACACATAAGAACTATTTATTCTTTAGAGAATACAATGAGGAAGGAACAGTGGATGTGGTCAAGTATCAGGTGGAGGATAAAAAATGATAATGAAAGAAAAACAAAATCCTGCTTGTCAATCCGGGTCCATAGAGAAAATTGTAACATTTAAACAAAATTTGGTTTTTATATAAAGATAAGTAGCAGATAATAAAAAAATTAAGTGATATTCAAGTGTAACTTACCTTTCTTGACCCAATTATCCTTTATTCAATATAATTCTTTTTATATCAATAACTTCAATTAATCCTCACTAAATGGCATGTTTTTTGCTTTTCTCACTTATATCTTATTAAAGTCATCAACAAACAAAAAGGATAGGATTCAAGAGGAGGGATTGTAATGAAAACACGAACAAAGAAAGTCCATGTTTACTCAAACGGATGTGTCCCCAACCGATTGGAAGGAAAAAAAATTA
>Ga0307421_1000536_pt1 | contig 24431 bp, 24 predicted proteins | sample SalMarWE160270MG_FD_202163 | JGI IMG/M metagenome (GOLD analysis project Ga0307421, IMG submission 202163) | Salt marsh sediment microbial communities from the Plum Island Ecosystem LTER, Massachusetts, United States - WE1602-70 | ecosystem: Environmental > Aquatic > Marine > Intertidal zone >...
TAGTAAGAATAGGGAAAAGAAAAGGTAAAATTATAAGCATCATTATTACATAAAAGATAGCACGGAGAAGAATAATAAGGGTGCCTTTTCCGTAAGAAATGCCATCTCTTTTTAGTAAATATAATTGCACAGGAAGTCCGCCAGTTTGAAAAGGTGTAACCGCGGCGAGGAAAGCTCCGGTTAAAATAACTTCGATAGATGTTCTCATGCTGCCCCATTTACCTGTAACTCCCTGGCATAAAAGAGAGATTCTAAAAGAATCGAGAAGAATATGAATCATCCAGAAAAAGAAAGCAAATAAAAGGTAAATGGGATTCATTTGTTTGAACGCGTATGAAATTTTTTGAATAATGTTGAAACTAAATCTTTTTTTTGGGTCAGGATCCGAGAGAACTAAAAGGGCTAACATCGTGAGAATTACAAGTATCAGGAAAACTTTAAGACCCCTGTGAATTTTCTCTTCTAAGGTGATAGCCACTATAATCCTCTAAAATTAAAACACAAAACACGCATATTTTTTGTTTTTTCCCCAACACCCCATTTTTTTAACAACAAATAGCACAAATTGCACAAATATTTTTTGACTCATGACTTTGGACGTTGGATTTTGGACCAATAGAGGTATTCGTGTTATTTGTGTGATTCGTTGTTCCTCTTTTTTTTGGAGGGTTGAAGGGATTCTGTATTCTGTATTCTGGCTTCTAAATTCATGGTTTTACCTCCATATTATCGATGAGCTTTGTATTTCCTACCCGTACTGCCATTAAAATTCTCGTTGGTTCTTCTATTTTTTGTACATCCTTTAGAGTTTCAGGATTTACAAAATCAATATAATCGATTCGGGTGTTATTCTTTGATTTAATTAAGTTTGTCATTTCTTTTCGCAGAAAACCAGCTCCGTATTTACCTTGTTTAATAAGATTGCTTGCGTAAATTAAAGATTCATATAAAACGGTTGCTTCTTTTCTTTGTTCGTGATTAAGATATTTATTTCTTGAACTCATAGCAAGACCATTTTTTTCCCTTACAATAGGGGAGGCTATAATATTGATTGGTAAATTCAAGTCTTCCGTCATTCTTTTTATAATAATATATTGCTGGTAATCTTTTTTCCCGAAAACGGCAATATCCGGTTGTATTATGTTAAACAATTTTAAAACTACTGTGGTCACTCCTTTAAAATGCCCCGGTCTGCTTTTTCCGCAGTATTTTTTTGTTAGTTGGTTGACCTGACAGAATGTTTGGAATCCTTCCGGGTACATTTCTTTTACGATCGGTATAAATACGATATCGACTTTTTTATCGGCCAGTATATCCAAGTCTCTTTTTTCATCTCTTGGATATTTTTCATAATCCTCTCCTTCTCCGAATTGAGTTGGATTTACAAAAATAGATACTACAATTTTCTCCGACAGTTCTTTTGCGGTATCTATTAGGCTTAAATGCCCTTTATGTAAAAAGCCCATTGTAGGTATAAGACTGATTTTTTTATCGCGGCATTTCATATTTAAAGAACATTTTTGCTGTTCTTCTATTTTTCTTATTATTTTCATTGAACTATGGACAAGTAGTTGATCCCTGTTTTAATAGAGGCTATTTCATTCTTCAATAATTGTAGATGTGTAGGTTCATTTAGAAAGTCAAATTCATTTGAATTTACTATCAATACCGGGCTTTTTTGAAAATGAAAGAAATATTCGTTATATGAGCGAATTAGGGCTTTTATATAATCTTCGCTAATTTTTCTTTCATAAACTCTTCCTCTGCCTTTTATTCTTTCCAATAGTGTGTCGAGGCTTGCCTGTAGATAAATTACAAGACTGGGTTTTATTATATCTTTATCGAGAAGAGTGTAGATTTTTTCATATAGGCTTTTTTCCTTTTCATCTAAATTTATAAAAGCGAATATTTTGTCTTTATCGAATGTGTAATCAGAAATAATTTTTTTGGTAAAAAGGTCTCTGTTCGTTAAATTCCTGAGTTCATTATAACGGGAAAGAAGAAAGAAGATCTGAGTGGGAAAAGCGTATCTTTCCGTATCTTCATAAAATTGAGGAAGAAAAGGATTCCCGTCGATATCTTCAAGTACCAGTTTCGCGCTGTATTCCCGGGAAAGAAATTTCGCCAGCGTTGTTTTTCCGACGCCTATTACGCCTTCTATTGCAATGTATTCCCAGTTTTCCATACGCCTTTTTTATCCGGGCAACCCGCGAGAAGAGTTTTAATTTTTTTTCCTGTTAAAGGTTCGGTTTCTTCTTTTGTTATTTCCGAAAGTGGTTTAAGGTAGAAATTGCGTTGGTGAAGGTGGGGGTGTGGTATAGTGAGATTTGTGCTAAAAAATATCAATTGATCTGAGAGCAGTAAATCTATATCTATAATTCTTGAACCCCATTTTTCTTCCCTTTTTCTGCCCATTTTATCCTCGATAGAACTTAGTTTTTTAAATAGTTTTTTTATATCTAATTCAGTTTCAATGTAAACGCAGGCATTTAAAAAATCCGGGATATCGTCCCTACCCCAGGGTTCTGTTTTATATATATGCGAACCTATGGTTTTACCTAATTTCGAAATTTCTTCAAAAGCCAATTGAAGATTTATTTCCCTTTTTTTGATGTTTGAACCGAGTGAGAGATATGCGTGAGTCATCTTATTATTCTTCTATCGTTACCCAAGAGTTTTCTACTTCATTCTCAAAAGGAGGCTCTAATTTTTTTACTGTAACTTTGACTTTGCCTATATCTTTGAGGTTTTTTATTTTTTTCCATATAGAAAGAGCTGCCTTTTCGAGTGTGTAAATTTCTCCTTCCAATCCAGTTATTATGAGAGCATATACGGTTTTAAAATCGATGCCGAGAGATAAATCATCTTCTTCTGCTACGCACTTGAAATCGGTTTCGAGGGAAACATCGATACAGATTTTCTGTGGCTTTTCGCGTTCTTTTCCGAACCCGCAAACCTTATCAACAATTACGCCTGTAAATCCTATTGTTTTCATATATTCGATTATAATTTATGATTAAATATTGTCAACAGTTCTTTTTGAGTAGTCTAACTGTTTTTTTATCTTATTAAAGTTACTATAATGTTTGTTTGGTTTGTTGTTAGTAGGAGTTTCGGGTTACGGATTCCGTGTTTCGAGTAAAAACAACATGATTTTTCTTTTTTTCTCTGCGTTCTCTGTGTCTCCGTGTGATAATTGTTGGGGGATGGGGTGTGGACTTTATACTTGACATATATACTTATTATGCTTATAATTATAGAGATGAAAGAATTTGAATGTAAAGGATGCGGAACTTTTATTTGTCTTCCTAAAGATAAAATTAAAAACCCGTTTTGTCCGGAATGCCGCGGAGTTATGTTGCCAGTCGAAAATTCCGCCAATCAAGCAGATCTAAAGAAATTCAAGTGTTCAGAATGTGATGAAATCTTTTTTATGAAAAAAGATAAGCTCCCTTACAAGTGTCCTTTTTGTAATTATACTTTTTCCGTATCACCGGGGTTGAAACAAGAAGAAAGGTTATAGTTGTAATAGTCATAAAAAGAGGAGGTCTTTTATGAAGTTTTTGAAAGTTTGTTTGTTAATCGTGAGTTTAGGGTTATTGTTAACATTGGTTTCCTGTAGTAGTGAAGAGGCTACACCTGAAGATACTAAGATATTTCTTAGTGGTTTAAATTCGATGATGATGAACGCTTACATGTCCGAAGCTTCTCAGGCGCTGGAATCTTTTGGTAATAGCGGCCCTCCCGGGCCGGCAATCATGTTCAACGAAGATATAGAAGCACCAGCAGAAAATCTTAGAAAGATGAGAGATCCTATGGGTCTCGATACACTTTATGGTACCTGGGATTATATAAATTTTGATTGGGTCCCTACGGATCCGAATAATCCTGAAGATGCTATTTTATTCCGATGGGATTATACAGACACTTCCATGGTAGAACATGACGCCGAACTCCTGATAGATTCTATCGAATTTTACGAAACAGCAGAGGACACTTTGCCCACAAATATCTGGATAGGGTTGAGTTTAGATGGTGACGATCTTGCCTGGATAAAATTCTCGGCTCATTATACTTCGGCTGATGTAGCGGATGAAGCAAGTTTGGTGTACGAAATTGTAAATTATTTCCAGGTAGGGGCAACCATAACCAGTGATGTTGATGTTGATACTACTCTTCTCGATTCGATGGATTTTGTGGGTACGGTGCATCTGTGGGCGGAAAATTTGCAGACCGATTATCGGGTAGATTATAGCGTGACCAGGTATGAGGATGATAGCGGTTTATTGGTGCTCGAGGATTCAGATGGATGGGAGATGGAATTGGATGTATCGGAGGTTGTCGAATATGGCGGCGAATATGATGAATATGAAAAGAGAGAGATAGAAGGAGAAATTACAGATAATGGTGGACTCGCGGCTACTATAGAAGGCTATGTCTGGGATCCTGAAGGTGAGTATGAAGATGAGATCTACGAAAGTGAAGTTGCTATTATATTCTCCGATGACACAGAAGACGATTTTATGGAATATGCTGGCATGTTTAGTTTATTCATGGCTGCGATGTAAAGGGTTTTTTAGATAAAGATTATTAATTCCAAAAAGGCGGGAGTTTTCCCGCCTCTTTTTTATAGATATATTTTTATTGAATATTGACTTTTGTTCTTGTTTATGTAAAATATACGCGTTAACGATAAATTAAATTTTTATTTATAAGGAGGTTATATTGGTTTTTTCGGAAGTTGGCGGATCATCTTTGTTCCGCAGATATAAAGATAATCCGATTTTGACGGCAGCCGGGTGGCCTTATCCGGTCCACTCTGTTTTTAATCCGGGTGCCGCCTTTATAGACGGTGAAACTTTGCTTTTGGTCCGGGCAGAGGACTATCGTGGTTTTTCTCATTTGACACTTGCCAGGAGTAAAGATGGTATTACGGACTGGAATATTGATGAGGCTCCTACTATGGAATATTTCGAAGCGCATCCGGAAGAAAGATGGGGTCTTGAGGATCCTCGAATAGTATGGCTTGTGGATCTTGAAAAATACGCCATTGCCTATGTTTCTTATTCTTCGGTTGGGCCAAAGGTTTCTCTTGCCTTAACAAAAGATTTCGAAATAATTGAAAAATTCGGAGCATTGCTGCCCCCAGAGGATAAGGATGCTTCTCTTTTTCCAAGGAAATTCGGAGGGAGGTATGTTTTGATTCACCGTCCCATAGTAAGCGGCGAAGCGCATATCTGGATTGCGTTTTCCCCTGATCTTGTTCACTGGGGTGAGCACCGTGTTCTTTTGCATAGAAGAGGTGGGTTGTGGGATAATAGTCGAGTTGGGTTGGGTGCTCAGCCAATCGAAACTTCAGAGGGTTGGCTTCTTATATACCATGGTGTACGTGAGACTGCCGCGGGTAGTCTTTATAGAGTTGGTCTTGCTTTGCTTGATCTTGAGGAACCATGGAAAGTTCTAAAGCGTAGTCAGGAATGGGTTTTTGGTCCGAAGGAACCTTATGAATTCATAGGAGATGTAGCCGGAGTTGTTTTTCCTACAGGTGCAGTAATCGACAAGAAAAAAAATGAACTTCGATTATATTATGGGGCCGCGGATTCGACTGTTTGTGTGGCTTTCGCGGATATGGGAGAGATACTCGATTATTTAAAGCGTTGTCCGTGTGAATAAGATGGGAAATGTGATAAGGCTGTAAGCGGCCTTTAATCTTGTGATATCATAAAGATACCGACAAGAGCGCAAAAATTGGGAAAGAAATACGTTTTTCTTTTTGTACCTAAATAAGTTTTTCTTTCTATTTTCATATTTCTTTCTTTACAGTATTCGATAAAATCCGAAAGACTCAGAAAATGAAGGTTTGGAGTGTTGTGCCAGGCATAAGGTAAAGAAGGAGTTACAGGCGTCCTGCCTTTTAGAAAAATCTGAAGTCTAGCGCTGTAATGCGCGAAATTAGAAAAACTTATTATTACCTTTCTTCCAACTCTGAGCGCTTCCTGTATTACTTTGTCTGGTTTTTTGACTACTTCCGAAAGACTTTGCTGGAGAACTATATAATCGAAGGATTTATCTTTGTATTCTGATAATCCGTATTCTATATCTTCATGAAGGACAGAAACACCTTTTTTTACACATTTGTAGATTTCTTTTTCGTCGATTTCGATGCCCTGGGCTTTTATATTTTTGTCTTTTATTAGGCGTTGAAGCAGTTCACAATCCCCGCAGCCCAAATCGAGGACAGAGGACCCTTTTTTAATATAGTCACAAATTGTTTGAAATTCTATCTCTCTAATATATTGAAGCATTTTTAATCGGCTTGAGCAACTTTTTCTAAGAAATGTTTTACCAATTGAGTTTCTTCTTTAATTTCAAGGAGGAAAGCATCGTGTCCATAAGTAGATTCTATTTCACAGGAGGTAGTATCGATTCCGGCGACTTTACATGCTTTGACAATTTCTTTCGATTGATATTTTGGGTAAAGCCAATCTGATTTGAAAGCTAATACCATAACTTTTGCTTTTACCCCATGCAAAATTTCGGAAAGATTTTTGCCTTCCGACGCGTCATAACAGTCTATTGCTTTTGTTATGTAAAGATAAGAATTCGCGTCGAATCTTTCTACAAAACTGCTGCCCCTGTAATGAAGATAATTTTCTATCTCAAAACCTGTATTGAATTTGTGTTTTTCTCCCACGTTTCTAATCCGTCTACCGAATTTTTCCATCATCGATTCATTGCTCATGTACGTTATGTGTCCAACCATTCGGGCGAGCGCGAGTCCTCTTACAGGGTTTTCTTTTCCGTAATAGTCTCCTTCGTTCCATGAGGGGTCGGAAATTATGGATACTCTACCCACTTCATCGAAGGCAATCTGTTGAGGAGAGTGTTTGATGGCTGATGCTATTATTATAGTGCTTTTTATTTTATCCGGATGTTTAATTAACCAGGATAGTGCCTGCATTCCTCCCATCGAACCGCCGGCGACTGTAAGGAGTTTTTCTATGTTTAAACTTTCAAGTAGTTTATTTTGTACATTTACCATGTCGTTTATGCTTATTAATGGGAAATCTAAACCGTAAGGTTTGCCGGTTTCGGGGTTTATCGAGGAAGGTCCGGTTGTACCGCTGCATCCTCCGAGGACATTAGAACATATAACATAGTATTTATCGGTATCGAAAGCTTTTTCCGGCCCGATCATGCTGTTCCACCAGCCAGGTTTGTTGTCACCTTCGTAATATCCTGCTGCGTGAGCATCGCCGGAAAAAGCGTGGGTGATAAGAACAGCGTTAGATCTTTCTTTATTTAATTTACCGTATGTTTCAAAAGCGACAGTTATGGGTCCGAGTTTCTCACCGTTTTCCAGTTCGAATTCATTCGGTGGCTCAGCGAATATGAAATTTTTAGTCTCGACAATTCCTAAACTTTTATCTTCCATTCTTTTATTGTTTCGCTGTCTTTTTTAAGGCTTGATTTATATCTTCTTTTATATCCTCGATATTTTCCAGTCCAATAGATAAACGAATATAATCCTCGGTTACCCCGGTTGCTTCCTGCTCTTTTTTTGTGAGTTGCTGATGTGTTGTGGAAGCGGGATGGATAACCAGGCTCTTAGCGTCACCGATATTCGCCAGGTGAGAAAGCAATTTCACGGATTCAATAAATTTCTTTCCCGCCGGGAGACCGCCTTTTATACCGAAACCTACAAGTCCGCCATATTGGCCTTTTAAATATTTTTTTGCGGTTTTGTGGCTCGGATGTTCGGGCAGTCCGGGATAGTTTACCCAGCTTACCTGAGAATGCTTTTTTAAAAATTTTGCGACATCAAGCGCGTTTTTACAGTGCCTCTCAACTCTTAAATGAAGCGTTTCGAGTCCCTGGAGGAAAAGAAAAGCGTTGAAAGGACTTAAACATGAGCCAAAATCTCTAAGCATATGACAGCGTATTTTGGTTATAAATGCTATATTCCCTACCCCTTTTACTTTTCCGAAGTCTTTCCAGTAGCTTACTCCATGGTAACTTGGATCCGGGTTGACGAGTTCGGGGAACTTTCCATTGTTCCAGTTGAAATTTCCGGAATCAACAATAACACCGCCTATCGAGGTTCCGTGACCTCCTATCCATTTTGTAGCAGATTGTACAATTATGTCTGCACCATATTCTATTGGTCTTACTATACCTACGCCCACTGTATTATCAACGATCAGAGGTATTCCTGCCGTATGAGCTATCTTAGCGATTTTTTCGAAGTCCGGAACATCGAGTTTAGGATTGCCTATGGTTTCGGTATATATTATTTTTGTTTTTTTCGTTATTGCTTTTTTGAACTCTTTGGGTTTCGAGGAATCCACAAAGGTTGTTTTTCTTCCCAGTTTCGGAAACGAATGATTTAATAATTGATAAGTCCCGCCATATAGATTGTTGCCTGCCACAATTTCATCCCCTAATTCAGTAATCCCTAAAAGAGTAAGTGCCTCCGCGGCCATTCCGGAAGAAACCGCCAGTGCCCCGGTTCCGCATTCTATATCGGTAATTCTTTTTTCGAAGGCTTCTATCGTCGGGTTCGAAATGCGGGAATAAATATGTCCTTCTTCTTTTAGGGAAAAGAGGTCGGCTGCGTGTTTTGTATCTCTAAATACAAAAGACGTGGTCTGATAAATAGGTACGGCTCTTGAACCTACCTCTTTATCGACTTTTTCCTGTCCTGAATGTAAGTTTATTGTTTCGAATCTTTTTTTTGTTTTAGTTTCCTCCTCTTATTAAGTATATATATTAGTTCTTATCGCTCAATTAGCAAGCCCCTACCAAATAAGACTTAATCCCACATAGGACACACGGAGAACACAGAGGTTTATTATTGTTTGTTCTTTTACTATTTGACCATTCGATTATTTGAAAATCTTTCTGTTTAATCATTCAACTTGAATTCGAAGAATTAACTAATTTGGCAACGAATTGCTATAGATTAACCCTGATTAAAAAATACACAAACGTATATAATGGAATTTAAATGGATCTCTATCCTATTTCTTGAGATAGAGATCCTTACCCCTTATTAATGAGTTTTATGTTTTTCGAATTATTGTTCTTTTATTTTCAATTTGTAGTTCAATTCTGCAATTTTTCCGTTTTTGTCTAATTTAACTATGAAGCCTTTTAAATACCCGGAGGCTGTTCCGTCATAAATTGCCCATTCGTTTTCACCCAGAGGTTCTACACCCTGAACTGTTGTCTCTCTAAAGTATAAAACCACCAGAGCTCTTCCGAAATCTTTTATGGCTTTTTCGTTATTTAGTTTAATGTCCTGGTCTAAAAGCGTTTTAAGTTCTTTGTTAAGTGACATATCTGTTTCCGGGCTTTCTATAATGTAGACGGTTTTTTTGTCTTTGCTAACAGCGGCTTTCTCCACTGGTATGTTGCTAAATGATATTTCGCCCTGTACTTTTTTTTCTCTGTTGATACGAAAGAAATACCAACCGGGAAAGTACTTAGTTAATGTAGATATGATAATTCTTCTGAGTTTTATCGTTCCGTCTTCGGTTTCCAGTTCTATACCTTTCTCCTCTAACTTTTTGAACGCGATTTCTTTGATTGCTTTTATATCTACCGATTTTTCTTTAGATTGGGTCCCCTCTTTTTTTTGTTCAGGGAGAGGCGAAAATCTATAGCCCTTGGGTACCTGGAATAGATTTTCTTCTACAGGCATTTCTTTGATATTGCTTAATTCTACTTCCTTAGGAGGCCCAATTGCAGTTTCTATTTTAAGCGGCCAGTTTAATGAGTCGGATACCCAGGCGGTTATCAATATTTTGTCCTTTTTGTAAACTTCTATTTTCTTACATTCATAACCATTAATAAATTCAGTACCTTTTTCTCTCGAGGAGTTTTTTTTAAGTGAATAATAAAAAGATTCGAAAGGGTTGTTGGAAAGACTTTTATTACTGGTATTTAAAACTTCTTTCGCGGTTTTTCGTGAATGAATAATAATCTTCTGTTTGCCGCTTTCGCGATTAACCAAAATACTTATATCTTCTCCTCTTTCTTTTATATCCATCCGGTACTCGTTTTCTTTTGCGAATATCTTTCCTTCTATATTTTGATTGTTTACTTTTTGAACCATATCTGCTGTGAAGCCTTTTGTGGTAGGGTTTGTAGGACAACCAACGACCATAAGTAGTATTAATGCTGCAATAAAGCTTTTAATAAATTTTATCCTCATAAATTTCTTCTCCTTCCTTTTTATTGATTAAAAACGAACAAAAATAAAACCTTTTCCTCAGAGTGATGATAATTTTGTATAGTTTTTGATTTGTATCCCTTTATGGTATACTTGACTTTAATAAAAACCTCCGAATTAATTTACCGTTTCTCTATTATACGGTATGAATATTAAGAAATTTTATTGGATTGTCAAGTATAGTAGATTTTTATCCTGTAAAAACTAGGATACACGTTTTACACTCTAAATCCCATATCTTAGTATCACCGCAAGTCGCAGAGTACGCAGAGAAAAGATGTGTTTATGTTTCCGGAGTTTAAACTTGATAAAACCGGTTTTTCTGTCTAAAATACAAGAAGTAATTATAAATATATTTTAAATATTAAAATAGAGGAGAAGAAAATGGATTTGGCTATGATTTTACGGGATATGATTCGTTGCAATTAGCCTGTAGAATAGATGGTCCCGGAAGTGTGTACATTATCTTAAATGATGCGGATAATGCAACTGAATCAGATGAAGTTTATTTAGATGCTATTTCGGATAGTTATCAGAAATTCACGATTCCCTTAAGTTCTTTTACGGGTATGTCTTTAAATGATATTGGTGAAATTGCGGTTGGTTTGAGCGGAGTGCAATCGGGTTCCGGAGTTTTTTGTATCGATGATATCAGGCTTAAGCCCCTGGTAAGTGCAGTTAAGGATCACAAAACACAGAAACCTTCTGAATTTAATCTTTGTCAAAATTATCCTAATCCTTACAGTCATATCACTGAAATCAGCTATCATATACCTTTTAAAAGCAAGGTAAAAATTACGTTATACGATGTATCGGGTAAAGAAGTGAAAACATTAGTCGATGAAACAAAATCCCAAGGAAATTATCGGGTAAAAGTTGACGGAAGTAATTTAGCGAGTGGTATATATTATTACCAGCTTCGAACCGGAAAATATACGTTAGTTAAAAAAATGGCATTAATTAAATAAGGAAGCACAAAAAATCCTTTTTTGCTAATTAAGAAATCAACTGATTTTCTACTTTCTATGCGATAGATTCATTTTATATATTGTTATAGAATACTTTTTAATTAGCAAACTGTTTAGATCTATGTTAACATTTTTTTTGATTATATTTATCTCAGGTTTTTCCCCGGGTTCATTATATGCTGCAGGGTTGGGATGATGTATCTCCCACTTTGTTGCTTCCGATTTATTCCCGACCTCCGGAAGATTTATATTTAATTTTTGATCACTTTCAGTGGGATTAACAATCGAAACGGTTATTGAATCCATGTTTTTTGTTAAAGCTGCCGAGATATCCAAATCGCCCGCATTACCCGATATTTCGACGGGGATAGAGCCAAAAGTGTTTCGGTATAACTTCAAAACCATACCGGTTGCAGCAAAAGTTGAAGTAGTATCGTTTGTTTTTATAGCACCGATAACATTTACGGTTTGAGCATAGTTAGCCATATATATGATATCGCTATTTCTATAGTATTCATGAAAAGCTCTGGCGATACCGATAGCATCTCTCGTATGGTAACGAACTCCCAATTCGCCGTAAATATAATCTCCATACCAGTAATTCCATTCATCCATAGCAATATCGATGTCTTTTTCTTTCAGTCCTTTGATTTCTTTTCTGTATTTTCTATGCGCATCCGCCTTTCCCCGTATAGCATCTGCTAACTGCGCTGTATGTTCGGTTACATTTACTTTTTCTTTCATATAGATATGTTCGCTGATAAGGCTCATATAATCGGAACTGTTTCCCAGCATTTTTTGGCTCCACTTTCCTACCTCACCCACAGCGATAGGTTTGATATTATCATCCACTTTTCTCATAGCCTTTACTGCCTCATTGTGTTTTTGTGTATATTTCTCGATAGGCATGTGCCCTAACTGCCAATTCCCATACATCTCATTCCCAATCGCCCACCATTTAACATTATAGGGCTGGGGATGACCGTTTTTTGCCCGCGATTTTCCGAGGGATGTGTTTTTAGAGCCATTGCAATACTCGACTTCTTCCGCGACTTCTTCTACTGTACCCAAACCTGTGTTTACAGCGATGAATGGTTCCGCATCGATCATTTCCATTAGTTCCATATATTCATGTATGCCCACATCATTGGATTCTACTCCTGACCAGGCAGGATTCTTTCGAGGCGGACGTTTATCTCTCTCACCAATACCATCTCTCCAATTATATCCGCTTACAAAATTCCCTCCCGGCCAGCGATAAACAGGCGCGTTCAGTTCTTTTAATAACCCAACTACATCTTTTCTCCATCCTTTGATATTATCCGCGGGCATCAGTGAAATAGTTCCGATTTCAAAATTTCCTTCATTTTTAGTGAATATGTCCAATTCCGTGTTGCCGCACGATTCAGAAGCAACAAATTCCAGAGGATATTCTTTATATTCCGAAGATATATTTTTAATCTCCTCGGATAATATTTTACCTTTTTTCGGAACAAGACGTACTGTTATAGGCGCGGCTTTTTTCTCTCCGGCAAGAATTATTCTACCTATATATTTCTGACCCTTCTTCAAAGTAAGCCATGATTGTTTAATACCGGTTTTTGAAACATCCTTATTTCCATTAATAACAGGAGAATGCTTTCCCGTATAGGGATTAACAGAATCCATTGTGACTGTTCCTGCAGGGCCGATTACCTGCCAGGACGAAGCGTTTAAATATCTATAATAGTCTGTATCCCAGTAAGGTTCATTCCTGTAAGCCCATGGATCGAATTTGTCTGTAATTTCATAATAAAATTTGCGGTCCAAAAGCATTTCAGCCCAAAGGCCGCCGTATATACATTTGCCCAGGTGTTCGATGAATTGACCATAGATGTATTCAGAGATTGGCTCTCCTCTTTTTTCTGTATTTATTTTAATAGAGGCTTCCGCGGATAAAACTAACGGCAGCAAAAAGATTATTGCAGAACAAACAAAAAACAAAGATTTTTTCTTCATAATAACTCCTTTTTAATTAAATGTATTTTTTTTATACAGAACGATAAATTATCATAAAAGTAAGGAAATCGAGTTATATTGTCAAGGATTTATGATCTCTGTTTCCTATGTGGTTTAGCTTCAAGAAAATGAGTCGATGGGTGTATGGGTTAACTGTTTTTTTTACTCATTCACACATTTACTCATATACTGATCCACATGGTTAGAATTTGGGTGTAGTGGGGGTTAGTGTCTTTCCCCGAAAATTAACGAACCAATCCTTACCATATTCGAGCCTTCATCCATTGCCACCCTATAAGAATTGCTCATTCCCATCGATAAAATTTCCATTTTTGAATTGATTGTTGTTACATCTTTGAGTTTTTCGAATATTTTTCGCGTTTGAGTAAAATATTTTCGCGTGTTTTTAGGGTTGCCCTCCGCGGGACCCATTGTCATAAGTCCTCTGATCTCTATATGTTTTAACTCTTCCATTGTAATTAAAGCTTTTTTGATTTCCTTTATAACAGGCATAAAACCTGTTTTTGCTTTTTCTTTGCCGCTGTTTATTTCCAGGAGAATGGGCATAAATATCTTCCCGGCATTTTCGACCCGCTTATCGATATCTACTGCTTTCTCTACAGAATCTACCGTCTGTATTAAATCGAAAATTCGAAGGGCTTTATTTATTTTGTTGCTTTGGAGATGACCTATAAGGTGCCATTTTAATTTAATAGACATATCTCCCAATTCTTCATATTTTTCGGTGGCCTCCGGATATACATAATTTTCCCCAATATATTCAGCTCCTGCTTCTATAACTTCTCTTATTTCGTTTATACTTCTTGTCTTTGTGGCAACAACTATGTTTACATCATCTTTTATTGAGTCGCGTAATTTTTTATAATTATCACTTATTTTTCCCATTTGTTATATCCCTTTTAAAGCTCCTAAGGAAGAATTTATTTTTCCCGAAATTTACCATTTTCACTTCTCCTTTTTCTAAAAGATTTTCTACAATGTTCCAGTTTTTATTAGCTTTGTTAAGAATATTCTTTACATCTTCTTCCCGCATCGGATGAACGGCAACGATGTTTAGTATTTCTTCGCGTACGTTTTTTGTCACGGGAAATTCTAGCGGAGAGTAACCACTTAATAATTCTACATTTATATTTCTCTCCGTAAATAAATTATAAGCTATATTAATTGTTTCTTCACTAGGAATTCCAGCCGATTTACTTGCCGGTGGTCTGGTCGGTATCGAAATATAAGCTGTATTTATTTCTAAAGTGCTTATAAAATCCGCGATTTTTTTTATATTTTTTTTATCGGTGTTTATATTTTCTATTAGCATAGTTTCAGTGTAAAGGTCTCCTGAATATTTGTTTGAAAATTCTTTTATTCCTTCGAGAATATCTTTTAATAACAATTCAGGGTGCGGACGATTGACTTTTTTCCAGGTTTTTTCGTCGACCGCGTCGATTTTAACTGAAACCCAATCAGCTTTACTTAAATCTTTTCTGACATCTTCCCGGTTTATTAAAGAAGCGTTAGTTATAACCGCGATTGGTATATTCGAACTTTTTAGTATTTCTATTTCCTTTCCCAGATTAATATCAAGCGACGGTTCACCGTCGGGTACGAAGCTTAAGTAATCTATTTTTTCTTTTTGTACTTTAAGCTCATCAATTTTTCCGAAGACCTGATTCCTGATTTCTTCTATCTTATAAAATCTTTTTCTTTCATTTGAAAAATTGTAGGTTTTGCCGACCTGACAGTAAACGCAAGAATAAGTGCATATTTTGGGAGGAATGTTGTTAATGCCCAGACTCCTGCCGAGTCTTCTCGATGGTACGGGTCCGAAAGGTATTTTATTCTTCATCCTCTTCTAATCGCATATACTTTTTTCTTTTTTTCTGAAGTTTTTTTACCAGTTCATGTTCAAATATCTCTCCTGAATAAAATCCTACACCCCTTCCCAGGTAATCCATAGCAGTTACTTCGGCGATTGTAGCAATATTTTTTCCAGGTATGAGAGGGATGCTTACTTTAGGTATTGGAACGCCCAATATTTCTACTTCTTCCGTTTCGAGACCTGTTCTTGTGTAATCTTTCTTTTTTTCCCACTTTACAAGCTCTAATTGCATTTCGAGCCTTTTGTGCATTCGTATCGCTTTAATTCCAAAAAGCGCTGCTATGTTTAATATCCCTACTCCCCGAATCTCAATATTATGCATAAAAATTTCTTCTTTTCTCATTTCCTCGCCGAATAACACATCCCTTTTTCTTTTGACACAGACTATATCATCCGCGACCAGGCGATGACCTCTGAAAATTAAATCCAGAGCAAGTTCGCTTTTACCCATTCCGCTTTCTCCGGTTATGAGAAGCCCGATGCCGAAAACATCGACTAAATCTCCATGCAAACAGACAGAATCTGCGAGCTTTTCTTCAAGAAAAAATTGAATTACTTCGGATGCTTGAGATGAAGGGATTACAGTTTTCATAAGAGGTATATTTATCTTTTTGCATCCTGCAACCAAGGTTTCCGGTGCGTCATATCCGCAGGTTACTATTATTGCCGGGGGTTCAAAAGATAGAAGTTTAGATATCCTTCCTCTAAGCTCGTTTTTAGAAAGAGTAGAGAGGTAACCGATGTCTCTATTCCCTATAATTTGAACCGAACCTGTGGGAAAATCTTTTTCGTATCCCGCGAGTAAATACGCGGGTCTGCTCGCGTATTTTTTATTTATCTTACGTGAGAGTCCTTCTTTTCCGGCGATTAGTTTTACTGTGATATAACCTTTTATACCTTCAAATAAATCTTCAACGGTTAATTCAGCGTCTTCCATGATGTTCCGTTACTTTCTCCTCGAATTTCTTAACCTGTCTTTCAACTTTATTGAAAGCGTCTGCTGTAGTTTTAAAGGCATCGCTACCTTTTGCTTTAGCGTTTATTTTTTTATGGTCCATGGAAACATTGATTTCGGTATCTTCTCTATTACCTTCTCCGTCTATTATAATTTCCACATGGTTTATCCATTTTGAGAATCTAGCGAGCTTTTTCATTTTTTTTGTGATATGAGCTTCAAGGTCATCCGAAGAATCAAAGTGACGTGTTATAAGTTTGTAATCCATTATTCCTCCTTTTTTAAAAAGGTATGTTTTTTAAATTCCTTTTCCGTCTTGGGGTGGTCCTTGTTGTAATTGAGACCTCGGGATTCTTTTCTTTCCAGAGAAGATTTTGTTATAAGGTAAGCTACGGTAACCAGTGATCGAAGTTCCACAATATCTCTTGAAAGATAGCTATTTTCGAATAATTCCTCAATTTCTCCCTTATAGAGTTTAAATCTTCTGAGGGCTCTGTTTAATAGATAATCTCTGCGTACTATACCTACGTAATCCCACATTGTTTGTTTTATTTCTTTTTTTGTATGCGTAGCTAAGACACTTTCTCCTATTATAGATTTTCTTCCCTCTTTTAGTTTAAGTTTTTTATGAAGAGAACTGGAAACCGCCCAGTCTTGGGCTATACTGGCTGCTCTAGTCGAGAAAACCAGTGCTTCAAGCAAAGAGTTGCTTGCGAGTCTGTTGGCTCCGTGAACTCCCGTGAAAGAAACTTCTCCTGCCGCGAGGAGTCCTCTGAGGTCTGTTCTGCCGTAAAGATCTGTATATACCCCTCCGCACATATAGTGAGCCGCAGGTACCACAGGTATGGGTTCTTTTGTAATATCTATCGAGTGTTTCAGGCATTCTTTATAGATATTCGGAAAAGTCTTTTTTATCAATGTGGAATCTTTATGTGAAATGTCGAGGAATACATAATCGTAGCCCTTTTCTTTCAATACTGAATCGCATGCTCTTGCCACTATATCTCTCGACGCTAGTTCCATTCTCTCATCGAAATCTTTCATGAATCTGTTTCCGTCGCCATCCGATAGTATCGCTCCTTCTCCACGGACCGCTTCCGATATAAGCAGCTGTCTTTCTGTGTGTGTAGGTGTCCAGAGTGTTGTTGGATGGAATTGGAAAAATTCCATATCCGCGATTTTGCATCCCGCGTTGTACGCGAGCGCTATTCCGTCTCCTGTCGCGACCGATGGGTTTGAAGTATGCTGGTAAACCTGTCCCGCGCCTCCTGTAGCGAGAAAAGTTATTTTGGCAAGGACTCGCATGATTTCACCTGTGGAAACGTCTAAAGCCGAAACTCCATATACCGCTCCGTCCTGTTCAATAAATTCATAAGCGATATGATGTTCGAATATCCTTATGTTTGGATGTTTTTTTATTGCCGACATCAGGGTTTTTTCTATTTCTCTCCCGGTAAAATCACCTGAGTGAACAATTCTTCTTTTAGAATGCCCTCCTTCTTTCCATAGTTCGAGATCTGTAGTTTCATTTTTAGTAAATTCAATCCCCCATTCAATCAAATCCTTAATCAATTTTGGACCTTCTTTGACCATTATTTCTACGGCTTCTTTTACGCAAAGCCCCGCTCCGGCTTTGAGTGTGTCTTCGACATGGGAAGAAAATGAATCGGTTTTATCTAAAACCGCGGCTACTCCTCCCTGAGCGTAGTTTGTGTTTGTGTCGGTTCTTTCCTTTTTTGTAAGGATCAACACTTTTTTGTTTCTGGGTATTCTAAGAGCGAAATTTAGAGCAGATATTCCGCTGCCAATTATCAAATAATCGGTATTTATTCTTCTTGTCTCCATATTTGAGCGCCTAAGTCTCTCAATCTTTCTTCAATATTTTCGTATCCTCTGTCTATGTGATAAATTCTCATTATTTCTGTTGTTCCTGAAGCGGACAAGCCCGCCAGGACAAGAGCCGCGGAAGCCCGCAGGTCGGAAGCCATAACTTTTGCTCCGTAAAGGTATGGGACTCCTTTAATTATAACATAATCGTTTTCCTTTTTTATGTCCGCTCCCATTCTTACGAGTTCGAGAACATGCATAAATCTTTCTTCAAAGATTTTTTCTCTTACAATAGATACTCCATTAGAAAGGCATAATAAAGCGGTGAATTGAGCCTGCATATCTGTTGGGAAACCTGGAAAAGGCGCGGTTTCAATATCCGTACTATTAATATCTTTTTCCATTTTTACCGCGAAACCATCTTTTTCAATAGAAATATCCGCGCCGACTTCTTTCAACTTATCGATCGAAGCTGTGATATGATTCGCGTTAGCCTTTTTCAAGAAAATATCTCCTCTTGTTATTGCGGCTCCAATAGCAAATGTGCCTGTTTCAATTCTATCGGGAATAATTTCATATTTACATCCATGGAGTTTTTTTACTCCCCTTATTTCTATGCTTCTTGTTCCCTGTCCTTTGATTTTTGCCCCACATTTGTTTAAAAAATTAGCGACGTCGGTTACTTCGGGTTCCATTGCTGCTCCTTCGATAACTGTAACTCCTCTTGCTAGAGAGGCTGCCGCCATAACATTTATAGTGGCACCGACAGAAGGTCCGTTCGGCCCTTCGAGAAAAATATGGGAACCTTTTAATTTGTTTCCATAGGCATCTATATATCCGTGAGTAATCGAAATATCCGCTTGTAATTTTTTTAAACCTCTTATGTGTAGATTAATCGGTCTTGTTCCAATTGCGCAGCCTCCGGGTAGTGAGACTAATGCTCTTCCGACTCTGGCGAGGAGCGGACCGAGCACGTAATAACTTGCTCTCATCTGATTAACCAATTCGTAAGGTGCTTCATAACCTACCGCGCCTCTTGTATCCACAATTGCTTTGTTCTTATCGAATTTTACAGAAACGCCCAGAACTTCGAGCACCTTTTTCATGGTAAAAATATCTCGAAGTAGCGGAACATTGTCTATTTCAAATTCATCTTCGCAGAGTAATGTGGTGGCAAGGATTGGGAGCGCAGAATTCTTTGCGCCCTTAATTTGCACCTCTCCTTTTAAACTTTGTCCGCCTTCTATAATAAATTTATCCATTTCTTTTTAAAATTTTTAAAAGATCATTAAGCGCATAAGTGTTAATGATAGCGTTGCTATTAATCCACGCTCTTCTTGCTATACCAATACCTAAATCCATCCATCTGAACATATAGTTATTATGAGCATCGGTACTTATACAAAATTTTATACCTTTTTTATTTGCTTCTTTCGCATTAAACTCATCAAGGTCTAATCTATCATAATATGCGTTAATTTCAAGTATCTTTTTCTCTTCTTTTGCTTTTTCAATTACTCTGTCGATATCGACCGCATAACCGATTCTGCTCGATATTAATCTTCCGGTGGGATGAGCCAGAATAGTAAGATTTGGGTTTTCTAATGCTTTTTCAATTCGTTTCGTAACGTTTTTTGAGAAACCTGTATGAATCGCGCCGATCACGAAATCTAAATTTTCTAAAATTTCATCTTTAAAATCGAGATTGCCATCTGATAAAATATCACTTTCTATTCCTTTAAGTATTTTAAAATCTTTAAAGTTTTCGTTTAGTTCATCTATTTCATCTATTTGTTTTTTTAAATTTTCTTCCGAAAGCCCGTTCGCGTAAGCCGCTGAAGCTGAATGATCGGTAATTCCGATATACGAGTAGCCGAGATCTTTAGCGAATGAAGCCAGTTCTTTTATGCTGTTATTTCCATCGGAATATTTTGTGTGAGTATGTAAATTTCCTTTAATCTCATCATATTCTATTATATCAGGCAGGTTTCCTTCGAGACCAAGTTCGACTTCCCCTCTGTCTTCTCTTATTTCAGGCGGTATGAAATCCATGCCCAGAAGTTTGTATATTTCTTTCTCTGTTTTTCCCGCAATAATTTTTTCTTTTTTGAAAACGCCATATTCATTTATTTTCAGGGCCTTTTTTACTCCTATACCACGGATTTTGACATTGTGGTCTTTCGAACCCGTAAAATATATTAAAGCAGCTCCGTAAGACAGAGGAGGAATTAGTCTAAGATCCATCTGTATATCTATTCCTTTTAATATAACTGAAACCTTGGTTTTTCCTGATTCCATAACTTTTTTTATTTCAGGAAAAGAAGTAAACTGCTCTATTACTTTTTCAGGTTCTTCTGTTTCAACTAGAATATCTATATCTCCGACTGTTTCTTTCATTCTTCGCAGGGAACCGGCAGTAGAAACTCTTTTAGTTGATTTTAGATTTTTTAATTTTTTTACGATATCTTCTGCTAAGGGGATTACTTCCCCCAGAGTAAAGCGGCGGTTTTTACCTGTATTTTTTTCGTAGAATTCAATATTTTCAAGAATTTTCTCTGCTTTTTTGTCCCCGAGTCCTTCTATTTTAGCAAAAGAGCCGTTTTTAATTACTTTTTTTAAATCCTTTAAGTTCTCGACACCTAATTCTTTATTGAGAAGGTGAATCGTTCTGGGACCCAGGTCTCTGATGTGTAAAAGAGAAAAAAGAGATTCGGGTACTTTTTTTGAGATTTCTTCAAGTTTTGTCATTTTTCCCGTTTCCAGATATTCTTCTATTTTTTTCGCAATACCTTCTCCGACACCTTCTATATCTGTAAGGTTTCCTTCTTTGTAAATTTTTTCAATGTTTTCGGATAGATCCTTTATTGCTCTGGCTGCTCTTCTGTAAGCGCGGATTCTGAAAAATGCACCTCCCGACAAATCCAAACCATCAGCAATTTTGAATAACAAATCTGCAACTTCATAATTTCTCATTTAATATTATTATAAAAAGTCTTTAGGTAAAAGTCAAGCGGGGAAATAACCACACCTAGAATTTTCGCATGTAGAACATATAAGGCTTGTAGTTATTGATTTTAACTGGAACCCATGACCTCTTTATAGGGTTCGGTATATTTGCATCTTTTACAGGTTACTGTAGTAAATCTTTTTCTCTGAATATCGAAAAGTTTGCTTAAGATGCCACCTGTTGCGTGGAATTCGCTTACTTCACATTCTTGCCTTCCGCATTTTGGGCATTTATAATTTAATTTATCCATTTATACTTCCGAATTTTATAGTATTACCGATTTTTCTTGGTTTTATTCGAATTTATAACATAAAAAAGGCGGAGTTTCCTCCGCCTTAATTTTATCTTTGCCGCTGGTTTTTTAGTTTAAGTTTTTTGCTATTTTATATTCTTCTTTATAATGTCCGAATCTTTTGTTTATTAATTTCATTTTAACCTCCGTTTATTTGTAAGTAAGACGCGTAACGGAGATTTTTGTTTCAACATTTTTATAACTTTTAAGTAACATAAGTTATAAAAAATATTACTTAAGATGCCATACCAGTGAAAAATCTACAATTTGACTCCCTATTCCCATAAGAGAGTAACTCCCTTCACTGTCCTCGGGTTTTCTATGCCAGTAACCTGATAGGGCTCCGACGTTAACAGAAAAATTGTCATTAACAAAATGTTCTATGCCGAGACCAAAAACAAGGGCACGGTTGTGAGTCGTAGATGAGTATTCGTAAGGGGGATCATCATACGAATAAGTGTAAGAATGGGAATTTTTTGCGTACAATCCTCCGATTTTCACTAAAAGATTCGATCGTTCTGTTCTTATAGGCTTAAAATTCGCCAGAATGACCGTAAATAATAAGTTATCTTTGGAGTTGTAATATTCACCATCACTTTGTGTACTATAGTACCCGATAGAAGGTTCGATTTCGATTAAATCGTTTATTCCGTATTTGATGTTCGAAAAGGTGATTATTGGCGACCCCCAAAATCTAACGCCCATACCGAACTTCCCAGCCGTATTATACGCGTTTACGCTTAAAGACAGCATGATGATACTAAACAATACTAACTTTTTCATTTGTACCTCCTTATGACCACCAACAAAGATTTTACTTGACTTACTATCCATTTTTAACCTCCTTTATTCAAAGAACTTTGTTTTATAAAGTATATTAATGTTTTTTTCTGATTTGTCAACCCCTTTGTTTTATTTTTGCGTTGCAAAAAACAAAGAAGTAAGGAATTAGGGGAAGACGGTAAGCGAGTGCCGTGTATTTAAATTTTTTCTAATGGCCAGAAGCGAAAAGCTAAGAGCTAAAACAGTTTTTTTAAAGTGCTGATATTTAATGAGTCGTAATTGTCAACGATTAGATCGGCTTTTTGTAAATTTTGATTGCCGCTGTTTGGGTTTTTGAAACCGACGCATTTTATCCCGGCGGTTTTGGCTGCTAAAACGCCATTTTTTGAATCTTCTATTACAATGCAGTCGGATGGTTTTGCGTTAAGACGTTTTGCGGCTTTAAGGAAGATATCGGGCGCGGGTTTGCCTTTCTTGATTTCTTCTCCTCCGACAATCGATGAGAAATAGTCGCGGATGCCGAGCTTGTTTGTTACTAACTCTATTACTTCGGTTGGGGAGGAAGAGGCGATTCCTATTTTTATATTCTCGTGCGCGATTCTGGAAAGTAAATTTGTAATTCCGTTTATTTCTTCAATTTCTTCATTTTTGATATAATTGATATTTCCGCTGACCTGCATATTTACAAGTTCCGGAACCCCTTGAGTTAAATTGTATCGGTTTTTTATTGTCGTCCACATATCTTTATGGGTGGTTCCTATGAAGCTATGATATTCGTCTTCGCTTAAATTTATTCCTAAAGCTTTGAAGATTTTCTCGTTGACGACCAGGTGAAACGGTTCGCTATCTATAAGTACTCCATCCATATCAAAAATTACAGCTTCTAACATCATTTGCCTCGGTGTATAACTTATTGGTTTTTCTGAAAATTTCAAGGGCTATTTTTGAAAAAGAATTAAACACAGAGAACACAGAGCTGGCACACAACCTCCCCAGGGATGAACTACAGAGGACAAAGAGATTTTTTGTTGTTTGAAACCCAACCTCCAACCCTTTAATTAGCCACGGATTTACACGGATACACACGGATTTTTTTTGTTGTTTTTCAATTCGACACTCCGCACTCGACACATTTCCTTTGTCCCAAAATATTGGCACGCAGATGAATGCAGATTTTCAGGATTTTTTTGTCACAATGTCAAGAATGTTATATTATAACGTTTTCTTTGTTTTCTTCTCTTCTCCTTATATGAAAGATATCGAAAAAAACAAAAAATGTCAAGGATGATATGCGAAAAATACTACAATTATCCCTTGACACTAAGGCGGTTTTTCACTAAAATACTAAAAAGGAGGAGTAAGTATTAGAGGAAGTAACTCGTATTATCGATCTGTGGGAAAAACTTTCAAAATAATTTTCAAGCAAAAAGAAGAATCCCTGATTGGATACTAGTTCTTGAGCCATAGAAATGAAGTTTGGGGGAAGATGATAGGAGGGTAAGAGATATCCGAGAACTTAAAAAGTAGTTTTAGGAAAAGAAAAAATGGAACTTATTTTTCAATTTAATTAGTAGAATTAAGGATGGAAATGCGAAATTTTATAACTAAAGTGGCCGAATATTTCATGGCGTTTCTGGAGACAGATTTCCATAAACGTAGACTTCCTAAGCGTAGCATCAAAATACGTAACAGTGAGAATTTGCAGGTAGGTTTAAATACAGAGAAGTATGAAAAATTCTATAAAAAGGCATGGGGTTTAGTTCAAAATGGATTTGATGAGAAGAAGTTGCCGATTATAGAAAAAGGTGTCTACCAGAAACAATTACCTGATAATCTTCTTGATCTCATAAACAGAAAAGTTAAGAAGGTTTCCTCAGATAATTATGATATATTCGTTAAAGAAATCGGAGAAAAGATAAAAGATACTTCTGATGTTTATGCTAATAATCCGACAAAAGCATATAAAGTGTCCATGGAGGAAATTTCTAAGAATGTAAAAGATAGATTTGTTTTGCCACTTGTAAACAGTATTGAACATTCAATAGATAGTTCTGATCTGGGTGATAAAGGAGTTATTTTCATAATGGAAGAGGAATTAACTGATATTTTAAGTAACAACTTTAATGACGTGGTTCCTGAAATAGTGAATTCGTATCTTTCAGAGGAAAACATTGAAATTGAAAAATATTTACGTAAGGTAGTTGAGAGTAAAGATATAAAAGATAAACTTAGTAAATTTTTTGAGAACATTGCAATATCAGACTTATATAATGAAATATCTGAGCTAAAGCGGAATAAAGATATTCTCGATAAGCACGAACTTTATTTTTACTTTGGTGATATAAATTTTAGAAATAATAAATATCCTATATTTTAGGTCAAGTCCCTTTTTTTCTGTAAAATTCATTGAGCCACCAATTCCTTATTCAACTTATATTCTTTTTTTGTTCTTTGTAGTTCTTCCATAAATTCT
>Ga0307421_1000537_pt1 | contig 24410 bp, 24 predicted proteins | sample SalMarWE160270MG_FD_202163 | JGI IMG/M metagenome (GOLD analysis project Ga0307421, IMG submission 202163) | Salt marsh sediment microbial communities from the Plum Island Ecosystem LTER, Massachusetts, United States - WE1602-70 | ecosystem: Environmental > Aquatic > Marine > Intertidal zone >...
CCTGCTCGAACACCTGGCCTTTCAACTGGAAGAGGGTACTCAATCCACGGTGGTCACCGCGGTCCACCTCCTGCGTGAACTGAACCAAGCTAATAAACGGAATTTGCCTGCAAATACCCCTCTGGATTTCATCCCCAAGACCCTCCGTCCGCTGGTGGAAAAGAACGGTCAAGTCGACAAACGTGCCTGGGAATGTGCCTTGCTCACTACCTTGCGCGACGAAATCCGAGCCGGAAATGTCTTCATCCAGCAAAGCAAACGCTTCGGGCGCTTTGACGACTTCTTTATCTCTAAGAGGCGGTGGCAGGCGCAAAGCGCCCATTTCTTCCAACGTGCTGGACTGCCTGAGAATCCTGCTGATGTCCCGTCTTATCTGACCGATCGTCTGAACCAAGCTTATGACCAATTCCTCAAACGGCTCCCCGAAAACGCATATGCCCAGGTGGATGAAGGCGACTGGCAACTGTCCACCGATCCGGCCGACAAGCTGGATACCATTGGTAAACAACGTCGGGATGTCCTGGAGGCCTGGCTCTCTAAGCATCTCCGCAAGATAAGGCTGCCGGAGTTACTTATCGAACTGGACAACGAATTGCGCTTTACTCACCCATTCATGGGGACGGTCCAGCAAGCTGATCGCGAAGCCGGACAGGTTTGTGCCATTCTGGCAACCTTGCTGGCGCATGGCTGCAATCTGGGTCCCTACACCATGGCGCACAATTGACCCCCGGCATCACCTACTGGCAGATCAAGCAAGTCACCGACTGGCAACTGACTGAAGAAGCCCTGCGTCAAGCCTTGGCCAAACTTGTGAACGCCATTAGTAACCTGGAGGTCACTCAAGCTTGGGGGACAGGCCAGGCGTCGAGCAGTGATGGGCAGCGGTTTCGGCTGCGGCGCAAGGTGCTTCAACAGACCTACAGCCCGCGCTTTCATGATTATGTCATTGAATTCTACTCATTCGTGGCTGATAACTATGCCCCCTTTTACAGTACTGTGATTGAGTGCACGGATCGGGATGCCGCCTATGTGCTGGATGGGTTACTCTACAATGAGAGCGATCTAGCCTTGGAGGAACACTACACCGACACGCATGGATATACCGAAATCAACTTTGCTGCCTTTGCCATGCTCGGTCGCCGGTTTGCGCCGCGTATTTGGGGCCTGCAGAAGCAGCGCATTTATCGGATTGATGCGACCAAAGACTACGGACCGCTCGCCTCCCTGGTTGAGCGTGCTGGCCGCACCATTCACATGGATTGGATTTGCGACCAATGGGACCGCATGGGCCAGTTCTATGCTTCATTCGAAAATGGGCATACTACAGCATCGACTGCGCTGAAACGACTGGTTGGATACAGCAGCCAGAATTACTTCTATCGTGCCAACCGAGAATTGGGACGCATTTTCAAAACTGAGTATATCTTGCAGTACATGTCTGACCCTCTCCTGCGCAAACGATCCCGGCGAGGACTGCTCAAGGGGGAGCGGGTCCACGCCCTGGCACGACAAGTTGCTTACGGCAAACAGGGCGTCATCACTGGGCGAGGGTTGCAGGCTCAGCAGAATTCCAGTAGTTGTCTGACCTTACTCATAGCCTCCATCATCTACTGGCAGGCCAAGGAGATCCACTGCGTTATCCTGGAAGGCAATCCCGAAGAAGCAGAGGTGGACCTCTCATTACTTGAACATATTAGCCCGGTTGGTTGGGACAATGTCCTCTTGTATGGCGAATATGTTCTCGATCAAGACCTGGTCCGGACCGGAAAAAGTATCAGTTGAAGCTATCTTTTGCTTCCAATCCCGTACATTTTCGCACGATTCTGCAAGATACCTAAATCAGACGTCTGATATCAAGTCAGTTGTTTTCTTTGAGACACTGACAAAATGTCAAGTGAAGATCAGAATGTAACAATGACCTGCCTCCTCTATGCTGCAATCCTAACACTACTTCCATGAGAAGGCCGAATTTGTCAAGGGTCGTCGTGGCGACCCAAATTGATATACATCCTTCAACTAACAACCTTTCACCTTGCTTCTATTCGCACTCTTCGTGGGTTAGTATTCTGAACCCGGTGCCAGTTGGTGTTCGATCCAGGTGGGCACTGCCATCTTTTGGTCGGTTTCCCGAAAGGGCCCAGTAGTGTGCCGCAGTCGCCCGAACGAGGCGTTGGTTGAAGGAGACTTCTGATAGTCATCTTTGTTGATTATCGGGTTTGATTCTTTTTCCTCATAACCTCCTGTTCGTTCAAGGATTATTTATTCGAGGTCAAACAGCAACTGCCACAGCCGCAGGCTGATGGTGATCCTGCTTAGATTGATAGAAGGGGTCATAGGTTTCTCCGGTTTTCCAGAGATGGTGAAGCAGGACAGCCAGTTTTCTGGCAACAGAGACGACAGCTCTCTTTTTGGCGTTCTTGCCGCCGCGTTCAGCAAGCTTAAGCCCCCAGCGACGCAGGTCGCAGTCAGGACCGAAGGGGCCCAGGACATAGTGAGCGGAGTGGACCAGTAGCTTCCGGAGATAAGGATCGCCGGTCTTGGTAATCCGCAGCTGTGGATCTTGATCGCCAGATTGGTCCCGCCTGGGAACAAGTCCAAGTGCAGGCCCCACATCACGGCTATTGCGGAAGCGTTCTGGATGTTCCAGGGTAAGAACAAAAGTCAAAGAAACGAGATGCCCCACCCCCTTTATCTGCTGCAGACATTGAGCCTCTGGATATTTTTCTTCACAGAGGTGTTCAATGAGCTGGTCAAAAGCCAGAATTTAGCGGGAAAGGAAGGCGACAGTGTCCAGCAACGGCAACAGGGCGGAATGAAGGTCGTCAGGTACAGCATCAGCGACTTTGGTGTGAAAGGAGCCAGCGCTGCAGGAGGGCAGGCGAGCGCCAGATGCTTTGACAATTCCACGGACATGATTGACCATCAGGGTGCGGGAGCGCACCAGGGCATCACGAGATCGGATCACAGCCAGATCAGCCTGGGCTTCCGGCGAACGGTGATAGATAGGGGAGAGCAGCTTGGGGTCGAGACGAGCCAGCCGGGCAAGGGTCTCTGCGTCGGCGCGATCTCCCTTGCGTGGATTGTGATAGATAGCTCTGAGTTTTCGGGCGTTGGCGACCAGGGCATAATGACCAAGCTCGCTTAGCAGGTGACTGACCCACCGGGAATGAGCACCTACTTCCAGGGCGATCCTGCAGCCAGGAAGATCTGAGAATCTTCGATGGAATGACTTCTTTGTTGTGGGTAAGCGAGTTTCTTCGACCAGATTCCCCTCCTGATCAATGATGGTGAGATGGGAGTATTTATCTCCCAGGTCCAAGCCAATAAAAATTGTGTTATTCTTAATCATGGCCGGTTCCTCCTTGCACCTCTGAGTGCGATAACCTTTTGGGATCATCATACACGATGAAGCCCGTTTCCGAGGGACCGGCCTTCTCATTCCAATCTTATGGATTAATCTATTGGGGTAGGTCAATAGCAGTTAGTTATCAATTTCTGTGAAAGTTTCCATGATATGGATCCCGTGCTTGTTAATCTCCTTCATGAAGGATTGATACGCTTTGTCTTTGAAACCATCTCGAGGGCGTATCACGCTGGGTCCTCAGGTAAGTGAAGGTATCTTTGGGTTGGTAAGTGAATTCGCAATCTGTAAGTCGGTTCGTGATACAGCTATATTATTGGACTGCCTATCTTCACCTGCTGCTGGAGACCCATTTGTAATTTCCCAACCTCTTCGATCTTTCTCAGAGGAGATTAATGCACCTGTAGATTCCCTTACTATTGGTTTTACGCCCAATAGCTGGACTGGTGTAAAAATTAAGGAAGAATCTATAAGAGCAGTGCTCGAAATTGTAAAGGTTTGTGAAAATTTAGGCCATGAGGTAGAGGAATTTACACTAAATATTGACAAGGAACAATATGATAATAATTTTAATTTAATTTGGTGTTCAGATTTTGCAAATTCATGTGATTGGTTGGCAAGAGATATGGATCGAGAAGTTTCAAAAGACACTCTCGATCCAGTAAATTTTCAAGCATATCAGAAAGGAAAGAAGATTAAAGCATCTGAGCTTCTCGATGCGATCGCGACATGGAATGAACTTCGAAGAAAAGTTGGTCAATTATTTGTGAAATATGATTTGCTGATTACACCTACTATGAATGGATCGGCATTATACAAAAAATATGCCTCCACCAATCAAAATATTTCTTTCGATGAGTGCATGCTCCAAGATGCGGAATCTTTTCCATTTACGGGCCTATTTAATATTACTGGAAATCCTGCTATTTCTCTACCATTAATAACAGGAAAAGCTGGTTTGCCAGTCGGGATCCAATTTGTCTCCCGTTTTGGTGACGAGGCAACTTTGATTCGTATCGCAAGTGCTTTTGAACAAGCCATGCCTTGGAAAAACCGGGTACCGCCAGTACATGTAAAAAATATCTAACTTCTTGTATTCCATTGATCTAGAAAGAGAAACTGATTAAATCTCATACAATCTTGTGATCATCGGCATAGCACTTAATATGCTGAAGACCGTTTTCTGTTTCGGTAACCATCCCCTAAAATAATACCAACTGAAGGTGGAATTATTTTTGGGATAGTTCTCCGAGATGTGTTATCTTATTTAAACACAACACGGAGAAGGAGGATCATATGGAAACCATCATTAAAAGCAGTAAACAAGAAGTCAAAATAAGTATTAACAACCCCTTTATCATCATTGGAGAAAAGATCAATCCCACAGGGAGGAAAAAATTAGCGGCCGCTATAACAGCAGGAGATTTTGATTATGTAAAACAAATAGCGCTCAATCAAGTAGATGCTGGAGCGGATATTTTGGATGTCAATGTGGATGTCCCCGGGGTTGATGAAGTTGTTTTATTACCCAAGATAGCTGAATTTATCGCTGAAACCGTGGACGTGCCTCTCTGTCTTGATTCGGCTAACCGGGACGCGCTTGTAGCAGCCCTGGTATGATTGGCTGGGGAGTCGAGGAGGGGCAACCGTTAATATTTGATCTCATGGACCCAGCTCAAATTGGCGTTGAATTGACCCCCTACAACTTGATGATTCCCCGGAAACCACTCTCTATGATTATTGGAATTAGCCCGGGCATCGCCTCTGGCGAACGAATATGTGACTATTGTTCCATGCGTGAGACCTGCCGTTACCAGAATCATTATGACCAAGCCCATGCCTGAGATAAACACAATTATTGTTGATATGCAGCCAGTGGGACGGCGGATAATAGTTCTCGTATTTTCAAATTACTGGGTTGCTTCTAGTTATCTTTGGTCTTATGATCATTAACCTTGATAAATAAATATGATGACTGAAAAAGCTAGTAAACAAAATCACGGGGAGTTTGACGGTATAGAAGAAATTAGGATGGAGACAAACATGCGATTGAAGATAACATATAAATTACAAGTAGCTGGGGCGCTGCTTTTGCTATTAGGAACCCTGTTCGTCATCGGTTACTCTTTATATATAGATATACATCCGGGAGTCATTTTGACAAAATTGCAGTTTGTTGGACCAATCTTAATTATTACGGGCTTGGCGACTGGGACAATGTTTTCACTTGTTGAAGGAATATTATCTCGTAAAGAAAGGGGGGCAGTTAATAAAACGAATGATTCAAGAAATAAGATACAGAAATGATTTACGGCAGAGGCTATATTAAAGTACTTATTTTTGTGTAGACATGACCTGCCCTGTTAGGTATCCTGGACAGTAAGTCTGGTCGAATGATTTTTCACCTCACAGACCCCCAATCACCATATAACGCTTTTATTCGGGTTTGAATTTTCGTCGCTTTCTTGCCTCCGCGTTTGACCTCCCGAGAGTTATTGTTCTCTACTATTCAGGTGTCCAAAAAAACGCCAGCAGTACACTTTCCTTAAATATGTTTGATTTAGAAACGTTCTAAAAGGCGAGATTTGGTGTTTTCTATATGTTCTCTCATTACTTTTTGTGAAGTACCGCTGTCTCGGTTCTTTAGAGCTTTAATGATAGGGACGTGTTGCTTCGGATATGCAAGGAAAGGATCTCTTGATAAAACTCTTTCCATATCACTCAATAATTTTTCAATGAGTTTGGCTAGCCGAAAATTTCCAGATGCATTTGCTATTCTGAGATGGAACTCTGTATTTAATTCATAAGCCTCTAGGTATTTTTCATTTTCGGCATTCTTTTTTGAATTATTAACTAATTGACTTTCTATTTGATTATTTTTCTCAAGAAATTTGATGTCTTCTTCAGTAATGTGATCTGTTGCAAGACGAATCGCCTCAACTTCCAGGATACTCCTTAGATGAAATATTTCAAACACATCTCGAATAGTAATCGGGGTTACCAAATATCCTGTTCTTGGCATTGGAGTTATTAGTCCATCAAATTCTAATAGAAGTAAAGCCTCTCTTGTAGGGGTATTCGAAACATTAATCATTTCCGAGAGGTCATTGAGGCTGTAAATTTCCCCTGAAATTAAATCACCGGATATTATTGCTCGTTTAATTACCTGATATGCTTTGTCTTTTTTATTTTTTTTGAGCATAAGTTTCCTTAATATTCTCTGTAAATGTTTCAGTGTAAAAATTTGAATAAATCATTATTACGATTAATGGAAAACTTGTTTTCTTGATATTTGAGTACTGCGTACGGATTACGGTGAAAACGTCCACCGATTCCGGTTCATGCCATCCAGCGCGGAGCGAAGCGACGCTGGTATATTGATTATACAATCAGGCGTATCCATTAAACAAGCCAATCTGGACCTTCAAAAACTAAATAAATTCTTCCAGTTTCCCATCCTTCACTTTTCTCCATCAAAAAAGCTGTGATCAATCTCTGGCAGGAGGCTTCATTAGGAAAGATAGTCACAACCCGGGTCCTGCGCTTGATCTCTCGACTGAGACGCTCTAACATATTTGAAGTCCGGATGCGCCGTTGGCGTTTTGGCGGAAAAGAGAAAACGGTCAACCCTTACGGGATGTTATGCTTCATCCAGTCAGACAATCGGGGAGCGGATTTCTCATACCGGGCATCGAGGAACAGATAACGGAAGACACCCAATGGCCTGTTTCTCCAGGCTTCCAGGGTTTCATCCAGCTTGGCGGTGGCCTTGCTTACCTGTGTTGAGGAGGTAGATGTTCCGCAAAGCTTCTTGGTGATCTCTTTGACCTTCCGGGTTGAAACACCCTGGACATACCTCTCAGCCAGGGTCATGGTCAGATTCCTTTCACTGCGCAGCCCTTTTTCCAGGGCTCCCGGGTAGAAGGTGCCATCCCTGACCTGGGGAACATCAAAGGTGATGTCTCCAATCCGGGTTTTAACTGTTTTGGGTTTGTAGTCATTGGCGTATCCATTTCGAAGATCGGTCCGTTCGTAGAGATCTGCCTTGAGTTGTTTGGACCGCTCAGCTTGCATCGCGGTGTTAATCAAGACTTCGATCAACGTTGGTAAGTATTCAAGACCTTCGGATGTAACTTGTTCCAATAATTCAGCTGGCGCCAAAGGCGTGCAGCGCAAAGGTAAAATCTTTATGGTAGGTCATGGTGTTCTCCTTTTTTGGTCTAGAAACCTTGCTAAAGGATACACCTGACCTACTTTTTTACGATCAAATTTACAGAAAGAAGCTTATACTACTAATTTGATGCTTGACACACCAGCATTGTACCATATAAAATATATATAAAATACTATAAAAGTATTACTAGGACATTAATAATCTGTATATCTAAAAGCAAATGAATAAGAAGGTTATGTGATTAATCGAGATCTTGCTAGTCTATCAAGTATAGAATAAGTTTCTTTACCAAATATGAATGCTGAAAAGCCCCGCAACTTAATTACTGAAGGATCTTTAATCACTTTTACACGGCTATTAGAGGATGATTTTCCCAAGACTTTAGGAGTTAGAAGGGTGCACACCGTGAGAGGTTGCGCTCTCGTCAAAAAAAAAGTCATGTTGTATCAATCCATAACCAAGGGAGTTATCTAATCACCAAAGGCTATACCAGATACTCAAGATTATGGATTCGCAGATGCGGTTATTTTTAACTTTAAACACTAATGGTGTCACGGATTATTGGATTTGGTTATTGAACATGAACAGGTAGTTGCTGAAATCGAGGAAAGAGACAAAGCGTTAGCGGCAAAGTAAATGAGATTGCATAATAATACTGAAAGAATAATAATGAACTTCATAAAAAAATCAATAGGTTTGAAATTGTACAGTGTCAGAACATGTGAGACGGTTTTGGGCTTAGAATTAAGAGATGCTTTCCCATCAAAATAGGTATCATTAAGAGGTGACTATTGACAAAATCCAATCGAACTTTAATTTGGCAACAGATTTCTATATGCTTTCAAAAGGAGAAGAAGAAATGATATCCATTAAGAAAAGTTTGGTTATCCTGAGTCTGCTTGCAATCTTTACACTGATCAGCACAGCCTGCACGCCAGAGATTGTTGAGGTCGAGAAAACCGTTGAGGTTGAGGTTGAGGTTGAAAAACTCGTAGAAGTTGTGATTACGCCCACGCCAGCCGGACCTACGGGGACGCTAGTGAGAGCCCTCACAACCTTACCCAATTCCCTTGACTACCCACAGGCTAGCGAAAAGCAGTCGGAGACGACTGCCATGCAGTTGTACGACTCATTGCTCTGGTTTGACGATGATGGCAAACTCGTGCCCGCACTGGCCGAGAGCTGGGAAGTATCGGAGGACAGCACTGAGTACACCTTCTATCTGCGCCAGGACGTCACCTTCCACAATGGCGAGCCATTTAATGCCGATGCAGTGGTCTTTAGCTGGGAGCGCGGCAGCACCAGTGACTTTACAAACGCCCGTAGTTGGCAATATGCCAGCTCCGTGGAAGCGATTGACGAGTACACCGTCAAGGTCACGACTCCGGAGGCCGACGCGCTCTTATTATCGACAATAGTCGATAACTGGTTTATGATACCCCCTGGCTACTTCGCAGAGGTGGGTCAAGAGGGCTTTGAAGAGCACCCCGTGGGCACTGGCCCCTTTATGTTCGTCGAGTGGGTCAAGGGCGATCACATCACCATGGCAGCCAACACCGATTACTGGGGGGAAGCCCCAAAAATCGAGACATTGATCTTCAGACCGATCCCCGAGTCTTCTACGCGTGTGGCCGCTATCCAGACCGGCGAGGTAGATATTGTCACCCGCTTGAGCTCAGAAGAGGCTACGAGCCTGATGGGTGTGGAAGGCCTCACAATCATCAAGTATCCAGGAACCCGCGTCTTCTACATCGCTTTCAACAACCTGACCACCGGCTTGGACAAGCCGACGATGGATGCCAAAGTTCGCCAGGCCATGAACTATGCTGTTGACGTGGACGCGATCATAGATGCCCTGTTCGACGGCTTTGCCAAGCCCGCCATCGGCTTTATCAACACGGGCGAGTTAGGCTACGACAATGCCGAGCCCTTTGGCTACGATCCGGAAAAAGCCCACGAATTACTGACTGAGGCAGGTTACCCAGATGGGTTCTCGATAGACATGGCTTGCCCGTCCGGAGCTTACACACACTATGAAGAAGTGTGTGCAGCCATTGTGGGTTACCTGGGTGATGTGGGGATTGACGTCACCCTCGAAATTATGGAGTCCGGGCATTTCTGGGACTTGGAGGGGGGAAAAGAATTGCCACCGCTCTTCGGCGATAGTTGGTCTTCAGTAGGGGGCGAGTCCTACCAACGCCTGCAAGGTGCGCTAGGCGGTTGGGACGCCGGCTGGTCCTGCTGGTCCGATGAGGAGATTGACCGCTTGCTGCTCGAAATCAAGACAACCGTAGATCAGGAGACGCGGTCGGGGTTATACGGGGAGATGCAGGTATATATGCGGGAGAATCCGCCCTTCATCTACCTCTATGAACCATACAACTTTGAAGTAATCAATACCCGGGTGCAAAATTACCAACCCCGCCCGAGCGAGGTGTACTTTTTCAAAGAGACGTGGGTCATCGAAGAGTAATTTGCCTTTGGTGTGAACCCTCAGCCTGAACGTTTTAACTGCGTTTACTCCGAAGTCTAGCTGAAATCTGAGTTTACGCTGAAGGTCCGGTCGATCAACAGAGGGAGGGCTCTTAGGCGCCCTCCCTCTTAGTAAACTGTGCATGGATTTATATTACACAGCCATTTTGCTGGAGAGGTGTAGATTTGAAGCGATATTTTCTATCTAGATTGATCCAATCGGTCTTTCTTTTATTTGGGGTCCTGCTGTTAGTATTCCTTATGGTCCGTATGACCGGAGACCCGGCGAGACTAATGATGTCGCGCGAGGCCTCCCCGGAGGAAGTCGAATCCTTCCGGGAAGCGATGGGTTTCAACCGCCCTGTCCTCGTCCAATTCTGGGATTTTTTCACCAGCGCGATCGTTGGCGACTTCGGTAGGTCCTTGCATTTCAAAACCCCAGCAATGAAGATGGTGTTGGACCGCCTTCCAGCTACGTTGCAACTTGCTTGTGTAGCGTTACTTTTAGCGATACTTGTTGCTATCCCATTGGGCCTGATTGGAGGCTTTAACCCGGGCAGCACGGTTGATTCGCTTGGGCGGATGGTGACCCTTTTTGGACAAAGCATCCCCAACTTTTGGTTGGCATTGATACTGATCATATTCTTCGCCGTCAGGCTCGGTTGGCTCCCTTCTTTCGGCCGGGATGAGTGGACATCGGTGATCTTACCGGCTTTTGTACTCTCTTTGCCTACCATGGGCAGGATTGTGCGGTTGACGCGCGCATCGGTGCTGGAAATCCGAGCCGAAGATTTTATCCGCACCGCCTACAGCAAGGGTCTTGAGCCCAAGGTGATCTATGTCAAACACGTGCTCGGAAATATCCTTATCCCCTTGGTGAGCGTGCTTGGTGTCTCGTTTGGTTATTTATTAGGTGGTTCTAGTTACATTGAGTTGATCTTTTCTTGGCCCGGCATGGGCAGTTTATTTTTGCAGGCTATTGGATGGCGGGATTTTCCATTAGTACAGGCCACCGCTATTTTTGTGAGCGTGATCGTTATAACGCTCAACCTTCTGACTGATATATCCTATGTAATTATTGACCCCAGGATACGCTATGGCGAAGAATAGAGCGGTCCAAACCAATGACAGCTTCCTGGATATCGAACGCACATTTTTGAATCGGATGTTTTACGCCAGCCGATTCCTCTGGCGTGACAAGAGCGCTATTATTGGATTGCTATTATTTTTGACAGTGGTCGTGGCGGCGATTTTTTCTTCTCAACTTTCTCCATACGATCCGCTCGAACAAAATCTATGGAACAATAAAATACCCCCTGCCTGGTCAGTGGGAGGCAGTTGGAATCACCCTCTTGGCACTGACAGCCTTGGCCGAGATATGTTGAGCCGCATCATCTATGGTGCACGGGTCTCGCTAACGATTGGTTTTTTTGGCGTCCTGCTAGCTGGTGGAATTGGTCTGCTCATGGGAACCATCGCAGGTTATTACGGAGGGCCTGTGGATGCTGTCATTATGGGTGCGGTGAACCTAATCCTGTCGTTGCCGTATTTGCTCTTCGTGGTATTTATTGCCGCCATTTTGGGCCGAAGCCTGCTGAATGTCGTATTAATCTTCGGAATCACCAACGCACCTATATTTGCCCGAGTTACGCGTGGTGAGGTATTGAGAATCCGCGAATCGGGCTACATTGAATCAGCCATCAGCTCTGGAGCGCGCGGGGGTCGTATCATCTTCGATCACATCCTGCCCAACATGATTGGTCCCTTTGTAACCCTCGCGACGTTCGAAATGTCGGCTATGATCTTTTATGAGGCCAGTTTGGGTTTTTTAGGCTTGAGCGTGCCGCCCACCGTGCCCAGTTGGGGTAATATATTAGCCAGCGGTCGTACGTACTTGACCAGCGCCCCCTGGATTGCTACCTTTCCAGGTCTAGCGATCATGTTCACTTCGTTAGGGATGAATTTACTTGGCGACTGGTTGCGTGATGTGCTTGACCCTCGCTTACGTCGCGCAAGGAAGTAAGAAGCAATGAATACGCAACTTATATTAGAAGTAAAAGACCTTGTCACTAAGTTTTATACCCTTGAGGGCGTCGTTCATGCGGTGTCCGGGGTTAGCTTCGACCTAGAGGAGGGTGAAACGCTGGCGATTGTGGGCGAAAGTGGCAGCGGCAAGAGCGTGACGGTGATGTCTATATTGGGCCTTATCCAATCGCCACCAGGTAAAGTGGAAGGGGGACAGGCTTACTTTGCCGGCAAATATGGCCGGCGTGATTTACTTAAACTAACGCCTGCGGAACTGCGCAACGTTCGTGGAGGCCAAATAGGTTTTGTGTTCCAGGATCCAATTTCCTCCTTAAATCCAATTCTAACTGTTGGTGAACAAATTTCAGAGACTCTGGTCAAACATTTAGGGATGAGCGGCGAGGAGGCTCAAAAAAAGACAATTGAATTGTTGGAACAGGTAGGAATCCCCGACCCGAAGATGCGCTATAGGAACTACCCCCATCAATTCTCCGGTGGCATGCGCCAACGAGTGATGATCGCCATCGCTATTGCCTGCAATCCAGCGATTATTATCGCTGACGAGGCAACCACGGCCTTAGATGTTACCATCCAGGCCCAGATTGTGGATCTATTCCAGCGACTGCGTAATGTAATTGGCCTAGCGGTGATATGGATCACCCACGACCTTGGAGTAGTTGCTGGTTTGGCTGACCGGGTTCTGGTCATGTATGGGGGTAGAGTAGCAGAAATCGCGCTAGTGGATGATCTATACAAACGCCCCCAGCATCCATATACCATTGGTTTACTCAGCGCTATAACACGTCTGGATGCTCGGAGGTCCAATCGGTTGGTAAGTATTGAAGGTACACCACCGGATATGCTGATACCCATCACTCATTGCCCATTTGCGCCTCGTTGCCCGTATGTCTTTGAACGCTGTTGGCAGGAGATTCCTTCCTTAATCGTAGTGGGAAAGCAGCACCTGACTTCTTGTTTCTACGACCTGGATAAAAGGCGGCCGCGCGATGGTTAAGAACAAGGTGCTATTGCGGATTGAAAATCTCAAGAAGTATTTTCCGATATCTGGGGGATTGCTTAGTCGCCGGGTCGGTGCAGTGAGAGCGGTTGATGGGATTTCATTTGACATAAAAAAAGGTGAAACGCTGGGGCTGGTGGGAGAGAGCGGCTGCGGTAAGTCAACCACCGGTAGAGCGATCTTGCAGTTATACAAGCCCAGTTCTGGTAACGTTTTCTTTGAGAACACCGATCTCACCAAGATAAGCACAGAGGAGTTACGCCAGTTCCGACCTAAAATGCAGATGATTTTCCAGGACCCTTACACCTCACTCAATCCGCGCCATTCAGTGGGGAAAATCATTGCCGAGCCTTTGGTGATTCAAGGCTTAATGAGCAAACAACAGCGGAAAGACCAAGTGGCACAGCTACTCGAATTGGTCGGTATGAACCCAGCTTTTATGCACCGCTACCCGCACGAATTTTCCAGCGGCCAGAGGCAGCGCATTGGCATCGCCCGAGCGATTTCGTTGAATCCAAGTTTCATTGTGTGCGACGAGCCGATTTCGTCGCTGGACGTCTCGATCCAGGCCCAGGTGATAAATTTATTACAAGACCTGCAAGAGCAGTTTAGTTTGACCTACCTGTTCATTGCCCATGACCTGAGTATGGTGAAGCACATATCGCACCGCATAGCCGTCATGTACCTTGGCAAGATTGTTGAGTTTGCTGGGGGGAATGCCCTGTTCAATAACCCCTTACATCCTTATACTCAATCACTCATCTCGGCAGTGCCAGTACCTGATCCGCAGGTTGAGAGGAAACGACATCGGATCATTCTGGAAGGTGAAGTCCCCAGTCCGACTAACCCACCCAAAGGCTGTGTGTTCAGCACTCGTTGCCCACTGGCGATAGACACCTGCTTTCTGGCCCCGCCCGAGTACCGAGAAGTACAACCTGAGCATTTTGTGGCCTGTCACCGTGTCAGAGCTGGTTAGCTCTATATAGGCATGATCTATTAACTTCAGAAAGAGACTCTGATTGGACACTAACCTCCCTGACAATCGAATGAAAAATGCTTTAAGTGAGGTGGTTTTGGAGTAATGAAACAACCAACCAGAAACCGCGACATCAAGCAGGAATGACCGGAGTTGTGACTTTAACCTGAATCCTTTATATAGTACGAATAAGATTATGCAAATACCCTTTCTCTTAACTCAAGTGCTGATTATTCAATAAATAGTGCTGAAACAACAAGTTGACTGGCCATCGATGAACGGTACTATCTCAAATATCGCACACCTGTAAAAAATACCATAAGGATAGCCATGTTTCATTCACTCTCACCAACGAATATAATCAATACCCGGGCTGGCTGGTATCGTGGTGATTTCCACGTCCACTCCAACTTCTCCGACGGTATTCTACCGCCGGCTACGTTAGTTGAAACTGCAAAGTCCGAAGGTATGGACTTTTTCTTCCTGACTGATCACAATACGATTGATCATCTGTGGGAATTGATGCCGGATTTGGATATATTGGTTATCCCGGGGATCGAAGTCTCACTCTCAAGTGGGCATTTCACTGTGCTCGGCATCCGGGGCTGGTATGATTGGATGGAAAATATATGTGTGTACCCTTACGACGATGATCTGGTGTGGGGAAAAGAACAGGCTCCGATTAAGGAAATAATCATCCACTCTGCCAAACAGGGATTGATTAACTGCATCGTTCATCCTCTCAAGAAATCCTGGGGGTGGCATCACAATCAAACCAACCTGAACTATATTCACTGTATCGAAGTTTGCAATTCCCCCGGTAGGCCAGAAAATGATTTGGGTACACCTAAGGCAATTAGGTTTTGGACCGAACTTTTGAATCTTGGGTATAGAATAACCGCACTGGGGGGCAGCGATTACCATCAGCCGGTGCCAAGCCCCGAGTATACAGGAGATCATACACGCGAGGCCATCGGATTGCCAACAACCTGCGTATACGCTGAAGAACTTTCATCAAATGCCATTCTTTCTGCAGTGAGGCGGAGGCGTGTTTATATCAGCCTGGGACCTAAAGTATCCTTTCAAGCTGAAGTAAATGGCAAGGTGTATGACATCGGTGAAGACGTTGGACCATTTAGGGGTGAGATTCTATTCACCTCAACCATTTCCGAGTGCCCTGAATCTGCTTGTGCCCAGATTGTGAGAAATGGAGAGGTTGTGGCAGATGGAACTGCTGTAGATGGTGAGATAAAACTTTTTTATAGTGATACTACCAAACCCTCACAATCAAATTGGTATCGCTTGGACGTGTACGATTCAAACGGAGCCATGTTAGCGATCACCAATCCAATATTTGTTGGTCGCCGGATACACCCACTGATCAAAACCTATGGAGAAGTGCTCAAACTTGTTTTCCCAAAGGATGAACCTTGAGGTTTCTAATGGCTCAAACACATCCCACATGTTTTGCTGAGAAAGTTATTAACTCTCAACAAATAGGGCGGTCAATTCCCAAACAGGCTAGTACCGTGCTAACTTTCATGGCTACTCTAACTTCTCTGACGGGATCGAAGAGACCATTACCACCAATTGCTTGGTCCCCCATCGTCGAGGGGACTTGGACAGAACCCCCTCAAGATCAAGCCCGGAGTTTGATTCTCCGTGGGGGCACCTATATAGATCCATTCAGAATTTTACTCAACGGGTGTTGAGAAGTTCCTAAAATGATCCGCATTGACCAGCGGGTCCTTCAGCACAAGAAATTGCTGTCAAACATTGCATTGATGAGATCTACACTATCCCCCTTTTTTATAGTTCTCGATGGATCATAAATGAGCTCAGAAAGGAAATGATGATTAATCGCAAAACGATGCAAAAACATATGCGGGAGATGGATTTGATCGCGCTGGGACATCGACCAAATCTGAGTAAACCTTATCCTGAGCACAAAGTGTATCCTTACTTGCTGAGGAACGTGGCTGCCGATTACCCCAATTATCTCTGGGGCATTGATACCACCTATATTCGTCTCAAGAGAAGCTGGATGTACCTGGCAGCCGTATTGGATTGGTATTCAAGCTATGTAGTTAGCTGGGCTTTGCATCAAACCCTGGCGGTATCTTTTGTGCAGAGGCAGTTGATCAGGCTTTAGCCCAGGCTGTACCAGAGATTTGGAACAGCGATCAAGGCAGCCAATTCACCAGTCCCCAGTACATTCAATGTCTTGAAGATCATGTTGTTCAAATCAGTATGGATGGTCGAGGGCGAGCATTAGATAATGCGTTCAATGAGCGTCTATGGTGTTCGATCAAATGCGAGGAGAGGTATTTTCAGAAGTACGAAACCCCAAGAATGGCTCGCCGGGGGCTAAGTCGCTATTTCGATTTCTACAATTTTGAGTGTCCTCACACAGCACTGGAATATCGAATCCCGGTGGAAGCATATTTTAGAGATCAAAATCAATAACAATAGGTCCTATCTAAAAAGGAGGTGTCCACCTTAATCTAGCCCCGTTTCTTGTTATAAAATTAGCGGTCCACTACAGCTTATTGATTGTGTATTGACGTATTATCATGATGTTGATAAAATACCTGTAATATATTATTGGTGTGCTAATAATATATCGATTTCGCAAAAAGAGGTGAAATTTATTATTGGTCTGTTGCTGTTGGAATGTTTTTGACCGCATGCCAGCCAGCCTCTTCGCCAGAAGAGAAATCTGAATTTGACTAAGTTTCTGAGGCTGATGCGATTGAGGCAAGTAAATGATGAGGAATCGGATGAGTTATTAAATTTGATAAAAGGCATCAGTGTAGATCCTGAGCTTGGATGTAGAAAATAAATCAATAGATTTAGCAAAAACTTAATTTTTCAAAATAGCTGTATCTAAATAATAAGGAGTAAAAAAATGAGTCAAGAAATGTTTGATAAGCTGGCTGAGGCTGTGATTGAGGGCGAAACCAATGATGCTGAATCATTGGCAAAAGAAGCGCTAAAAAAGGGGCTGGACCCTTTGTTATGTATTACTGAAGGACTTACCAAGGGTATCCAAGAAGTTGGGGAACTGTTTGCTTTGGGTGAGTATTTTTTACCTGAGTTGATCAGTGGTGCCAATGCGATGAAAACAGCTATAGATATATTTGAGCCAGCTCTTCTGGTTGGTGGCCAGGTCCGCGAAGTCGCTGGGACTATCGTTATCGGAACTGTTAAAGGAGATCTACACGAGATCGGCAAGACTCTTGTGGGGACAATGTTGACCGCTAACGGCTTTAAGGTTGTTGACATTGGCGCGAATAAATCTGCATCTGAGTTTATTGATGCCATAAAAGATTCGGGGGCAGATATTGTAGGCGCTTCAGCATTGCTAACAACCACTATGCTCCAGCAAAAAAAACTTATTGAAGCCTTAGTGGAAGCTGGATTACGTGATAAGGTAAAAGTGATGGTTGGTGGCGCACCGGTTACCGAAAGCTTCTGCAAAGAAATTGGTGCGGATGGCTATGCTGAGAATGCAACCTCTGCAATCGATCTTGCCTTCCGGCTGGTTGATGTCCCTGTTAAACAAACCACTAGTTAGGGGAAATCCCAATACATGCAATATATATTCCCCCATCCAAGAGTTAAATTCAATATTCAAACATAGTACTAGGAGGTCCAAACTATGCGTCCAAAATTAAACCTTCTTTCAAGTGAGCTTGTTCAACAAATCATCGGAGAAGGATTTGCTCTGTTAATGAACCCTGGTATACAGGTTCATAACGATGAAGCGCTTTCTTTGTTGGCTGATGCAGGTGCAGAGGTTGATAAGGAAAACAAAATCGCCAAAATTCCAGAAAAGATTGCCCGCCAAGCCCTTGATACTCGACCATCTGAATTTTATCTTTATGATTTGGACGGCAATCAAGCTGTTCACTATGGAGGAGATAGTCTTCAATTTACTCCTGGGTCGGGAGGGATCACGATCCTGGATAGTGAAACTCAAAAGCAGCGTCAGGCGCTTACCGAGGATTATACAAAATTTATCAAGCTGGTGGAAATGCTTCCCCAAATAGATGCGCAAAGTACCGCTTTCATCACCTCTGACGTGCCCGAGGGCATCGGTGATCTTTACCGTCTTTATTTGGCGCTGAATTTTATGCGAAAACCAATCATAACCGGCGCTTTTGAAAAAGAAACCTGGTGGACGATGAAAGATATGCTCGTTGCCGTGGTTGGAAGTGAAAAAGAGCTGGCAGAGAAACCAATCGCGGTTTTTGATGTCTGCCCCTCTCCGCCATTGAAGTGGAGCGATATCACCTGCCAGAATTTGATCGACTGCGCCAAATATAATATTCCGGCCCAATTAATTTCCATGCCAATGACCGGTGCGAACTCTCCTGTCACGCTTGCTGGCGCGGTGGTGCAGCATACTGCAGAGAGCCTGAGCGGTGTCACCATCAACCAATTGGTAAATCCCGGTTCACCGATTGTTTGGGGTGGCTCTCCCGCCACCTTTGATATGAGAAAAGGAACCACCCCTATGGGTGCAATAGGCACCTGGATGATGAATTGTGCTTACGTCCAGGTGGGCAAAGAATTAGGCATGCCCACACATTCCTATCTTGGGATGAGTGATGCCAAGATTGTCGATGCCCAATGCGGCCTGGAATCCTCCAGTGCCTTTTTTGCTGCCCTGGCTGGGGCGAATATGGTTTCTGGATCCGGGATGATGGATTATGAAAGCTGCCTAAGTTACGAAAAAATAGTGATTGACGCCGAGACCCTTGGTATGGCAAAACGTCTGGTCGCAGGGATTGATGGCCGCCAGACACCTATCGCCCTCAATATCATACAGGAACTCGGTCACAACGGAAGCTATTTGGGTCACCCCCATACGAAGAAATGGTTCCGTGAGGAATTGTATTTCCCCTCTGATGTGATTGACCGAGACACCCTGGAGACATGGGAAAAGAAAGGGTCAAAATCCACCTGGGACCGGGCTCAAGATAGAATGAAAGAACTGCTTACGAAATATCAACCTTCGCCAATATCAGATGAGGTTAAGAAAGAACTTCGCGATATTACCACCAAGGCGGCCAATAAGGTTGGTATGGAGAAATTGCCTGACTTATCTTTTGATTAGATCATTGGCAAGAAGCTGACTGATTATTTGTAAACCAATAATGGATTTTATGAAAACAAACAGAGAGAAACATGGGAAAAAACAGCCAGTAGTTTATCCATACATCCCCAACTCTGAACCTTCGATTAAGCAGCAGATGCTTGACGAGATTGGTGTTGCCAGCGTTGAAGCATTGTATGAGGATATTCCTGAAGCGCTCCGGATGAAAAGGAAGATGGACTTACCAGAGCCTTTTCTGTCTGAATATGATCTCATCAGGCACGTGGAGGAAATACTTTCGCATAACGCAACCTGCAAAGATCATCTCAATTTTCGAGGGGCTGGGTGTTACCAGCATTTTGTCCCAGCAGTGTGCGATGAAATTAATGGACGCAGTGAGTTTCTCACAGCATATGCCGGCGAACCTTATGATGATCACGGACGTTTTCAAGCTCTCTTTGAATACTCCAGTATGATGGGCGAGTTGCTTGAAATGGATGTCGTCAATGTGCCTACCTATGATGGTTTCCAAGCCGCGGCAACATCTATTCGGATGGCATGCCGCCTTACAGGCCGGAATGAAGCGCTTGTTTGTGGAGCGATCAACCCTGACAAGCTTTCCATGATCACTAACTACTGCTTACCGGATATATCTATCAATCAGATAGATATTGACCGTATGACTGGAAATGTTGATTTCAGTGCTCTTGAGAGAGCCATTTCAAATAAAACAGCTGTGGTTTACTTCGAAAATCCTTCTTACCTGGGCATGATACCCATAAGCGGTGCAGAGATTGCCGAAATAGCGCATAAACATGGGGCAGAGTGTGTAGTTGGGGTTGACCCTATTTCGCTTGGAGTGATAGCCCCCCCCACGGTGTACGGTGCCGACATTGTGTGCGGTGACATTCAATCACTGGGTATGCATATGCAGTTCGGAGGCGGGCAGGCTGGATTTATCGCCACCCGTGACGAAGAGAAATATGTGATGGAATATCCCTCTCGTTTATTCGGCATCACGCCTACGAGTGTACCCGGTGAATATGGGTTTGGTGATGTTGCTTATGAACGGACCTCGTTTGCAATACGCGAGCAGGGAAAAGAGTGGGTGGGTACAGCCTCCGCCTTGTGGGGAATCACGGCAGGAGTCTATTTGGCATTAATGGGCCCCCAAGGGATGGCAGAAGTCGGTGAGGTTATCATGCAGAAATCTCACTATGCTACCAAGCAATTAGCTGCAATCAAAGGTGTGCAATCTCCCATGTTCGATGGTCCCTACTTCAGGGAATTCGTGGTAAATTTCGACGGCACGGGTAAACCTGTAGCCGAGATTAATTCCGCTCTCCTTGCCCAAGGTATTTTCGGTGGGATGGACTTGAGTTTGAAATATCCCGAACTGGGTAACTGTGCCTTGTTCTGCGTTACTGAACTGCATAGACAGGCAGACATTGACCGAATGGTTACCGCAGTAAGGGAGGTTGTGCAATGACTCAAAATATTATGAAGTTCCGCTACACTGATGGAAAACCGAATCTGAGGCGCTTTCATCAGGCACGCTGGGACGAACCTGTAATATTTGAATTAAGCCAACCGGGACAGCGCGGGGTTTTGTTGCCCGAAGCTGAAAGCGCAATCAGAGATAATGTGGGGGATATTTTGTCTACGATCCCTGAAACAATCCGACGAAAGCAGCTACCTGCATTGCCTGAGATATCACAGCCTCAGGTACTGCGTCACTATCTGCGCCTTTCGCAAGAAACCCTTGGGGCTGATCTCAATGTGGATATTGGACAAGGCACTTGCACCATGAAGTACAACCCAAAAGTTAATGAGCAGTTGGCCCGTCTGCCAGGAATTGCTGAAATCCACCCTCTGCAAGATGAAGATACTGTCCAGGGAATTCTGGAGATCATGTATCAATTTGAGCAGATGCTTAAAGAGATTTCTGGAATGGCTCGTTTTTCATTTCAGTCTCAAGCCGGCTCACAGGCAATCTATACTTGCACTGCGATTATGCGAGCCTATCATCAGGCGAATAGTGAGGCTGATCAGCGTGATGAGGTTATCACGACCATATTTTCACATCCTTCAAATGCGGCCTGTGCAAAAGTAGCAGGTTATAAAATCATTACACTATATCCAGATGAAGATGGTTATCCAGACCTTAATGCTCTCAAAGAAGCAGTGTCTGAGCGGACTGCTGGATTAATGATTACGAATCCCGAAGATACAGGCATCTTTAATCCAAAGATTACAGAGTTTGTAAAAGTTGTCCATCATGTTGGTGGGTTATGTTTCTATGATCAGGCCAACGCAAATGGCGTCCTGGGTATCACCCGGGCGCGTGATGCTGGCTTTGATATGTGTCATTTCAATCTGCATAAGACTTTTGCCACACCGCATGGATGTGGCGGCCCGGGCGGTGGCGCTGCGGGCGTGAGCGAGGAGTTAGCCAAGTTCCTGCCTGTACCGGTAGTCGAATGGGATGGAAATAAATACTATCTTGATACCAATCGTCCCGATAGTATCGGAAAAATCCACTCGTTTTATGGCGTAGCACCGGTTATTCTAAAAGCTTATGCCTGGGTGATGAGTCTCGGGGCGGATGGTTTACGAGAGGTAGCTGAGGTTGCGGTCCTCAATAATAACTACCTGCTAAAGAAGATGCTCGAGATCCCCGGGGTCAGTGCGCCTTATGCTGTGGGGAAACCGCGCAAGGAACAGGTTCGTTACAGCTGGCAGGCCTTGTACGAAGAAACAGGCGTTTCTTCGGAAGACATTGGATTGCGAGCCGCTGATTTTGGCCTACACTACTGGACAAGTCACCATCCCTTTGTGGTGCCTGAGCCAAATACACTGGAACCGACCGAGTCATATACCAAGGCGGAGATTGATGAATATGTTGCGGTTATTCGTCAGATTGCTGACGAGGCCCGAACCGATCCTGAATTAGTCAAAACCGCTCCCCATAACAGCACAGTGCATCGTATCGTTGACCATGATCCACTTGATAAGCCTGAACAATGGGCTGTGACATGGCGCGCTTACCAACGAAAACTGGATCAAAATAAAGCCTGAATACCTGACTATGCGACGGTGATATTGTTTTAGGAGCTACTATGAAAGGTTTAAGAGATAAACGAGTCCTTATTACTGGTGGAGCTGGTGGTATTGGCACAACTACAGCAGCGCGCTTCCTCGAAGAAGGTGCCCGGGTCATCATTATGGACAGGGATCAGGACGCTTGCCAACATATTGAGGGGCAATTGCCGGCTCTGGAGAAGAGCATCATATGTGATGTGTCTTCTCCAGACTCGGTCAAGCAGGCTTTTGATCAACTCCACAAGCAATTGGGTGGGTTGGATATTCTTATCAACAATGCCGGAATTAGCATCCGACACCAATTCATAGACATTACCCCTGAGGAATGGAAAGGTGTAATCGACATTAATCTTAATGGTGTGTTTTTTGTAGCTCAGCAAGCTGCCCTTCATATGCTCGCCGGGGAAGGTGGCGTCATCATCAATATGGGATCCACCAATGGTTTAGCCGGGTACCATTATTATAGTGCTTACAACGCTTCAAAGTCTGGCGTAATAGAGTTATCGCTCTCAATGGCGCTGGAATTGGGGCCAACCATCCGGGTTAATGCTGTCTGTCCGGGCTTTATTTTAACACCCATGCAAAAGGCAGAATACACACCCGAAATGCAACGGGCATTCTATGAAAAGCTACCACTCAAGAGGCTTGGTCGGCCAGAGGATGTTGCTTCACTTTTTGCCTTTCTGGCATCAGATGAAGCCTCCTGGATTACTGGGCAGTATTTTGTTATCGATGGCGGTGAGCTGGCTGGCGGACTTGCGAGTCAGCCGTAGTTGTTGGTCAGAGCAAAGGTTCAGTCAAATAATTAGTAATTAATGATGCTAGTGGAGCATAAGGAAAATTCAGCAAAACTCATTTTGGGGGAATTATTGTATGTGCAAAATATCATAAGATCGCAAAATGGCATTTTCAAATCAAAGTAAGCTAGGTTTGATCGTTAACCCTGTTGCAGGCTTAGGGGGGAGAGTTGGCCTGAAAGGTAGTGATGGATTAGTCATCCAGCAGCGGGCCTGCGAATTGGGGGCGGTCCCGGAAGCGTTTGACCGTGCAGCTGAAGCATTGAGGATGCTGAAAAAATCAGTTAGTGATCTGAAAAAGTTAGTTACTTATCCTGGTGAGATGGGCGAGGATGTTGCTGTACGTTTTGGTTTCTCGCCCGTTATCATTGGTGAGATTAGTCATGGGAAGACAACAGCTGCGGATACCAGGAGAGCTGCTCAAGAGATGCTTGCATTGGGCGTCGATCTGATTTTGTTTGCTGGTGGGGATGGTACTGCTCGAAATATTTGTGAAGCAGTAGGTGAAACTGTTCCTGCGATTGGAATTCCGGCAGGTGTCAAGATACATTCGGCGGTATTCGGGGTAAATCCGGCCAGCACTGGTGAACTCGCTGCCCAATTTCTCAGAGATGAGAATCGCACGCTGCGTACCGCAGAGGTTATGGACATAGATGAAGATGCTTACCGACAGGGCATTATTTCTCCACGTCTTTTTGGTTACCTGCGGATCCCCTACAAGAAGAGGCTTGTTCAGGCCCGGAAGTCACCCAACCCTGTGAGTGAGGAAGCAACGCTACATGCTATTGCGCTGGACGTAATCGATCACATGGACGAAAGTTATTACATCATTGGCCCAGGAACAACTACCCGCCCCATCCTTACTAACTTGGGATTAAGCAAAACATTGGTAGGTGTAGATGTGGTATGTGGTCGGAAGCTTGTCATCGCAGATGCCAACGAAACGTCTTTGTTGGAACTTCTCGCAAAACATGCGGCTAAAGTTGTTATTACGCCCATTGGTGGTCAGGGTTTTATCTTTGGAAGGGGAAATCAGCAAATCAGTCCAAAGGTATTGAGGAAAATTGGCTTAGATAACATCATTATAATAAGTGCACCGGAAAAGATATTTTCATTGGGTGGGCGGCCGCTTCTTGTTGATACAGGTGACTATGAAATGGATAAAGCCTTGAGCCGGTATATAAAGATTGTTACAGGTTATGGTGAGCGGATTGTATATCCAGTTGCAAGTGGGGTATAGATGTGCTTTCCGAAAAACTGACTTGATCCCCGAAAACTGTATCACTTTGAAATAGACAGATGTTTCGTAGGTTTTTCGTCCATGCAGTTCACCTTCTGATTTTAAGGAACAGACCATCATTCTTGGGCTGCTGTTGCCTGGATC
>Ga0307421_1000539_pt1 | contig 24366 bp, 25 predicted proteins | sample SalMarWE160270MG_FD_202163 | JGI IMG/M metagenome (GOLD analysis project Ga0307421, IMG submission 202163) | Salt marsh sediment microbial communities from the Plum Island Ecosystem LTER, Massachusetts, United States - WE1602-70 | ecosystem: Environmental > Aquatic > Marine > Intertidal zone >...
CGATGATATGATCGATACCGGTGGCACCATCGTGGCTGCAGCCGAGCTGCTGCGTGACAAGGGAGCGTTGAGCGTCCGGGCCATGGCCACCCACGGCGTGCTGTCGCCACCTGCGGCCGACCGCATCAAGAACTCCCCGCTGGAAGAGGTCGTTCTCACCAACACTCTCCCGGTGCCGGAGGAGGCGATCGATCTGCCCAACTTGAAGGTGCTCTCGATCGCTCCCATCCTCTCCGACGCCCTCAAGGCGATCTTCACCGACGACTCGGTATCGTCCATCTTTATGGGCGAGAACATGTAGCAGCCGGCACCTAGGCTGGTTTTGTGCTGACTACCGAAATCACCGTGCCGACGGGCGGCGCCCCCTGCACCGCGGACATCACCTCGGCGGCAGCGGAGTTTGTTGCCGGCAAGGGTGATGGGCTGCTGTCCGTGTACGTTCCCCACGCAACCGCCGGCGTGGCCATCATGGAGACGGGGGCGTCCAGCGACGAGGATCTTGTCGAGCACCTCGACGAGTTGTTCCCTCGCGACGATCGCTGGCGCCATCGTCACGGGGCGCGCGGTCACGGGGCCGATCACCTGATCCCCGCGTTTGTGTCGCCTTCCGTGATCATCCCCGTCATCGACGGCCGCATGACGCTGGGCACCTGGCAGTCCATCTTGCTGGTCGACCCCAATCGGGACAACCGCACTCGCCGAGTGCGGCTGTCGTTCCTGGCCTCCTGAATCCTGGTGATCTAGCCGGAGGCGATTCTCACCACGCAGACCACCGAGCGTTCGCCGTCCTGCCACTGCTGCGGCGACGGATAGGCGGAGGTGATGTCGGCCGTCAAGTATCCGGCTGGTGGCGTGTAGGTCGCCAGGGCGTTGTCGCAAATGTTCTCGGAGTAATCGGCGAGATAGTTGCGGCCCGGGTATTCCTCCACCTGCTCGATCTCGTCGATGAAGAAGACCTCCAGATCGTGAGTGTCTTCGCAGAACACGACCTCGACCTCGGCGATGTTGCCGCCTCCGGGATCCTTGAAGCAGTCACCCACGTTCAGTTCGAACACGGACGTCGTCTGGCTGCATGCGGCGGTCACGATGAGCAGGGTGATGAGTGCTGCCAAGCAGCGAAAGGTCTTCACCAGAACCTCCGTCTCGTGCGTCATCAAGCTAGCCCACATTGGCTGGCTTGCCTCCACTTTGTGGCGCTGGCCTTCGGCGGCGCAAGCGATTAGCTTTTCCACATGGCATCCGTTGATCTTGTTGGCGTGACCAAGTCCTACGGCGATGTCACCGTCTTCAAGGAGCTTGACCTGTCGATTCCCGACGGCGAGTTTTTGACGATTGCCGGCCCTTCGGGCTGTGGGAAGACGACTCTGTTGCGTTTGGCCGCCGGCCTGGAGACCGTCGCCGACGGCGACATCCTCTTCGATGGTCAGAGTGTCGTCGATCTCCGCCCCGTGTCCCGCAAGGTGGCCATGGTGTTTCAGGACTACGCCCTCTACTCCCATCGCACCGCAGAGGGCAATATCACCTTCCCGCTCCAGATGAGGAAGGTGAAGCGGCGCCCCCGTCGCAAGCGGGCCGCCAAGGAGGCCCGCTATCTGCACATCGAGCATCTCTTGGCCAAGTACCCGTCGCAGCTGTCGGCGGGCCAGCAGCAAGCCGTGGCCACCGCCCGGTCGTTGGTGGCCGATTCCAGCGTGCTCCTCATGGACGAGCCGCTAAGGAACATCGATGCGCAGGGCCGTTCGGCGGCAAGCCTTCAGCTGAAGCGCCTCCATCGCGATGTGGGCACCACCATTCTCTACGTCACCAACGACCAGACCGAGGCGATGGCGCTGGGCGACAGGATTGCCGTGATGGGAGAGGACGGCCGCATCGAGCAGCTGGATGTCCCCCTCACCGTCTATCGGCGGCCCGCCAATACCTTTGTGGCCGGTTTCGTCGGCAGTCCTCCGATGAATTTGGTCCGCGGGGGATTGGCGCCGGCCGATGAAGGCATCGAACTCGCCATCGGCAGCGATCGGCTCCACCTGGACGCAGCCGCCGTCAAAAGAACACCGGCGTTGCGCTCCTGGCTCGGCAAGCCGGTCACCGTGGGCATTCGCGCCGAGCATCTGCAGAGGCTCAAGGAGGGCGGCGAGCCCAATGGCCGTCTCCACGGCAAGGTCACTGCATTTCAGAACTTGGGGCTGGAGCATCTCATCGAGGTGCAACTGAAAGGCCTCGATTCGGTGCTGTGGGCACGGCTCAAAGCCGACGAGTCCGCCGCGATGGGAGAGTCGATCGAGCTGGCCGTTGCTCCCGACTCGCTGGTCTTCTTCGATCCGGCTACGGAGCGGTTGCTCTGATTCTCTAGGCCGGGTGTCCCACCGGTATCAGGTACAGCGGCTCCTGCCCGGACTCCAGGGAGAACTGGGCGGCGACGGCGGCATCATCGAACGAACCGACCGGATAGGCGGCGAGGCCCAGGGTCACCACCTGCAGCAGCACGTTCTGGGCGGCGTGGCCTACCTCCAGCAGCACGTAGCGGCTGCCGCGTCCGCCGTAGCGGTCGACGGTGGGGCGTTCGTCGGCGACGATGGCGATCACTGCTCCGGCGGGCTCGATGCGGTCGTCCCGGGCCGCTTCGGCGATTCCGGCGAAACGATCTTCCTTCGCCAGCACTTCCAGCCGGTGCCCGGCCGCGTCGTAGCGATACAGGCCTTCCGGGGTGGCGACAAACACGAGGAGGGGGTCGGTGGCCCCGGCGGAAGGTGTGGTGCGCCGGCCTTCGGCATCGGTGATCCCGTGGGCCGCCCACAGGATCTGCCCCAGCTGCTCCAAGGAGAGCGGCGTGCCGTCGAATTGGCGCACGGAACGGCGCCGGCCGAGTGTTTCCTCGAGCGAAATGGATCCGCTGGTATTGGGAGTCGGGAGTGCGATGTAGTCCATGGCGTCGATTCTGCCAGGGTTGGGCCGCGAGGTGCCCGCGGAGGCCGGCGGCCGGCCGGGGCCGGGCCGTCTTCGCTGATGAAGGATGCCGGCTAGCTGCTTCTCTGCGCCCCGGCGGCGAAGGCGCCAACGAGTGGAGCGGCAACGAGCCAGAGTCCGATTGTCACCTTCATGGCGTCGACGTAGCCAAAGGCGGCGATTCCGATCTCGTCGCCAACAACGCCGGCGAAGAGCATCAAAATCCAGGCGCTGAGGAAAAAGAACGGACCGGCGGCGGCGATGGCGCTGTATCCCGTGTGATCCATGCTGAACCCCTTTGTTGGGCGATCGGGGATCAGTCTGGCAGGGCCGGGGACCGCGATCGTTAGTGGAGTATGCCGGCCTCGTCGACACGAACGACCTTCGAGCGTGAGAAGAGGAGTGCCAGCGAGGCCGTGAGGCCGGCCAGGGCGATTCCCGAGGACAGCCAGAAGCCCATGGCAAGCGTGATTTCCGGATCGCTGGAGTACTGCTGCCAGCCGTATCTCCAGCCGATGTAGTTGGCCGCGAGGACTGCGGCCCAGATGAGTGCTCCCACAAGCGCCGCCGGGCGAAGGCTTGCATGCAGGTACAGATCGGGCACATCCAGCTTGCGGCCCATCTCGGCGCGGAAGATGCGGTAGCGCTCCGTTCGGTGTACCTTCTTCGGCTCCTTGGGGAGCATGCGCCGCACTCCGGTTGGGTAGATCAGCCAGAGGGCGAGCACGGCTCCGGGAAACATCCACGGAGCCATGAAGTGCTGCGTCGAATCGCGAGCCATCATGAACATATCGCCCAGCAGCGGCGGCCCGTCGGTCCAGCTGGGAAGGTGAGAGATGGCCCAGAGGGCCATCAGTAGAAGGCTGGTGAGACCGGTGACTGCCACGGAGGCACGCCTGATGGGCGTTGCCAAACACGCCCGGCGCAGCTCGCCGGTGACCGGGAATTGCGGCAGCACGGGGATCCTGGTTCCCGGCGCTGCAGCCGGCGTGGGTCGCGCCGCCGGTGTGTTCCATCTCTTTGGCGGTGCGGCAACCGGCGCCTGGGTGTCGGCCAGGGCGGCTTGAGCCACCTCTGCAGGCACGGGTACCGGGGGTGCCATCGGGCCGGCCCCGGTGGCCTGGGTGGCGGCCGCAGCCAGCGGGGGAGGTTGGTGGGGGAGGCTGGCCCGGGTCCCGTCGACGAGGCGGCTGCTGGAGACTCGGCCGGTCAACTCGCTGGCACAGAATGGGCAGGTCCCATCATCGTCCGGGGTGACCACCCGTTCGCAGCCGCGGCAGTATCCGCGCTCGGTGATCTCGAACTTGGCGCCGCATGAGATGCACATTCGTGTATCGCCGTTCATGTCGGACGCGCATAGTGGGCAGGTTCTAGTCCGTGTCATTCCACCCTGCACGGCACGCTCCTCGCAGGTTTCGACGGTGGCTCGTTACCTAGCCATCGGCAGATGGGGGGTTTTTTTTGAGTCCACGTCGCGATTCTGCAGGCTGGTTTCTTCCCGCTCTGACGAGGGGCTCCGGGATCTGTTGGTGTCGGAGGCCGCCTGTTGCGTGTCTAGCGCCAGGCGACCCGGCTCTTCGATCCGGTGCACCCGGTGTGCAGGGCGATGGCGGCGCCCACGGCGAGGAGGGGGGAGAGGATGAGGCCGTAGCCTGCCTCGAACTGCCATGGAATGCCGGCTGATGCCGTGTCCATCGGGAAGGCGTAGAACGAGGCGAGATTGGCCACCGGTGGAATGGTGGCCAGCCAGCCGAGGGTCCGGATGAAATTGGCCGCGGAGGGCCGCACGGACGTTGTTGCCGGCTGGGGGATCATCGGGGAGGACAGCAGGACGAGGCCTGCGCCGGCGAGCATGAATCCCATGCCCAGGCCGGTGAGCCCGCTGAAGAACGGGCTGAATCCGTCCTGGAAGAAGTTCCACACTCCGAGGGGGAACTGGCCGTTGCTCGTCAGCTCGGTGGTGACCCGCCAGCCGGAGAAGGTTCCCCCTGGAAACGGGATCCCGAACCACGGGGTGAAGACCAGGACAATCACGCCGGCTGCGGCGAGGATCGCAATCATGGCGGCAACGCGGATACGCGTATGTGGACTGGCAACGGCGGTACCGCCGGCGACACGGGGGGGATGGACCGGGGCAGGCCGAGCCGGGATTGAGGTTGGCCGGCCCGTATCGGCTCCGGGTGGCTTGAAATAGTCGGGAAACTCGTCTTCTTCGGCCTGTTGCGGTGGCTCGGGCGCCGGCTGCGCCGGTGCTGGGGCCGGCATTTCCATTTGCCTGTGACCGGCGCGGGCGGCGTCGAAGGCAACCTTTGTGGCCTGTGCCGCCTTCATGGCGCGCGTCGCCTCGGCGCTGCGGCTGCGGCTGCCCGGCAGAGCCAGGTCGGTGCCGCATTCCGGGCATCGGCCCGGTTCTGTGGGAAGGACTCGCCGGTCACAGAGGCGGCAGTAGCCCGGCTCGGTCAGATTGGTCGCGACGTCGAGCGGCCGGTCGGACTGCGTCTCGTCGTGGTCGCCGGTTGCGCCTGGGGCGGAATCCCCCAATGAGGGCGCATAGTCCTGCACGTGACTACCTCCCTGGAGCTATCGCCGGATTGCTCGATTTCTGATTCGGCAAACGGAGGCCCGGCGTTGAGCGGTTAGGTGCGGCGAACGGGCAGTTTCTGGGGAGGAATATGCCACGGCCAGGAAAAATGTGCCTGGTCCGGCCGGAGTGGGACGCTCTACTCGGTGGGGGTGGTCGGCGTGATGCCTCCGTCCCTGAAGGTCTTCTCGACGATGGCCGACTGTTTGGGGCTCGCCTCTATCACCTTGCCGTTGGGCCCAAAACGCCACACGTGCTGCACGTGCTCGCTGCGCAGGGTGCCGTCTTCCGGGTTGGGCACCCGCAGATGCAGGCGGAAGTAGACCTCATCGCCCTCTTCACTGACATCAAACACCAATCCGAAGCCGCCCGCCTCACGTACCCGGCTGGCGGTGACGAGGACGGCATCGCGGCCTGCGGTGTTGCCGTCGGCCAGGTGGTAGACGAGGTTCTCATCGAAGAGCATGTTGACGTTCTCTTCGACGGTCCCCTCCTGTATCTCGTACTGGCGTCTGAAGTATTCGCGTAGCTTTTCGGCGTTGGTGCCCATGGCAGTCCTCGGTCCGGCGCTGGCCGGGCAGGCTGTGTTTGTGTGGGAAGGATATCGAATCGGCGCCGCCGAGAAGCGGTTTTCCCCCTGTGCGGCTTTCCACTTCGCCTTCTGGGCGGCAAACCGCGATAATGTCGCTCCCGCAGATCTCTGAGGAGTTCTTCTATGGAACAGGTTAGCTTGCGCGCCGAAGTTGGCCGCGATACCGGCAGCCGGCCCGCCCGACAGCTGCGCCGTGGCGGGCGGGTGCCTGGTGTCGTGTACGGCCGCGGTCTCGAGACCCGGTCTATCGACGTTGACCAGCGTGAGCTAGACGCGGTGCTGCACACTGAGGCTGGCCTCAACGCGCTCATCAATCTGCAGGTGGACAAAGATGAGTACCTCACCGTTGCCCGCGAGGTTCAGCGGCACCCGGTACGAGGCGACATCGTGCATCTCGACTTCATCCAGATCTCGCTCGATGTAGCCATCGAAGCCGAGGTCCATGTCGAGTTTGCCGGTACTCCTGTCGGCGTGTTGGAGGAGGGCGGCATCGTCGAGACCGTGGCCTCGAGTGTGACCGTCTCGGCGCTGCCCACCGATATCCCGTCTTCTCTTGCTCTTGATGTGTCCGGCCTCGGCATCGGCGACACGCTGAAGGTATCCGACCTCCCCGCGGTGGAGAACGTCACCGTAGTCAGCGATCCCGAGATGACCCTGGTGACGGTGGTCATCCCGGCTGCGCTTCTGGTCGAGGAGCCGGAGGAGGAGGTCGAGGGCGAGGAGCTCGAAGAGGGCGTCGAGGCCGAAGAGGGTGTTGTGACACCGGCCGTCGAAGGCGCCGAGGGCGAGGAAGCGGGCTGAGCGCGCCACTCCTCGTCGTCGGGTTGCGCAACCCCGGCTCCGACTACGAAGGCACTCGTCACAACATCGGAGCCGAGGTGGTGGAGGCGTTTGCCACCCGCCTGGGAGCCACTTTCAAGCGGAGCCGCAGGCGGCGGGCCGAGGTGGCCGTCTCCGACGCCGAAGGGGTTTCTCTGCTTTTGGCACTGCCGGTCGCCTTTATGAACGAGTGTGGCGGTCCGGTGGCATCCATCGTGCGCTACTTCAAGGTGCACACGGAGAGCATCGTTCTGGTGCACGACGACATCGATTTGCCCTTCGGAAAGCTGCGTTTCCAGTTCGGGCGCGGCACCGGAGGTCACAACGGAGTGGCCTCAGTGCTACGCGCCCTGGGAACCGAAGAGGTGTGGCGCTTCAGATTCGGGGTGGGTCGCCCCCCGGGTCGGATGGATCCTGCCGAGTACGTGCTGCGCCGCTTCACCTCTGCCGAGCGCGCCGAAGCCGACCTCCTCGTCGCCGAGGCGATCGACGTGCTGCGGACTTTTGCCGGCGAGGGTGGCGAGGCGGCTCGGCAGCATGCCGGTGAGATCGCGGGCCGTCTCGATCTTGGCAAGGACGAGCCCACCTAGCCGCGCCACGGGTCACCGCAGCTGGCCGGGCCCGGCCTCCGGTACCATGGGGTCACTCAGGTGCCGCCGAGCAGGAGACGTGTCCCATCTCCATCCCGGATCGCCTTGCCTATACCAGGATGATCCTCGTTCCGGCGATCATCTGCCTTGTCCTGCTCCACACCAGGATCGATCACGCTTTTGGCATCGCCGCGGCCCTTATGGCCGTCGCATCGTTCAGTGATTTCCTCGATGGCTACCTGGCTCGGCGCTGGCACCAGACGACCACGCTGGGCGCCTTCCTCGACAGCATCGCCGACAAGCTGCTGGTGGCCGGGGCCCTGTTCGCCCTGGTCGAGGTGGGCCGAGCCTGGGCTTGGGCGGGTTTTGTGATCGTCGGGCGCGAGATCGCCATCTCCGGCCTCAGGGGAATCGCCGCCATGGACGGAGTCAAGGTACCGGCGTCGATCTGGGGCAAGATCAAGGCAAACGTCCAGTACCTGGCCATCTTCCTGGCCATGCTGCGCACTGCAAGCGCGTACGGCGGGCTCCATCCCGACCAATGGGCGATGATTGTGGCCGTGGTGGTCACCGTTCTCTCCGGGGTGCAGTACTTCACCCGCTTTGCCAAGGTGCTGCTCGCCGCCCGGGCCAGTGCCTGACGTCTTCCTCACCGGCGGCAGTGGCTTTGTGGGGGGTGCCCTCTGTGCCCGCTTGGTCGCCGATGGACGTGATGTCACCGCTTTGGCCCGCAGCCACCAGGCTGCGGGCAAGCTCAAGGCGGCGGGTGCCCGGGTGGTGCGCGGCGATGTGCTCGATGAGGCATCGCTGCGGGAGGCGATCAAAGGGTGCGGTGTGGTATTCAATGTGGCCGGCACGGTCGGCATGTGCCTGCCCGATCCGGCCCCGATGTACCGGGTCAACGTCGGCGGCTCGGTGAACGTTGTCAGAGCAGCGGCGGCCGCCGGGGTGGGGCGCATCATCCACACATCGTCGGCGGCGACGATCGGCGAGCCAACGGGGACCGTGGCCACCGAGGACACGCCGCACCGGGGGCACTACTTGTGTCATTACGAACGCTCGAAGCACCAAGCCGAGCAGGCGGTATTTGCAGAGGGGGAGCGGCTCGGCGTCGATGTGGTCTCGGTCAACCCGGCATCGGTGCAGGGACCGGGTCGTACCGGCGGGACGGCGCGCCTTTTTATCGGATTCTTGAACGGGCGCCTGCGCTGGGCGTTCGATGCCACGGTGAGCCTCGTGTTTGTCGACGACTGTACCGATGCTCACATCCTGGCGGAGCGGCACGGTGAGCCGGGGCGGCGCTACCTGGTGAGCGGGGCCACCTGCTCGGTGAGGAAGCTGGCACACGTTCTGGCGCAGGTGGCTGGAGTGGACCGTAAGGTGCGATACCTGCCTTCTTGGGCGGCGCGGGCCGGGGCGGCCACCGTCGGCGGATTTTTCCGGTTGCTGCGGCGCCGGGCGCCCTTCTGCTCGGAGAATGTCCGCTTGGTGATGCACGGACCCGCCTACGACGGGTCTCGTGCGGCACGAGAACTCGGTTTTGACTACACGCCGCTGGCGAGCTGGCTGCGGCACACCGTGGAGTGGTACCGGGCCGAGGGCCTGGTGGAGTGAGGTCTAGACCTGCTCGGGCAGAATCCTGAAGTGTCACCCCCGAGCGATACCTTGGGAGTCTGGAAACAAGGTACAGACACCATGGACCTGCAGACGCTCGATACCGCCACTCCCGATGAGCTGACTGAGGCTCTGACCCAACTGCACGCCGCCGATGCGCCATCCGTGACACGCTTCTCGAGATTGTGGCCGCATTCGACCGGCGGGGAGTGTGGCACGGCGACGGCGCCACTTCGATGGCGGCGTGGCTGGTGGCCGGGCTGGGCTTGGGTCGTTCTGCCGCAGAGGAATGGGTGCGTGTTGCCCGCTATCTGCAGGATCTGCCGCATCTGAAATTTGCATTCGGGGAGGGGCGCCTTTCTTGGGATCAGATGCGGGCCGCCTCCCGGTTCGCCACGCCCCAAACCGATGCGGCCGTTGCCGCCGATGCACCGTCACGCTCGGTATCACAGCTGGAGAGGGCGGCCCGGCACGCTGCCGCCGATTCTGTGCCGAACCGCGCCGAGCGTTCTTTGCGCTGGTGGTGGGAGCAGGGCGGCCGCTGGCTCCGCCTCTCCGGCCGGCTTCCCGACGACGACGGTGCCCTGGTGGCCCGAGCGCTGGAGAGGGTTGCCGATGCCGCCCCCCGCAATCCAGCGACGAGTCTCTTTGATCCTTATCCCATCAGGGGTGCCGACGCCCTTGTCGAGATCCTCTCCTCTCGTTTGGCCGACGACACCAATGCCGATCGCGCCACCCTTGTTGTGCACGTCGGCATTGATGCTCTTGTCTCCGCCCAGGGCTGTGCCGAGGTGGAAGGTGGTCCTCCTCTCGACGCCGACACCGCCAGGCGCCTGGCCTGCGACGCCCGGGTGCAGGTGGCGGCGGACGGCAAGGGTGTCGGGCGCACGACTCGCCGTGTGCCCCCATGGCTGGCCCGTCAGGTGCGCCATCGTGACAAGGGCTGCCGTTTTCCCGGATGCGAGAGAACTCGCTGGGTGCACGCTCACCACTTGGTGCACTGGGCCGAGGGTGGGCCCACCGATCTCGGCAACTTGGTTTTGCTGTGCTCGTTTCACCATCGGCTGGTGCATGAGGGCGGTTGGCGGATTGCCGGTCACCCGGATTGCGCTCTGACCTTCCTGCGTCCCGACGGCACGCTGCCCCGGTTTGGCGCCCATCCGCTTCGGCCCGAAGTCCGGCGCCGGATAATCGATCCGCTGATTCCGGTTGGGCCCGACCCGCCGCCCTGAGGGCGGTACGATCCCGATCTGCATGCCGGCTCCTTTGGCGCCCCTAGTCGAACGGTGGCGTGATCGCCCGCCTCCGCGTATTCCCGGCCGCCTTGTGGTGCCGGCGGGATTGCGCGCCTTCTTCCTTGCCGGGCTCGAAGGGCCGGTGTTGGCCGTGGTGCCGGGCGAGCGGGAAGCCGAAGAACTTGCCGCCGACCTGAGCCTATTTGTCGAATACCGCCATCTTCCCGCCTGGGAGACGCTCCCCTTTGAGCACGTGTCGCCGAATGTGGCGACCATGGCGCACCGCGCCGAGGCCCGGCATGCCCTGGCTTTGGGAGAGCCCGGCATCGTCGTGGCCTCCGTGCGTGCCGTCACCCAACGGGTGAGCCCGTCGGCGGTGGAGCCCATCGCCGTCCGGGCCGGTCAAGGGATCGAGTTGGAGGCTCTAATCGATCTCCTTGCCGCTGCCGGGTACCACCGCACCGACCGAGTTGAGGTCCGTGGCGAGATGGCGGTGCGAGGCGGGCTTGTTGATGTATACCCCGCCCAGGGCCGGGAACCGGCCAGGGTCGACTTCTGGGGTGACCAGATCGAAGAGATTCGCACCTTCTCGGTGGCCACTCAGCGTTCCAGCGAAGCCGTTGGTGAGCTGGTGGCCTACCCGGCACGGGAGTTCCGCCCCGACGACGAGATACAGGCTGCCGCTGCGGCCCTCGCCGCGCACGAGCCCTGGGCGGCGGCGACCTGGGATCGTCTTGCCGATGGCATCGCTTTTCCCGGCATGGAGTCATGGCTGCCCTGGCTGGCCGCGGAGCGCACGGCATTGGACGAGGCGGCTGGGGGGATCCTTGTGGTGCTGTTTGATCCGTCCCGATGCGCCGGCAGATCCCGTGATTTGGTCGACGAGGAGACCGAGCTGGCCACTGCGCTGGCTCCGACCTGGGGCAAGGAGGCGGCCGAGCATCCGGCTCTCTACCTCTCGCTTGACCCGGGAGAGCGCCTGCTGGAGGCGCCTCCGGTGGCGGCTGGGCTCGAAGACGAGGCCCTGGCCATCACCGGTCTCGATGCCACACCGGGAGATGCCGAGTCGGTGGCCGCCGGAATCAGGCGTCTGCTGGAACGGCATATCCAGGTGGTGGTGGCAATGGACGGCTCTGCCGCCGCAGAGCGCGTTTCGCGAGTTCTTGGAGAAGCGGGCATTGCCCTGCCTCGCGCCGACCGGGTCGAAAACGGTGAATCGATCGTGTTGTCACTGGGAGTGCATCGAGGCTTTGTCGCCCCCGATCTGGGCGTCGCCGTGCTCGGTGAGGAGGAGATCGCCGGCCGCCGCCGCGCCCACCGCCGCGCCCGGCCCCAGGCTGCCGCCGCAGCCGCGGCCAGCTATTCGGACCTCTCCGCGGGTGACTATGTGGTGCATCACCGCCACGGCATCGGCCGGTTTGAGGGTCTCGTCACCAGTGCCCTCGCCGGCATCGAGCGCGACTACCTGCTGGTTGCTTATGCCGGAGACGATCGGCTCTACGTGCCTACCGACCAGCTCGCCGCGGTGCGCCGGTACGCCGGTGGCGAAGCTCCCCGCCTGTCGCGGATGGGCGGTGCCGACTGGGAGCGGATCCGGGGGCGGGTGCGCCGGGCCGTCGCCGCCGTCGCCGAGGAGGTTGTCTCGCTGCATCGGGAGCGGGCCAGTGTCGCCGGCCACGCTTCTGAGCCCGACACCCCCTGGCAGCACGAGATGGAGGGCCTCTTCCCCTATGAGGAGACGCCCGACCAGATGACCGCCATTGGCGACACGAAGCGGGACATGGAATCGGACCAGGCCATGGACCGGCTCATTTTTGGCGACGTCGGCTTCGGCAAGACCGAGGTGGCGGTGCGGGCTGCGTTCAAGGCGGTGCAGTCGGGCAAACAAGTCGCGGTGCTGGTTCCCACCACGTTGCTGGCCCAGCAGCACCAGCAGACGTTTTCGGAACGGTTTGCCCCCTACCCGGTGCGGGTGGAGATGCTGAGCCGTTTCCTCACCACGAGACAGCAGCGCGGCGTTGTGGCCGGCCTTGGCAACGGCACGGTTGATGTTGTGATCGGCACCCACCGTTTGCTGAGCGAAGACATCGAGTTCCGTGATCTGGGCTTGCTGGTCGTCGATGAAGAACAGCGGTTCGGGGTGTCGGCCAAGGATCGAATCAAGGCGCTGCGGACGTCGGTCGACGTGCTCACCCTGACCGCCACGCCCATCCCGCGCACCTTGGAGATGGCGCTCACCGGGATCCGCAGCGTGAGCCGCATCTCCACACCGCCCGAAGACCGCCATCCCATTCTCACCTTTGTGGGTCCGTACGACGAGCAGGCGGTGTCGGCCGCCATCCGGCGCGAGATGCTGCGTGAAGGCCAGGTCTTCTATGTGCACAACCGAATCCAATCCATCGATCGTGCCGTGGCCCGGATACGCGAGCTGGTGCCCGAGGCCCGCTGCGCCGTTGCCCACGGGCGCATGAATGAGGGTGAACTGGAGCAGGTCATGCTCGATTTCTGGAACGGCGATCACGACGTGCTGGTGGCCACGACGATCATCGAGTCGGGCCTCGATCTTCCCCAGGTGAACACGCTGATCGTGGAGCGTGCCGATTTGCTTGGTCTAGCCCAGCTCTACCAGCTGCGGGGCCGGGTGGGCCGCTCCAGCCAGCGTGCCTATGCCTACCTGTTCCACCCGGCCGACCACGTCCTGCCCGAGGATGCCTATCGGCGCCTCGAGGCGGTGGGGGAGTTCGGCGACCTGGGATCGGGTTTTCAACTGGCCATGAGAGACTTGGAGATCCGCGGTGCGGGCAGTGTGCTCGGCAACGTGCAGTCGGGGCATCTGAATGCCGTCGGTTTTGACCTCTACATCGAGCTGGTAGCCGAGGCGGTGCGCGAGATCGAGTCGGGCGCAGTCTCAGAGGCGCCACAGCCGGAAGTCCGTATCGAGCTGCCGGTGACCGCCCATCTGCCCGATGACTACGTGATCGACCAGGCGGCGCGGCTCGAGGCCTACCGACGGCTGGCAGCCGCCTCGGCCCAGACCGAAGTGGACGATGTCGCCGCCGAGTGGGTCGATCGTTATGGCCCTCTGCCGGCTAACGCCGAAGCTCTCCTGGATATTGCTCGGCTGCGTGTTGAGGCGCTGCGCGTCGGGCTGTCCGAGGTGGTGCGCATGCGAGATGAGGTGAAGCTGGCGCCGATCGAATTAAGCGCTTCGCAGGAAGTGCGCCTGCAGCGGCTGGCTCCGCGAGCCGTGGTATCCGGCAAGGCATTGTTCCTTCCGGCCCCTGGGGAGTCGCCGGCGACCGTGCTGGCGGAGTTCCTCCGTAGAATGTGGCCACACGATTCTGAAGGGTGATCTGTTTGCGTAGATTGTCTGTCGCCGTGCTGGGGGTTGCACTGTTGCTGTCGGCCTGCTCGAAGGCTGATGAGGAGGTACTTCGGGTCGGTGACACCGTCTTCTTCCTGTCCGATGTCAAAGCTATGTACGAAGCGGGCAGTGTGGAGATCGACGACAACCTCCGTGGTGTGCTGAGTCTGCTGGCCATCAATGAGATGTTCACCGTTGCGCTCGAGGACGACTTTGGCCTGGTGGTCACAGATCTCGCTGTTGATGAGAAGTACCAGTCGCTCACCGCCGAGTTGGCCTTCTCGCAGATAACCGTGGAGGAGTACGCCGGCTACCCGGGCGTGGGCGACGGGTTCCTTCATCTGCTCGCCGAGTTCGATGCCATGGATGCCCTGGTTCCTGAAGCCATCGAAGCCATGCTCCTGGAGCCCGAAATCCTGGCCGCGGCCTTCGAGGATCCGAGTCAGGTGACCAATGTGTGCGCCCGCCACATCCTGGTGGAGACCGAGGAGGAGGCACAGGACGTGGTCGACCGTCTTGAGGACGGCGAGGACTTCGCCGTCGTCAGCGACGAGGTCTCGCTCGACATCCAGGCCGCTGCTGTTGGAGGCGATCTCGGCTGCGGGTTCGCCTCCGGGTACGAGGCAGAGTTCGCCGAGGCGACGCTGAGCGCCGAGATCGACGAGATCTACGGACCGGTGGAGACGAGCTACGGATTCCACGTGCTTGTGGTCTACGAGCGTTCCGCGGCAACCGAAGAGGAGTACCTCGAGGATCCGGTTGCATCTGTGGATCCGGCCTTTTCCAATGCTCTGTTCACTTCGTGGATGGGGGTCGTCCTGCAGAACGCCGACGTCGAGGTGGCGGAGCGGTTCGGCACGTGGACCGAGTCCGGGGTCGTCGTCGGCACGGCATGATCCTCATCGCCGGCCTGGGTCCGGCCGGTTTCGACGCCACCGGTGCCGCGGCACGGGAGCGGCTGCTTGACCCGGAGGCGACCGTCGTGGTGCGCACGCTGCAGCATCCGGCCGCTGCCGAGCTGGCCGAGCTGCGATCGATTGTTTCCTGTGACGATATCTACGACGCTGCCGGGGACTTCGATCAGGTCTACTCCGCCATCGCCGAGCGGGTGGTGTCTCTAGCGGGGTCCGGTCCGGTGGTATACGCGGTTCCCGGCAGCCCTTTGGTTGGCGAACGTTCGGTTCCCCTGATCCGCCGCGCCGCCGTCTCTTCCGGCGTTGCCGTGGAGGTTCTGCCCGGGACTTCATTCCTCGATCTTGTACTCGAGCGCACCGGCATCGATCCTCTGCACCGGGGCCTGCAGGTGCTCGATGCCCGCGAACTGCCGTTTCCTCTGCTGCTTCACCTTCCCACCGTGATCGCCCAGATCGACACCCCGCTAGTGCTCTATGAGGCGCGCGACATCCTGCTACGGCTGCTTCCGCCGGACACAGAGGTGTTGTGGCTGAGTGATCTGGGCGGAGCAGACCTTGAAGAGCGCGTCACTCTCGAGGCGCTGGGGGAGCGCCATGCGGGCCTGAGGGCGTCGCTGGTGATCGACCCGGCGGAGACGCCCGGGTGGCCCGGACTGCTCGAGACCATGGGCCGGTTGCGCCGGGAGTGCCCCTGGGATCGCCGGCAGACCCATCACAGCCTGGCCGGCCACCTCATCGAGGAGGCCTATGAGGCGCTGGCCGCCCTCGAGTCGCTCCCGCCGGAGGCTCCCGGCGGCGAGCCCGACCACGCCGCCTATGCCGATGTCGAGGAGGAGCTGGGCGATCTGCTGCTTCAGATCGTTTTTCACGCCAATCTGGCCGCAGAGACCGGTGCCTTTGATGCCGAGGCCGTTGCCGAGTCGCTGCGGCGCAAGCTGGTGTTCCGGCATCCCCACGTCTTCGGGGACGTCGAGGTGGATGGCGTGGAAGAGGTCCTCTCCAATTGGGAGATCCTCAAGGGCGAAGAGAAGCGGCGTGAGTCGCTTATGGACGGGGTGCCCGAGGCGCTGCCCGCCCTGGCTCGCGCCGACGCCTTGCAGCGCCGGGCCGCCCGTGTCGGCTTCGACTGGCGCGATCTCGACGGTGTTGTCGCCAAGGTGCACGAAGAGCTGGGCGAGCTGCTGCAGGCGGCCGGCAACACCGGGGCCCAGGCCGCCGAGTTGGGGGATCTGCTGTTCTCGGTGGTCAATCTGGCCCGGCATCTGGGGGCCGATCCCGAGCAGGCGCTGCGCCGCGCCTGCGGCCGTTTTGAGCGGCGGTTTCGGGTGATTGAGGATGAGGGTACGCTTGCCGGGCTCAGCCTCGAGGAGATGGACGAGAGATGGGAGGCGGCCAAGGCTGCCGAGCCAGATGCTCGTGGCTCGGGCGAATGAGTGTTAACTTGTGCGATCCAAGGAGGGCCCGTGTTCGAGATTGCTGAAGTACGGGCCCGCGAGGTCCTCGACTCTCGGGGGAATCCGACCATCGAAGCCGAAGTGTTCCTTGCTGGAGGAGCATTCGGACGGGCGGCGGTTCCATCTGGGGCGTCGACAGGGGCGCTTGAAGCGATCGAGCTTCGGGACGGCGGAAGCCGCTACGGCGGAAAGGGTGTCGAGCGGGCCGTCGGCCATGTGAACGAGCGTATTGCTCCGGCGGTGGCCGGCATGGATGCCACCGACCAGGAGGCCATCGACCAGGTCATGCTCGATCTGGATGCCACCCCCAACAAGGCGGAGCTGGGCGCCAATGCCATACTCGCCGTGTCTCTGGCCACGGCGCGGGCAGCCGCCGGAGCCTTGGGGATTCCCCTGTTCCGCTACCTTGGCGGGCCTTCGGCCCGGGTGCTCCCGGTGCCGATGCTGAATGTGCTCAACGGCGGCGTTCACGCCGCCAATTCGGTCGATATCCAGGAGTTCATGCTGGTGCCGGCAGGGCTGCCCACATTCCGTGAGGCACTCCGGGCCGGGGCCGAGGTGTATCAGACGTTGAAGAAGGTGCTTTCCGACCGCGGGCTGTCCACCAACGTCGGCGATGAGGGCGGTTTTGCGCCCAACCTGGCCGAGAACCGGGACGCTCTCGAGGTACTGGTCGAGGCCGTGGCCGCCGCCGGCTACGAACCGGGCCGGCAGGTAGCTTTTGCCCTCGACGTAGCGGCGACGGAGATCTACAAGAAGGGCAAGTATCAGCTTGAGGGCCGGTCGCTGAAGGCCGCCGAGATGGTGGAATACCTGGCCGGCCTCGCCGAGGAGTTTCCCCTTGTCTCCATCGAAGATGGGCTCGCCGAGGACGACTGGGACGGCTGGGCGCTGCTCACCGAGAGGCTCAAGGACCGCCTGCAGCTGGTCGGCGACGACACCTTCGTCACCAACGAGGACTTGCTGCGCCGGGGCATCGAAGAGGGTGTGGCCAATGCCATCCTCATCAAGGTGAACCAGATCGGGAGTTTGTCCGAAACGCTGCACACGATGGAGCTGGCCGAAGCCTCCGGCTACGGCCGAGTGGTGAGCCACCGATCCGGAGAGACCGAGGACACGTTTATCAGCCATCTGGTAGTGGCCACAAACGCCGGTCAGATCAAGACCGGGGCGCCGGCACGGAGCGAGCGTACGGCCAAGTACAACCAGCTGCTCCGCATCGAGGAGCGCCTCGGCGACCAGGCGCGGTACGCCGGCTGGCAGCCCTATGGAGGCGAGCCGCGATGAGCACGCGGCGGGACGGGATGCGGCTGTCGGGGCTTCTGGCCCTGGTGGTTCTGGTGGCTCTGGTAGTCACCGCCGCCGGCATCTTCCCGTTCCGCCAAATCATCGCCCAGCGGCGCGCCGTTGACCTGGCTCAGGAGAAGCTCGCCGCGCTCGAAGATGAGAACCGCCGCCTCGAGGTGGAGATCGCCGCCCTGTACACCCCCGAAGAGGTGGAGCGCATCGCCCGCGAGCAGCTCGGCTTGGTACGTCCCGGCGAGATCGGCTACGTGGTGGTGACGCCTCCGGACGCCGAGGTCGTTGAACCCAAGCCCGAGCCGGTGTTTGAGGTCGAGGAGGGCCAACCCTGGTGGAGAGACTTGTGGGATTTCCTCACCGGGCGCGACCTTGTCGGGGATGGATGACGCCAACGCGGTAGCAGCCCAATTGGGGCGACCGTTGCGGTCCGAGGTCGATATCGTGACCCGCTGCCATCTCGGCCTGCCCGTGGTGACACGGGTGCCGCCGCTGCTGGAAGACGGCACGCCGTTTCCCACCCGCTACTGGTTGTGCTGCCCGCTGGCAATCCGTCGGATCGGCCGTATTGAGTCCGCTGGGGGCGTCCAGGCCATGGAGCGGCGGGCCCAGAACGTGGCCGTCTTTGGAGAGCGGCTCGATGCTGCACACCGGCGCTACGCCGCCGAGAGAGACGCCGCCGTTCCTGTTGAAACGAAGCATCGGCCCCAGGGCGGCGTCGGCGGGACCGCACGCGGGGTGAAATGCCTGCACGCCCACTACGCCGATCACGCCGCGGGGAACGACAATCCCGTGGGTGAGGCGGTGGCGGGGTGGGTGGAGCCGTTCGATTGTGAGGAGCCCTGCGTGGTGCCGGTGGAGGGCAGGGTGGTGACCAATGCGCGCTGGCGAGAGCCGAAATGACGGTTGCCGCCGTCGACATCGGAACCAACTCGGTGCGGCTGCTTGTCACCGGTGCCGCGGGTTCGCCGGAGGGCACCCGGCAGGTGGTGGTGACCGGCTTGGGGCGGGGCGTCGATGCCGGTGGAAAGCTGGCGGAGGGCCCTATGGCCGCAACCCTCGAAGTGCTGGCCAGCTATGCGTCTGCGGTGGCGGCGGCGGATCGATCCAGAGCGGTTGCCACCTCGGCCGTCCGTGACGCCGCCAATCGGGAGTTGTTTCTTGATCGGGCCGAGGAGGTCTTGGGGATTCGACCTGAGGTCATAACGGGCGAAGACGAAGCGGCGCTGTCTTTTTCTGGTGTAATCGCCGGCCTGCAGGCGCAGGTGCCTTGCCTGGTCATAGACCCCGGCGGCGGCAGTACCGAGTTCGTGTTTGGGGTTGATGCTCCCGAGTACCGGCTCAGCATCGACATCGGATCGGTGCGGCTCACCGAGCGCGCTCTGCCACAGCGCCCCACCACTTCCGCAGCGGTGCACGCCGCCGCGAACCTGGTCGACGGGCTGTTCGACCAGGTTCTGCTTCCCGGCGTGCCGGCCACCATCGTTGGGGTCGGGGGAACCTACACGAGCCTTGCCGCCATCGTCCTCGATCTCGCCGCCTACAGCAGGCAGGCTGTGCACGGCACCGTGCTCTCGCGCCGCGATCTGGCCGCTCTGGTGAAGAGGCTGGCCGGGTTCAGCGTCGAGGAGACCGCGGCCATTCCTTCGCTCGATCCAGCCCGGGCTCCGGTGCTGCTGGCGGGCGCGGTGGTGGCCGAGCGGGCGCTGCTTCGAGTGGGAGGCGAGGAGATCATCGTGTCGGAGGCCGACATCCTCGATGGGATAGTGCTGGGGCTGCTCTAGGAGTGGGGCTCGGCAGGCAGCGAACCGTCCGCGCTGCCGCGCAGGATCTCCCGCAGTGGTGACTCCTCGAGGGGAAAATCGACCCGGACGAGGCCGTCGGCGGAGCGGAACTCGGCGCCGCGTTTCTGGAGCGACTTCAGCACCTTGCGATTCTCCGGGAGGACGTAGGCCCGAAAGCGGCCGATGCCGTTGTCGAGGGCGGTCTCGGTGAGGAGCCTCATCAGGATCGTGCCCAGACCAAGTCCTTGAAAATCGTCGATCACGGCAACGGCGGCCTCCGCCACCTCCGGATCTAGAGGATCGCGCACGTACCGAGCCACCCCGACACCGGGTTGCCCGGGAAGATCCACCGCTTGTGCTGCCCAGGCGAAGTGGTCGGTGTAGTCGACCTCGGTGAGGTAGGCCAGCTCACGATCGCTCAGGTCGGCCACCGGGCGCATAAACCGCAGGTATCGGCTCCGTGGAGAGAGCTGCTTCAGGCCGGCGGCGAGTTTCTCCTTGTCCTCGGGCCGGATGGGCCGGATCAGGACGCGGGTGCCGTCGGCGAGGGTCTCGATGAGTTCCGGAGGCATTGCCCGCAAGACTACGGGCCTGCCAGCCGATAGGCTCACCGGCGCAGCCCGGGTGGCGAAATCGGCAGCCGCAGCGGACTTAAACTCCGCTGTCCCCTGATGGGGGCGTGCAGGTTCGAATCCTGCCCCGGGCACCGGGGTCAGTCGGCTTCTGCTGCCATTGCTTCCTCGTACCCGACGGCGATGGCGTGGGCCGCCCGATCGAAAAAGAGGATGGTCCGGTCGCTGAGATTGAGGGCCTGGTGCATGGCAAGGGCGGTGTCGAGGAGGCCCCGCTGCCGCACCAGCACCCACAGATGGCGGCGGGTCAGGATCAGGGCCTGCAGAACTTCGGAAAGCGCAAAACCCTCCTTGAACCGTTGACGTCCCAACGCGCTGTAGTGCCGAGCGACGTCGGCCTTTGTCGTTTTCTCACAAATCCACTGGTTGAGCTGGCTGTAGACCGAGAAACAGCGCCGGTAGAGCTCGTCGTGATCGTATGAGTGGTACGTCTTCGTCTCCGGCCGCTTCTTGATATCGGCAAGCCAGGCCTCGGTGAGTTGCTCCGCGTTTGTCTCGATGAGATCGAGGAGCCTTCGACATAGCGGTTCGACCATTCTCAGCTCTCCCCGGCGTGTGTTCTCTCAACTGTACGCGCCGGGGGCTCGCCGGTGCTGGCCGCCATCGGCGTCCGCGGCCTCTAGAGTCGGCTCCAACCGTCGGTCGGAGAGGGCATGAGCATTGCCTGTGTAGGCGGGGCGCACATCGACACGAGGGGCCGGGTTCTGGGCGACACCGTCTCGCCGTGGGCCAATCCCGCCGAAGTGAGAAGGGTGCCCGGCGGCACCGCGTGCAACGTGGCGCGGAATCTGGGACACCTGGGGATCCGTGTGGCGTTGTTCTCCATCATCGGCGAGGATGCGGAAGGGCGCTTGCTGCTCGATGAGCTCCATGCCGCCGGGGTGGACACTTCGAGGATGCTGAGCGGAGGAAGACGTCCCACCGGTACCTATGTGCAGATCGTCGACCGGGAAGAACGCCGTGTGGTGGCCGTCACCGACATGGAGATCTACGAGCTTCTCGACGAGTCCTGGGCAGCACGCACGGTGCCTCTCCTGGCCCCATACGACACCTGGGTTCTCGACGCCAATCTCCCTGCGGCTTCACTGGCGCGCATCATCGAGGAGGCCGGGTCCGCCCGGGTCATCGTCGACCCCATCTCTGTGGTCAAGGCCCGCCGCGTGGAGCCGGTACTGGGGCGGATCGATCTGCTGCTGCTGGGCCGAGGCGAGGCGGGGCTGCTGGCCGGGCTGGATGAGGAGGCCTCGGCGGCGACAGCCGCCGCCGCCATCCGGGCCCGGGGGGCAGGAGCGGTCATGGTCTCGCTCGGCATGCGCGGCGCCTACCTGGACGATGGGGTGAGGCAGGCGCATGTGGAGCCCGGCCCTTCTGCCCGAGCCGTGGATCCCACCGGCATCAGCGAGGGGCAGCTGGCCGGCTATCTCTACGCCCTCGAATTGGGCGAGGCATCGCCGCTTCACTGGGGGGTGGCTCTAGGCGATCTCAACATGCAGACGGTCGAGTCGGTTCGCCGCGACCTCACCACCGGAATGCTGCGCGCCAGGATGCGCGGCTAGCGTCGAGGGCTGCGTCCGACCGTCGCCCGGGCGGGGCCGGCGGCGGGCGGTGCACTACGCTTTGAAGCCGAAATGCGCATCGTCATCGTCGGAGCCGGACACGATGGCTTCTACCTTGCCGAGACTCTGTCGGCCGAGGGTCAAGACGTTGTCGTCATAGAGGCGGATGAGGACAAGGCGGCCCAGGTTCAGGATCGCCTCGACGTCATGGTGATTGCCGGCAACGGTGCCAGCCCCGCGGTGCTGCGGCGGGCCGGGTCGGAGCGTGCCGATCTGGTGATCGCCGTCACCGACAACGACGGCGCCAACGTGATGGCTTGTCACAGTGCCCGTACCTCCGGTTCCGCTCGTACGGTGGCGCGAGTCGAAGACACCGAGATGCGGGAGGTATCGCCGGGGCTCGGCGTGGATGTGGTCATCGACGCCCGCGAATCCACCGCCCGAGAGGTCGTCGCTCTGGTTCGTCACGCCGGTGCGTCGGAGTACGTGGAGTTTGCGGACGGACACCTGGTGCTCATTGGGGGCCGGGTTGCGCCCAACTCCAGGGTGGCGGGCCGGCGCATCGCCAACCTGAAGGAATCCGAGCTGGAGTGGCCCTGGGTGCTGGCGACCACGATCCGCGACGGCGAGCTGCTGATGAGCCGCGGCAGCCTGGAGATGAATGCCGGGGATCACGTTCTCGTGATGACGGAAGCCTCCTCTGTGGAGAAGTCGATGAACCTCTTCGGGTTCGGCCGCGGGCGGACGCGCCGGGCTCTGCTCCTCGGCGGCACACGCATCGCGATCATGGCCGCGGAGCAACTCATCGATGCCGGCATCGAGGTTCTCATCGTCGAACGTGAGGCCGAGCGCTGCGAGATGCTGGCCCGGCGCAGCCGCGCTCTGGTCATCCACGGCGATCCCACCGATCCCGGAGTGCTGCACCGGCTCCAGCCGGGCAGGGGCGACGTGGCTGTGGGTGTCAGCGGCTGGGACGAGGTGAACCTCATGTCGTGCCTCGTTGCCAAAGCCGTGGGCGCCGAGACGACCATCGCCCGTTTCGGGAGGAGGGCGCTGGCCGGCCTGCTGAAGGACGCCGGCGTGGACGCCGTTGTGTCGGCGCGGGTGGCGGCGGCAAATGCCATCCTGCGCTTTGTGCGCCGCGATCGCATCCTCTCGGTGGCGACGTTTATGGATACCGATGCCGAGGCTATCGAGATCGAGGTGGCGCCGGAGAGTCCCGCCGTCGGGGCCTCCCTCACCGAGACTCAGCCCCCGCGGGGGACGGTCATCTGTGGCGTCATCCGGGGCGAAGAGGCGTTTGTGCCCCACGGCGGCACGCGGATCGAGAAGGGGGATCGGATCGTGGTCCTCTCCGGACGGGAGGACATCGACGCCGTCGAGGCGCTGTTCACGTGAGCCGGCCGGCCGAGTTCACCGGCCGTCGTCCGATGACGCGGCAGCTTGCCTACGTGGTGGGGGTGGTGGCGGTGGCCGGTGCCGCCTCGATGATTCCGGCCGCGCTCACGGCGGTCATCTACCAAGAGTGGTTGGCGGCGGCTGCTCTGTTCGCCTCGGCCGCCATCACCTGCGGCTGCGGCGGTCTCGTCGCTTGGGGATTCGGGCGGCAGGGCGAGCTGACCACAAAGGAGGGCTTCGCCGCCGTGGGGCTGGCCTGGTTCGTGCTTGTCGCATTCGGTTCGCTGCCTTACCTGATCTCCGGCGCCATCAGCGGTGTCACCGACGCCTTTTTTGAGGCCACGGCCGGGTTTACGACGACGGGAGCTTCGGTAGTTGCCAATCCGGGGTCGCTCTCTCATGGGCTGCTGATGTGGAGGGCGACCACACAGTGGGTGGGGGGTATGGGCATCATTGTGCTCTCCGTGGCCGTGCTGCCTCTGCTGGGCTCCGGAGGCGTGCAGCTGGCCCGCGCCGAGGCGCCGGGCCCTGAGCCGGATCGGCTGACGCCACGGTTCCGCGAGACCGCAAAACGGCTCTGGCTGGTCTACGCCGCGCTCACCGGCATCGAGGTGATCCTGCTGGCGCTGGGCGACATGGATCTTTTCGAGGCGTTCGCCCACGGCCTGACCACCGTGTCGACCGGTGGCTTCTCCACCGAGGCGGGCTCCATCGGCGCCTTTGGTGCCTACACCCAGTGGGTTGTCATCGCCTTCATGTTCATCTCCGGCGCCTCGTTCGCTCTTCACTTCCGGGCCTTGCGTGATCCCGCCGTCTATGTACGCAGCGGCGAGTTTCGCCTCTATGCCTGCATCGTGGCCGCGGCGGCACTTCTGATCGTGGGTGGGCTGTGGGTGGACGGGCTCAGCGTGGGCCGGCATCTGCGCCACGCCATCTTCACTGCCGTCACTCTGGTGACCGGCACCGGCTACTTCACCATCGACTACTCGGTGTGGACCCAGGGGCTGCAGATTCTCGCCGTCGGCTTGATGTTCCTCGGGGGCATGGCCGGCTCGACCGCCGGTGGCATCAAGACGTTCCGCATCGGGGTGCTCACCAAGGCGTCGGCGCATCGGCTCAAGCAGCTCGTATACCCCGATGCCGTTCTGCTGACCCGCTGGGATCGCCGGCCGGTGGCGGATCCGGTGGTACGCAATATCCAGTCGTTCTTCCTCTTCTACATCATGGCCTTTCTCGGGGGCACCTTCTTGCTTGCCGTTCTCGAGTCGGTCGGTGGCACCGGCACCGATCTGGTGACAGCGACATCGGCGGTGGCATCGGCGTTGGGCAATGTGGGACCGGGCCTTGGAAACGTCGGGCCCGGAGGGGGCTACGTGGTGATCACCACCGGCGGCAAGTGGCTGCTGTCTTTCATCATGATCCTGGGCCGTTTGGAGATCTTCCCCGTGCTGTTGCTGTTCACCCGCTATCTGTGGAGGCGATAGGCGCGATGCCGGTGTCCCACAGTGAGGGCCCGCAGGTCTCCGTCTTCCCTATCAAGCAGGAAGAATCCCTCGCGGCGACCGGCAACGATGGCGGTGGCGCTGCTTTT
>Ga0307421_1000540_pt1 | contig 24360 bp, 20 predicted proteins | sample SalMarWE160270MG_FD_202163 | JGI IMG/M metagenome (GOLD analysis project Ga0307421, IMG submission 202163) | Salt marsh sediment microbial communities from the Plum Island Ecosystem LTER, Massachusetts, United States - WE1602-70 | ecosystem: Environmental > Aquatic > Marine > Intertidal zone >...
GACGAGAAGGCAGCGGAGCGTATGCGAAAGGCAATCGATGCTGCGGCGGAGGCCGGCGACTCGCTCGGCGGCGTCTTCGTCGTAGCCGCCACCGGCGTGCCGGTCGGACTTGGCAGCTACGCCCAGTGGGATCGGCGGATCGATGGCCGCCTGGCAGCTGCGGTCATGTCCATCCCCGCTGTCAAGGGCGTGGCTATCGGCCCTGCTTTCCGCAACTCTCGACTTCCAGGCACGCAGGTCCACGACGCCATGCGCCCGGACGGCGAGGGCGGCGTCATCAGGGCAACGAACCGGGCGGGCGGCGTCGAGGGCGGAATGACGAACGGCGAGCCTGTTGTCGTGCGAGCGGCGATGAAGCCGATACCAACAACGACAACGCCCATCGATTCTGTCGATCTGGCGACCGGCAAGCAGGCTAAGACGGAGTATCAGCGCTCGGACGTCTGCGCGGTGCCTGCTGCCTCAGTCGTGGGCGAGGCGATGGTCGCCTGGGTCCTGGCTGATGCGTTGATCGAGAAGCGGGGCGGGGACAGCGTGGCAGAGATGGCCAGATGAGCAACGTCGTCGTCACCGGGTTCATGGGAACCGGGAAGACAGCTGTCGGTAGGCTGGTGGCCGATCGCCTCGGCAGGCCCTTCATCGACATGGACGCGGAGATCGAGAAGAGGGCCCAGAAGCCGATAGCACGCATCTTCGCCGATGACGGCGAGGAGGCCTTCCGGTCGATCGAGTCGGCTTTGTGCAGCGAGTTGAGCGCCCAAGACGGCCTGGTCATCGCCACCGGGGGTGGCGCTCTGGTGAACCCGGCCAGCAGGCAAGCAATGATGGCCGGAGGCAACGTCGTCTGCCTGAGCTGCGAGGCCGATGAGATAGTGCGACGCCTGACAGAGGAGGGTGCAGCAAGCGGCATAGCAGAGAGGCCACTCCTGCACGTGGAGGACCCTGCGGCCGAGATCGAGAGGCTCCTGGCGGCGCGAAGCGAAGCCTACGCCGCCATTCCGTGGCAAGTGGATACCACCGGGCTCTCCGCCGATGAGGTAGCGGATCAGATGGAGCGTATCGCCTCATTCGTGACACTGCCCGTCCGCTTCCCCGGCGGCGAATACCCAGTCCACATTGGCCACGGGGCACTTGACTACATCGGTGGGACGGTACGAGCGGCGGGCGCCCCCGGGGCCAGCCGCGTCGCCATCGTATCCAACCCAGTTGTCGCCCCTCTCTACAGCGATCGAGTGGAGCTCTCGCTGAAGTCCGCCGGCCTGGCCCCTTTCGCCTGCTCCATGCCAGACGGTGAGGAGCACAAGACGCTGGCCACTGTTGCCTCCCTGTACGAGCAGTTCCTGGACGGCGGCCTCGATCGGAGCGGAACGGTCCTCTCGCTCGGCGGGGGAGTGACGGGAGACGTAGCTGGCTTCGCAGCCGCCTCATTCATGCGAGGCGTCCGCCTCGTCCAGGTGCCGACCACAGTGGTAGCGATGGCGGATGCGAGCGTCGGCGGCAAGACCGGCGTGGACCTGCCGCAGGGCAAGAACCTGGTGGGAGCATTCAAGCAGCCGGCCTTGGTGCTGATCGACCCTGCAGTGCTGGAGACGCTGCCTCCTGTAGAAGTGCGCTGCGGCCTGGCGGAGGTGATCAAGCACGGCGTCATTGGCGCCCCGGACCTGTTCGCCGATCTCGAGAACCGCGCCGGCGACCTCTCTCTGCTCTGGGGAGGAGAGCTGTCCGGCAGCGAGGCCGCGGCCAGGCTGGCGCGGACCCTGCAGGTCAAGATCGACATCGTCGTGGACGACCCCTACGAGCGGGGTCGGCGGGCAGTGCTCAACCTGGGTCACACGGTGGCTCACGGCCTCGAGCGACTGAGCGGCTACTCCATGCGCCACGGCGAGGCCGTCAGCATCGGCATGGTCGCAGCAGCGATGCTCGCCACTGAGCTTGGCCGCGCGGAAACGTCGCTCGTCGATCGCATCCGCTCTGTGCTGGCTGCCTGGGGCCTGCCAGTCACCTGTCCGCCGCAAGACGTTGGCGAGATCTGGGCGGCGATGCAGCACGACAAGAAACGGCAGGGTCCAGGCCTCCGCTGGGTACTCCCGCGAGCAATGGGCGATGTGGAGATCACAGAGGACGTCCCACCCAAGGTGGTTCGATCCGTACTCGGAAGACTTGGTGCAAAGGGAGAGTAATGGCCGGCCAGAAAAAGAAGGTCCTGGTCCTGCACGGTCCCAACCTCAACCTGCTCGGGCGACGAGAGCCCGAGACGTACGGCAGCGTATCGCTGGATGAGATCAACGCTGCTTTGCAGGCGGCGGCGAAATCGCAGGGCGTGGAGCTGCGCGTCATGCAGTCGAACCAGGAGGGCGTGCTTGTAGACGCACTGCACGAGGCCGCCGACTGGGCGGACGGCGTGTTGATCAACCCGGGAGGCTACACCCATACCAGCGTCGCCCTGAGAGATGCTGTGGCCGCTGTCGACCTGCCGACCGTGGAGGTGCATCTGAGCAACATCTACGCCCGTGAGCGCTTCCGCCACAGGTCGCTGATCGCCCCCGTCTGCATCGGGCAGATCAGCGGGTTCGGGTGGCGCAGCTACGTCCTGGGTTTGACCGCTCTTCTCGATCACCTGTCAGGTCAACCGGCCTGTTGAGGATGAAGCGCGCCAGTCGCATCGTACAGCTTCCCCCATATCCCTTCGCCCGCTGGGCAAGCCACGTTGAATCGGCGCGCCAGAGCGGCGCCGACGTCATACGTCTCGATATCGGCAACCCGGACCTGGCCCCGCCCGAGGACGTGATTGAGGAGCTCTGCTCCGCGGCACGTCGACCAGACTCCCACGGCTACTGCGGATACCGGGGCATACCTGCGCTGAGAGAGGCCATGGCCGGCTACTACGAGCGCAGGTTCGGCGTGGCCTTGGACCCCAGGTCCGCCGTCATTCCCCTGATCGGCTCCAAGGAGGGCATCGTCAATCTGGCCCTCGCCTGCCTTGATACGGGCGACCTGGCATTGGTGCCCAACCCGGGCTACGCAGCATACGTCATGGGAGCGGCGTTGGCCGGAGCGCAGGTCTATCGATTCCCCCTGAACGCCGACAAGGGCTACCTGCCGGATCTGGAGGCCATCCCCGCGGACGTCGCGGCGCGCGCCTCCCTCGTGTGGCTCAATTACCCGAACAACCCGACCGGGGCGACGGCGGACCTGGCCTTTCTGGGGCAAGCGGTCAGCTACGCGCGGCGGCACGACCTCCTTCTGTGTCACGACGCGCCCTACTCCGACGTGACCTACGAGGGTTACGTGGCGCCGAGCATTCTTCAGGTGCCCGGCGCGGCGGACGTGGCGATCGAGTTCAACTCCCTGTCAAAGACGACCAACATGGCGGGATGGCGAATAGGGATGGCCGTGGGCAACAGCGCGGCCCTGGAAGCGCTTGCTCAAGTGAAGTCGAACGTGGACAGCGGCCTCTTCCGCCCGTTGCAGGAAGCGGCAGTGAAGGCCCTGGCCACGGGCGACGATTGGGTTGCCGCCCGCAACGAGGTGTTCCACGAGCGTCTGGAGATACTGGTGGAGGCGCTCAACGGCGCCGGCTTCGAGGCCCGCTGCCCGCTGGCGGCGCTGTACGTCTGGGCGGAGATACCTGAGCGCCTGCGCGAGATGAGACTCAAGACAGCAGAGCTGCCAAGTGCCACCGACTCGGAGAGGTTCGCCCTGAACCTGCTCCGCCAGACCGGCGTGGCTGTAGCTCCGGGATCATTCTTCGGGTCTGGCGGCGAGCACCATGTCCGGATCTCCATCACGGTGCCCACCGACCGGGTACGCCAAGCAGCCAGCAGACTGCTGTCCTTCGCCGCCAGCGCGTAGAGAGCGTTCTTCGACGCCGCCTGGTCCCAGCGAGATTGTCGACCGCTTGGCCGCGGGCCTGGGCTCCCCGGCGGCTCGATGAGAGCGAATGAGACGATGACAAAGGCAATCCCCGGGTTCATACGGCTGCCCGCGGTGGGCCTCCAATCGGCGCGCCGACTGGCCGCAGCGGTGGCGCTCCTGGTGGCGCTGGCCTTAGCTGCTGCCGGCCCAGCACCAGCAGCCGCCGCAGGGATAAGCGACTTCCGCTTCGGAGTGGTAGAAGCATACGCCGCCCCTGCCGCTGCCTGGGAGATGGGCGCTGGATGGGAGCGGATAACGTTCCGCTGGAACGAGATCCAGCCGAGCGGCCCCGACGAGTGGAAGGTCGCCCCCCTGTCCGACGATGCCCTGGGCCTGGAGCTCGCCTATGGTCGCCAGATTGTGGGCCTCTTGAGCAATACGCCTGACTGGGCGACGGACTGGGGCAGGGGAGCCGGGGTACCCCAAGGGCTCTACCTGCCGGTCGACCATCCCAGCAATCTCTGGGCGGGCTTCGTCCGCTCCATCGTCACTCGCTATGCAGGCCGTGTTGATCACTGGACAATCTGGAACGAGCCGGATATACCCAGTTCGCCGTTCGTGACCTGGGGTGGATCCGTCGGCGACTTCGCCCAGATGCTGCGAGTGGCCTACAGGGTGGCCAAGGATGCCAGCCCAAGCGCGGTGATCCATCTCCCCGGCGTGAGCCACTACTGGAACGAGAACTGGTTCGGGGACCTGCTCGATACGCTGCTGGCCGATCCTCAAGCAGAAGCGAATGGGTACTACTTCGACATCGCAACGCTGCACATCTACTTCCGTCCCGAGGCCGTATATGAGCTGACCGCCGCATACTACGCCTCTATGCATGAGCGGGGGATATCGAAGCCGATCTGGATTGCAGAGGCGAACGCCCCACCCTCTCAGGATCCCTCTTGGCCCGTGGCCAATCCCCGGTTCAATGTCACCCTGCAGGATCAGGCCAGCTACGTCATCCAGGCATTCAGCTTGGCCATCGCCGCCGGGGCGGGACGGATCGCCGTCTACAACATGATTGATGACGACAGCGACCTGACCGCCAACCCCGAGCCGTACGGACTGGTCCGTTTGGATGGGACTCGCCGGCCTGCCTTTGCCGCCTTCCAGGCGGCTGCGGCGCACCTCTCGGGCTTTCGCGGCGGGGCCTGGGAGCGGCGCGACGACATATCGTTGGTGACCATCGACCGGGGCTGGCGGACCACGACGGTGGTATGGGCCCGGACAACGGAGCCGCAGCAAGCAATCGTCCCGGCGCGAGCGCCGCGGGCACTTCGGGTGGACTCTCGAGGGGCAGCGACCTACATCCACCCCGAGCGGGGCTACTACTTCATCGACCTTGCCGGCGCCAACTGCTGGCCGGAGTGCCTAGTCGGCGGCCCTCCTGTGATGCTGGTCGAGGAGGCGCCGACTTCCGCAGCGACTGCACCCGCTCCCTCATCGCCTACGCCGGGGCCAACCGAAGCGCCGGCTACACCTACCGCGGAACCCACTCCGATGACTCCCGTTCTGCCCACGCCCACCCCCACCCAGACTCCGCCACTGACGCCCGAGGCAACGAGCGAGGCACCGGCCTCTCCGGAGCCGCGGCGTACGGCAGCCAGCCAGCTCTGGCTCCTCACCGGGGCCTTAGGGGCGGTCATCGCCCTTTCCGCCTGGCTCGGCGGCGGGCGAATGCCCACCGATGATGAAGGCAGGTAAGCCCTGTTGCCGGGCCTACGCTGCGCCCACGTCGTTCTACGGCCCCGAGCTTGGCTCGCCGAGCACGTTCGCCACAGACCTCCATTCGTCGAGGCTCAGTGACTGAGCCCGCCTCGTGGCGTCGACGCCCACATGATCCAGCCTGGCCACTACCTCGGCGCTCGGCAGGCGAAGCCCGGCGGCAAGAGCGTTGCGGAGCTGCTTTCTGCGCTGAGAGAAGCCGGCCTGAGCCACGCGGAAGAGCGATGCGCTGTCCACGGCATCCAACTCAGAGGCAGGCCGGACGTCTATCCGGACCACCGCCGATTCGACAGCGGGCGGCGGGTAGAAGGAGCCGGACTTGATGCGGAAGAGGACTCTCGGCCTGCCGTAGAATTGCACACTCAGAGACAGCAGGCTCATCTCTCCCGGCTTGGCGACGATTCGATCGGCCACTTCGCGCTGCACGGTGACGACGATCCTCTCGGGCCGCGGACTCGCTTCCAGCAGATGGCGCAGCACGGCCGACGTGATGTAGTAGGGCAGGTTGGCCACTACCACGTACGAGCCCCCATTCCCGGAGCCAGATTCAGCCAGAACCAGGGCGGGAGGGTCGATCTCGAGGATGTCGCCCTGGAGAAGCGTGACGTTGTCGGCGCCGCCGAGGTTCTCTCGCAGCACCGGCATCAGACGCTCATCCAGCTCCACTGCCACGACGCGTTTGGCCGTCCGGCAGAGCTTCTCCGTAAGCGCCCCCAGACCCGCCCCGATCTCCAGCACGACTGTCTGGCCGTCGATCTCTGCGCCGTCGACTATCCTCTGGAGTGCAGCTTGATCGACGAGGAAATTCTGGCCCAGCCGCTTGGCCGGCTGGATATCCCACTGCCGCAGCAGCGCCCGAGGATCCATGTTCACTTCCTACGGAGGCAGGATGTAGTTGATCTCGTCAGGGGGTGGGACGGGGGTCAGCACGTAGACGTCAACCCACTTGAGCCAGAGGACCAGATTGTCGTCGTCATACCCCAGGTCGATTCGACGGCCGTTGATCGCTCCTCCGGTGTCGGCGGCCAACCCGGGCCCGTAGCCCGGGACGTAGATGTTGCTCATCAGGGCGACCACGTCAGGATCGACGGCGACCAGGCCGTGTCTCATGCGCAGTCCTACTCGAGTCCAGCCATACCACGGGCTGTCGGTCGGTGTCCCCGCCGTCGAGGCCGAGTAGGAAGTGGCCAGCATCCGTATCTTTCTCCAGTACTGGATCGTGCCGTGCGGCGTGGCTAGAGTACGGGTGACGATGTTCGTCCCGTATGCCCGCATGCTTGGCACGGGCATCAGGGCTACGTACTCCTGCTCAACCTCGCGGGCTACGGGCCGGCCGTTCTCGTACAGGACCCGCACGCGACGCTCCAGGACGCCGCGTGCGCCTTCCTGATAGCGCACAGTTGTATCCAGCTCGAGGTTCGGGTCGGGCCGCCACAGGGTCTCGAAGGCGATCGACTCCTGCTCGATGACAGTCTGCTCGGTGACCCGCACTACCTCGACCGCCGGGATGTCTTCACCCAACGTGGTCTCCGGAGCAGGAACCGTGCGGTCCCGCCCGGCGAGGACAATCCCCAGCTCGGCCAGAAGCTCGTCCACGCGCTGGCGGAGGCTGCGGGTATCCAGCGTATGGCCGTCCACACGGACGGTGACCGGCACCGATCGATCCAGGTACACAGAGAGCCCCGGCGACATCGGCTCGCCCAGACCGGGGGAGACGCCGTCGGCCACATACAGGATGATGCCCGCCCGCCAAAGTGCTTCACCCACGGTCGAAGCGGTTGTGTAGTAGGTAGAGGCCTCTCCGTTCTCGTGTACGGTGAAAGGAGTGGCCCGGCGCAGCTTCAACTCAACCAGCTGCGGCGGCTCCCCCGTACTCTCGCCGGGCACGAATGCTCCATTCACCTGTAGATCATCGCCCGCCAACAGGGAGACCTCAGCTTCCTGCAGAACATCCTCGGGCGATGAGGCGTGCGTTCGCACCAGCGCAGTGTGCCCGTCAGCGATGATCGTCACCGGGCGGGCCCGCTCGACAACAATAGGGAGGTCTGGATCGAGAGGTACGCTGAGCGTGCTCTCCGTGATCAATCGGCCATGGAACACAAGGTCCTCCGGGAAGAGGTACAGTCCCGCGCTCAATAGGGCGCCGCCGACGGTCTCCTGGTGCGTGTAGAGCCGCCTCTCCGCGCCGTCGATCACAAGCGTGACAGGCCGCTGTGTATCCAGATACACAATGACGGTCAGGCCTACCAGCAGGGAGAGAACCGCCAGCGTCGACACCCCGCGTAGCAGCCTGATGGGCAAGGAAGTGGCCGTTCCGTTCATCTCAGCTTCATGTGAATGCAGCGGCGCAGTTTGACTTGAGCCAACCCCATCCGAGGCCGGTTCGTTGTCCGCCTGCGCCTCTTGGTTCAGCCCAGCCATGCTACCAAACGCCATAGGAGAAGTCAAGCTGCCAGCTCCAGGGCGGCGGCCCTTGTCCCAAAGGGTTTGTATGATACAATGATCGCCGGTATCCCCATGTCGATCCAGATTCTTCCCGAAGAAGTTGCCTCGCAGATCGCCGCCGGCGAGGTAGTGGAGCGTCCCTCCTCGGTGGTCAAGGAGCTGGTAGAGAATTCCATCGATGCCGGCGCCTCCGATATCCGGGTCGAGGTCAGGGAGGGGGGCAAGGGATCTATCCGGGTCGTCGATGATGGATCCGGCGTCCCAGCCGACCAGGTCGAGCTGGCCTTTGAACGCCATTCGACGAGCAAGCTGCGTTCGAGCGACGATCTGGAGCGCATCACGACGCTCGGCTTTCGGGGTGAGGCTCTGGCAGCGATTGCCGCAGTGAGCAGACTCACCTTCACTACCCGTTCCGCCGCCGAGCCCGCAGGCACGGTGCTCCGTCTGGAGGGCGGAAAGGTGATCCGCAGTGAGGAGACAGGCAGGCCGCCGGGTACGACAGTGGAAGTCGAGGACCTCTTCTTCAACCTGCCGGCTCGACGCAAGTTCCTTCGCACGGAACGAACTGAAAGACGGCACATCGATTCCTGGCTGACGTCGTACGCGATGGCCTACCCCGGTCTCCGCCTGACGCTTTATCACGACGGCGAGATGGCGTTCCAGTCGCCTGGCAGCGGCCATCTCCGCGACGTGCTCGTCGCCGTCTACGGGCTCGAAGTAGGCGGTGCGCTCCTGGAGATCGTGCCCGATGAAGCGCAGGCTATGGACGGCGCGCGCGTGGCGGGGTTCGTCAGCCCTCCCTCGCTCCACAGGGCCAACCGGAGCTACATCACGCTGTTCGTAAACGGCCGTTGGGTGCGCGATACCCGGCTTACATACGCGGTCATCCAGGCGTACCATACACTCCTGCCAGGCGGGCGTTACCCGCTCGCCGTGGTGCTCGTCTCGCTTCCCGCCGCAGGTGTCGACGTCAACGTCCACCCGGCCAAGGCGGAGATCCGCTTCAAGGACGGCGACGCGGTCTTCAGGGCGGTTCAGCGAGCGGCGCGCGCCACGCTGCTGGCCAGGTCTCCCGTCCCTATGGCCACCCACCTGCCGTCGGCCTGGCCAGGGCAGGCCACCACGTGGGCCGGCCAGCGGCGGGAGCAACTCGTCGCCGCGGGCGCCGCCTGGACAGATCGTCTGCCCGCGCTCGACCACGGCCAGCCGGACCTGCCTCCACCAGCCGACGCCCGTGCCCGCCCTCTCCCGCCGCTGCGCGTTGTGGGCCAGCTGGGGGCCACATACATCGTCGCCGAGGGGCCGGAGGGCATGTACCTGGTTGATCAACACGCTGCCCACGAGAGAGTGCTGTTCGAAAGAATGCTGGCCGATCGGGTGAAAGCGGAGGTCGCCTCACAGGCGCTGCTCGAGGCGAAGACGCTCGATCTACCACCCGAGTCCGCCGGCCTGTTGGAGGAGAACCTGCAGGCGCTTCTGGCGCTCGGATTCGACCTCGAGCCGTTCGGGAGGGGCACACTGCTGGTAAGGGCGCTGCCGGCGCTGGTGGCGGAAGAAGACCCGCGGCAGGTCCTCGAGGACGCCGCTGCTGCGCTGGCAGTCGACGATAGGCCGCTCGGCGAGCGGGTTGAGGAGACCGTAGCCCGCCAGGTGTGCAAGCGCGCCGCGGTCAAGGCCGGCAAGGTTCTCTCTCACGAGGAGATGAGGGAGTTGATTGCCCAGCTCGAGCGGTGTACGAGTCCTCGGACGTGCCCCCACGGCCGGCCGACGATGATCCATCTGAGCGTTGACCAGCTGGCCCGGCAGTTCGGACGAGAGGGCCCATGAGCGAGTGCTTCTATCAGAGGTCAGGGGCGGCGATATGAGAAGGACTCTCGCCCGCCTGGGAGACGCGCTCAGCCGAACTGCCGCTCCGCTCACCATCGCAGTCTTCTCTGCCTTCCTGGCGCTATACGTGGTCACGCTGCTGCCGGACGTTCTCCCGGCCGATGCAGGCGAATTCCAGCTGGTCGCTGCTGAGGCTGGCGTGGCTCATCCGCCGGGATACCCACTCCACACCATGCTGGGCTGGGTCTTCACCCGCCTCCCGTTGGGCCCGAACCCTGCCTGGCGGGCCAGCTTGCTGTCCGCGGTCACGGCCGCCGGCGCAGTCGCCCTGGTCTTCCGGGCCGGCCGTCGCCTTAGCGGTTCGCTTTGGGGCGGGCTGGCCGGCGCCCTCTCCCTGGGCTCCGCCACGACGGTCTGGGCCACGGCTACGAGCGCAAGCATCCGTCCGCTGATGCTCCTATTCACCGCCCTCTGCCTGTACTCGGTCTCCGAGTTCATCAGCGCGGCGCGAGAGGAGCCAAGCAGGCGCGACCGATGGCTGGTCGTCTTTGCCGCGGCGCTGTCATTGGGGCTCGGGCACCATCTGTCTCTGGTCTTCATCGCTGCGGCTTGCGTGTGCTGCCTTCTGCTGGCAGACCGCTCGCTCGCCCGCCAGCCGCGGCGCTGGGTAAGGCCAGGCCTCGTATTCCTGGCCAGCCTGCTCGTCCTGGTCTACTTGCCAGTCCGCTCGGCGGCCGGCGCGGCATTGGCGCCGGAGGACCTGATGACTGTGCAGGGCTTCCTCAACCACTTCCTGGCCCGGGGCTTCAGCGGAGACCTGTTCGCCTTTTCCGTCGGCGAACGGCTGATCGTGCTGCCCGCGTTGCTTGGCTTCCAGTTCAACTGGGCCATTCTGGTAGCCGCGGCCGTTGGAGCGGTGGCTCTGCTGAGGCGCAGCTGGCAGCAGGGCCTGCTGCTCTTGGGAAGCTTCGCCGCCCATACGGCAGTCAGCCTGACCTACCGGGCGCCGCAGACCGTCGAGTACCTGATGCCTTCCTACGTGCCCCTAGCCCTGCTGGTGGCGACCTCTCTCGGTTGGGCGGAGGGCCTGGCTTCGCGCGTCGCTGCCAGCCGCATAGGAAGCCATGCCCTGCGCTGGACACTCAGCGCTGCCGTGCTGGCCGCCGCCCTGGTGAACCTGGGCACCCGTCTTCCCAGCTATGTACTGCTTGCCGAGAGCCGCGACGCAAGGGAGTATGCCGAGGCGCTGCTGAACAATGCGCCCGCAGATTCAGCCATACTGGCCAACTGGCACTGGGCAACGCCGCTCTGGTACGTGCAGCAGGTTGAAGGGCTGAGGCCAGACGTGGAAGTCAGCTACGTTTACCCGCAGACCGATTCGGCTGCGGAGGACTGGATCGCGGCGATTGAAGAGAACGTGGAGACCAGGCCTGTTGTCGTCACCCGCTACTTCGAGCAGGAATACGCCCGACTTCCCTATCGCTTCGAGCCTCTTGGCCCGGCCTATCTAGTCCAGGACTCCCCCCGGCACACGCAGCCGCCTGGCTTGACGTCCCTCGGCGTCACGCTGGGCCATTGGGTGGACTTGCTGGGCTACTCGCTGGACACCACGGCAACCGAGCCTAGCCGTCCCCTGGTGCTCACTCTCGCCTGGTCGCCGACGAGTACACAGGAAGTGGACCTATCTGTCTTCGCCCAGCTGATCGGCGCCGACGGCCGGCTGTGGAGCGCGGCCCGCGACGTCCGTCGACCTGCGGGAAGTGTCGACGCCGGTGAGATCGTCGTCGAGCGGTTCGTCATCTACCCGTTCCTGCACGCGCCCCCGGGCGACTACACGTTGACGGTAGGTGCCTACCTGCCCGGGGAGCCGGGCGCACCGCGACTGGAAACAGAAGACAGGGCCGATGCCCTTGAGGTGGCGACGGTCCTGCTCCGGCCCGCTTCGATCCACCCCGTGAGCGGCCACTCGATGATCACCCTCTTCGCCGGCGGCCCCGCTTTGATCGGAGTGGACTACGACACAGGGGTGGCAGGCCAGGTGCGCACCTTTCTTCACTGGTCGGGCGCGGGCGCTGCAGCGACCTTCCAGCTCCTCGACGAAGAGGGGATGGCGCTGGGACGGGGGACAACACCAGAGCTGGCAGACGGGGAATACGCAACCGTGGCCGCTGACGTGGCCCGCGCTCCTTCCGGCCTGGCGCTGATCGACGGGGAGGTTGCCCGCCGCTGGAATGCGTTCCTCGCCGGGCCGGTCCCACTGCCGCGGCCGCGTGAGGGCGAGCGCTACGTTCCCTTCGGCGACGTTGCTGTTCTGCAGGCGTGCGGCCTGACGCCGGCTCAGCTGCGCACAGGCCGCACAGCCACGCTGGGGCTGGTCTTCCGGGCCGCGAGGCCGATCGAGAGGGACTACATCGTCTCGGCCGCACTCACAGGCAGCAACCCCGATGGAACGTGGGCCTGGCGGGAGGCCTACGACACGGTGCCCGCACTCATCACCATCCCCACCCTGAAGTGGATTCGCGGCTCTGTCATCTTCGATCCGCACCCGGTAACGGTCCCGGCAGACGCCACCCCGCTCGTCGCTTCCGGATCCATGGCAATCTACGATCACTTCACTCAGGCGCCGCTTCCGGCGCTCGACGAGAGACTGGCCCCCGAGGTGCCACTTGGAACCTGGCCTGTGGAGACTCGGTAGGCCGGCACCAGGTGCCTGGGCAGGTTCTTTCCCATCCTTCCCGCGTGCCGCCGAATGTGTTAGAATAACACGTCTGACCTTTGGCCGGGCTCCGAAAAGTCGGTCGCCTGGCTTCTGTGTTTGGAGGAGGTTCGTTTGGCCGTCCGAGAGATCGTCATCTACGATGATCCGCGCCTTCGAGAGACGTCACGCCGCGTCAAGCGAGTGACACCGGCGCTGGGCGATCTGGTAGACGATATGGTGGAGACGATGCACGAGGCGCGGGGAATAGGCCTGGCCGCCATTCAGGTCGGCGTTCCTGAGAGGATCATCATCGCCGAGTTGCCCGAGGCGGACGAGGGCGAGGAGCCCCTTCCCGGCGCGGGAACGCTCTTCGCGATCGTGAACCCGGAGCTGGCGCGCAGGTCCCAGGAGCAGGAGGAAGGCATCGAGGGGTGCCTCTCCATTCCAGGCCTAGTCGGCCAGGTCGAGCGCCACCTCAGGGTTACCGTCAAGGGGCTCGACATAACGGGTCGCAGGATCCGCGTCAAGGCTGAGGGCTTGCTCGCCCGCGTATTGCAGCACGAGATCGATCACTGCGGTGGAGTCCTCTTCATCGACCACATCGACGACCCGGAGAAACTGTGGCAGGTCGAAGAGGGAGAGGAAGAGGCGGCCGAAGCGGCTCAGCAGATCGCCATCTAGGCGAGGCCTCCCCCTGTCCGGCGGTACGAAGGACGTAGGCACCGAGTGCCCGCGCAGGCCCGGTCGGCCGGCGCGGGCTTCCGTCGGGAAGCGAACACCGGATTGATGGCTGACCTGGTTCTGCTGCACGCGCCCAGCCTGTACGACTACCGGAAGCGGGCCACGCTGTGGGGTCCGATCAGTGACCTGGTCCCTTCCACTCCCGTTTTCGACATGTACCCACTCGGCTTCTCCACGATGACCGCTTACCTGGAGAGGGCCGGCTATCGCACCCGCATCGTCAACCTGGCCGCGCGGATGGTGCGCTCAGAGCATTTCGACGCCGAGCGGAAGATCAGGAGCTTGAAGGCACGAGCCATCGGCATCGACCTGCACTGGCTTGCCCACGCTCAGGGGGCGCTGGCTATCGCCCGCCTGGCCAAGCTTCACCACCCCCACGTTCCGGTCATCTTCGGCGGGTTCAGCTCATCCTACTTCCACGAGGAGCTGGTGCGCTACCCCCAGGTCGACTACGTCCTGCGAGGCGACTCGACCGAAGAGCCGCTCAGGCAGCTCCTGGAGTGCCTGCTTGATGCGGACTCGCCCGCAGGAGCCGATCCGGAACGCCTGGCGGCCATCCCCAACCTCACCTGGCGAGATCGCTCCGGGGAGGTCCGCGTCAACCCGCTGACGGAGGTGCCGCCTTCGCTCGATCACCTCGAGATGGACTACCACCACCTGGTGCGGGCAGTCGTCAGGGACATCGATTTCCTGGGCTACGTGCCATTCAGCCACTGGATCGACTACCCAGCCATGGCCGTGCTCACCGTTCGCGGCTGCCGCTTCAACTGCGCTCACTGCGGTGGATCCGCGTTTTCCTCACGCCTCCTCTGTGGACGCTCCGCACCGGCCTACCGTTCTCCAGAGCGCCTGGCGGAGGACATGCATCGGATGTACGAGATCAGCCGAGGCCCGGCATTCCTGCTGGGCGACATCCGGCAGGCCGGCCCAGAGCACGCCCGCCGCTTCCTGCAAGCGATCCGGCCCTACCCTGGCCAGGGGATGCTGGAAGTCTTCGAGCCCGTCGATGCCGGCTTCGCCGCCGAGCTGGCCGAGGCGCTGCCCAACTTCGTGATCGAGTTCTCGCCGGAATCGCACGACCCGGCGGTGAGAAGGGCGCTCAACAAGCGGTTCACCAACGAGGAGATCGAGCGGTCGATAGAGGTCTGTCTGGACGCCGGCTGCCGGCGATTCGACCTTTTCTTCCTCGCCGGCTTGCCGCAGCAGACGCAGGAGTCTGTCCTGGCCACTGTCGACTACTGCAGCGCCCTGCTGGAGCGATTCGGCGACGGCCGCCTCATGCCCTTCATCGGCCCGCTGGCTCCCTTCGTCGACCCCGGGAGCCCCATATTCGAGGATCCAGAGCAGTACGGCTATCGCCTGCTCTGCCATACGTTGGAGGAGCACCGCCAGGCCTTGCAGCAGCCCACCTGGAAGCATATACTCAACTACGAGACGCGCTGGATGAGCCGCGACGAGCTCGCCCGGGTCACCTACGAGGCTGGCAGGCGGCTTAACGCTCTCAAGGCCCGCCACGGCCTGGTAAGCCAAAGGATGGCCGCTGAGACCGAGGAGCGGATCGACCGTGCGGTCGCCCTGATGGAGAAGATCGACGAGTTGATCGAGCGGAGCTCGCCAGCGGAGCTGGAGCGAGAACTGGCCGCCCTCCGGGCCCAGATAGACAGAGCGAACACGTCCACCGTATGCGAGAAGACAGAGCTCGATCTGCCGGTTGGGGTCACAGCCTTCAACCTTCCCTCACTGGCCAGGATGGGCTTCGCCGAGGTGGCAGCCGCGCTGAGGCGTAGGCTGAGCAGAGCTGGCAGCCGCAGAGCCACCCCTGGCCAGGAGAGCACAAGCAGCCTTGAGCGGTTGCGGAGGGCGTAGATTCTGGTAGAATCGCCCTGCGAGGGAGAGATGACAGGTGCGGGCGCCGGAGATCAGCTGGCTATCGTCACCGTGTCTGCCGCCCAGGCAGGCCCGCTCACAGATGCACTCACGGGCGAAGGCTACTGTGTAACACAGGTCGATAGCCACGGGAGCGTCCTCAGCGAGCCGAAGGTCTCGCTCTTCATCGGACTGAGCCGAGAGAGATTGCCCCGTCTGCTGGAGATGCTCCGGAAATGCTGCCCCTCGCGGCGGCGCCTGATGCCCGCGCACGCGGACACCCCTTTGGTTGAGGTCCAGCCGATGATGATCGAGATTGAGGTCGGCGGCGCCACAGTGTACGTCCTCGACGTCGAGCGGTTCGAGCAATTGTGAGGCTCAACTGGCAATGAAACTGATCATCGCTATCATCAGAGACACAGACGCGGGACCGGTTATCGAGAGGCTTGTTGCTGACGGCCATGGCGTGACCCGCGTTGCCAGTACCGGCGGTTTCCTCCGCCGCGGCAATGTCACCCTGCTTATCGGCGTAGACGACGGCAAAGTCGAGCCTGCGATCGACGCGCTGCGCCAGTGCTGCAGCACCCCGGAGCCGGGGCAGCACCGGGCGACCGTCTTCGTCGTCGACGCACCACACTTCGAGCAGTTCTAGCTTCCACTGGGCCGCTGCGCCAAAGCGCAGACATAGAGCCCTGGGCCGCCGCCACGTGAGGCCTCACGCCGCGCGTGGCGGCCTGTACCAAGCGCCCTTTCGATTCCAGCGATACATCCTTCGCCGCGCGGCACCGGCTGGACAACGCCGGACGTTGTGGCATAATCAGCCCCGCTGGCTCCGGCAGACCAAGTAGCGGCAGAGTGATGAGCAAGAAGAAGTACGACGTAGTCATAGTAGGAGCCGGCCCCGCCGGCATATTCGCCGCGCTTCAGCTGAGCCGGAAGCAGGCCCTGCGCGTAGCGATCCTGGATAAGGGGCCGGCGATAGAGAAGCGGCACTGCCCAGCGCGAGAGGGCCAGGGGTGCATCCAGTGTAAGCCCTGCTCGATAATGACTGGCTGGGGCGGCGCCGGAGCCTTCAGCGATGGCAAGCTGACGCTCTCGCCCGCCGCCGGCGGCCACCTGAGCGAGCTGCTGGGGGAAGCGGAGACCCAGGCGTTGATCGATGAGGTCGACGCCACCTACGTTGATTATGGTGCCAACCGCTCCGTCTACGGCGGGCGCAGCGACGAGATCGAGTCACTGGCCAAGAAGTCAGCCCTGTCCGGGCTGCGCCTGGTCTCTGTGCCCATCCGCCACATAGGAACCGAGCACTGCAGCGCCATCATGTCTCGCATGTACGACGATCTGGTAGAGCGCGGCGTGGAGGTGCGGATGCGTACGCCGGTGGCGACCGTGCTCGTCAACGGCGGCCAGGTTGTCGGAGTGGAGACTGTCAAGGGGGATCGGGTCGAGGCTCCCCACGTCATAATCGCCCCGGGCCGTGAGGGCGCGGAGTGGCTTAAGGACCTGGCCGGCAAGCTGGGACTGAGAACGGCCTGCAACCCGGTCGATCTCGGAGTCCGGGTGGAGCTGCCGGCAACGGTGGTCGAGCCGGTCACTCAGTTGCTGTACGAGTTCAAGCTCCTGTACTACTCCACCGCCTTCGACGACCTGGTGCGCACCTTCTGCGTCTGCCCCTACGGTGAGGTAACACTCGAACACGCAGGTGGGGTGACAACCGTCAACGGACACTCCTATGCCGACCGCAAGACGGCAAACACCAACTTCGGCCTGCTGGTCAGCAAGAACTTCACCGAGCCATTCGATGACCCGGTCGCTTACGGGCAGTCGATCGCCCGACTGGCGAACCTTCTCAGCGGTGGGGTGCTCGTGCAGCGGCTGGGCGATCTCGAGGCGGGCAGACGCACCAACGCCCAGCGCCTGGGCCGCTCGATCGTCATACCCACGCAGAGGTGCGCAACACCTGGCGACCTGGGCCTGGTGCTGCCATACCGGTACATCGTCAACGTCCTGGAGATGCTGCATGCGCTGGACCGGGTGATGCCCGGCATCTGCTCGCGCCACACGCTCCTCTACGGGGTCGAGGTGAAGTTCTACTCGAACAGGCTGCAGCTCACGGACCGCCTGGAGACCGAGGTGCGAGGTCTCTACGCCTGCGGGGATGGCGCCGGGATCACGCGCGGCCTGGTCCAGGCCTCGGCCTCCGGCCTAGTCGCAGCCCGGGCTATCCTGGGCGACTAGGAGATGAATATCCCGGCCACAGCTCCACGGTCAGGGGCTGTAATCCCGCAGTATCGAACCGCCCACGAACTCGCGCAGGATCGAGTTGTCCGGGATCAGCTCGGTGCCGCACGGCTCGAACCACTGCAGCAGCGTCAGCAGACGCTTCGCCTCGACGTGCCTGGGGCTGGAGTGCTCGACCTGCAGCAGGAGCGGAACGGCCAGCGGCTTGAGCACGGCCAGCTCGTAGACGAGCGCCGAGTTGAACATGATGTCGGCGTGCTCTTGATAGGGGAAGATGTATCTCTTCTCGCCCCGACGCACACCCTCCCAGCGGTTGAGCGTATCCTCGGCGGAGTAGCCGCGGTATACGGCGTCCCGCACGAGCCGCCGGATCAGCCTGGTATCGGTGGTGGGCACCCGGTTGTGGCGGTCTATGTTGAGCTGCGTCAGCGCCGAGGCGTAGATGCGGTAAGTCTGCTCCCGGGCCATAGAGGGGACCAGCTGCGGATTCAGACCGTGGATGCCCTCGACGATGAGGATCTGGTGGGCCTCCAGACGCACCTCGTCCCCCTTCTCCCGCTTCCCGCTCACGAAGTTGAAGCGCGGCAGCTGGACCCGCTTCCCCTCCACCAGGCGCAGGAGGTCCTTGTTCAGAAGCCCGAGGTCGAGTGCTTCGAGAGCCTCGAAGTCGTAGGCGCCGTCCGGATCGCGCGGCGTCTTCTCCCGATCGACGAAGTAATCGTCCAGCCCAAGCGGGAAGGGACGGATGCCGTGGGCCAGCAGCTGAATGGAAAGCCTCTTCGAGAACGTCGTCTTTCCTGACGCGGACGGGCCGGCCACCAGAACGAGGCGCACCTCGTCGCGCCGGAGGGCTATCTGATCAGCTATGAAGGCTATGCGCTGCTCGTGCAACGCCTCCGAGACCAGGATGACCTCACGCAGACGGCTGTTCTCGTTCGCCTCGTTCAGCGAGCTCACGGACTCGATGCCCAGCAGCCGCAGCCAGTTCCCATACTCGCGGTAGACCGCCGTCAGATTGGGGTAGTCGGACACGGGCAGCAGCTCGCTGGGGCGCGAGCGGCGAGGGTACTGTAGGACGAACCCCGGCGGCCAGGCGTGGAGCGCGAAGTGCTGCAGGTAGCCCGTCGAAGGCACCATGAAGCCGTGGAAGTAGTCCCGGAAGCCATGCAGGTTGTAGAGCGTCACGTGAGGCCGCTGGCGACGCTGCTGCAGCCGCAGCTTCTCCAGCTCCCCACGTGATCGAAACAGCTCCAGCGCGTCCTCCAACGAGGCAGGCTCGCGGGTAATCGGGGCATCCTCGGCCACCATCTGCTGCATGCGCTGCTCGATCATGGCCAGATCACCCTGGGTGAATGGCTCTCGTCCGTCGACTGTGCAGTAGAACCCGCCAAATGGCATGGTGTGATCGATGAACACCTGGGCGTCTGGGAACAGCTCCCGCACCGCCGTGACGAGCAGAAAGGCCAGAGACCGGCGGTAGATGCGCACTCCATCCGAGTCGGATAAGAAGACCGGCTCAAGCCGGGCGTCCGACCGTGGAACGTAGGTCAGCTCGTGCAACTCGCCATTGACCAGCGCCGCGATAACGGGCACCGGGCTATCGCCCAGCGCCGCCTGTACGTAGGCCTCGACCGGCGTTCCCAGAGGCGCATCGAACACGCGGCCGTCCGGGAACCTGGCCTGTACTGTCTTTCTGGGCTCTCCCTCGCGCACGCCGGAGGCCTGGTCCTTGGTCTTGTCGTTCATGCCGTCAATGATCAACCGCAGCAGATCGCGCTGAGTGTCGAGCGGGGGCCCGGGCGGGGTGTTCTATCGAGCAAGCCGCTGACCTGCGCCGCGCCTCCAGGGCGGCACATCCAGCATCAGGGCCTGCCGCGGCTAGAAAGGCAGCCTCACGCGGCCTGTAGCCACAAGAGCCATGCAGCCGCAGAGCGCGACGTCGAGGAACAGCATGAGGGAAAGCACGAGCCGCTGCCACGGCTCGAGCGCGGCCAGGAAGTTCGTCGCGGCAGGCCGCTCGACCTCCCCGAACTCATCGTCCGCCTGCAAGATCTGGTCCCGCAAGTCCTGCAGCACAGGACCACTCTCCTCGGGCTGCTCTCCAGAGAGTGTAGCCAGCCAATCGGACTGGGATTGGTCCTCCGCCATAGGGCCTCCTGCGCGCCGTCCGCGCTCGGCTGCAGCTAGCATAACGCCAAAACGCGTAGAAGTCAAACCGGGTAGCGCTGCCACCCCGGCGCCGGCCAGGGCGGGGCTGTGGGCCGCCCGCGATAGCTCACCGCTCCCCTCTGAACGTCAATCCTGGCTGCCAGGCTCGGGCGCCTTTCGCCTGGCCGCGATATCCTTCTCCTCCCGCCCCACCCAAAGGTGATTCGTCAGCACCGTATCCAGCCCCGCGATGCGCAGCCCGCCTGACGGCTCCTTCCCCTCCTTGGCGTCAAGCGCCGAGGGGTGCACGTAGCACACCTGCGCAGGAGCGCCGAACTTGCACTCGTAGTGCCGCGCAGCCTGATGGACCTTTTCCAAGAGCGACCGCTCGGGGTCGTCGTCATACCACAGCAAGCCAGCCTCCAATCTTCACCTCCGAGCTCCCACTGGTGCACCCCGGTGACCGGCACCGGCGCCAGGCCAGCCTTATAGGAGAACATGTGTTCTGTACCAGCATATTGTACCAGAACATCTGTGCTAGGTCAAGCAGAGACTGGCAACGTACACCCCTGAGAGAAGCGCGCCTGGGGCGCATGGAAAGAGCCCGGCCCTAGGGCCGGGCTCTGCGACTCACAGGCTCAACACCCACAGGAGACCAGGCAAGCTCTACTGCAGCTGGCGAATCACCATCACTACCTTGCCCTGCACCTCGACCTTGCGCGGGTCTTCCACGTAGATCGGCCTCATCGTGGGGTTGGCCGGCTGGAGGCGGACGGCCCCGCTATCGTCCTGGTAGAAGCGCTTGAGCGTGACCTCCTCGCGGTCCGTCAGCCAGACAGCGGCCATCTCGCCGTTCTCGACGCGCCGCTGGTGCCTCATGACGACGATGTCGCCGTCGTTGACCAGGGCGTCGATCATCGAGTTGCCCTTGACCCGCAGGGCATAGAGTTCCTCTGGATCCCCCAGAATGCCCCGGGTCAGTTCGATCGTCTCGTCCCCCATCAGCAAGAAATCGCTCGACGGAACGGGAAGCGGCTCGCCGGCGGCGATTTGACCCAGAACGGGGATCTGGACGATGGAGTCGGGGACGAACTGGGCCGAACTCTCGCTGGTCAGCTTCAGCCCGCGGGAGACCTCGCGATCGCGGCTGATGTAGCCGTGCTCTTCCAGCCGGCGCAGGTTGTAGCTGACCACCGACGTGGAGCTGATGCCGGCCGCCGCCCCGATCTCGCGGATCGAAGGCGGATAGCCGTTATCCTCTATGTAGTCGCCCAGGAATGCCAGAATGCGCTGCTGACGTTCCGAAAGCTGCTCGACCATAGTTCGTTCCCCCGCATCCCTCTGCGGTCCACCATCTGAATGGCCGTCACACCCCAATTATACGCGAACATACGTTCTATGTCAAGGACGCTTTGTTGCTGCTGAAGTGGGTGCGATCCTACACGGCGATCCTACCCTCGCCCGCATAGACGCGGAACGAGCCGCGCCTGGCGTAGCCCACGAGCGTGATGCCCCACTCGCGGGCCAGTTGCACGGAGAGGGAAGTGGGCGAGGAGCGGGAGATCACCACCGGGACCTGCATTCGGGCAGCCTTGGCCACCACCTCCGAGCTGGCCCGGCCGGTGCTGACGATGATCCTGTCCTGCGTCGGCCAACTCTGACGCAGACATATGCCGGCCACCTTGTCCACTGCGTTGTGACGACCGATATCTTCCGCGGCGCACAACACGCGCTCGCCGTCTGCCAGCATCGCCCCGTGCAGTCCGCCGGCTGCCCGGTGGAGAGGAGTGACCGCCGACAGCTGCTCTCCCACCAAATCACGCACGAGCGAGGGCCGGATCCGCAGATCGGATTCCACCCTCCGCCGCCCCGAGGCCAGGTCGCCAGAGCTCGTTCCTCCCGAGCAGCCCGCAGTCAGGAAGCGGAGTGCGGGCACTTCCACCTCGCCCTCCAGCCAGACGTCGATGCTGCCTCCGTCGGCACGTACGTCCAGCACAGCGATGTCCCGCATGGTCTCGATCAGGCCCTCGTTGAACAGGAAGCCCAGCGCCAACTCCTCCAGCAGCGACGGCGAGCAGTTGATGCCGACAAGAGGACCGCCATTGACGAACAGCGTGACCGCCCGCTCGCTGGGGACCAGACCCCGCACGCTCTCCGAAGCCCCATCATGCCAGCGCGTGTACTCGGCAGGCTCGGTTGCGGGGTCCACAAGCTTTCGCTCTGGCATCAGATCGCTCCTCTCGCTCCGGCACAGACTGTGGGTGAGCGCCGTGCACTGTTGACCTATTGTACCTGTATCGAACTCGCCAGCAAGGATCTGGGGATTCCCGCTCCATTTCACCCCGTGCGCTCGTGTGGCGTTGACACGCATCTCACGATAGGGTATACTCACAGCCGATGGCACGCGACTACCTCGTCGAAGCACTGGACGCATACTGGTTCGCTCCTCCTGTGGCCTTGTGGCGGGCTGTCGAGCTGCGTATCGCCGCTCAGGAGTCGTACGAAGGTCCCCTGCTTGACCTGGGGTGTGGCGACGGCCTGGTGGCCAGGGTGCTCTTCGGCTCTGAAGCGCAGATAGACGCAGGGGTGGACCTGTCCGAGGTGCAGCTTCGCCGCGCCGAGCAGACAGGCGCATACCGGCTTGTGGCCCTTGCTGCGGGCGCAGGGCTGCCCTTCGTCGACCAATCATACGCCACCGTTCTCTCCAACTCCGTCCTGGAGCACATACCGGACCTGACGCCGGTAGTGCGTGAGGTGGGCCGCCTGTTGATGCCGGACGGCCACTTCATCTTCACCGTCCCCTCCGAGGTGTTCCGCTCCTATCTGCAGGGGTACGCCAAACGCAAGGAGGCGGGCGACTTGCGGGGCGCGGAGAAATACGCTGCCGCCGTGGACGCCCTGCTTGAGCACCATCACTACTACAACCCCAGCGACTGGCGCCACCTCCTGGCGACGGTCCGCCTGAACGTCGTCAAGACCCTCTATTACATTCCCCAGGAAGTGGAGCATCTGTGGGACCGCATGAACCGCCTGTTCGGCGTGGGCAAGCGCCTCTCTCCCTGGGGCGTGCTCGTCTCGCCGCGGCTGCGGTCGCTTCGTTACCAGGACTTCCTGCGCCGCCTCGTCGTCCGCACTCTCTCCACCCGCTGGCGGCCGTACTATGAGATGGACGTACCACCGGGCGGCACGGGCGGCGGGCTTCTGGTCGTTGCCCGGCGGGAGCAGCGGTGGTACTAGAGCCCCTCGGCCCTCTCCCCGCGGAGGCCTGGAACGAATTCGTAGTCACCCACCCCGACCGGCACCTACTCCAGACAAGCCCCTGGGGAGCCCTGAAGGCGCGCTTTGGCTGGGCAGCCGAGCGCGTGGGCCTGGCCAGCGACGGCCAGCTCGTGGCCGGGGCACAAGTGCTCTACCGCCGTCTACCGGCCGGCCTCGGCCTTCTCGCCTACATCGCCAAGGGACCGCTCGCCGAATGGTCTGACCCCGCCCAGCTGGAGACTCTCCTCAGCTTGCTGGCTCAGGCTGCTCAGCGCCGCGGTGCCATAGCTCTGATGGTCGAGCCCGATCTGCCCGACGGCGAGGCCAGCCGGCGGAGCCTTCGCGACCTTGGCTTCCAACCGGCCGCCATGGGCAGCATCCAGCCACCGCGGACAATCGTCGTTGATATCTCGCCGGACGAAGAGACGGTCCTGGCCCGGATGAAGTCGAAGACCAGGTACAACATCCGCCTGGCGGGGCGACGCGGCGTGACGGTGCGCGCGGCTGGCGAACAGGACCTGCCCGCCTTCCACTCGCTGACGGCAGAGACGGCGGATAGGGACCAGTTCGGCGTCCATCCTCCCGCTTACTACGAGGCCGCCTACGAACTCTTCTCGCAGCGCGGCTGGACCCGGCTGCTGCTGGCGGAGGTCGACGGCGAGCAGGTGGCGGCGGTGATGGCCTTCGCCATCCCGCCCCGGGCCTGGTACCTCTACGGCGCTTCCAGCGACTCGCACCGGGAGAAGATGCCGACGTATCTCCTTCAATGGGAGGCCATGCGCTGGGCCAAGTCCCTCGGCTGCACGACGTACGACCTGTGGGGCGTGCCGGACGAGGACGAGGCCACGCTGGAAGAGCAGTTCGCCCAGCGGAGTGACGGCCTGTGGGGGGTCTACCGCTTCAAGCGCGGCTTCGGCGGGGAGCTCGTGCGCAGCGTTGGCGCCTGGGATAGGCCCTACTCGAAGGTGCGCTACCTTCTCTACCGCTGGCTTGTCGCCCTTCGCGCCAAGGCGCTCGGCGCCCAGGGTTAGGCCGAAGCCCAGACTCAGCTGATCTCCGCCGCTTCCGCCAGCGCCCTGTCGTAGACCGGCCCCATCTCCCCCCAGTCGAAGCGGGCCACCGCCGGCCGCAGGTCCGCCGCCAGGACTGCGGCCTCCTCCGTATGACTAAGGGCCCAGCGCAGGCGCTCCAGCAGACCGGCGAACCCTTCGTACAGGCAGTGGTGGTGGTGCTCGGGCGGGATCAGCTCCGGGTAGCTGAGACGGTTGGGCAGCACCGGGAAGCACCCGGCGTAGATCGCCTCGACGATGGAGACGCCGAAGAACTCGTGGCGAGCAGTGCTCACCACAACGTCCGAGCGGCGCAGGAGCCGGACGTGGCGCTCCTCCTCCGCGTAGCCGAACTGGATCACCCGATCGCCCAGCCCCTCCCGCGCCTTGTCGAATTGCGGCGTCTCCTGCCTGCGGCTGGGCCCGGCCAGGGCCACTCTGAATTCGAGCCCTTCG
>Ga0307421_1000543_pt1 | contig 24273 bp, 11 predicted proteins | sample SalMarWE160270MG_FD_202163 | JGI IMG/M metagenome (GOLD analysis project Ga0307421, IMG submission 202163) | Salt marsh sediment microbial communities from the Plum Island Ecosystem LTER, Massachusetts, United States - WE1602-70 | ecosystem: Environmental > Aquatic > Marine > Intertidal zone >...
TTGCATTAAATCAGAAATATTTTCTTAGAGGCCCCATTTTACCCCCAAAAACGACCTTCTAAGGCCTGAAAACGTCTATTTTTTAAGATTATTTGACTCATTATTAATAATATAGCCTTGTCCGACTGGGTTCTATGTAAGCGACTGGGTTCTATGTAATATAGCCTTGTCCGACTGGGTTCTATGTAATATAGCCTTGTCCGACTGGGTTCTATGACTGGGTTCTATGGGTTCTATGGGTGACTGCGTTCTATGGGTGACTGCGTTCTATGGGTGACTGCGTTCTATGGGTGGTGTGAGGGTTTAGAAGTTGAGGAGTTGAGAAAAGAAAAAGTCCTGCCAGTCTTGCGGTCTTGCAGTCTTGCAGGTCTTTTGCTAATCAATGTTTGTTAAATTTTATGGGATGCTTACGGATTATTGTTTCCTCTATTTTTTCGGCTTCCGGCTTCAGACTTTCGGCTTTTTCCCACTAACGCCTCCATTGTAGGGGTTAGGAGTGGGTCCATAAAAAAGGTTAAGGTTAAAATTTTCAATTTAAAAAAATATTTGTAATTTGCGCGATATTAATTACAAAGCTTTCTTATGTTTAACGTGTCTGTCCATAATGGCCGGTATCTGCGTTGTTGCAAAAATTTTAAATCCCCGGATACCTTAGTAGACTGCGGGCAAAAATTTTTTTTTCACAGCGTGAATTATTTTTAAAGGTGTTCAAGAGCTCACTTCTTTCGGTTTTCACGCCTTGATCCCGGATATTCTGAACAAACACTACGAGTTTATTGGTAAACTTTAAATAAAGCTTTGAATTTCATTTTAATGAATGCGCAATATATTTAGAACAAATATTTCAATATTATTGTATGTGATTTCATCAATAGCCATTAATAATGATTTACTTGCTCAGTCGTTGGATAATATTAAAGAACAAAAACCATTATTGTTAAATGGGTTTATTTCAACCAACCAGGTAATAAATACACAACCTACCGATTCAGGCAATATTAAATCTTACAATAGTTATTATACGGGCAGTTTAAATTTCAATATTTATGGAATTAATACTCCCTTAATGTTTATGTATTCAAACAATAAGGGAAACTTTACACATCCTTTTAGTCAATTTGGGATGCACCCCTCTTATAAATGGATTAAAGGGCATATAGGCTATGCAACAATGAGTTTCTCACCTTACACCTTAAACGGTCACTTATTTCTTGGTGCGGGGATCGACATTGATCCACCTGGTATTTTTTATGGAAGCGCCATGTATGGTAGGTTAAACAAAGCGGTTGACTATGATTCAGCAAATTTCAATCAGGTTGCTGCTTATAAAAGAATGGGATATGCCTTCAAAGTGGGCATTTCTGAAAATGGTAATTTTATTGATGTGAATCTGTTCAGAGCTTATGATGTTGAAAGCTCCATTAATTATACAGACCTGGAAAACCAGGTACTACCACAGGAAAATTCAGTAATGTCAGTTTCTTTTAACAAAGAACTCATAACAAACCTTAAGTTCCAAGGTGAATTTGCAAGCAGTTATTTGTCTACAGATATAAGAACCGAAAAGGTTACAGAAGATAATGCCTTGTTGAAACCTCCCACCTGGTTTATGCCATTAAGAACCTCTACTATTAACAGGAATGCTTTTAAAACAAACCTGACCTATAGGCAGAACAGATATTCAATAGGTTTAGGATACGAACGTGTTGACCCTGAATACAAAACACTTGGAGCATATTATTTTACAAATAATATGGAGAATATGACACTTAATTTTTCCGTGAACTTTTTTGAAAATAAGATGTCTGTCAGCGGTAATACCGGCCTCCAAAAAGATAACCTTGACAATAACAAAATGAATAACACCAAACGTTTTGTTGGTTCATGTAATGTAAATTATATCCCGGGGAAGAAACTCAACCTTAACTTAGCATATTCAAATTTCACCAGTTTCACCAATGTCCGTTCAACCTTTGATTATATTAACGAAACAGACCCTTACCAAAACTTTGACACATTGAATTTCAGGCAAATATCTCAAAACACCAACTTTAACGGAAGCTACCAGTTGAGCAATTCAAAAGAAAAAAGGCAAACCCTGAACCTGAATTTAACCTGGCAGGTATCGGATGATGAACAGGGAGGAGATTCAGTCTCCACATCAAATTTTTATAATGCCAGTGCTTCATATATCATTAACCTGACATCTCTTGGATTAACCTGTAATGCATCTTTAAATTATAACCAAAATGAGATGACCGATGCAGGTTCTCATACATTGGGGCCAGTAGTTGGAGTAAATAAGTTGTTTTTTGATAAAACTTTGCGTATTTCTTTTACAACTTCTTACAGCACATCGAAAATGAAAAATTTTCCTTCATCAAATGTATTCAATATTCGAATGGGTTTAGCATATACGCTTAAAAAGAAACATAATTTCAATATGAATATACTGTTTCAGCACCGAAACAGTGCAGCCAGGTCTTATAATACACTAAATTTTACATTTGGGTATGTTTATAATTTTAACCTTATAAATTCAAAAAATAATAAGAATGAAAATAAGTAAATAAATATGCTGAACAGAAACATAAGAATATCATAAAACGTATAAATAAATTAACCTAAATCCTCCATAAGTTATAAATGAATATTAATTTGTACCGCCCTATATACATACTCAAAGCTTTTTTGGCTTTATTGGTATTTTTAGTTTGCAGTCTAAATCTTGCTGCTCAATCATTAAATCCGGAAGAAGCAGTAAAAGATAATTCAGAAGTTAACAAAGCCTATCAATTGTTGGAAACGGTAAAAGTAGCGGATCGGTTTATAAATAAGCTTGATTCAACTTATGTATTGGATTTGCCGGTAGGGATAGTAGCCAATGACAGTAAAGAAGCAGAGAAATATGCAATTATTATATCAGAGATGAAATTGAGAAATGGAGAAGCATTTCTTACTGCTTATATGGCATTTACTGTACCCGGAACAACAAAAAAAATTGCTTTTAAAGGAACAGATATACCGATTTCGTTCTCGGGAGGAATAATTAAAGGACAGGCTGTATTAGAATTAATTTCTGATTTCAATATTAATTTAACTAACAATATCGATCTTATACTCAAAGGGGCAGGTAATACAAAAGTAAAATGGGATTGCTTTGGTTTTAGAGAAATGGATATTGTTGCTGATGTCTTATTTGATAGTACACTTTTTGTTCCTGAAAATCCGGATGGTAGTCTAAAATCAGCAACTTTACGAACATCATTCAGTACTACAATTTCAGACTGGAATAATTTAATGGTGGGGTTAACACTGGAACCATTTCAAATTAAAGGATTAAATGGAGTAGGTTTTAGTATAACCAATGCCGTATTTGATTTAAGTGATTTTAGAAACCCGGCAAACATCGCTTTTACACCACAATATCAAACTGATTATTTTATAGATGGTAACCCGAATATATGGCAGGGTTTATATATCCAGGATGCTCAGATACGTTTACCGCAACAATTCAGAAAGAAAACAGCATCGGAGTTGCAAGCTGATAGTGTACTAATAGCAAATGATACAACCGGCACTCTAAACCTGACTGATAGTGTTTCCACAGGGCGGTTAACTTTTTATGCTCAAAATCTGTTTATAGATGAACTTGGTTTTACCGGAAAATTAGCTGCTTCAAGGTTAATGACCCTTGATGAAGGTGATTTGGGCGGATGGGCATTCTCTGTTGAAAATTTTACAATTGATATTCAATCCAATCAATTAGTTGCTGCCGGCTTTAGCGGCCAAATTAACGTTCCCCAGTTTAAACAGAATTCTTTATTTGACTACAATGCTGTAATGGGTTTGGATGACACCTATTCTTTTAATGTAGCAATAACAGACTCTATTGAAATGGATATGTGGGCTGCTGATATGCGTATTGAGCCAAACTCCGCATTAAATATACAAGTAAAACGAAAGGAATTTGTCCCCTCTCTTCTTTTAAATGGTACGCTTATCATCAATTCCCCGGTTGACAAGGAAGACAGTACATCAACCAGGTTGGTTATTGCGGAAGTACCATTTCAGGGAATGAGAATACAAACTGTTAAGCCTTATTTTGGGGTTGACAATATTTCTTTTGGTACAAGTCAGAATATGTTCTCGAAATTCCCGGTATCTATCAATGAAATTGGGTTTGAAAGCATAGATAACAGGGTTGGTTTACGTATGGGATTAACCGTAAATTTTGTCGGAGAAAATGATGGCGGTTTTGGTGGAGACGGGGTGTTTACTGTTTGGGGAAAACATGAAAACAGTAAATGGAAATATGACGGAGTAGAAGTTGACCGTATTGCTGTTGATATATCTAAGCCCGAAGCTTTTGAGTTAAGTGGTGAAGTTTTTTTTGTCAGGGGTGATGAAATTTACGGAAATGGATTTAAGGGTACATTAACGGCAGATTTTGCAGGGTTTGGAATGGATGCAACTGCCTTATTTGGAAATGTGAACGGATACCGCTACTGGTTTGCCGATGCCCTTGTAACAATGGGAACAGGTATTCCGGCTGGCCCTGTTTCTGTTTTTGGTTTTGGAGGTGGCGCATATTACCACATGAAACAGGCTGGTGTTGGCAATATGCCTGTTAGTGAGATAGGTAAAACAACTTCCGGTATTTACTATGCCCCTGACAAATACAGTGGATTAGGTTTAAAAGCTTCCGTAAAATTTGGGTTAACAGGCGGACAGAATGCTTTTAATGGCGATGTGGAATTTTGCATGAGTTTTACTACAAGTGGAGGGATTAATCAAATATCTTTTAACGGCAACGGGTATTTTGCGACCAATAACTTTAGTGTGAATACCTCCGGAATAATGGAGAAAGCTAAATATATTGTTGAGAATAAAGGAAGAGAAGTACAAATTCCAATAGAATCTGAAAGTTCGCAATTGTATGGAAATGTGAGTATGTTATATGATTTTCCGAATAAATGTTTTCATTCTACTTTTGATATTTATGCCAATATTGCAGGAGGCTTGATAAAAGGGGTTGGGCCAGGTGGCCGTGCAGGATGGGGAGTAATGCACTTTGAACCTTCCGATTGGTACATACATTTGGGTACACCCGATAATCCAAATGGAATTTCCGTATTAAACCTTGCAACTATGACCAATTATTTCATGGCAGGAAAATCTGTGCCTGAATTACCACCACCTCCACAGCAGGTATTAACCAGTTTAAACAAAACTGCTGATGAAGTAATGGGAACACGCAATGGTTCTGCATTGGGTGATGGTTCAGGTTTTGCATTGGGCTCTTATTTCTCTTTCGATACGGGTGAACGTACATTTCTTATATTCTATGGGAGGTTTGGTTGTGATTTAGGTTTCGATATATTAATGAAAAACTATGGCGAACTGGCTTGTGAAGGACGTGGGAATATTGGTATTAATGGTTGGTATGCACAGGGACAGGCTTATGCCTGGGTTGCTGCTGCCGTTGGGATCAAAGTTGATTTACCATTCTACACTGGAAGATATGGCATATTCGAAATGGATGTTGCTGCCTTGATGCAGGCAAAAGCTCCTAATCCATTCTGGATGAAGGGAAATGTTGGTGGTAGTTACAATATTCTCGGGGGACTGGTTAAAGGTCAATGTGATTTTGAATTTGAAATCGGCGAGCAGTGTAAAGTTGTTTCTTCAAGCCCATTCAAAGGTATGCCAATAATTGCTGACGTAAAACCAATGAACAATGAAGATGATGTTAGCGTGTTTACAACTCCGCAGGCAGTATTCAATATGCCAATTAATGAAACCATCGAGTTTCAGGACGAGAATAAAACAACCAAGATATACCGCATCAAACTAAACCACTTTAAAGTTGGTGCATCAGACGGAACTCCAATTAATGGTGAGTTGATTTGGAATGACAGGAATGATGTGTTGGTGTTTAAGTCAAAAGACATTCTACCGGGTGAAACGGCAATCAAAGCAACGGCAAGTGTAACATTTGAAGAATACAAAAACGGCAATTGGTTTGTCGTGATGAAAGATGGTTCAGTAGCTGAAGAATCGAAAGAAATTGTATTTACAACAGGCAAAGAACCTGACCATATACCACAGGAAAACATTTTATACAGCTATCCGGGTTACAGGGCTTTCAATTATTACAAGTCTGAAACCAACGCCAATTACTTTACACTTGATTTTGGGCAGCCAAAATTATTCCAACCGGGTAATGAATGGGTTCAAAAGGCAAGGGTAACACCTGTATTAGGAGGTCAGCCACAGTATTTTGATTTTACTTATGACAATGCCACTACACAGATTAATCTGGCAATACCACAAAGCATCCTGAACAATAAAATATACAGGTTGGATATTGTGAACATACCGGCAAACGCTGCAGGTGCATTGGACGAAAATGTTGAACAAAATACCGAAACGGTACAAATTGAATCGGAAGGTTATACAGCCGATATTGAAGTTACTACCCAGGAAGCAGAAGAAAGCAGGGGTGAATTACAGGAAAAAGTTATTTATACTATGGAGTTCCGAAGTAGCCAGTTTAACACTTTTACAGAGAAGTTAAACGGACTAACCTATTCGGATGGGATTTCGTGGGAGCTATATCCATTGGTGCATAGTTTAACGGTAAATATTTCAGGAGAAAGATTTGATAATTATGAGGTGGTAAACCTTAATAGGGAAACCATGATAACAGTTAATCCTCTTTTATCAGAAACCCCGTGGTACACTACACATATGCAACCACTATTTAATCTTAGTTCCTCTCAGCTTTCTGCTATTGGTGCAGAACGGTTTGAGCCTGATGAGTTAACAAACTACCTGTTCCAGAGTGACGGAACAAGAAGATTAACTGAAGAAGAAATTGAATCGGGTGTAACAGGCGAAACAAATGTAATCTCAGGAATGAAACATTACATAGCAAAATACACATGCGAATACCTGTATGAAATTAAGGGTAAAATTGCGAATGCTTATGTAAATAGAATAATTCCAAGTGGGCAATTAGAAACAATTTTCAATACAAACTTCACCCCACTCCGCTATGGAAACTATCCGGTTAATATCAACTATACCTTACCGGGAAAAACATCTCCACAAAGAGTTAAAAAGCATATTATTAGATACAATGATTAATAAAACACCAACATATAACAACAAAGCCAAAAGTCAAATATTAGGCATAAGTTACAAGGCACAAGGCACAAGGGGTAAGCTGCGTTCTTTTTTAACTTTTGCCTTATGCCTTTACACTTTTGCCTTGTTCTCTCAAGTAGATTCAACAAAGCAAAACCTTTTTATAATCGCCCGACCTACTGCTGATTCTATTATGTTACGCTGGGCACCGGGCAACTATAAATATTGGGATTTAGGTAACCGATATGGGTATAACCTGGTTCGCTATACGATAATGAAGGATAGTTCTTTGTTGAGTGAACCGAAAAAGACTGATTTAACACCAACCGGAATACAACCCTGGCCATTAATGGACTGGGAGCAACTGGTAAAAACCAACCAATACGGTGGAATTGCAGCACATGCCATTTATGGAGAATCATTTGAGGTAGATGCAGGAGAAGGAACAACTCCTCAGAATGTAGTTTACAAAGCAAAGGAACAAAAACAGCGTTTTTCCTTTGCCTTGTATGCAGCCGATATTTCACCGGAAGTTGCTGTGGCAAGTGGTCTATGGTTTACAGATAAAACCGCACAGAAAGATGAAATGTACTTATACAGAATCTATCTGAACCTGCCTGATAGTTTAGCAAGGTTAAATGATACGGCTTTTGTTTTTACCGGAATAAAAGACTTTACACCACTACCAAAACCAATTGAATTATCAGCTGAATTCGGCGACCACACAGCCATTTTATCATGGAATTCTTTTGCCCAAAACAACATCTATATAGCTTGGGAAGTTGAACGCTCCAATAATAGCAAAAACTTTCAGGCACTTACCATAGACCCACAGGTTTCGGTGATGCCTTCGGACGATGCCAATCCTGAATACACGTATAAATACGATTCATTACCACAGAACAATAAAGAATACTATTACCGCATAAGGGGAATTACATCTTTTGGTGAATCCGGCCCCTGGTCTGAATTAACAAGCGGTAAAGGAGTAGAAGCTATAAAAGCTACCCCAAACATAATAGGTCACGAAATTATCAAGGAGATAGTATTGATTAACTGGGAGTTTCCATCCGATATGGAAAGTGCCATATCAGGCTTTAAAGTATTGCGTTCCACCAATCACAAAACAGGTTTTACAGAATTAAAAGCCAATTTAAAACCTTCCGACCGTATCTTTACCGATAAAAAACCATTGGGGACAAACTACTATAAGGTTCTTGCTTATCGTGACAGCACGGCAAAGAAATCAAGCTATCCGCACATGGTACAGTTAACCGACAATACCCCGCCTGTAAAACCAAAAGGCTTAACAGGATTAGTGGACAGTTTAGGGATTGTAAGATTAAATTGGCAAGCTAACCCTGATGAAGATATTTATGGGTATAGGGTATTTCGTTCAGCTTCGGGAAATGATGAGTTTTCACAACGTACACATCGTCCCATTACAAATACTTTTTATATTGACACGATTAGTAAAAAAGACTTAAATGCCAGCGTATTTTATAAAATTGTGGCAATTGACCTACGGCAAAACCAATCTGAATTTTCATCGGTTGCAGAACTTTTAAAACCCGATGATATTCCACCGTCTATTCCTGTAGTTACACAAACACAGGCAACCAATGAGGGCATCTTGTTAACATGGATTAATAGCACAAGCAGTGATGTTTCAAAGCATGTGGTTTATCGTTTTATTAAAGGGGACTCAGCTTGGGTGGAATTAACCGCAACACCATACAAGAAAGGTAATCAGGAATCAAACTATACCGATAGCGAATGCTCAACCACGAAAAGCAACCAGTATAAAGTTGTGGCAGTTGATAAATCGGGTAATACCTCCGAACCAACTATGTCCATTGCAATCCAAGGCTTACGCAATACAAAAAGACCGGGACTACAAAAGATTAATCAAAAGATTGATTATGAAACCGGAAAAATTTATTTGAATTGGCAATTACCGGAAAATCCCGTCAAGCTTATTAAAGTCTATCGCAAAACAAATGAAAAGGATTATACCCTTTTTGAAACGTTGGAAGGCGATAAAACTGTTTTTGAAGACTACGGTATGAAAGTAGGTGAGTTTTACGCCTACCGATTTAAAATAATTTATAAGGATGGAAGTATTTCCGGCTTTTCGGATGAAATAAAAATTGAATATTAAATAAAACTATAAAATTATGAAGATGAATCTATTATTAATGTTATTTATCGGAGCAACCTTAAATATTGGATGTGAGAAAGAGGATGAATTTGAGGTGGTAACTCACGAAGTATATCAAATATCCAACCTGGTTAAAAAAGGTTGCTTTGATTATGCAGAGAATGACACAACGGGAATTATCCCTATAGCTTCACAAACTACAAATGCTACCATTATTGACGGTGTTGGTTACGTGGAATTTGGTATTGAGGCTCCATGCTTTGCAACTGACAGTATTGATTTAAAAGGAAATGTGTTGAAATTCTTTATTAAGCCTACTATTACTGGAAATTGCAGATGCACGTATTCATGGAATCTGGAACTAAATATTTTAGAGAACAAAGGTTTGAAAATCCTATATTATGAGTACAAAGATGGTGCATACAAACAAAACATGGAGATATATTATTTAATACTTAGAAAGTATGAAAATAATTAAGTCTTTTATTTTAACAATTCTATTGTTACATGTATTTAATGCAACTTACGCTCAAACGGGCTATGTCGTACGTGTTACTACCACTATTAATTCCGGGAAAAGTGGTTTTTGTACTGGAGGTACATATTCGATGAAATGGGTTTGGCTATACAATAAAACAACAGGGGAATGTTTGAATGGCTTAATGATAGCAGATAATTATGGAGATGGTGAACATGTTGCTCGGACAACTCTAATCGTACCTAAAGACCATACGCTTGAAGTGCGTTTTACAGACTGGAAAGGTGGTAATTATGCGATACCTTTCAAAATAAGCAGTTTAGGTAGTTTTGAGGATTCCAAGAAAAAAACTACCCAAACTCTATGCTATAGACATTCAACATTAACAGTAAAATATGAAGTTAAAAGCCTAGCTGGAATTTCAAGTACAGCATTAAATCCTAAAACATGTGTGTCCAATCCGAATGGAAGTTACCGTTTTAATTTTCAAACTCATAATATTCCACTAAATAGTTTTAGGTTACAGGTTAGTAATGACAAAGACTTTCCTTCCAATAGTACGAATGAAGTTTATATTTCACCCTCGGCTACTTATGCAAACTTATCTTACAATCAGCTTGCTGGTAGTAGAGCTGATTCATGGTATGGTCAAACTTTATATTTTAGGACGAAATCAACAAACAGATATTGTCGAGTATCAACATATTGTTGGGATCAGGTAGCTTATTCGGCAACATTCTCAGAAAGCAAGGCTTTTTATATGCAGATTTCAGCACCTACTGGAAGTATTACGGCACTTCGGCGAGCTTGTTCTCCAAATCTTGTTGTTACTATTCCTGCAACTTCAGAAATGGCAAATAATTATAACAACTACACATTCAGAATGATTAAAGGAAATTGTGAAAATGGTAGCTGCCTGGAAGAAGAACAGACTTCGAATATTATAAGACTTGTTCCTGTTGGGCGTGAAGGGAACTCTATTAAACTAAACATACATTCTCAAGATAGAAATATCGGGTTAGTGGATAGTGTAGATTATACTGTTCAAATAGCACAGAAATTAGCAAATGAAAAAATATCCTTTGACGCAGATGAGGTTCGCTGTGCGGTAAAGCAAGCCTTTAGAATGCCTTTAGCAAAAAACCTACTAACTACTAGCCCAACAATTGTTCCAAAAGACACTTTCGATGGTACTACCTATCACACATCAAAACATAATTTGAATGATGCAGTAATTCATCTGGCATTCAATGATAGAAGCCGTGTAGCAAAAGTAGAAATGGACTATGAATGCAATTTTAGTAATGATTGCCATCATTATTGTTCAACTTGCCGTGATATTGTTAATGTAACAAGTCAATTGCAAAACGTAGGTAATTACACAAAATCATTAAGCATGAACTTTGCTTATCACCAAATGTCGTTTCGTACAACTGATACCGATAGCTGCGTGTCAGGAATCAGCAGTCAGGTTACACTCAAAAAACCTTCTGATGTTACTTTAAACCAACCTACAGCTCCAATTGTTCCATGTCATGTGAATAATACAGGGACAGGTAGTAAATCTGTCAGTATACAAGCTACTTTTAAAGGTGGTATTGGTTACTACACAGCAAGATTATACAGTAATTCCGGTTCTCTTTTAGAAACTAAAACGGTCACTGCTTCTGATAAATCAGGTAGTAATTACTTTGTGCAATTCTCCCCAAGAGGTGTTGGAAGATACCGGGTGCGAATAACGGACAGGTACGGTGTTTATAAAGACCAATATGTTGATGTAATTTCGAATCCAGAGGTTGTTTTATCAGCTACACCAACAGATTTAACATGTTTTGAAGGAGGTAATGGTTCTATTCAACTAAATGCAACAAATTTGGGAGGTGGTACACCTACTTATACTTTATCAGGAAGAACAGAATCTTTAACAAATTATCAAAACTTATCCGCAGGAAATTATACTGCAACGGTGACAAATTATTTAGGCTGTCAGGATATTGTTAACAATATTACAGTTGGTCAGCCGAATGATATAATAATTGATGCAACAGGTTCAAAAATTGCACGGTATGGCGATAATACAGGTACAATAAACCTTACCATTAGTGAAGGAACAGGAGATTTTGATTATGTTTTATATAAAGATTCTACCGAAATAGCAAATGGAAGTACTCTGCAAAATGCCACAATAGCAGGACTTTACGATGGTTATTACCGGGTGGATGTTACCGATGATAATGGTTGTCCTCAAACTTATAACAATATTCGGGTAAGACAACCTGATGAACCTTTAGAATTGTCTTTTTCGCAACAACCACAAAACGTAGATTGCAACGGCAATGCTACAGGTGAAGTTTACCCAACAGCAACAGGTGGTTGGGGACACTACCAATACGGTTTTAATGAGACGATTAATGGAACAAGCAATACCATTGGAGGCTTAACCGCAACTGGTGCAATTGCTGATACTGTTTTTGTAGTTGATTCAGCCGGCATTATTGAAAAGCTTCCGGTTACCATTACCCAACCTCCCCAACTTATTACTTCTATTGATAGTATTTACAATTTAAAATGTTATGAGGATAATTCAGGGGCAGTAAAGTTGAATATTTCAGGTGGCACACGTGGGTACAGGGTTTCAATGAATAATGCGAATTGGATTTCAGGTGATTCGCTTTCAAACCTTCCTATAATGGATAACGAACCTGTTTATGTGTTGGATGCCAATGATTGCCCATCACAAGTTGATGTTACCATTACTCAACCTGATAAAATTTATATGGCAGTTGATACTATTATTGATGCTTTTTGTGGTCAGGATAATGGAAGTGTAACAGCAATCATAGCAGGGGGTACGCAACCCTATTCCTATAACTGGATATACCTTGATTCATTAAAGTCTGTACCGGTTAATTCAATTATTATTGACGGTATTTATTCCGGCCAATACAAACTATTATTAACAGATTCACATGGTTGTAACGATTCCATTATGGTTTCGGTATCGGATGCCGATGGACCGGATATAATAGCATACAAGATAGATTCAATTTCATGCTTTGGTGGTTCAGACGGAAAACTTGTTATTCAGCAAGTTGATGGAGGCATGCCTGAGTACACTTATTATTTGAATGGTATTGAGGGAGATACTATATTTGATGGATTAGAAAATAAAACCTATCATTTCAGGCTTTTAGATAAGAAAGGATGTAAGGTAGATAAATACTATACCATTCCACAACCCGAAGATATTTCTATAATAGGCACAGTTTTTAACCCGGTATGTCACGATTCTTATGACGGGTTTATTGTAACCCGGGTTAACGGCGGGAATGGAGGCTATTCTTATAATTGGTCAAATAATGAGGGGACAAAAAACATACAAAATCTCAATTCAGGTACCTACTCGTTAACGGTATCGGATAGTAAAGCCTGTACAAAATCAGAAAGTTTCGAGATAATATCGCCTCCTGAACCTACTGCTCACCTCGACCAAAATACAGGGGTATTATGTACAGGGAACAGTCTTGAATTAGACGGAGGTAATTTTGTTAGTTATAAATGGTATAAAGATTCCGTTTTAATATCAGAAGATCGGTATTTAACTGTTGACCAGACTGGTCAATATACACTGAAAATCAGTAATGAGTATGGTTGTATCGGTGTTGATACCTTTGATTTAGAGGTTTCTGATACCCCATTAGATGCAACCATTCTCTTACAGGATAGTGCATTGGTAGATGAAGTTATAAGGGCTATTGATGTAACCTGGCCTGTACCCGATAGTATTCAATGGTATTTTGATTACCCTGTTGACCTGGCAGATAACAACAACTATTCTCAAAGATTTTCATCGGGTAATACCGGAACAATTAATGTTATGCTTAGAGCGTGGTATGGAGGATGCTATAGCGATTCCTCAAAATCTGTAACTATCTATAATGAGGAAGGTTCTATACCTCAAAAATCTACTTTAAACGAGCCTTTAATTCTTGGATTTAAAGTTTATCCAAACTCTAACGATGGTAATTTTTATGCAGAGATTGAATTAAGCAGAAAAGCCGACATAAGTCTGCATTTGTATAATGCGGGTTTGGGTAGTGCTATTGATATTAAACGTCAAAAAGGACTTGAAAGCTATGAAGTGCCGTTTAATCTGGTAAGTTTGAAACCGGGGGTATATATAATTGTGCTTATTGCCGAACATGAACAGCAAAAATTGAAAATAGTGATAAAATAAGTCAAAAGAAAGAAGGCAAAAGGCATAAGAATATAAAGTATGAGTAGAATTGAAAACACAAATAGAACTTTCAGCCCGATTAGATTTTATTTCTCAAACTCAATTGAGTGAAATTCTCGAAAAAAAGCAAGGAGGTTGAAAAAATGTTGAACACCCTAATTTCAAAATTAAAGAATGCAAATATTCGATAAAAATATCAAGGCAATTATTAGGCATAAGGCACAAGGCACAAGGCATAAGTTAAGAACCCTTTTGCCTTTTGCCTTCTGCCTTTTCACTTTTGCCTTTTCACTTTTGCCTAATGCCTTAATGGCTTCAGACCCAGTAACTGTTATCGTTTCACTATCTCCTCCATACACTCCATTTTTAAATGAATATGGCTCGAATGGGGTTGATAAATTACAGGTATCCTTAATTGTAAATGACAGCCGGATGGTGAATTATCCGGCAAAACTGCAAATGCTTATTGAACATCTTGGTTCTGGTATTGTAATGCGCACAAGCGAATATGCTGCTATTGCACCCATTATGCTAACCGGGAATGTTACGGAAGTATTAAACGGCTTCGACCTGAACAAATATTTTCTTGCACAAAACAATGTGTTCACCGGTTTCGATCAAAGCCAGTACATACAAACAGGACGAGTTCCCGATGGGCAATACCGGATTGGTTTTAGAATTGTTGATGCCCAGCGCAAAGATGTGGTACTGTCTAATACTGCCTATACCCAGCCGGGTTGGTTTGTATTAAATGATCCTCCACAGATCAATCTCCCACGTAACAGGGAAAAAGTCCGTGTAAACGATTTACAAAACGTTAAATTGGAATGGTTTCCACGTCATTTAGGTTCATTGAACGCAACTTTTGCTACCAGTTATCAGATTGAATTATTTGCTATTCGTGTTCCCGGGATGCACTCCAATCAAGTCGTCATGAGCATGCAGCCCGATTTTACCGATGTTACCAATCGTACGAGGTATTTTTTGACTAATGATAAATATTTGCTTGAACCGGGAGTTGAATATGCTTTCCGAATAAAAGCTTTGGCTGGCGACGACCAATTAACACTCTTTCAAAACAACGGGTATTCCGAAGTGTTTTCTTTTATTTATGGCAGTCTTTGTCCCGAAACAGAAAATGTCTCGGCTCAAACATTGGGGACTGATAAAGTTGAAATAACATGGGACACCGACCCTTTACAAACATCGTTTGAAACACGTTTTAGAAAGGCAGGGAAAGTAAATGATAAGTGGCACTCCCGTGAAAGTTTTGTAGGAATGACAGAAATTGCCAACATATTATCGTCTGGTGTAAAATATGAATACCAGGTTAAAGCAACTTGTACCACTGTTGAAAGTGAATATTCTGCCCTCGATTATTTCACCATGCCTTACCCTCCGAATGCTAAATTTGAGTGTGGAGCAGATGATAGTGTTATCGTTAGCAATACCATTCCCAAAGCAAGTTTGCGAGAGGGCGAAATGATATTTTACGGACAGTTCCCTATTAAGCTTACCAAAGTTTCGGGTAGTAATGGAGTGTTTACAGGAAAAGGACGTATGCGTATTCCATTTCTCGCCAATATACAGGTAAACATGCAGTTCAACGGTATTAAGGTAAACGAGCTTAACGAAGTTTACGAAGGAGAATTGGCAAGTATTTATAATCCGGATAGTGAGTTTTTAATTGATGATGTAACGGATTATTTTGCAGAGGGCGACCAGATTGGAAATATAATAGACGGCGTTGATTCAGCTGCTATAACTCTGAATTTTCCTGTTGACAATGCTTCGAATATTACGGTAGCTGTTTCCGGTAATACGGTAATGGTTAATTCAGGAGGTCAAAGCATAAGCACAACTATTGAGAATACCGAAGAAGGCACAACCATACGGGATTCAGAAGGCAACCTTTATGCAGTTGATGAAAAAGGAAATGTCACCCAGGTAGGAAAAACAACTCCCGAAAGTGAAACGCAAGATGCAACTTCGTATAGTTTTCCCCCAAATGATTTTGATAGCGAAATACAGCTAAGTTTTGAAAATGCAGGAAAATGGGCGTTTGATGCTTTTGACGATGTATATGCAGGCTCAAAGTTTGCTGATGAATATGAAACGGTAGATGGCAGGAATACACCATGGAAATTTGTTCCAATAGGTAAACCCGATAAAGTGAGTGCTAAACTTACTAAAGGAAGTATTGACCTTAGTAAGATTAAGTTTAAGACACCAACCGGAACAGAATTCTACGCCGTAGAAAAAGGAGGTAAACTTGAAATTACACTTATCGGAGCAAAACAACGTGATGGTTATGAACTTTTTGCCGTTTATGAAGAAAACGATAGTATTACACGCACAATCGGTAAAGTAAATATTGCATCATATCCTTTCCTTGAAAGATATCTTACTATCGTTCCAATGCAATCAGGTGTGGTTGATGCAACCACAATAGAAACAGCCATAAATACCATCTATAAACCTTATGGCATAAGGTGGCACGTAACCATTGACGAGGTATTTGATGACCGAAGTTGGGATGAAGATAATAACGGTTTAAAAGGTACAGAGACAGATTTTTATTCAGCCTTTACCGATGAAATGCGTGCATTAAACGCAAATTATACATCCCAAAGAGGAATTGACGATAAGTCAGTTTATTTATTCTGGTTTGTTGAAGAGGCAGAAGGGGCAAAAAACATGTTAGGTGACATGCCCCTTGAAAGTCGTTTTGGTTATATTTTCAGTACAACTATTACAGATAAAACCCACCAAACCATAGCCCATGAACTGGCACACGGGGTTTTTCAGCTCCACCACACATTCAGTGATAAATATCAAATCGATAAAAACACTACTAATAATCTGATGGATTATAAAGGTGGAATTGAACTTACCAAGTACCAATGGGACTTAATCCACGACCCTCAGACCATGCTGTTTGCTTGGGCGCAGGAGGAGGAAGAGGGGGCTTATACCTGGACTCCTGTGGACAAACAACATGCTTTGCTTTTTAACCATGTTTACGACAATAATCACATCGGTTCAATGCATTACCTTAAAGCAATCGAAAATGCGATTGCCAAAGGGAATGACGATACATTAAGTTTAGCCTACACGGAAGATGAAGCCGAGAAATGGACAAATGAACAAAAGCAATGGATTGACGGGTGGAAAATCCGGGCAATGAATTCTGACGAAGTTTTTACTGATATAATAAAATCTATCAAAGAAACTGGCAAGGATGAGAAGATAGAAAAAATTGTTCTACGTCCAAAGCACATTTACATTGGAAAATACAAATATGAAGATGTAGAATATCCAGTAGCTATTTATGGAAATGGCGAACAAACCGTAATGACAAAAGCCTTTACCAAGATACAGGTGACAGATGCCAAAGAACTGGAGGATAAGGATAAAAAAGAACATATCTATTGCGATGAAACCTACACGAAATATTTGATAATCGCTTTTTATGAAGACGAGAAAGACGACCCTTCCATGATAATGCAGGTTGAGAAATTTGATATAAGCCAAATGCAAAATACCAAAGAAAAATGGCTGGAATATTTAGGGATTTTAGGTGAGCCTGTTAAATACGAAATTACCCAATCACAATTGGAAGAAATATTCCCAAATACCGATACTACAAGGCTTAAAGAAGTAATGGAAGCGATTAACAACAACTGTGGCGATTTTAATATAAACACTACGCAAAGGATGAGCCATTTCTTAGGCCAGATAGGTACTGAAACCGGGGGAATGAAAGCCCTCAATGAGAATGAATGTTATAGCGAGGCAAGTATTAAATCTGTATTTGGCAAAGTAAAAAGAAATGGCAACAGGAAATACTGCGATTTATTTGAAGGTTATAACGGGACATCATTATCCACATGCCCAGGCAATACATTATGCGAGTGTAACCCTGTGCTGCCCGATTCAATTTCACTGGACAGCTTAACTGTAAAAAACAAGTATATCTGCAAATCGGCATTGTTTGATTACACCTATGCTTGCCGCATGGGCAATGGTGCGCCCTCTACTAAGGATGGCTCTAAATTTAAAGGCAAAGGGTTTATCCAGTTGACAGGAAAAAACAAATACAAGCAAATCAGCGATGAATGGAACAAGATGTACCCCGATGACCCGAAAGAGTTCCATGGGAAAGATATTGACCTGCTGACAACGGATATCGAAATTGCCATGAAAGCATCTATGGTATGCTGGAAAATACAAGATTTAAACGATTGGGCCGATGTTGGGATGACAGATAAGGCTATAGACAAAGTGGGTAGTATTGTAAATGGCTCTGGTAGCAACAAACCTAATGGATACGATCATAGGCGGTCATATACGAAAAAAGCAAATGAAGTTCTATCTAAATAAAAAATAATGATTATGAATAAAGTAGCTATATCTCTTTTTTTAATATTTAGCATGTTTACAGTTAAGGCACAAATTAACTGCATGCAAGGAATTTGGGCAGATATCTATAATGGGGAGAATGAATATAACGAGTTTAGTTTTACAGTGATAACAGGTCGGAATTCCTTAAATTTCGTATATACTGAAGATAGATATGAGCTTGATTTTCCATTAACAGAATCAATTGTTGGTTTTTTAGATTATAACCCCAAGACTACGGAATCTTTCCTTAACATCAACAAATTAAATGATAACGGAGAGTTTTATATCGTTTTAGACACTGACTACATCAAAGATGGGCAAATAAAAAATTCTTTTATTGTAGTTCCTGAATATTTTGAGTGTGAAGGGGAAAGCATGTCCGTTAATGGAGGGCAATTAATCGAATTAATAAGAATCGAACGCTTACCAAGCTTTGCGCTTAAACTTCTTTATAACCGTGGCAAAAAGGATGATAAGGATTACATAGGAAAGTACCTGGATATTAAAGTAAAAGAAGTCCAGGTGGACAAAAGCATTATTTACAGCGAACCGGGCACGGCCACAAAAATGTTCTTAATCAAAGGGGACGTTGCCACCGTGCTGGAAGAAAAGGGAGACTGGTTAAAAATAGAGTTTTTAGGAAAGCGGTTGGTAACCGGATGGATAAAAAAGAAGGATGTCAATTAAGCGGCTCAAACCTCCCACGGGTTCTGTAATTTCAGTTCAGGGATATTTTTAAAGTCTTTCGTATTACGGCTGAGCAGCGTAAAATCGTAGACCAAAGCCGTGGCAGCGATTATGGCATCGGGCAGTGCAATTTTGATGCTTTTGCGTATTTCTATGGTCTTGAGTACAACCTCATTGTCGATATCCAACACGGTAGACCCTCGCTCGGGGAAGTTTAGCTTCGCTGATTTCCGCTTCACTCCAATTCTTTGATCTCCCAAAACCGGGATTTCGTAAACTCAAAAAGCGGCATAGCCGAGCGGCAACTTCGTCGCCTAAAATTTCAATACCTATCTTGCGGTTTTGACATTTAACTGAACGCCTGTTTAGTTTTAAAGTTCCCCCCACTAGTCCAAGAATGCGCAAAGCCAAGCCATAAAACTAGTTCAAGTGTCCCGCCTGGACTCTATGCTGCATCCTAAACGATACAATTTATCGCTGGTAGTAATTTTTTTACGGAAAAAGTCAATATGATATTTAACTCGCTGGCACTGGCAAACTAAACAAATGCTAATTCGAACCCGATAATTGTCGGGATGCAACTTGGATAGCCTTTTTTTATACAGCAAACGCCTTGCGACCTTTCGATTCCCCAAACTGGCGCAAGCGTCCGCTTGTGCCCTTTACTAACAGTGCACCCCAACTGGTCCAAGCTTGTTGTAGTTTTGTAAGGGTGATAAAAAACAAAAACTGGTTCAAGTGTCTCACTTGGACCTTTTTGTTTTTGTGGTGGGGGTTATATTGCTAACTGTTGTATTTTTCTTTTGGTAATAAAAGCGTCAATAAGTGTTTTAACAATCCCCCCAAACTGGCGCAAGCGTCCGCTTGTGCCCTTTACTAACAGTGCCCTGCTTGTGTCTTTCAGGCTTTCAATATATTTTCTAAATTTATAGGTTCGTTTTTTTCCAATACTAATGAGCAGAAAATATAAATTTAAAAACCCGGAAGGTATATACTTTATAAGCTTTGCCACTGTTTATTGGATAGATGTTTTTATACGTAATGAGTATAAAGACATTTTAATTGAAAGTTGGAAATACTGCCAAAAAGAGAAAGGTTTAGATATTTATGCATGGATAATAATGACAAGCCATGTACATATGATAATTGGCAGTAATAAAAATAAATTGGAAGATATTGTCAGGGACATGAAAAGCTATACTTCACGAAAATTAAAGGATACAATAAAAGAAAACATACAGGAAAGCAGGCGGGAATGGATGCTATGGATGATGGAACGTGCAGGCAGGCAAAATAGCAACAATAATAAATTTCAGTTCTGGCAACAGCATAATATGCCTATTGAACTTACAGACAATAAAATTATGGATCAAAAACTGGATTATTTGCATAATAATCCAGTAGCTGAAGGAATAGTTGATAACCCGGAAAATTATGTTTATAGCAGTGCCAGGGATTATTGTAGAATTAAAGGATTGATAGATGTTGAATTATTATGTTGAACTAATTATTAGGCACAAGCGGAGAAGTCTTTAAATAAAGAAATAGAAGGAAATTATTTGTTCCATAAAAAGCGACTAGTTCGTGGTATGTCAAGAATAAAAAAGATAATAAACCGATATAAACCACACTTAAACAGCATGGCACAAATACGGGCTTCGGTAATTACAAACTGGCTGCAGCACTATAATTTAAGAGAGGTTCAGTATATGGCATGGCATAAATATGCAAGCTCAACAGAAAGGTAAAGCACGGATAATTTAGAGAACTTACAGAAGGAGTTAGAGAAATATTATCCGTTGAAACAGAACTAAATCTGGGTAAAAATCGTTAAATTTGTAGTATGACACAAATAATGCAAGACATATTAAAAATGAGTGTTCCAGAGCGCATTTTAATGGTAGAAGCCATTTGGGACAGTATTGCTGAAAATGATGAACAGGTTGAATTATCGGCAGAAACTAAGCAAATACTGGATGAAAGGCTTGAAGCCCATAAAAACAACCCTGATGAAGGCTCAAGCTGGAACGAAGTTAAAGCCAGGATAAAAAGCCAGTTCTGATGCATAGGCTAATTATTAAACCTTTTGCAGAATTAGATGCCACTGAAGCAGCTAACTGGTACAATGATAAAAGAGAAAGCTTAGGGAATGAGTTTTTATTGGCTTTAGATGCAAAACTTAATGCCATCCGAAGGAACCCAAGTCATTTTCAGGTAGTTTATAAAAATATTCAAAGGGCTTTAACGGAGCGTTTTCCTTATGGAATATTCTTTATTGTTGAAGATGGAACCGTCTATGTTTTAGCCGTCCAGCATACCAGCAGAAACCCGAAAATCTGGAAGAAACGCAAATAACCCCACCCACAAAGCCGGTAAAGCGGTATTCGTCAGTTGTCGTCAGCAAAAAATCATGCCAAGCCGTCAAGGCACAATTTTATAAAGTGTTTATTTTTAAAGGTATAAAATAGAGCCTTGCCGCCCTGCGGGTGCTCGTTCCTCGCAGCTTGTCATGCTTTTTGCAGTTCCTCCGCCCTCCTCATGGCAGCTCCCGGTATTTTTTTATATTACCAGTCGTTCCTTTGTGGTAAAATAAAAAAATCCCTCCGCTGCCGTGTTAGGCTCGCCTGCTAACTCCCTCGGTTCGCCTTTGTCATGGTTATTGACCAGCTCACAGAGCCAACCCGAAAATCAATAACCACGCCAAAGCCTCAGCGTAAACGCCACGCGTCCTTCCGGCTCCTTCGTCGCCTTCCAGGCCACGGCCTCGGTCGTACTCGCAGACGGCTCGCACTTCGTTCCCTGAGTGTCCGCAAACCGCTCCGTTCGTTCCTCTCTCCGCTATTTGCAGCCACTGGCCAACGCTAGCTCAAGGCTGTTTTCCCGGTTTTTTCCTTGCCCACCGGTACCATAGAATAAACATTGCAGTTAAATTTAAACAGGAAGATAAAGGCAGTTAAAACAACCATCCACATGCTATTAAAACGAGAATAACCTTAGCTTTTATCAACGCTGTACCTTCTTGAGCCAGCCAGGTACTCCTAATCAACCGTACCGCATGTTATTGCCCGTTTTAACAGCACATCATCATCATGCAGTAAACATTTATTTTTTTCTTCAACTGAAAACCTTCAATTGAAATCTTCAGTTGAAAGAAAAAGCTATCGCAAACCACCAACCTATCCACGAAGCACCGAAATGGCGCATAATGGCCGGGGGTATAAAACATCGTTTTAATGTGTTTTATACTGAATTATGCGCCGTTTTTATTGTCAATCTCAGTTTAAAAAACTTCAATTGAAGAAAAAAGGATGCAGGGCAATTTTTTATATCTTTGAAAACAGTATCTATAAACGTTCTTTGACACGATTAAAACCGCTGTATTGGAGGCTGAAAGGCTGTTTTTTGGTGGTGCACGCACAAATACCAATGGGACCTTATTCACGACCCGCGGACGATGTTGTTTGCTTGGACGCAGGAGGAGGAAGAGGGGGCGATGGAGCAAGAACAAAAAGCCTTTGAGATTTACAACATCAGTGAAGAATTTGTGCCGGATATCAACAATTTAAAAGTTAAGTATCGGATAAATGACATAAGCAAAATTGATGGGATTGAGGAACTCAGAAGTGTTAAGAGTGTTCAGTTTTTAGCTTTAAAGGATGATGAAACCAATAATAATGATGTCCTTTATTACATGGACAATGACATCTTAAAAGATACTGAAAACAATACCTGGGACACTGAAAAATACGAAGGGCAATTTATTTGGAACGGGCACTACAATACCGAATCGGATAAAAAAGTATCTTCAAAAGATGGTGAAATAAAACTAGTGGTTAGTTGTACTGCTGATGGAAAGATTATTGAAAATATTCCGGGAATGACTGTTTTAATCAATGGACAGGAAATTCTTTATTCTAGTGTACATGATGGGGAATTCACGCTTACTGATAATGTGACTTTTTCCATTGACCCGGCAGTAGAAGAATGGTTTGCAAACGAGGATATGCAAGGATGGGTTCCAAAGAAGTGGAGCGAACCTTCTCGTTTAGATGCTTATAAAAGAGTTCGGGAAATATACATGACTTACGAGGGAGTTCAAGAAGCTGGAGATCCTTTTGAGTATATTAAACAAAATACAGAAACAATTGAATTCTTAGGTAAGAACTTGAAAGCACATAAAGAATTTGCAATCGTGCTAAATAAAGTGAAAGAAAGCCTAGTAGCTAAAGGGGTATATGATGCTCTTAAGTCCAAATATAGTAATAAGCCTATTGGTACCCTCGCATTGAGAGAAGTTAATGATAAATACGGAGCAGGGAAAATTAGCGAGCATGGTTTTGCAATGGCTATTGATATATATTATAAAAAGAATCCACAGATACAAACGACAAGACCTTACGTGCGTTTCCTTATCGAACATTCAACAGGATTTGACTTGGGAGAACCAAAAACTGTAACCAAAATAAAAAATGCACACAATAAGTTTATAAGTATTTTTGAAGGAACTTCAATAGATTTGCTCAAGAAAAAATATTCCGATATTAACAACTACAATAAAGAAGAATCTAGCATCAAGTTAGATTCACTTTTTGTTGTTGAACAAATGCTAAATAATATTAAATCAACTTACAATTCTTTAGATTCAAACTCTACGGGAAGTACTATTAATGTCATTAATTCGAATATAGAAAGCCTTTCTATGCAAATAAACTCCTTAAAACAGCATTTGGAGAATCATAAAAACGCCATTGTTTTTGACAACACTGCAAATGCAAAAATTGATGTTTTATTAAGCAGACTTTCAGTTATAGTTCATGAACTATCTGCCCTAAAAGATAATCTAAGACAAAATAATTATGAGGATTTAGTAGATTTTACGACACTTTCAATAACCGATTATAGTAATGTACAGAATAAAATTAATTCATTTTACCAAGAACAAAAGAAACTCGTCTAAATCTCCCTCTAAAAAACCTTGATCACTTAAATAATGCAGCCCCCATGCAATCCCTGCTAAGCCTTTTTCAAAACATAAAGAATGTTTATTCGAGTGTTTCCTTCACTTGAAAACCATACCACTATTTCATTTCAAAAGTATACCACTTTTATGCAAGGTTAATACTAATTTTCCATTATTAAAAGAGCGCTGCTTTT
>Ga0307421_1000545_pt1 | contig 24242 bp, 27 predicted proteins | sample SalMarWE160270MG_FD_202163 | JGI IMG/M metagenome (GOLD analysis project Ga0307421, IMG submission 202163) | Salt marsh sediment microbial communities from the Plum Island Ecosystem LTER, Massachusetts, United States - WE1602-70 | ecosystem: Environmental > Aquatic > Marine > Intertidal zone >...
ATTAAAGAAACATGAAAATAAGCATCGGGTACGGCAGAGAGACAAAGGATTTTTTTATTCCGGACAGAAATTATATGGGGGCTTTAAGGCCCAAACATAAAAAAGGGGTGAAAGATCCGGAAAAGGAAGTGAAGCGGGCTCTCGATCATCCTGTAGGAAGCCCAAAGCTCAGAGAGCTTGTTTCTTCAAAAGACAAGGTCGTTGTATTAGTGAGCGACATCTCCCGCCCCTCTCCGTCCCGTCTTATACTGCCTCCGGTTTTAAAAGAGTTAGAAGAGGCGGGTGTATCCCTAAAAAAGATCACCATTGTCTTTGGATTGGGGATACACAGGAACCAGACCGAAGAGGAAAAAAGAGCTCTGGTCGGGGATTATATTTACTCGCATTTCAGGTGTATTGAACATGATATTGAAAACTGCCAACATTCCGGCATCTCTAGCCAGGGAACTCCGATTGAAGTGTTTAGTGAAGTAAGGGATGCCTCCTTTGTTATTGCGACCGGGAATATCGAATATCACTATTACGCGGGTTTCAGCGGAGGAGCCAAAGCCCTGGCCCCTGGTGTGTGCAGCCGCAGGACCATAGAGCAGAACCACAGGAAATTTATGGCCCCCGGAGCCAGACCCGGAAAGATCAGAGGGAATCCTGTGAGAGAAGAACTGGAAGAGATGGCTCGAAAAGTAGGGATCGGTTTCATTGTGAATGCGGTTTTGAATCCTGAAAAACAAGTGATCAAAGTCGTGACCGGAGATGTCACCGCGGCCCACAGGCAGGGAGCTTCTTTTTTGGACCGGTTATCAAGGGTTCGGATAGAGGACAAGTCAGATATTGTGATCGTAGCTCCGGGGGGGTATCCCAGAGACATTGACCTGTACCAGACGCATAAAGCCATGGAGCACGCGCTTCCTGCGCTTAAACACGGAGGCATTCTTATCACAGTGGGCCAGTGCGGTGACGGGCTCGGAGTGGGACCTTTTGCCCGAGTTTTTGATGAGGGGAAAAGACCTGAAGAATTGGTTGAGGAGCTCAAAAAACAGTTTGTGCAGGGAAGACATGTGGCGTCACGGATAGCTCATATCCATCTCAATAATGAAATTTTTCTGGTCTCTGATTTGCCTCAGAGTACAAAAGAGAAGTTATTTTTTGAGAATTTTAATTCTGTGGAAAAGGCTTTTTCTCTGGCCTTTGATAAAAAAGGAAAAGAGGCAACCGTTTGGGTCATGCCCTACGGCATATCCACCCTTCCTTTTATCGGAGAACCTGATACATAAGAGGGAATCCATGTCCAAAAAAATTTTACAGAATTCTTTTTTTCCTGCGGATGTTTATTGACATTACATGATTTTTCCATATATCATTTTTATAGGAATAACTAATAAAATGATTTTTTAAGGAGAAAGAGAATGGCAAGAAAAACAAGCTTAATTGTGATGGCTGTATTTCTTATTGCTATAGGTATGTCCGCCGGCACAGTGGATGTCTCAGGGACCTGGGAAATGACAAGGCAGAGCCCGCGGGGAGAAAGAGTCTCCGAGATGACCATCGTCCAGGAAGGCAATGAGATTACTGTTACAATGGAAGGATTCCGCGGTGAAGAGATGGTCGGCAAGGGTACTGTTGAGGAAGACACCATTTCCTGGGAAATGACCATGGAAACTCCACGGGGCGAGATGACCATGACCTACAAGGGGACCATTGAGGGCGACAGTATGTCCGGTACAGTGGAAATGGGCGATGGCGGAGGCTACGGCCCTTCGGAATGGACCGCCAAAAAAAAATAAAAAAAATAGGGGACGGGCCCGGGAATCTTATTTATTATCAATAAGTTAACCCTATTTTTCCACAATTTGCTACCCTGAAAAACCGCATTTTTTGGGGCTAATTCTATGCGAGTAAAAATGTCATTTTGTTAGAAAAAAGTTGGGTTAAAGCTTGACAATATGGCAATATGGAAATATACTAATAATATGGCTAAAGATGAAGAATATTTTCAAAACCAGGCAAAAATACACAAAGCCCTGGCTAATGAATCCAGGCTGATCATTGTGGATCGTTTGCATAAGAGGGAGCATTCCGTCGGGGAACTGACTGAGATCATCGGGCTGGACCAGTCAACAGTAAGCAAACATCTTTCCATACTTTTATCATCAGGTATTGTGGCCAATAGAAAAGAAAAGAACATGGTCTACTACAGGCTTCTCACCCCCTGTGTGATTGATATGTTTCAGTGTGCCTCCAAAGTGATCAAATAAAATTTTTTAAAAAAAAGAATGTTATATTGGCAATATTGCCATAAAAAAAAGAACCTAAAATGAACAAACGAAAAGAATGGAAAACTTTTTTGATCATAGCTGCTTTTTTTTTGGCCTTCTATTTCCTGCCCATAGGGAAATCCGGTTTTCAAAAATCGGTAATAGAAGCGCTTTCTCTTGCTAAAATGTATGCACGGGAGCATGTGGTTTTCTGTTTGATTCCCGCCTTTTTTATTGCCGGAGCCATATCTGTTTTCATCAGCAAGGGCGCGGTCATGAAGTATCTGGGAGCCGGAGCTAAGAAGATAGTTGCTTACCCTATCGCTTCTGTTTCAGGGAGTGTTCTGGCCGTCTGCAGTTGCACGGTTCTCCCCCTTTTTGCCGGCATTCATAAAAGGGGTGCCGGGATAGGGCCTGCCACAGCTTTTCTCTATTCCGGACCGGCCATTAATGTGCTGGCCGTCATACTCACATCCAGAATATTGGGTCTTGAAATGGGAATCGCCAGAGCTTTGGGAGCTGTGGTCTTCAGTGTGGTCATCGGACTTACCATGCAGATCATCTTCAAATCACCATCAACAGATGAATCTTTTGATGAGAACCTGATTGAAGCTGAAGAGGCCAACAGGCCTTTATGGCAGGCAATGGTTTATTTTGGGCTGATGGTGATGATTCTTATTTTTTCTAATTGGGGAAGACCGGAGCAAACTCAAGGAATATGGCATCTCATCTATTCAGGAAAGTGGGTCATCACATCGATTTCCGCTGTTATTTTCGGATTGGCGCTTGTGATTTGGTATCACTATGATGCGAGGAAAATATTCATAGTCATGGGAGCTACCGCTGTTCTCGCTTTGGTGTTCCACAATCCCATGATTCCTTTTGTTGCTGCATTGATTGGGATCGCCTGGGCCTCAATGACTGACGGGGAAGAAGGCAAAGAATGGGTGAGTTCTACCTGGGATTTTGCCAAACAAATATTTCCTCTTCTCTTTGCCGGCATCTTGATTGCAGGTTTTCTTCTGGGAAGTCCGGAAGGAGAGGGAATCATTCCGTCAGGATGGATCTCTTCCTTAGTGGGAGGGAATTCATTTTTAGCCAATTTTTTTGCTTCCGTAACCGGGGCTTTCATGTATTTTGCAACGCTCACTGAAGTGCCGATACTCGAGGGACTCATGTCTCACGGAATGGGAAAAGGACCTGCTCTGGCTCTTCTTCTGGCGGGCCCTGCGGTCTCACTTCCCAATATGCTGGTGATAAGAAGCGTGTTAGGCACCAAGAAAACCGTCGTGTTTGTGCTTCTGGTTGTGGTCATGGCCACCATAAGCGGAATGATCTTCGGTAATTTGTTCTGAAAATCAATGAGCATAAAAGGAGGATTATTGTGAAAATAGAGATTTTAGGAAAGGGCTGTCCAAAATGCAGCAGGCTGGTTCAAAATACCCGGGAAGCCGTCAAAGCACTGGGGATAGATGCGGAGATCGTCAAAGTGACCGATATAAACCGGATTGTTGATTATGGAGTAATTAACACTCCTGGATTTGCAGTTAACGGGATAGTAAAGTCTTCGGGAAAAGTATTGAGTACCAAAGAAATCATAAGCATAATTGATTAAGGGGACTTGATTAAGGGGACGGGCCCGGGAATCTTAAATATTATCAATAAGTTAACCCCATTTTTCCACAATTTGCTACCCTGAAAAACCGCATTTTTTGGGGGGGAAAATATGATGAATCTATGTGCGCGGATGACGATTGTCAACTGCTCGTTCCAGAATCCAGTCACCGATTATTTTTAAAGCCTTAGGTGAGATAGTCTCTTCGATATTTCCGTATTCGGATGTATCTCCCTTCTCAGCCGTCTGTAACAGATGATTCAAGCTAGGCAGCTCTTTGACGGTGAAATTTTCATTGCTCCCGGACTTAAGTGCTTGCCTTGCAGCCGGCAGATTCTCTCCGGGCGGGACCTGTACGTCTTTTTCGCCGTAAACAGCAAGTACCGGACAGATGACCTTCTGCAATTCTTTTCCCGGATCATAGTCCTGATAGAAACGAAACCAGGGGGAGTGCAGCCTCTGAAAACGATCCCGAATGATGACATTCAGGTTGTCTTGAGATATTCCTGTTATCTTCCTTTCTTCTTCGCTCAATCCTTGGAAGAATTCCGTTATGATCGAAGTGAATGCGTTTTGGACAGTCGCACTATCGGTTTCCCGGCCGATTACTGTGAAAAGATCATCCTGTAGAATCCGGTTTCTCTTTATAAGGCTATCACTTGCCCCTTGTGCTTTCAGGGTTCTTACCTGCTCTGAATACTCCATCTCCTTTATGGGAAGGGCGGGGCTGGCAATCATGACAATGAAAGCGATATCAGGTGATTGGAAAGCGGCCATTGATGCGATCATACCTCCTTCGCTGTGGCCGACAAGACCGATTGATTTGCCTTGGACCTCCTTGCGACCTTTAAGATAATCAATACCGGCCAAAGCATCGGCAGTATAGTCTTCGGCTGTAGCCTCTTCGAATCTTCCTGTCGAACCGCCTATTCCACGGTCATCCACACGCAAAACAGCTATGCCTCTTCGGGTAAGATAGTCGGCCATCACCAAGAAGGGCTTATGACCGAAAACCGTCTCGTTGCGGTCCTGTGCTCCAGAACCTGAAAGGAGGAGCACAGCGGGAAATTTCCCCTCCGAAGAAGGGTATGTGAGGGTTCCCGCTAGCGTTATTCCTGCTTCAGTATTTTTGTAAGAAACCTCTTCTGACCTGTACGGGAACGGCTCTTTGGGTTCCTGAGGGCGGTTGAGCATGAGCTTCGTTTGGGACTTTTTTAATACCAGAGGCAGTGTCATTCCACCCTGTATCAATTGCCCGTTGATTGTTACTCCGTCCTCTGAAAGCTTTCCTTTAAAAACGGCATCGATTGGGATTATTTCAAGGAGCAACTCTCTGTTGTCGAAGCTGATTTTATCGACCGGCACACCGGCCGCATCCTGCTCCGGTACGTCCATGGTGGCAGTGAGGATTTTGTCCGGGCTGCGGGAAATGGTGAAGATAATACGCAGCTCGATCCCTGAATGTTTCAAGGTTCCCTGCCAGATACCTTCAATCTGTTCCTTTGGAAGGGGATAGGTTTGAGCAGGCATGAAGAGAAGCATTCCTGCTGTGAAAAGCAATACAAGGAAAATCAGTAAAGAAGCATGTTTTCTTTTGTAACTATTCATTTCGGACTCCTTTTTTTTATTTCCCCGTCGGTAAATACTTCCTCCGGAGAATGGGCCTTTTTTAAATAATTCATTACGTCAGCTTGAAGAGGAAAAGAACATGATAAGAATCGTTAACAAAATAATGGATATTCCGCTCGCCAGGAGGATCGTGTAAATCAGATTTTTACGCCTGGCGATCCTGTAGGCTTTCATTTTATCGTCCTGGGAAACCGGAGCCGGACTTTCTTTTGTTCTCTCCAAGACTGTCATTTGTTTAGCGACCTTTGCAAGTTCAGGATCGGTTTCTAAATATTCATCAATGAGTGCCCGCGTATCAGCGCTCACTTCATCAGCGGAATACAGCGGCAGCAGATCGAGAATGACATTGCGTGTTATTTTCATATTTAAAATACCTCCTTATCTATGCATTTAGCGATCAACTTCTTGCGAACACGATGCACCTTTACTTTTACAGCTGTTAGAGATAATTTAAGAGAGCGTGCGATTTCATCATAAGGGAGTTCATGCTGGACACGCATCACAAAGGCAGCGCGGTCGATCTCTGGAACGGTCTGGAGCATTTTTTTTACTCTTTTCAGTGTAGATTGCGATTCAGTCATTTTATCCGGTCCGGGCGTTGGATCGGGATAGACATCATTCAGGATGACCTGATTTTTTCTTTTCCTCAGGCGTTCCAGGTAAAGATTTCTGGAGATGGTAAAGAGAAACGCTTTGAGTGTTTCAGTGCGAATTTTATTGTTGTACACCCATGCGCGGATAAAAGTCTCGGAGGTGATATCTTCTGCTTCTATATTATCGCCTGCCATCCAAAGAGAAAAGCGGTAGACTTCACTGGCGTAGGATTCGTATAAATCTTGGAAGTTGATCATATGTGTTCCTATTTATAATATGCATGAACCAACAAAATGTTACAAATAATCAAATGAGTCAAATAAGAAATAAGGGGACGGGCCCGGGCAATTTTTTTATTATCAATAAGTTAACCCTATTTTTCCACAGCCTATTACCCTGGAAGAACCGCATTTTTGGGGCCTATTTTGTCGTTTTTGGTGGTTTAGGGATTACAAAAGAAAAAAAATCAAATACCCAGCTTTCGAGCTATGACCAGGCGCTGGATTTCACTGGTTCCCTCCCCAATCTCCAGGAGCCTCTGATCCCTGTAGAATTTGGCAACAGGATATTCCTCCATCAGTCCGTAGCCTCCATAGATTTGAACAGCTTCGTGGGTAACTCTTTTCATCACCTCGCTCGTGTAGAGTTTTGACATGGCGGCTTCTTTTCCAAAGGGTTTTCCGTTATCCTTAAGCCAGCAGGCCTTGTAGAGAAGATTTCGGGCTGCTTCGATCTCCGTTGCCATATCCGCCAGTTTGAATGCATTAATCTGAAACTTGCTGATGGGCCGTCCAAATTGTTTTCTTTCTTTTGAATAATTCAAAGCAGCCTCGAACGCGCCCTGAGCTCCTCCCAATCCCATAGCAGCAATGGCCAGCCTTCCGTTGTCCAGGCTTTCCAGCATCTGGTGGAAGCCTTCCCCTCTTTTTCCTAGCATATCCTCATCAGTCACTTCCACATCATCCAGGTAAATTTCAGAGGTGTTGCTGGAACGCCAGGTCATCTTTTTATGCATTGGTTTGGTCGTATAGCCGGGTTTGTCCTGACTGACCAAAAAACACGTATATTCTTTTTTTCCGTCTTCTCTTTCTCCTGTTACTGTCTGGATGATCGAACCCAGCGTGATATCAGTGGAGGCATTCGTGATGAATATTTTCGACCCATTGAGGATCCATTTTTCGTCTTTTTTGACCGCTGTTGTCTGGGTTCCTCCCGCATCAGAACCGGCATTGGGTTCAGTCAAACCGAAGCCATAGAGTTTGCCGGAGATAAGTTGAGGGAGAAGCTCTTTCCTCTGTTTTTCGTTACCGTAATAATAAACAGGAGCGGATCCTAAGGAATTACCGGCAGCGACTGTGGCAGCCTGGCATGCATCCACCCTGGCCAGTTCTTCGACCACAAGGATATAGGAAAGATAGTCCATGCCCATCCCCCCGTATTCTTCTGGAATCAAGATGCCAAAAAAGCCCAAATCGAACATTTTCTGAGTGATTTCGTAACTGAATTCTTCTTTCTCATCCAATTCCTCTCTTTTTGGCAGGATCTCTTTCTCGGCAAATTTCCGCACTGTTTGCCTTAATATTTCCTGTTCGTCAGCTAAATTGAAATCCATAATTGTCCTCCCCTATTTTTTTTAAGTAAACCGCATAAAAAGCATTTTTCAATTATCATCTCAGCCTTTCCTTTTGACGGGAGAGGCCGACTGTGACAGCGTGTCTTTAGCCCAAGCCGCAGAACCTATGATGCCGGCTTTGTTTCCAAGCTGAGCCTTCAGGATTTGACAGCATTTAAAAGAGGCATTGAAAGACCTCTTTGCAGCCTCTTTGACCGCCGGATTGAGCAGAAGGGAGCCGGATTTCATGACTCCTCCGCCGAGGATGATCTTATCCGGGTTCAGCACGTTTATAAGGATCCCCAATCCAATGCCCAGAAAATATCCTGCCTGATCAAAGGCCTTTTTTGCGTTTTTATCTCCTTCTATCGCCAGCTGTGCCACATCCTTGGCGGTAAGCTTTTTTGTTTCTTGACTCAGCTGGATGTAATTTTTTACGATTTTAGGCCCGGACACCTCTGTTTCGAGGCATCCCCTGTTACCGCAGTTGCAGAGCTCTCCGGAGTGGTTGACGATGATATGACCGACTTCAGCGGCAAATCCGCATTCTCCCTGCCAGAGCGTTTTGTTCAAGACAATTCCTCCGCCTATTCCCGTGCCCACAGTCAGAAGCACTATACTGTCAGATCCCAAGCCGGCTCCGGCTTTGAATTCCCCGTAAGCGGCCATATTAGCGTCGTTGTTTATTTTAAAGGGGACAGTGATGAATTTGTTCAAAGTGCTGTTTATATCCAGGTTGTCGATTTCCTGATAATTCGGGGATTGGAGTATTCTGTCTTTTTTTATGCTGTGGATTCCGGGTATGCCAAATCCTGCCGCAGCGATCGGCTCCTTTTTTGCTTTGCTTATGAGCTTCTGCCACACTTTTTCCATTAGCTTGAAAAGCTCTTTGGCGTTTCCTGGAGTGTCTATTCTTGAGTCATAAACGATTTGGCAGTCTTCATTGATAAGTCCGTATTTGAGCTGGGTGCCGCCCAGGTCAAATCCAGCGTACACACTCATTTCACCTCCATTTATTTTTTCACAGCCACGGCAGCATAATTGGATGGGGCATAGAGGAGATTGTTGATTTTATCGAAGTTTTCGTTCAAAAGGCTTGTTATCTCGTCTTTTTCAGGAAGAGATTTGAGCTTTTCGTTATCCAGAGGAGCGGAGTATTTTATGTGGATATCATCAAAGCCCGCGCTTTTAAGCAGAAAACTCAGAGCCTGAGGATGGACCGGCTGCTTGTGGGATAAATCCAGAAAATATATCTGCACAAGAGAAAACACGGACAACGGATTGACTGTTTCAATGATGATAGAGCCGGACGAAGAGAGCTTATGATAAGCGATCTCAATCATCCTCTTAAGATAGGAAGGAGGCAGATGCTCGATGACCTGAGAAGAAAATATTCCCCCTAAAGAACTGTCCTCATATTCAGCCAAGGCCTGTAAGATATCGGCTTTCTCGCAGTTCAATCCTTTTTCCTTGCATATTTCGATCATCTGATCGTTCGTGTCAATGCCCCTTGCTTTGATTCCTTCCCGCTGAAGAAGATCGAGAAATTCTCCCCGCCCGCAGCCCAGATCAAGCACTGTGTCTGCGGCTTTGAAATAGGGAATATAATCTTTCTGCTGTTCTTTTACCTGCTCGTCCAAACCCCTGAATCTGTTTTCAAAACCTGCGTATTGCGCGTCTTCCAGGCTCTGATGGATATCTCTGACCTGCGAGGGAGTGGGCATATCTTTTTTTTCCAGTATGGCGATGAGCTGATTCAGTTTTTCCTTTAACAGGATGAATCGTTTCATCAGCGCATTGGCATCTTTGTAGTCAGCAGAGAGCTTGTCGATCTTCCATTCCATGCTCTTGAAGATCATATGAACGTGATTGTTGCTGAGGGCATCCCATTCCCTGTCCTTTATGTCTATCAGCTCTCCGGTTGCCTGCACCAGGTCCGCTGACGAAGACAAAACATCTTTTGTCTGTTTTATGAATTCATGCAGAATACGGTGGGATTCTTTAAGAACAGAAAATGACAAGAGGTCTGACTTTTTTTTAAGATTTTTTTCGAGGTCTGAAAGCAGAGAGTCGAGTTTAGATGTGTTTATCTTTTCAGAAAAGCCGGATATTTCTTGCTGGAGTTTTTGAAATTTTTTTTTAAGTTCGGATTCTTTTTCCCGGCTCTTCCTGGAGAGCTCTTCAATCGTCCTTTTCATCAATCCTTGGAAGAGGGCTTGTTCTTATCTTTAAGAGACTCTTTGTCTTTTTCTTCTGATGTGATTGATTTTTTGAAGTTTTTTATTCCTTGGCCCAGCGATTTTCCCAGCTCCGGGAGCTTGCGGGCTCCGAAGATGATGACAATGATCAACACGATGAGGATCAGCTCTCCTGGGCCTAATGGTCCTAATAAAAACATCTGAACCTCCAAATGAATAGAGTATTACTCGCTTTTTATCTCTTTCAAAATTACTTGAGTATGGGATAAAAGTCAAGCTATACCACCAAGCCATACCATAAAGAGAACGAAACTAATGAAAGAAATGTTAAATGTATTCTTTACTCTTTTTTGTTTACTGATTATCATTGAGTGAAGGCGCGGATTCTTTCATGAAAAAAATTAAAATAGATGAACTGGTAGATAATGCTGTCGAAATCCTTTCTGAATTCGTGCCAGCCAACACGGGTCTTTATTTTCCCCTTATATCTTCAGCCCTCATCTGGCTCATCAACAGACATGAGGACTGGAAAAAAAGTATTTATTCCTGGCAGGTTTGGCCTGATCCTGATTATTTAAAAAACAAACCGGATGAATTCGTTCTGGATTTTTTCATCCAGAAAGATTCCCTTAAGGAGTATTTCAGAGCCCAGATCGAGGCCAGAGATATGGATTTTTTAAGAAACGCTTTCAGCTATCTTTATCCCATATTCGGTCTCAAAGACCCTTTTCTTTCCGCGCTCTTTGATAAAGAGATCAAGTCAAAGGATTTCAAAAAAATCATTATCGAATTTGAAGAAAAGCTGGATCAAGCCAAACAAACCGTAATTCCTCTTAAACGAAACAAGACTTTCGCTCAAAGCATGGGAAAAGTGATCAAGGAAATCGGAGCTCTCTGCGCGGGAATTCTGTCTCAGGAGGAAATTCAGGAAATGGTAGCTGAAATCGTGAAGCAGAAAATCCAGAAGCAGGGAGAATGACATTTTGCGCGGACAAAAAAAGATTCTTTTCATTTTTGTTCTGGGATTGTTTTTCTTTGTGTCCTGTGTTTCTCATCTCAAGGAGTCCAAATCTCTCTATTCAAAAGGCAGTGAGCTTTCAAGAGAGTACAAGACGGAGATGGCTTATTCAGCTTATCAAAAGGCTTATGAAAAGGCCTGTTTGCAGGTCAAAAAAAAGCCTTCAGCCCAGGCTTATATGATAAAAGGGCTTTCCGAGTTGGAGCTGGAGATGTGGGATGAGGCTGAAGAGAGTTTCTTAAAGGCCTTTGATCACGGATTTGAGAAAGGCGAGGAATGGGCGCAAAACATTTCTTTGTTTTCATTAGCCCTGTCAATGGAAGAGTTCGGACTAAAAGAACCAGCGGCTGATATCTATGACTATCTTTTGAGCAAATCCAAACTCAAACAGGTTTCCATGCTTTCAGTGATGAAGTATTCGGAATTTGCAATAGAGAAAGCCCTTAAAGAGGAACAAAATGAGCGGATCAAACAGTTAGAAAACTTGTTCAAAAAGGTGGCTCAGCTTGCGGAGAAGGACCTCAGCTGCGGTTTCTATCATTATCTGCAATCCCAGGTTTTAAGCCACATGAAGCGCTACAGAGAAAGTTTCGAAGAGGCGGTGATGGCGAGGGAACTGGGGCTTCCAACCCTGGAGATCCAGAGGGACAATGACAACCAGATCGTTTTTTGTTTTCGCACGCTCAAAGACGGATTAACTGCTGGAGATTGGAAGAAGTTTGAATCGGTTTACCTCAGGTGGATAGAAAAATGGGGCTGGGAGGGGCCTGAGTCCCCGGATTGGAAAGGGAGTTAAGACATGCTTCCCACCATAGAGTGGAAAAAAGACAGGATCGTCATGATCGACCAGAGAAAGCTTCCACAGGAAGAGATATATCTGGAATGCACAGGTTATGAACAGGTGGCAGAGGCTATTGAGAAAATGGTCATTCGCGGAGCTCCGGCCATTGGAGTGGCAGCGGCTTATGGCGTGGCTCTTGGGGTGCTGCATATGGAGAGCCAGGAGGATCTGTCCGAAGAGTTTGATAAGATCTTCCTGCGCCTGGAAAAAACACGGCCTACGGCCAGGAATCTGTTCTGGGCGTTAGAGAGAATGAAAACAATTTTTTTGAACAGCCGGAAGAGCCCTCTTTCCGAATTAAAAGATAAAATGGTCAGGGAAGCGAAAGAAATCGAAAAAGAGGATATCGAGACCTGCAAAAAAATCGGCTCAATAGGAGCGTCATTGGTGAGCAGCGGAGAGCGCATCCTCACCCACTGCAATGCGGGAGCCTTGGCCACTGCAGGATACGGCACGGCTCTGGGTGTGATAAGGTCTTCGTTCAAAAAACATAAGGACATAAAAGTCTATGCCAGTGAGACCAGGCCCTTTCTTCAGGGTGCCAGACTAACCTGCTGGGAGCTTTCCAAAGAAAGCATACCAGTTGTTTTGATAACCGATAATATGGCGGGTTATCTTATGAACAAAGGAGAGATTTCTTTTGTGGTGACAGGAGCGGATAGGATCGCTTCGAACGGGGATACGGCCAACAAAATAGGGACCTATACGGCGGCTGTTCTAGCCAGGGAAAACAGGATCCCTTTTTATGTGGCCGCTCCTTTGAGCACCATAGATTTCGGCCTTGAAAACGGGAGTCAGATTCCCATAGAAGAAAGAGATCCTGATGAAGTGAGAAAAATAGGAAGCTCTTATATAACCCTTCCTGATATAGAGGTAAGGAATCCGGCTTTTGATGTGACTCCGGCAGAATACATAACCGCTATCATAACGGAAAAAGGGATCGCCCGTCTTCCTTATAACCAAAGCCTCATGAAATGAATATTTTAGGCATTGAAACATCCTGTGACGAGACGGCAGCCTCAGTCATCACAGACAGGAAAAGAGTTTTAAGCAATATCGTTTTATCCCAGGATGAAATCCATTCTCCTTATGGCGGTATCGTTCCTGAGCTGGCCTCAAGAAACCATGTCATTTCCATAAATTTTATCCTTGAAGAAAGTCTCAAGAGAGCCGGAATAAAGATTAAAGACATCGATCTCATCTCTGTGACCCAGGGGCCGGGCTTGATTGGGTCGCTTCTCGTGGGCCTTTCTTTTGCCAAGGGACTGGCTTATACTCTTGAGAGGCCCCTCATTCCTGTTGACCATCTGGAGGCCCATATCCACTCTGCTTTTATTGAAAACGAGGATATCCCATTTCCGGCGCTGGTTCTTCTTGTCTCCGGAGGCCACACGTCGCTTTATTTGATGAGGGAAAAACTGGATTGCATTGTGCTGGGAAAGACCAGAGATGATGCTGCCGGAGAGGCTCTGGATAAAATCGCCAAGTTTCTGGATATCGGCTATCCCGGAGGTCCTGTGATTGAGAAATTATCCCTGGGAGGGAATACCCGAGAATTTGATTTTGCGCTTCCCAAAATGACGGATCAAAGCCTTGATTTCAGCTTCAGCGGCTTTAAGACCGCTGCTTTGAGGTACATTAAGAAAAACAATTTGAATAAAAAAAATCCCCGCCTCAAAGATTTTTTAGCCAGCTTTGAGCATTCAGTGGTGAGGGACCTGATTTCTCATCTCAAGAAGGCAGCTTCCAAACACTTCCCTGAATCACTGATCTTATGCGGTGGAGTGGCCAGAAACAAAAGGCTGAGGGAATATTTCACAAAATTGGCTGAGGAAAAAGGGCTTCATTCATTCATCCCTTCTCCTGAGTTCTGTACGGATAATGCGGCCATGGTGGCTGCCCTGGCATTAGAGAAATACAAGCAGGGAGATAAAGGAAAGCTTTCTCTTGACCTTAATGCCTATGCCAGAAGTCCTCATTAAAGAGAGCACACATGGTTTCTATTGGGGAAACACAGTAAAAAGACTCGTAAAGAGAATCAGATCTGACCCGGCATGAAAAAGAGCGGAACCAAGGATGCTTCCTGTCTTCTGCATCAAATATCCCCATATAAGGGCAAGGACAAACACGATACCCAGAAACATAAAAATTTCGCCGGATTTCACATATTCGACTCTCATATGGGCAAGGGAGAAAACCAGAGCGGTCAGTAGATTAGACCCGAATTTTCCAAGGAATGGTTCAAATTTTTTAAGGAAAATTCCCCTGAAGAGGAGCTCTTCATTAAGACCATTGGAGAGAACAAAAATCAGGATCCATGGAGCTGCAGGCAGAAGTCGCTCCAGGCCAGAATCGACATTTTTGACCTGCAAAACGAGAAATCCGGCAAAAGCAAAAAATCCGATCAGGCCGATGACCAGTCCATAACGAAGGAGGCCCTTTTTAAAATAGATGGACCCCAGGCTCTGTCCGGATACTAAAGTGAGGAAGATTATGGGGATGATGATCCAGAGGCTTTGGGAGAGCTTGGCCACAGCCATTCCTTTAATGCTGGAGGCTTCAAGACCCAGTGATTTTACAGGGAGACCGCTGAACCGCCAGGCAAGAAATTGACAGAAAGCTGCCAGAAAAAAGGCAAAGGAAATGGGCCAGAATTTATTCCATTTTTTCTTTAAAGCAAACACAATAGTCAAGGCTATAAACAGGACACAAAGACCGGCTCGAATGAGGTTTTCCAAAGGATCCGGTATGTTTTCTGAAAATGTGATGCTGGGAAGAAAAACCATCAAACCGGTTATAAAAAAAAGAAAGAACCATCCAACGCTCTTTAATTTCATTTTTTCCCCTCTATCAAATTATTTTTTTGATAAGCTATTTTCGCTAAACTTTTTCTTCCCATAATAATCACACTTTTCAGGAAATCAATCGCTATCAATATGAGAATGACGGTTATAAGGATGTTGGCCATAACTTGGAGATTGAGATAGGGAAATTGAAAGGGAGCCTCAATACGTTTATTTATGACAATACCGAGAATAAGAAGTTGAAATCCGCTTTTTAAGAGATTCGCCCATTCAGAAGTATTGAAAAATTTGACCGCATAGGCGGCGAGCCCGATACCCAATAACGCCAGGAGAGCTGAAGAATACCATTGTGACGCAGCAGGGGTTAACAGTGACTGAGCGTTTTGAAAATCAATAGTCTTGAAGAAAAGAGTGTTGAAGCGGAGGTAGATCCAGACAAGGGCCGCATAACCCATAAACATCAGAATGAAGGGGATGACCCTGGACCGACCCTGTCTTTTTTGGGCTGTTTTTTGCCAATTTATCTTGAGTTTAAACCAGGGCAAACGTATATCTTTCTGGCTCTGGGTCACAAAATAAAGAAAGATGCCGACCAAACCCAAGTCAAAGACAAAACTCATGGGCACGTAGAAAAGTCCCTGAAGGCTGTTGATATAAGGGATATAGAAGAAGGGAAATACGAGCATGCTGGTCTTAAAAACGAAAGAGAGGAGTATAAGGCTGAAGTGGAGAGCAAAAAGAGCTCCTGTGTACCGGAGAAGATATCCCTTAAACCTTGGGGCGATGATTTCGAAGTCTTCGATATACTTTTCAGCGACTTTCCTGGGGCTTCCGTAGTTATCAATGACCTTGTCAAGGGCGCCTTTGTTGGTTTGTCCGAATTCCTGTTCTGCTTTTTCAAGAATATGGCTCTTTATTTCATTCAATATCTCTTCTTTTTCAGAAACAGCAGCAAGATAATGACTGATTTCTTCAAGATATTTATTCAATTTTTCATGCATTTTTATTTTCCTTCGAAATATGTATTAAGATTTCGTTTTGTCTCTGCCAGATACTGAGGAGCTGACGGCGAACATCCTGGCCTTTTTTTGAAATGATATAAAATTTGCGGGGCCTTTTTTCACTGACATCCCATTGGCTTTTAATGAGCCCCTTTTTCTCAAGCCTCCTGAGAAGGGGATAAAGGGTGTTTTCTTCGATCAAATACCCTTTTTTCTTGAGTTTTTTCACTATGTAGTATCCATACATCTTTCTTTCAAGGAGGACAAGAACCAGAACTTGAAGGAATCCGCGGTTCATCTCCGTCTCAAAAGGGGTGATATCTGTTGCCATAAAGGACACCTTCCTTTTTTTTTATCTATACTGTGTTACATATAATAACTGTGTGCCATATACATACTGTATATAAAACAGTATGTCAAGTATTTTTTTTCACCATTCCCCACTTCACTTCATCAATGGATTCTCTCCAATGACTTGATAATAGACTTATGATAAGATTAGAGACATGAAAATTTCTTTGATTAACATCATATATAATGAGGAAAAGAAGGCTGAAGGATGCTCATATGCGAAGCTTTATTAATAAGAGGTTTGGTTTGTTTTTTGTTTACATTTTGGTGGTCAGTGTTATGATTTCTTTTCAATGCTGTGGGAACGAGACAGAACTCAAAGAACCGGAGGCTGATAAGGGGCTTTCTGAATCGGTGCTTGCTGAAGAGACACAGCTTCCCGGCTACAAAGAAGTCACCATTCCTGACCTGGGACTCACACTGGAAGTGCCGAAAGAAGCCTCCCGTATAGAGTCTCTTTGGAAGTGGGAAGTGCCTGGTATTCCGGAGGGACATTTAGGCTTTAATTATAAGCGGTTCAAACCGCCTATGGAGCCTGAATCCATTTTGCCCGGGCCGTCTCTCATTCTGGAGAGCGAGGCGGTTGCGTTCGAATGGGGCACGGGCCGCAGCTATACGATGGAGATTTATGCGCCCATTCCCCCGAGCCCCGAGGATGAGAAGGCGCCTGTCGAATCAGTGCAGCACCATATCGTCATCACGGCTGATATAAAGGGAGAACGGGTTATCCTTGACTTCTTCGCCGGAACATCCGGTGCCGGAGACCTGACCGCTCTCAAGCCGCTGCTCCAGCAAATGGCAGAGAGTGTGAAAATTCCGGATCTATGATACACTCAGACGTTGAGTAGTCAAACACCCTCTCCAAGCTTCCCTTTAAATGGGCGTGGCTTATGCGGGCGCGACTTTTGTCCTGGTGCTTCCTTTTCTTGTGCTGCCAAATCCCTTTTGGTTTCTCTTCAATGACACAATAATGGATTTATGATAAGATTACGGACATGAAAATTTCTGCGGTTATTATTACATATAATGAGGAAAAAAGGCTGGAGGCTGCCCTCAAAAGCATACAAAAAATAGCATCGGAAATAGTGGTGGTTGACAGCTTCAGCACAGATGATACGGTTAAGGTCGCTAAGAAATATGATTCCAAAGTATACAAGCGGGAATGGACGAACTATGCGGATCAAAAAAATTATGCGAACAAGAAGGCATCTCATCCCTGGATCCTTTCCCTTGATGCTGATGAGAGGCTTTCTCCAGGACTTCAGAAAGAGATTCTGGCATTAAAAGCCGGGGAACCCGAAGCAGAAGGATTTTCCATGCCCAGGCAGGTCTATTATCTGGGGAAGTGGATCCGGCATTCAGGGTGGTATCCGGACAGAAAAATACGGCTCTTTAAAAAAGACAGGGCTTTCTGGCAGGGGGAATATGTTCATGAAAAGCTGGTTATTAAAGGCAAGGTCACAAAGCTGAAAGGTCCTCTCTATCATTTTACTTATCGGGATATTCAGGACCATTTGAAGCGCATCAATCAATTTTCGAGCCTGGGAGCACAAAAACTCTACGCTTCCGGGAAAAAATGCATGTGGTATCACCTGGTTTTTCTTCCCCCTCAGAGATTCATTAAATCGTTTTTTTTAAAAGCCGGGATTCTGGACGGATTTGCCGGATTTGTGATCGCCGTGCTGCACAGCTATGCCATTTTTGCGCGCTATGCAAAGTTGAAAGAGATATGGAAGAAAGGAGAGAGAATTGAGCCTTTTCCAAATTGATTCGGGAAAAGAATGGAGAGGGGGACAGAGGCAGTCTTTTTTCTTGGTGAGAGAGCTTAGAAAAAAGGGATATCCATGCCGGTTTTATGTCCAACCCGACAGCCCTCTTTACAAAAAGGCAAAGGAAGAAGGACTTCCGGTTTTTCCTCTGAGGATCAAAAGTGAAGTCGGCTTCCTATCCGCTTTGAGGCTTGCCAGACATATGAAAAAAGCGAAATGCGTTCTGGTTCACTCTCATGACGCCCATGCAGCAGCAGTGAGTGCCATGGCTGCATCAAGAGCCAAAGTCCCTATTCGGGTGATTTCGAGGCGGGTGGATTTTCCTCTTAAAGATAATTATTTCTCAAAGATGAAGTATCAAAAAGAAATTGACAGGATCATCGCCATATCCGAAGGAGTGAAAAAGGTGCTTTTATCAAGCGGGATTGACAAGAATAAAATAAGTGTCATCCCCTCAGGTATTGATTACACGCCTTTTGAAAACATTACTCCCAGAGATTATCTTCACCGGGAGCTCGGTTTTGGAGATGATGACTTTCTGGTGGGGATCGTGGCTCACCTGGCTGATCATAAAGGGCATAAATATCTGATTGAAGCAGCCGGGATACTCAAGCAGAAAGCACCTCATATCAAACTGATCATTGTTGGGAAAGGGCCTTTGCGCATGGAACTTGATGAACAGGTAAAGAAGACGGATGTTGATGATATTGTTTTTTTCCTGGGCTTCAGGGAAGATGTTCCCCAGATTCTGGCTTCTCTTGATTTGTTTGTGCTTTCTTCTTACCTAGAAGGCCTGGGAACCAGTATTATGGATGCCATGGCCAGCCGGTTGCCTGTGGTGGCCACTGAGGTCGGAGGAATTCCGGAGCTTGTAATTCATGAGAAAACCGGCCTTCTTGTCCCGCCCAGAGATCCCCGCGCTCTGGCCGAGGCGATCCTCAAGTTGTACCGTGACCGGAAACTGGCTACCTTGTACGGAGAAGAAGGTTATAAAGTGGTTCATGAAAAGTACTCGTCAAGAGCCATGGCAAAAAAAATCATCAGAGAATACGAACACATCGCACGAAGAAAAGATGTGAAGCTGCGTCCCATAAATAATTTTATTAAGAAAAAGCCGACTAAGTGATTAGACCGGATCGGTATCATGAAGCCCTAGAGCTGGATTATTCCTCCGACTAATGTCGCAAGAAAAAATAGTAGTGACCTGAAATTGATAGTAATTTAAGTGGCTACTTCGTCTGTTCGAATTCAATCGTTTTGTTCAACAGACTTACGCTAACAAGGTTTTTTACGTCTTCTTGAAAGACAAAACCCATTTGTATTTTCCCTGCTTTATCAAAGGTATATTTGAGGCTTCCACCGTCTTCCAGAAGCACAGCCATCCTTATAAAAGAACCCCAAGCCTCGTACCGCTCATCTCCAATGACAATCTCAGATCCGATTGTTACTACATCACTCACTACCTCTCCGCTAACTATTCCCTCATCGCCTCCAGCAACAAACATGACTATTGCTGGCAGCATTTTGTCTTCTGAAGATTTGGCATTTATGGAAGATGCCCCAAGTAATATTTCTTCACCAGGTTCTGAAGACTCTATCTCAACAACCACACCTGCAAGCGATCTTCCTTCAAATCTCTCCATCTCGGCCTCTCCGAATTGAACCAGCCGAATTTCAAGTGGATCTTGCTCCTCCACAAATCCCAGCACCATAGAAGACACAATAAAACATGAAACCAAAAATCCTATTTTCACTACTCGATACATTTATCTTTCCTCCTTTTTTACCTAAAACAAGCGGTGATTACTATATTTTATATTGAAACTCCTAACAGTAAGCAATTTAATTTTTATTTCAAGCTTAGAAAGACCTGTCAAATTATGAATTGATTAATATAATCTTCCTCTGTCACAATAGAAGGTTGATTAAGAAAATACTTGTATCACATCATTATAGAAGGAAATAGGTTTTTCTGTTGCTGCTGATTTTCACTTCATTTCATCAAATACTAACCCTCTAAGCTACTTCATCACCAATAATACACATAGAAAACAGTTCCAATCAACAAACAATTCAAAGGGAAGTGAAACATCCCACCTGCTCCTGCGTATAATAAGGTGTAAGGCAGATCGATCGCCAAAAAAACGATTTGCGGAGGTAAAAATGAAAAAAATAACAATCCTTATTTCTTTTGCTTTTCTTATGAGCACAATCGTCCCCCTGGCAGGTGCACCATCATTTCAAACATCCATTGTTCCTGAAAAAGCCAAATGGTTTATCCATCTCGATGTGCAAAAATTTGCTAAAACACAAATGAAAAAAGAGCTGATTGATAAATTCCATACTGATTTTGAAGAGGAAATCGAAGAAATTGAGAGAGTGGCCCATATTGAATTTTTCAATGATATTTTGAGCGTCACAGCCATTGGATTAGGTGAAGATGAAGATGATGCTGTGATTGCTTTTTTAGGCAATGTGAACAAAGAACATCTGCTCTCTCTTATAAAAGAGGAAGATACATCTGAGGAAATCAAATATGCTGAATTTCTGATTTACTGTTGGGGCCATGATGAGTATGGAGTGTTTGTGAATGATAATCTGGTTCTGATTTCAGAAGATCAATATGCCATTGAGCAGGTTCTGGATACTCTCTCCGGAAAAGCAAAAAGCATATCCTCTTCTTCCATGGGGAATCAGTTTACATCGCTTTCTGCGGCTCATTTTCTGGTTGCCGTTGCCTCAGATTTATCTGAGATGCTGGAACATGAAGACGACTTCCCGTCAGTCATCCTTAAAAGATCAAAAGAAGCTGTCTTTTCAGCATCAGAAGAGGGAAACAAACTAAGGTTGAGTCTCTCCCTTCAAACAGATTCTTCAGAAACAGCGAGTAACTTAGGCAACATAATCAATGGAATTAAAAGCTATCTATTCATGGAGGAAAAGATCGATCCGGAATGGAATTTAGTAAAAACACTGAAAATGACTGTTAAAGGCTCTTTGTTTCTGCTCGAATCAGAAGCAACCCCTGAAGAATTCATTAAGCTGTTCCTGAAATTATAAAATATTGGGATGTTCATTTTAGATTGAAAGATTCAAGTCTAGCTGTATCCGACGAAGAGCTGGTCCAGAAAACCAAGACCGGCTCTCGTCACAGCTTTGAGGAATTAGTGGAACGATACACCCCCAGGCTTTTCCATTTTTTACAGCCAAAAATCGTATCTGATCAGGATATTGAAGATATCATTCAGGAGACTTTTTTCAAAATATATAAAAACATATCCAGATACAATCCAAAATGGAAAGTCTCAACCTGGATCTACACAGCTGCTTATAGACTGGCGGTCAGCCATTTTCGTTCAAAAAAGAAAAGAGAAGACAAAAAAATGCCTGGAAATAAGGTTCTCACTCCGGAGGAAAAATATATCAATCAGAAAAAAAATCAGCTTATTTGGCAGAAAGCAAAAGGTCTTAAGCCTGACCAATATAAAGCTCTCTGGCTGAGGTATGCAGAAGGAATGTCATCAAAGGAAATCGCAAAAGTCATGCGAAGAACTGACTTGGCTGTGCGTCACCTTCTCTATCGGGCTAGAGCAAACCTGGCTGAGCTGGTTCAGGAAGATCCGAGCCTGTACAATGAGGCCCGGTGCTCCGATTCCGGATCATTAAATGTTAATTATGGGGAGAATAAAGGATGATATGTTTTCTCACTAAACTGTTTATATCCCATTCATTGGACTCGGACAAAAAAATGCCTTTGATTTTTCAACGCCATATTCAGAAGTGTAAGTCCTGTCAAAAATTCCAAAATTCCTGTCTGATAATCCATAAGAATGCAGTACAGGAAAGAGATGCCGTTTTACAGGGGACTCCTTCCGTGCTTTCAGAAAGAGTTAAATCAGGAATGCGCCTTTATGATAAACCGGAAAAAAGGCTTTGGCAGAGAAAAGTTCTTATTCCCCTTATATCAATGGCCTTTCTCTTGGTATTCACTGCGATCCTTTTTCTCTATCCTCCTTTGAAAAAACCATTATCAAAAAAAGACAGGACTGGCATTCCTGTTCTAAGCACTTTTTATGAATCAGGAGAGAGCCTTCAAGATTTAACATCCCAGATTGGATTTCATTATGAGACAGAATTTAACAGTCTAAAAAATGCAGTCCAATCCGCTTCTCAGTATTTCATTAATAAGTTAGATCTTAAAATAAATTCCTCAGAAAAAGAAGAATCCCAAATCTGAAAACAGAAATATTTGATCAGATTGCTTTATTTTTTATACAAGTAAATGGAATGTTCTTCTCCATTCCAGATTTCCACGGTTTGGTAGCCTATTTCTCGATCCTTCCATCCGATGATATCATAATTGTGAGAGATGACCCGTGCCCCGTCTTTCAGTTGTTCTTCAAGAATGGGGCGCAGCAGTTCATTGGATTCCGGAAGCAAATACATGGTCACCACCGTAGCATCTGAATAATCCGATTTTGTGGCGTCCTCCTGGCGGAATTCGACCAGTTCTTCCACTCCTGCTTTTTGGGCGTTGAGCCGCGCTTCCTTAAGCCGCTCCGGGTTCAGTTCGATTCCAATACCTCGTGCTCCGAACTTCTTGGCTGCCATCACCACAATGCGCCCGTCTCCGCAGCCTATGTCATAAACCACGTCATTTTCATTCACGTCTGCCATTTGCAGCATGGTTTCCACCACTTCCAGAGGAGTGGAAACGTAGGGAGCCAGGTCCACCGCATCTTCCCGGCCGTGGGATCCTATATACAGTTCAAGCTCATTGTTTTCGTCCATGCGAAAAGAAAAAGGCTGACCTTTTTCCAGAGTATACCGGATCCAGAGGTTTTCCCTGGGGAAATAAACATGCATATCTTCACGGCTTGGATGATGATGAACCTCGCCCACCTGAATCGTTTTCCTCTGCGGCTCTTTGTCATCACGGCTGGATTTGATCTTATATGTCACAGGATTTTCCGTAACATTGCGGATAGTGATCTCAGGCAGTTCTTCGGGAACGGGCTTGATATCTCCTGCTTTTTTTACCGGTGTTTTTTCCTGGAGCGGGTCATGGGTGTTGGCTCCTCCGCAGGACCAGCTCAAAATCATAACAGCCAGAAAAAAGATAATGGAAAATGTAAAGGGACACTTGTCTGTTCTCGAAAAAAGTTTTTCTCCTTGCATCATTTTCATAAGACTAAAAAGTAATGATTTCGTGCTTTGGCTTCTTTTTTTGTTTCTTTATTTCTCCCGCATGGGATCTTGGCGGACAAAGACCTTTCCGCTATAAGTCTTTTGGTTGATCGTGATTTTAAGCGCATAGGTTCCGGGTTCTGCAGCAGGGGCTCCTCTTCCGGGTCCAAATCTTCTGCCATACCGGCCAAAACCCATTGCCTCAAAGGCTTTTTGTTGGATATCGGATATCTCTCTAAAAGAAAGGCCCGGTTCTTTGAGCTCTTCCATTGCTTTTTCCACGGCTTTTTTGGCTTTTTCTCCCACTTCAGGCCTCTGGAGGATCCTCTCCATCATCTGCTGCATCCGTGTCAGGTTCTGCTTGATCTGATCCGTAGGAGGGTCAAACATCATGTCCCACATCAGACGGTTCACTCCGGCATCCGTTTCTTTCAGAGTATAGGTTGTCTTTAAATTCCCGGTGGCATCTGTTATCTCAACCTTCACTGGATCAGCAGGTTTTTCTTTAAGATAAAAGTCAATAGGAGCGCCGTAAGAAGGATTTTCACCAGCAAAATAAAGGTTGCCTCGTCCATAACCACCTCTCGAAAGGTTCAACCAGTGGGTTCCGTGCCGCTGGTTTTCAAAAAGGTAAGCTTCAGAGGAAAGGACTTCTTCTGTGAGCTGCTGGAGAGGCGAGATGTTATCCAGGATCCATATGCCCCGGCCGTGGGTGCCGGCGATCAAGTCATTGTCTCTGGGATGGATCATCAGGTCATGAAAAGCCACGGTAGGCATGTTAAGGCTTAGGCTGGTCCAGTTCTTACCGCCGTCAATGGAGAAGAACACAGCAAACTCTGTTCCTACAAAGAGAAGATTCTTGTTTTTCAGGTCTTCACGGATGACATAGACCGGGCCCCTGTCTGGAAGGTTTCCTGAGATGCTGGTCCAGTTCTTACCGAAGTCTGTGGTTTTGAACACATAAGGTTTGAAAAGGTCACTGCGGTGGCCGTCAAAAGTCAGGTAACAGGTTCCCTCTTCATAACGGGAGGCCTCGACACGGCTGACCCAGATTCCTTCCGGAACATCCGGAACATTTTTCCTCGTATTGGTCCAGGTTTTTCCTCCGTCTCGTGTGAGCTGGACATTCCCATCATCTGTTCCCACCCATATAAGGCCGGGAGTGTTGGGTGATTCGGATATTGTTATGATGGTGCAGTGCGTCTCGGCTCCTGTCTGGTCCAGGGTGATACCGCCGGTGGGCTTGCTGTGTTTGTCAGGATCATCAGTGGTCAGGTCAGGGCTTATGATGGTCCAGTGGTCGCCGCGGTCTATGGATTTGAACAGATGGTTTCCGCCAAAATAAAGGGTATGGGGATTGTGCGGCGACAG
>Ga0307421_1000548_pt1 | contig 24187 bp, 25 predicted proteins | sample SalMarWE160270MG_FD_202163 | JGI IMG/M metagenome (GOLD analysis project Ga0307421, IMG submission 202163) | Salt marsh sediment microbial communities from the Plum Island Ecosystem LTER, Massachusetts, United States - WE1602-70 | ecosystem: Environmental > Aquatic > Marine > Intertidal zone >...
CGGTTAGCTGTCCGACAGCCATCCTCACCAGCTTCAATCTGGCTGGCAGAGGAGAGCAGCTTCAACTTCTCCATATTGTCCATACACTTATTATAGAACTAATATTCTAATTTACAAGTGGCAAGTTATTTGATTTGAATTCTACTTATGAATTCTTATTTAACAGGAAAAAAGCATAACCCGGTAGTGCCGGGTCCAGTGTGTACCATCAGGGCGGGTGAAATCTCAGAAGTGAACGATTCGACACAGTCAAATTTAGCTTCTACCAACTCTTTCAATTTAAGGATCTGTGAAGATGCGCCGGCATGCATGTAAGCCACTTTTATCTTGCCTGAAGACCCAACCGATGATTCAACCACGTCCACCATTTTATGGTAAGCCTGGTTCAATCCGCGGGCAACACCGAGAGCGATGATCTCCCCATCTTTCATGCTGATGAGGGGTTTTAAACTGAGCATTGACCCGACCAGGTGCACTGCTTTCCCAATACGTCCACCCATGTATAAGTATTTCAATGTATCTGCGGTTTGTACCATGTGGGTAACCGGGATCATGCTTTGTATTTTCTTCTTGATTTCATCTATTTTTTCACCAGCGAGCGCACTGCGAGCGGCTTCAATGGCAATCCATCCCTGGCAGAGCGCAACATTAAGGGTGTCGATCACTTCAATACGGATGCCTGGCAATTTTTCTTTCATCATTTCTGCCGCGGCGACTGCTGCCTGGTATGCTCCACTGCCTTTAGAGGTCATATGAATACTGAAGATTTCTTTTTTACCAGCATCTGCCAGATCTTTATAGATTTGATAATAATCACCCGGTCCCGGGCTGGCGGTTTTTGGCAATTCTTTGGCGGTCGGCAGCCACTGTAGAAACTCTTTTCGCTGGATGGTGACTAAATCTCTCAGGACCTCAATACCGCGGTGGATGTAATATGCTACTTCATGGATCTGAAGTTCCTCGCGGAGGTTCCGGGGAATGCTGGCGGTGCTGTCGGTTACGATGGCAATTGTTGGATTACTCATCTGGTTATTATATTATCTTCCCTTTGGACAGTCAATTATTCTTCAGCTTAAAAAATACCCCCATTCATGATAGCAGGATGCTATATAATAGGTTAATCCTATTGAATAACAAGTAAGGAAGGAAGAAGGGGAACCAATGAAAAAAGCAATAATACTCATTTCTATCGCGGCGATGTTCATTTCATCCTGCTCAATAATCGAAAAATTCACACCTGCAGATCCGACTCAAATCCCTCCCACACCGATGCCCACTGCTACGCCGAACCCCTGTGCTGCGGAAAACCTGATGGAAGAGGTTGAAAAGGTACAGTACCTGGTCAACGCGTTCCAGGATATTGCATATGTAGCTAACTTCACTCCACAAACTGAGCTAGTCTCACCCATCATGGAAATGCAGGCAGTCCGCCGGGATCTGCAAAAATTGGATGTTCCTGTTTGTGAAGAAGCTATCAAGACTGCCTCTCTCAACTATATGAATTCAACGATCAATTATCTGGCATTCTTCATGGGCGGCGAAACCGAAGAAAACGTGGATGCAGGCATTCAGAACAGCCAGGTTCTATGGCAGGTAGTGCTTGGTGAATTCAGTAAATTACTCACTTCCGCCGGGTTGGCTTCTGAGGAATTGCCAGACATTGGCAAAACAATGCCGCCAACAACGGATGGTAGTGTTTTAGTAGGCAATGATGGATCACAGAGCGTGAATGTGCGCAGCGAACCTGATCTCAATGCAGATATTCTTTCTCAATTAGAACCAGGCATGCAGGCAATTGGTTTAGCTCGCAATGAATCCGGGGATTGGCTGCAGATCAACCTGGATGGCGTCATCGGATGGGTTTCTACCGAGATGGTTACGACTTCAACGATAATAGACGAGTTGCCCATCTCTGAATCTGTCCAATAATCGGAGATTAAAAAAGACAGCAGTAAATACGTTACTGCTGTCTTTTTGTTACGGTTCAGAAAAAACTGGTATGAGTTCAATGTCTGGTTGGATATCTACGATTTCTGCTGAGATCCATCCTTCAATGCTGTTATAGAAAACCTTAATCCATTCATTGTTCTCGGTTTTCGCGACGCACGTTGTTTGATCTCCGGCGTTCACAGCACCAATGATATCGCTCTCAAGAGAGGGATCAGCGTGAATGTTCACATTAAATTGGGACGAATTCCGTGCGGTACATTTATCTAATGGTGATGGTGTGACAGTTCCCGCAAGCAGGTGCAGAACGGCAGGTGTTTTTAGGTCTATATTCTTGATCACATCAGGCAGCGGTGGGCGTTCATCAAATTGACTGTAATCCGGGGCTGGGACCGCGACGATAATCAAACGATGTGTATTTGAATCCTCCGGCCAGCATGTCACCAGCGTTAACCGTTCATCTTCAGTGGGCAAGATCCAGCGTCCGTTTTCTAAGCGTCTCTCGAGTGGTTCATCTTTTTCTGGGAGGATCATTTTATTGGAAACAATGTACTTGAATTCTTCACGCTCTTCGCTGAATAATTTAATTACATCTCCAATTTCCAATTCTTTCAAGTCTTTGAACACTTCACCGTAGAAATTATGGTGCCCGCTGATGACTGTGTTGCCAATGACGCCAATCGGCGCGGAGCCAGCATGCCAGCCAGCAGCGAATGTTTCCGGAACAAGAAATTGGGCATAATCCTGTTCTTCAATTCTAATGCTGGTCTGTTCAACAGGGACAACAGGCGCATCCAGCTCGATCTTTTCGATAACGATCCGGACGGGAACGATCTCAACGGGAACAGGTGTTGGTTGATATAGTTTAGTGGTATGTGTGGGTTCGGGAATGAAGATTGGCGCGAACCCTTCCTGGTCAACAACCGGCGTGGTAGTGGTCTGGATCTCCTTACTGGGAGAAAGTACCTGGGATGTATTCCATGCCGCGTAAATCATCAATACACTTCCAATAGAGAGGAATATCCATTTTTTGTATTTTGCAAAGAATTCTCGCATTGAGCACCTGTTTTATTATTATATGTTTATATTATTTTTTCTATATATGCGGTATATTAATATCAGAAAATAAAACATAAGTTTACAGGAGCTGATATGCGTTTAGGCGGATGGGAAATCATCATTATTCTGGTCATTGTTCTCTTGATCTTTGGCCCTGGGCGGATCACAAAGATCGCGGGGGAGATGGGAAGAGGTATTAAGGAATTTAAGGACGGTCTTTCCGGAGAGGGCAGCAGCGAAGATACAGATAAAAAAGAAGACAAATAAAGTATTTACACTGAGAGTATTGCTCTATGCAGTTGTTAGGTATTGGACCACTTGAGCTTTTGCTGATCGCTGTTATCGCGGTGATCGTTTTGGGGCCAAAAGGTATGGTCAGCGGTGCGCGTGAAGTGGGGAAGGCGATCCGGAAGATCATCCGTTCACCGATATGGCATGAAATTGTAGATACATCACGGGAGATCCGGGAATTTCCCCGTAAGTTAGCGCGTGAAGCAGGCATTGAAAAGGACCTCGAGGACCTACGCCAATCAACCCGGGGGACGCTTAATGAAATCAACCGATCCCATCATCCACAAATTTCCCCGGTTAATAAACCAGAGGAAAATGAAACAAACGCTGAGCCATCTCAACAAGAGGATGGAGAGTGAAGAAGGAAGCCCCAATTGAAACTCAACAAGATTCCGAGATGCCATTCTGGGATCATGTGGAAGAGCTGCGGCACCGTCTTCTCATAGTGCTGATCGCCCTTGCAGCAGCAACCGCAGGCAGTTTCCTGTTCGCCGAGCGCATCATTGATCTGCTGGCACAACCAGCCGGCTCTGTTGATGCCCTGCAGTCTATCGAAGTGACCGAGAATGTGGCGGTATTCATGCGCGTATCGCTGCTGAGCGGAGTGGCGATCGCGATGCCGGTCATTCTGTATGAGCTGCTGGCATTCATCATGCCGGGGCTTAAGCTGAACGAGAAAAAATGGGTGATGCTGACTGTCTTTTTCGGAACAGTCTTGTTTCTCGCTGGTGCGGCATTTGCCTATTTTGTAATGCTGCCGGCATCTCTGACCTTTTTATTGCAGTTCCTGGGTGTTGAAACCAAGCCGCGTCTATCTTCCTATGTTAATTTCATTACGAGTCTCATCTTCTGGCTGGGGATTGGGTTTCAGTTTCCCATTCTTGTATTCTCGCTTGCTAAGCTGCGCATCGTTTCCGTGAAATCCATGGCGAAAGGATGGCGCTATGCGATTGTTATTATTGCGATCCTAGCAGCTATGATAACGCCGACAGTGGACCCGATCAATATGGCATTATTAATGGCGCCGTTATTTTTCTTATATTTGCTGAGTATCTTATTTGCTTTCTTTGCCACGCGCGGCGATAAACTGAAGGAATAAAAATAATTTAACTTATTATTGAGAATTGATTTAATCAGGATATAAAAATAAAAGGAAATTATGAAGGAAATCACACAAACCCAACACGAACAATTGCGCATTTTACAGCAGGAAGAGATTAACGGGTATCATACTTATGACCGGTTGTCTAAGATTGTAAAAGATACGAGTAACAGCAAAGTTTTAAAACGGATTGCGGGCGAAGAACTCAAGCACTATGAGATTTGGAAAAAATATACTCAGCAAGATATTGCACCAAGCAAGTGGAAAATACGCTTCTTTTTTTGGTTATCCAAGCTGTTTGGATTGACCTTCGGTATTCGATTAATGGAGCTTGGGGAGGAGAAAGTTCAGGTTGAGTACGAGAGTTTGCTCAAGGCGATTCCGGAGGCAGCCGATGTATTAGCGGATGAGGAAAAACACGAAGATGAACTGCTGGATATGCTGAATGAGCAGAGTCTGCAGTATGCCGGCTCGGTGGTTCTTGGGCTGAATGATGCACTCGTGGAATTAACCGGCGCGCTGGCGGGGTTAACCTTTGCCTTTCAGAACACACGATTGATCGCGCTGGCTGGTCTGATCACCGGCATCTCCGCGTCATTCTCCATGGCTGCATCGGAATATTTATCCACAAAATCCGATGAATCTGAGCAAAACCCCGTCCGTTCTGCTATCTACACAGGGATCGCGTATATTTTTACAGTGATCATGCTAATCCTGCCGTACCTGCTGACCAGAAATTACTATATCAGTTTGGCATGGACCATTATCAATGCAATTTTGATCATAGCACTTTTTAATTATTATATTTCTGTTGCGCGTGGATATAATTTTCGCCAGCGTTTTTTGGAAATGGCGTCCATCAGCCTTGGGGTGGCGCTGCTTTCGTTCGTGATTGGAAATTTGATCCGCATATGGATCGGGATTGATATTTAGCAGCAAACTGAACGATGGAAAAAAGCTGCTGTTTACTCAGCAGCTTTGTTTTTTAACAAATTTAGAACGCCAATAATCCTGCCAGCGATGGTAAAGGAAAATGGCTGGAATAACCTTCCTTTCATAATATGATTTCCCAAAATTATTTATTAAATAAGCATATACTAATAAATAGAGGAGTTATGAAAATCCTGGTATTTGGCGCTGGACCGCTGGGCAGTTTGCTTGCTGCGCGGTTGTTCCAGGGCGGTCATGAAGTTGCTTTGCTGGCGCGCGGAAAACGATTGGAGAATTTGGAGAAGCACGGCGTGGTGCTGCGGAGCTGGCCTACTGAGGAGACGGAGTCAGTCAGGGTTCCGATTGTGGCGGCATTTTCTCCAAAAGATCTATATGATCTTGTGCTGGTGGTGATGCGTAAGAACAGCGCTTTAAAGATCCTGCCTCTGCTCTCCAGGAACAAAAAAGTGCCAACATTCCTGTTTCTGATGAATAACGCGGCCGGTCCGGGTGCTTTCATTGATGCCCTGGGAAAAAATCGGGTGATGATGGGGTTTCCGGGAGCGGCAGGATATCGTGATGGGCATGCTATTGTACATCTCAACGGTGCACCAGGCAGACCGGCAGGGGTTGTTATGGGAGAGGTAGATGGGGGAACCTCCACTCGATTGGAAAAGATCACGCAGGAATTAGAAAAAGGGTTATACGTAGAAGCAGCGATCGAGCCGTTTATGGATGCCTGGTCAAAATATCATGTTGCGCTGCTTTTTCCATCTCTTGCGCCTGCCCTTTACTTATGCGGAAACGACAACCTGCGTATGTCGCGGACGCGCGACGCGCTTGTCCTGGCATTGCGCGGGATCAAAGAGGGGTTTGTTGTCTTGAAAAGATTAGGGTATCCCGTCCGACCAAAATATTTAAAACGTTTCCTGCTCATACCTGAGCCGCTCGCTGTTTCTTTCTTGAGAAAAGCGATTAAAAATCCCCGTATGGAAGTAGCCATGGTCCGGCATGCGGAAGTTATCCGCGATGAGATCCAGCAGTTAAACGCGGAATTCCTTGATCTGGTCGAGCAGTCAGGAATGTTCACTCCCACCATCCGCTTTCTTATTGATCAATATAATAAAAAATCACAATCGCTGCCGGATGGGTCGCGATCTATTCACCTGCGGTGGTCAGAGATTCTAATTCCGCTGTTAATGATCTGCCTGGTTGTGCTAGTTCTGCTGTACATATTGTAGCCGCGAACGAGACTGGAAAAAATACAGTTCATTCATTTGTCCAGGAAAGCTTCTGCGAACGCGATAAATGCCTGAACATCTGCAAAGTTACTGACCAATCCGAGCGAAATGCGGACCGCACCGGTCGCCTTGGGGTCAATGCATTGCTGGAAATCCAAATCCGTTAGGCGATTAGAATAATGTGAGCGTGAGAAACAGGATGATAATTCATCGGTGGAAATATCCAGGGCGATCTCCCCCGCTCCCGGATTACAGAAGAATCCCATTCGGATGGAGATTTTCCTATTATTGGCTTCTTTTTCCAAGTGGTGTTTCTGGATCAATTTACCATCGGCATTGAAAAAATTCACGGTGATCGTTCCACCGCGGGCATCTGTAGTTAATGGTCCATAAATTTTGATCAATGGGATACCATTTTTATGCTTTAATTCGCTCAGCATATCCAGCAGCCAACCGGTTAGGCTGATAACGCGGCTGTGGATCATATCAATACCAATAGATTTAAGATGCCGTAAGCCGATCTCTACGGCGGGAATATTAAGATAATCCACAGTCCCATCCTCGAAACAGGCAGGAGCATCCGCTGGATAATATTTCTTCCCCCGCACCGAGGCAACTGTCGGTGGTTCCGCCTGCGAACCAGGAGCGGTGCAGTTTGCTGATCGCGTCCTTTCGCGCAAGCAGGGCACCGATGCCGGTCGGATAGCCGAACATTTTATAAAATGACAGCGGGACAAAATCCGGTTTCCATATGCTGAGATCCAATCGATTGGTTGGCGTGAATGCGGCTGCATCCAGCAGTACATCCCATCCCAGCGCCTGCGCTTTCTCAATCCACGTTAACGGATGCAGGACACCAGAGAAATTGGATTGGGCGGGAAACGCAAACAAGTTAAAGCATCCGCGGTCTAGCGAGCTTAATTCTTTAAACAAGACGGATTCATCCACGCGTAGGTTGGGAAGCACAACCGGAATATATTTGACGCTGGCACCTTTAGTGTTGGCATATTCACGGATACCATTTACAGAGTTGTGGTTGTCGAAGATGAGCACATAACGGCAGCCATCACCAAAGGGGTATGATTCACCAACTATTTTTAAGGCACCACTGGCGTTCTGGGTGAAGATGCATACATATTCTTCCGGGGAAGCGTTGAAATATTCCAACACATAATCTCGCGCGCTTTCTACCAACCCGGTTGAGTGGAGAGAGGTGGGATTGTAAGAGTGCGGATTCCCAAAAATATTCTTTCTGAGTAATTCTTGATGCGCTTTTAGCTGTGAGCCGGCATACAAGCCGCCGCCAGTATAATCCAGATAAATGTGGCCCTCTAAATCCAGTGTTTGGTAATCTTTTTTCCTCAGAAGGTCAAGGGGGGTTGTGTTTTTATACGCTGAATATTTTTCTAAGAATCGGGGGTAAGTATCGTTTTCCATCTCTTAATTAAACCATAATGAGATGAAAATCAATCATTTCCCTGCAAATTGCTCTTCTTTGTCCACCACCAGATTCCAGCAGCAGCAAGAACCAGGCAGAGAACGCCGGCGGCACCCACCTCGATCCCATAGGATGTGCCAACGAACCATTCTGGTCCAGTTACATTGATTACCAATCCGAAGAGATTCTTTCCTCGATGTGCGCCGGTTAGGTTAAGGATGTCACCCTGCCAGACATTCCAGGCGAAATGCAGGCCTGTTGCCAGCCATAAATTCCCGCTCCTCAGGTAAGCCCACCCGAACATCACACCAGGCAGTGCGAGAAAGGGGATGAACCGAAGCCAATTTGCATTATTTAAACCGATGTCGATGATCCTATACCCACCAAAAATAACTGAGGAAATGAATAGTGCGCCCCATTCATCCCATGCTTCAATGGTCCCCTGCATCAGCAGTCCCCGAAAAAGGACTTCTTCTCCAACTGAAACAGTCAGGTTAAACAATAATGCCATCCAGATCGCTCGCAGCCAGGCATCAGACGCAGCACCATCTAGTGCTAAACCGGTTACGCTGATCCAGCCAAAAGTGAGTTCAATCAGGAATACGATCAGCATCGCGGCAGAAGAAATCCCTATCCCAACCAAAAGGTCTTTCCACGTATTTTTCGCGCGCGGGTATAAGCTTTCCACACCAGGTTTATTCAATACCGCGCGGATGACCGGTGCGGTGATTAGAATGATCGCGGCAATCATCCCCGCCCGTGAGATGGTACTGCCGACAAATACGCGCAGGTTATCGCTGGCATTAATCAGCTCCATCAGGTAATCTTTACCTACATCCAAAGCGGCAACTGCAAGCTGCACCGCTGTAAACACAAGGGTGAATACCCCGACCACCTTCCACAACTGCAGCCCCTCGGTAGGATTTTTTGTCTGTTCTTTTTGAGCCATGATTGCTTCTCTGAATTAAGTAATGCTTCTGAAAAAGTAATTATAGTGCAGTCCACTTGTACAAAGATAGAAAAATCAGGTACATAAAATTCTTGAGATCTTAATTCTTTAATTGGGTACAAGAATAAGTTGACTTTGTAGAAATATTAGTATATACTAATAATAAATCAAGTAAATAGAAAACCGGAGGGAAAACTGAACAATACTCATGTATCCGAAAGGGAAAAAAAGCTGGTGCGAGCCTGGATCTTCCAAAGCACGCTTTTCCTGATCATCTATTTACCTGTCTTCTTCCTCACCGCAGGTGATTGGAAGTGGGGATGGGGATGGGTATTTTATATTAGTTTAATGGTGTTCTTGGCTGCACATCCGCTGCTGTTAATTCCCATCAACCCGCAACTGCTGGCAGAACGAGAGCGGGGCACACAAACTGCGGATACCAAACACTGGGATCGCATTCTGACCATGATCGGAGGGGGTATCTTTCCGTTTGGAAGCCAGCTGCTTGGTGCCCTTGACCACCGCTTTGGCTGGGCAGTATCACTGCCTGTAAATATACATATTCTAGGCGCAGCCGTTACCAACATAGGATTTGCGCTTTTTCTTTGGGCGATGGTGTCAAACGCTTTCTTTGCGGAAGGCGTTCGCATCCAAACTGAACGCGGGCATACGGTATGCGAGTCCGGACCATATCGTTTCGTGCGCCATCCCGGCTACGTGGGATCAATCCTATCTATCCTCGGCATTCCCCTGATCCTCGGGTCGCTTTGGGCGCTGGTCCCCGCTGTGGCAGGTGGCGCTGCTTTTTTTGTGCGTACTACCCTTGAGGACCGCACTCTTCTACTTGAGCTGAAAGGGTATGCGGCGTATGCTGCGCGGGTTAGATACAGATTGATACCGGGTTTGTTTTAGATGTGGAGGTGTTATGCAGTTCATTCCTGATTTGCAGATTGGGTGGCTGAATGGTTGGATACTGTTAGCCTTTTTTTATGTGCTGTTTGGGTTGTTTTTGTTGAGCTGTCCAAAATCTATTGTTAAGAAGCTGTACAGCGTGAAAGGTTGGTCAAAACGCGAACGTATCCTTTCCGTGATTGGAAAACCGTTTTCCCTGTTGTGTCTTGCGCTCATAATTATGTCACCGCTGAAAATCGGATCGGTTATTTTTGGGGTTGGGCTGGTACTTTACGTGATTGGTTTTATTATTATGTTCATTGCGCTTTTTGAGTATCGGGCAACCCCCGTGGACCAGCCGGTGCGGACTGGGATATATCAGTATTCACGCAACCCGCAGTGGGCAGGGCTGGTAATGCTGTTCTTCGGTGTTGCTATCGCCTGCGGAAGCGGGCTGGCTGTACTGCTCTTTATAGGCGGTATTGGTTCATATCACTTCCGCATTCTTGGCGAAGAAAAAGCCTGCCTGGCAGCGTACGGCCAACCGTACCATGATTACCTCAATACTGTTCACCGATATTTCTGAAATTATTTATTATCGATCGCTTTAAGCACTTGCTCGCAGATCTTTTCCCCGTCCACCATACCGTAGGCGATCGTGTCTATATCCTGTACAATCACACCGTACGGTTCAGCCTGTTTAATGATCCCGCGTTTCTTAAAGCGCACCTGGGGGGCGACCAGGATCACATCCATGGTGTCTTTTTCGTAGTCCCATAAGGACATAGTAGTAACATCAATAGCTTTTAATTCCATCTGCCTACCAGAGGCAGCCGCGGCTTTATGGATCTTATCTTCCAGTAAACTGGAAGACATTCCCCCCGCGCAAACGAGGATAACTTTGATCTTCTTTTCAGGCATGAGTTCTTCCCTTTCAAAAACACAAAAGTATAGTAATTATTAGTGTATATCAAATTTCTAAAAAATGAATATTGAAATATACGAATATTGGTGTTTGATTTTTTTTATTGTTTCCCGCTGGTAAAATTGAGGGAATGATACGAAAAAAAATTATATTCTCTTTACTTCTTCTTTATGCAATTGGGTGTTCTGCTAAGCCAAAACCGGAGTTCACCTCACCCGTTGGGGATGAAACACGCTCACAGCCGTATGTCAGTGCGACTCAAACGATGATCGTTGAGGGATCCGCGGCACCAGAAGTGACTCTCACTCCTACCGAAGATACACGCCTGGCACCTGAAAACTGGCAGGACTGGCCTATTATTCCGGAGGTGACAGAAACCGCACGTGAGATTTACCGGAAGGGCATCGCTATGGGCAATAATCCGCGGGCGTTCTCTAAAGTGGGTGACTGCCAGAATGTTAAACAGGCCTTCCTGGGTTTCTTTGATCATCCAGGAAAATACGAGGGGTTGACTGGTATTGATGACCTGCAGGAAACGATCGAGAATTTCCAGGGGTATTTCGACCGGGACGGCCAATCCACCCAGTACGGCTTCAACGCTGCTGCTGTGCTTTCCCCCCTCTGGGCAGACCCTGATATCTGCCTGCCCGATGAAACCCCATTGGAATGTGAACTGCGCATAACCCGACCGACATTTGTGCTTGTCAGTTTAGAATTCTGGTTCGCAGGCCGGACTCCGGATGTATATGAATGCTATATGCGCAAAATTATCGAGTACACAATCGCTCAGGGCGCAGTGCCGATTCTGGCAACTAAAGCGGACAATATTGAAAAAGACTATTCACTGAACCTTACCACGGCGCGGTTAGCGTATGAATATGATATTCCCCTGTGGAATTGGTGGGCGGCAGCCCAGCCGCTGGGTGATCATGGGATTGACCCCTATCGGGATGGGTTTCATATCAGCGTGCAAGCATGGAACATACGCAGCAAGACATTCCTGCAAACGCTTGATTACTTATGGAAGGGCTTACGTGGTATCAGTTGATAGATAATTACGAAAATACATGACTGGTTATTACATACAATACTATCTGATCTCTTCGATCGAGAAATTGCTAAAAATGACTGCGTCTGAATATGGCGCGCCGCCTGCTTTGGTGAACAAGCCTGCCCGTCCATATCGCACCCCATAACGGCTGTCTGTGAATGACTCTACTAATGTGTTGTTGATGTACAGCGAGATTGTTTCGCCGATACAATCCAGGCGGATTATGTTGTCCGACCTTCCGGATTGGATTTCCTCAACATGATCCTGTACCAGTAGAGCAAAGGGGCGCTGAATTGTGTCGCGGAAGATCGTGTATGTACCGTCCGCACGCAGGACCGCTATATACTTTCCTTCCAGGCTGGATCGGCAGACCACTCCAGCATATTGAGTTGCCTTCACGCTTGGATCAATGTCCATATTAACTACTGTGCTGACGGAGACATCTACCAGAGATGGACCGGTTTTTGCGGCATAATATCCATACGGAATCACTGGTGAAAAATGGAACCCATCTTCTTCAAATTCACTGAAAGCGCCGCTTAATCCCATTTGGGAGAACGTTCCAAAATCACTGGACAGGTCATCCAGGAGATAAAAGGGCTGTAATTCTGGTAAACTCCCTGGTAGTTTTATTGCATTAAGACTTTTCAGTGTAATACTGCCAAACTGCTGGTTCCAGGCGGAAGCAGTGAAAAAACCCAGTGCGCTGATACCATTTCCTGCTCCAAAAGGTGAACGGGCAATAAGGGTATCATTGGCAAATAGATCGCAGATATCCCAACCGCAGGTTAATCGTAAATTATTGCTGCGCCCGGCGGAGTAGAGTGCTGGCGCGTAGGTTTTATTGTACGCGCTAATCACTTCGATACTATCTGTGATTTCCCATTCTTCGAAGCTTAAATATTGTCCCTGTATGCGCAGCACATAGGAAGTTCCACTGGGTTTGGTGAAATAGAAACCGAACTGATTCTGGTCAAGTTTATCCATCTCAACTGGCTGGGAAGTGATATCTGCCGTCAAACTGAATCTCCCGGAAGTAATTGGTTCTTCCCGCAGTAAATAAATATCTGATTTGCGCCTGCTTTCTGTTTGAGAAATGGTAAGGGCACCTTCAGCACATGAAAGCGAAAAGGGGCTGCCGGCTGGCTCTTCAGCGCAAAACACTGCATCCTTTGAGAAATCCAGCGGGGGAATTAGGTACGGCAGCTCTGTGGCTGTTGGGACAACAATCACACCCGCCTCTTGGGTTGAAGCACTTTCTATCGGTTCAAGAGTATCTACAGGTTCAGGTTGTATTGGCTGCTGCGCAGGGGCACATGAAGAAAAAGCACCAATCCCGACGGTAATGCCAATTAAGATCACAAAACATTTATTCATGTCAAGATTATAAACGGACGATAGTTTCTCATCCTTAGAAATCTGTGCGCAGTTTCCGCATCAGTCCGCCTGCTTTGAAATATTCTAATTCCATTGGTGTGTCAATCCGCGCAGTAACGTTAAATGAATCACTGCTTCCATCTTCCCTGATCACCGCCACAGTTACTTCAGTATTTGGTTTATCAATGGCAGTGATTCCTCTGATAGTGAACCGTTCCGATCCCGTTAAACCAAGTGTATCAGCATTTTCATGCTTTTTAAACTGCAACGGCAGAATGCCCATACATACCAGATTTGTACGGTGGATGCGTTCGAAGGATTTGGCAATGACCGCCTGCACTCCCAATAAATAAGTACCCTTAGCTGCCCAATCCCGGCTGGACCCCGTCCCATACGCTTTTCCTGCGATGATAATGAGCGGGATGTGGTTTTTCATGTATCGCTGGGCTGCATCGTATATAGAAAGCATATCACCGCTGGGAATATGGATGGTGAATCCACCATCTTTCCCATTTGCCAGTTTGTTCTGTAAGCGGGGGTTGCTGAAGGTACCGCGTGACATCACTTCGTGGTTGCCGCGCCGAGCGCCGAACGATATGAAATCTTCTGATCGCACACCTTTTTCCTTTAAATATGATGCCGCTGGATTGTCTGCTGAAATTCGCCCGGCAGGGGAGATATGATCAGTTGTGATTGAATTGCCCAATAACGCCAGGGTATATGCATTTTCAATATCACCTAAGGCGCCCCCTCCGTCAAACCCATTGAAAAGAAAATCTGGTTCATTAATGAGCGATGATTTTTCCTTCCAGTTGAAAACAACACCTTCCGGGAACTGCATAGTGTTCCAGCGCTCATTGTTGTCATATATATCTGTGTAATTGTTTGTATATAAAGTGCTGGAAATTGCAGCTGTGATGATCTCTTTAACCTCTTTATTTGTTGGATAGACATCCTTTAGAAACACGGGCTGTCCGTTCTTATCAGTGCCAAGCGGGGTATTAACAAAGTCAAAAATGATTGTTCCGGACAAGGCGTACGCAATGACTAATGGCGGTGAAGCCAGGAAATTGGCCTGAATATCCGGATGAATGCGTCCTTCAAAATTGCGGTTTCCGGAAAGGACGGAAGCCGTTATCAGGTTGCTTTTCCGCACCGCTTTTGATAAGGTGGGGTCGATAGGACCAGAATTCCCGATACAGGTTGTGCATCCATAACCGACGATGTTAAACCCTAATGCGTTTAATCCAGAAAGCAGCCCGGCTTTTTCTAAATACGCATTTACCACCCGTGATCCGGGAGCGAAACTGGTTTTAACCCAGGGTTTGCTATGCAGTCCTTTTTCGGCTGCATTTTTTGCTATCAGGGCGGCTGTTATCATCACCGTGGGGTCAGATGTGTTCGTGCAGGATGTGATGGCGGCAATCAGGACGGTACCGTTTGAAATGGTGTGTTTCTTGCCGTTTATTTCTACATCAACCTGCTTGGATAATTTTTTTTCAGATAATCCAAAACCGCGCAGTCCTTTTTCTGCCACAAGGGATGCGTTGAACATATTCTCCGCGTTTGAGAAAGCAAAAATATCCTGTGGGCGTTTCGGTCCGGCAAGCACAGGCTCGACTTCTCCCAGATCAAAACCAAGTGTTTGTGTGTATTCAATTTGCGTGTTTGTTTCTTCGCGAAACAACCCCTGCGTGCGGAAATATTCTCTAACCAGCGCGGCATGTTCATGCGAGCGACCGGCGCGTTCAAGGTAGGTGATTGTCTGGCTGTCAACAGGGAAATAGGTCATCGTCGCGCCTGATTCTGGAGACATATTGGCGATCATCGCGCGGGTTTCCACAGGCAGGGATGCGATACTTTCTCCATATACCTCAACGAATTTGCCAACTACACCCAATTCTCTTAACTTTGCAGTTAAACTGAGAGTCAGGTCTGTTGGTGTGGCGTTGTCAGGCAGAGAACCGGTCAGATGAACACCGATCACATCCGGGATGGGAAATTCAGAAGGGTATTCAAGCATCGCTGCCAGCGCTTCGATACCGCCCACCCCCCAACCAATCACACCCAGTCCGTTGATCATTGTTGTGTGTGAATCGGTGCCTAACACGCTGTCTGGATAAATCATTCGTTGCCCGTTAGGCAACTCTCTAACGAATGCCACTTGCCCGAGGAATTCCAGGTTGACCTGATGGCAGATGCCCAGCCCGGGTGGGAGCACCCGCAGGTTATCATACGCTGACTGGCTCCATTTTAGGAATTGATAGCGCTCAAAATTCTGGTCAAATTCCAATTGTTCATTGATACGGCGTGCTTCTGGGCATCCATATGCGCTGACCTGCAGAGAATGATCGATCACAAGGTTAGCGGGAATCCGTGGGTTAACAAGTTGCGGGTTTTTTCCGTCCTGCTGAACAGCGGCGCGCAGGGCAGTGAGGTCATTGAGCACCGGCACACCTGTAAAATCCTGCATCAGCAACCGTGCTGGTAAAAAGGGCACCGCCGGGCGGCTGTGACCCGGATTAGCGCTCCAATTAATAACTTCTTCCGCATGTTCCTCTGAGAAGCCATTCTTTTCCGCGTTCCGCAGGCAGCTCTCCAACAGTACCCGGATGGAATATGGCAGGCGCTTGAGGTCTCTTTTTACATACTGGCTGAATTTGACTAAATCAAAGTATTTATAAGTTTGTCCATTGAAAGTTAATGTTGCCTGAAATTCTTGATGATTGCTTGCCATTATGCCTCTCTATTATTTCATGTATGAAATGACCGTACCGGCGAATTCCTGGGTTCCGAGTATGGCTGCTCCTTCAATTTGCGCTGCGAGGTCAAAAGTAACTTTTTTATGACTGATTGATTCCGTTAACCCTTTATGGATCAATTCTGCCGCTTCATGCCATCCGATGTAGCGCAGCATCATTTCAGCCGATAGGATCAGTGAGCTGGGATTGGCTTTATTCAAACCGGCTATATCCTGTGCAGAGCCGTGGTTCGCTTCAAACAGGGCGGTACCGTTTGTGAAGTTGATATTGGCGCTTGGAGAAACGCCAACTCCGCCTGCCAGAGCTGCCGCCGCGTCAGATAAGTAATCACCGTTCAGATTGGTGACTGCGATCACATCAAAATTCTGGGGCTTGGTGATCAACTGTTCAAAGACCACATCTGCAATGACGTCATCAACCCAGATATTCCCAATTGCAAGCGCTTTTTCCCTCTGCCGCTTTGCTTCTTCCATACCGACCTCTTTAATCAATGATTGGTACTGCCGGCGGGAAAATATATGTGAACTAAAGCTGTTTTCTGCTTCTTCATACCCCCAGCTGCGGAAAGCGCCTTCTGTATATTTCATGATGTTACCTTTATGAACGAGCGTTACTCGTTTGCGGTTATTATCAACTGCCCATTCAAGCGCCGCGTGCACCAGTCGCTGGCTGTTTGGTCTGGATATCGGCTTGATGCCAATGCCGCATTCCTGCGGATAAGGCAATTTTTTATAATCCTCTGGCAGCGCATCCCGATACGCTCGCATCCACTGCGAGTGCTGCGGGGTGCCGGCTTGATATTCAATGCCAGCGTATAAATCTTCAATATTTTCACGGAATATGACAACATCAATTCCTTGCGGTGTACGATGAGGGGAGGGCAGCCCTTCAAACCAACGCACAGGGCGCAGGCATACGAACAGATCGAGCATCTGCCGAAGGGAAACGTTCAGTGACCGAATACCGCCGCCAACCGGAGTAGTCAGTGGTCCTTTGATGCTAACTTGAAATTGTTTGATCGCTTCTATCGTAGAAGCGGGGAGCCAGGTGCCGACCTCATCAAATGCTGCCTGTCCAGCCCGGAAAGCTTTCCACTCGATCCGTTTAGAACTGCCATATGCGTGGTGAATAGACGCATCGATTACTTTTTGAGCTGCATCCATGATCTCTGGGCCAATACCATCGCCGGGGATGAAAGGAATGGTTCTTATTGTTGAGGTTGTTTTCATATGTTCTTTCCTGGTGCATCGAATTGGATAATTTTAACATTTAGATGATGACATTTAGCGCTTGACATTCACTAATTTCCAGGTAAAATAATAGCATACATAATGAGACAGTGTATCATTGAATGGGACAATAATGGCTGGAAACAAAATTCAAACCCTGAGCCGAACGGTAGCTATTCTGGATAGTTTCAGCTTAGATAAACCGGCATTAGGTGTTCGGGAAATTGCTCGGAAGATCAAGCTCTCACCCAGTACAGTTGGGCGAATTATGGCGTATATGAAAGAGATTGGGATTCTCAATCAGGATCCAGAGACACACTTGTATATGATGGGCTCAAAGGTTCTGGCATGGGCGGGGATTTACACGATCACAAGCGATGTACGAACGATCGCGCTGCCAGTGATGGTACACCTGCAGGAGCAGACTCGCGAAACGATTAGTTTATATATTCTGGAAGGCAGCGAGCGTGTCTGTATTGAGCGGCTGGAAAGCCCTGAGACGGTGCGTATCGTTGCGCGTATTGGCAGGAGAATTCCACTCTATGCGGGATCGGCAGGAAAGGTTTTTCTAGCGTTCCTACCTGAAAATCGCCGAGAGATGATCCTGCGGGAAATTGACCTTGTCCCTATGACAGAGCGAACGATCACTGATGTGGATGCGCTTAATGTTAATTTGGAACAAATCCGCCAGCAGGGGTACGCTGTCAGCCGGGGAGAATGGATAATAGACGCATCCGGCACTGCCGCACCTATTTTCGATCAGAGGGGGCAGATCACAGCGGCGATCTCCATTTCCGGGCCCAGGCAGCGCTTTACGGACGAAAAGATTAGTGAAATGGCTGATTTATTGGTCAAGGAAACGGCACAAATTTCTTTTGAGTTAGGATACTACCCGCGCTGATGCGGGAAATTTATCGTTGGAAGAGGTAAGAGCAATGTGGATACAAGACAAACTAGAAGATAAGATCATTGAAAAACGCGGACGAATAAAGGATATTATCAGCCAATACAGCGACCAGAAAATTGGCGACGTAACTATTAAGCAACTTTTCAGCGGGTTACGGGGGAATGACTTGCTGGTTAGCGATGTTTCTTATGTGGATCCAAATGACGGCATCCATTTTAGAGGATATTCAGTAAATGACATTCTGGAATTGCTGCCAAAAGCAGAAGACAGTGAAATGCCGCTTGCTGGCGGGATGTATTATCTGCTGTTGATCGGTGAAAAGCCAACTCGTGAACAAGCACTGGCGGTTGAAGAAGAATGGCGCCGCGCTGGAGACTTGCCCTATTATGTCGCGGATATGCTGCGCGCCATGCCCAGAGATACCCATCCGATGACCATGTTTTCGCAGGCCATCCTTGCGCTTCAATCTCGATCAGAATTCACCCTGCATTTTAACAACGGATTAAAAAAACCAGATTATTGGAAACCGACCTTAAAAGACAGCATGAGCCTGGTCGCGAAAACACCCGCGATTGCAGCTGCTATTTACAATATTAAATACCACAACAAGGACCTTATTCCCCCCAGCCAAACATATGACTGGAGCGCTAATTTTGCCTATATGATTAATAAAGATTGGGACAAGCATTACATGGAATTGTGCCGGCTGTTCTTTGTCATCCATGCAGATCAGGGCACAGGAAACGTCAGCGCCCACACTGCCTGGTTGGTGAACTCTGCTCTCTCCGACGTGTATTTCTCCTGCTCGGCGGCGATGAATGGATTGGCTGGCCCGCTTCACGGTCGGGCTAACCAGGACTGCCTGGAATGGCTGTTGGCAGTGTTGAACAAATACGGCAATTGCCCAACCGAAAAGCAAATGGAAGAATATATTTGGGAAACACTGAATCGTGGTAAGGTGATCCCCGGATACGGCCATGCTGTACTGCGCAATACGGATCCCCGGTTTACCGCCCAGCTCGAATTCGGCCATAAGTATATTGCAGATGATGATCTGTTTAAACTGGTTGAGATGGTATATCAAGTAGCGCCACGTGTACTCAAAGAACACGGTAAAGCAAAAAGCCCCTGGCCGAACGTGGATGCCATCAGCGGTACCCTGCAGTATCACTGCGGAATGCGTGAATATGATTTTTATACTGTCCTATTTGGCGTCGGCCGCATGATGGGCATCACTGCCAACCTGGTTTGGGCGCGCGCTCTGTATGCTCCCCTAGAGCGCCCGCAGTCCATCACGCTGGATATGGTTGAGAAGAAAATTGATCAGGTAACATCCTGACCATTATCATTCCGATGAATCCCCCTTGATGGGGGATTTCTTATTAAAATTATCCAAACTACTAATGGAGAAAAGTACAATGCGGGTAATCTGTCATGACTGCCAGGAAGAAAAAGAGTTTGATCCCAATGTGTACCGCTGCGCGTGCGGAGGTGCCTGGGAGCCGGTTGAGAAGAGTGAATTTGACCTCAATTCTATCCAAAAAGATATTTCGTCCGTATGGCGTTATAAGGATATTTTTAGGTTAGAAGCGCTTGAATCACCTGTAAGCCTGGGTGCTGGATGGACCCCTCTACTTTCTTCAGAGTGGGAGGGAAATGATGCCTTCTTCAAACTGGAATATATTTCCCCGACTGGATCGTTCAAAGACCGCGGAACGGAAGTGGAGATGAGCTATCTCAAAGCAGTTGGTGTGAAGCAGGTGGTGGAAGATTCATCCGGCAACGCTGGCGCGGCGATGGCTGCTTATGCAGCACGCGCTGGAATATCTGCGGATATCTACGCACCTGATAGCGCTTCCACCGCTAAGCTTTCACAGATCCGGATCTATGGCGCTGCACTCCATAAGATACCCGGGCCGCGCATTGAAGCGACAAATGCTGTTCTTAAGGCGGTTGATGGCGGTGCAGTTTATGCCTCGCACGCTTATAACCCTGTGTACTTGCTCGGCCAGCAGTCTGTTGCCTGGGAAATCTGGGAGCAAACTGGTGGAAAACTCCCTGACGCAGTTGTTATTCCCGTTGGGCAATGCGGGCTGCTGATAGGTGCGTGGTTGGGTTTTAGACGTTTATTGCTGGCAGGAGTAATTGAAAAACTGCCCCGTTTATACGCGGCGCAGCCGAAACGCCTGGCGCCGATCTATCATGCCTTTACAAACGGCTTGGATGATATTCTAGCTGCCCATCCCACCCAATCATCAATTGCCAAAGGATTGGCGATCGTCAAGCCCGTACGCGGAAAACGCATCCTTCAAGCGCTGCGTGAGAGCAGTGGCGGAGCGGTTGTTGTGTCAGAAGACCAAATTTGGCATGCATACCATAAGCTCGCTAAAAGAGGTTTTTTCGCTGAACCTTCCAGCGCGGTTGCAGCTGCCGCAATTGGTACAATCCACCAGGAATTGGGTGACAGCGCAGTGATCTTTGCGGTACTGACTGGCAGCGGGTTGAAATCCCCTGTCCCGGAAGATTAGATATACTAATGGCAGATATGATTATTTCCTTCAAACGGGGAGTTCCCCCGGCAGAAAGTTTTCCCAATGAGGAATTGATAGAATGCACCCGGCGGGTGATCAGCGAACACAGCGTCCAGGTTCTGCAGTACGGCAGTGCTGCGGGGTACAGTCCTTTAAGAGAATATATTGCGCAGCAGTATTCCGTTGATGTAGACCAGGTGGTTATCGGGCAGGGTTCGCTGCAGCTTCTGGACCTCCTCTGCCGTTTTTCGTTGGCAGGGGGCGATTCAGTATTTGTCGAGCAGCCCACATATGACCGCACGTTAACTGTTTTCAAACGGGCAAAGGCGGAATTGCATGGATTCAGGTTGACAGCCGGGCAGATCAATATTGAAGAAGTCAAAGCGCTCCTTGAAAAAGGATCTGCCCCGAAATACTTTTACGTGATCTCGGACTTTCAGAACCCCAGTGGTTCCGTAATGGGAATTGCACAGCGTCAAGTTTTGACTTCCTTGGCAAGACAATATGGATTCCTGATTATTGAAGACAGTCCCTACCGCCGTCTGCGCTATGAAGGGAATACGCTGCCTTCCTTATTTGAAATATCTCCAGAAGTAGTCATCCATATGTCATCATTCAGTAAATTGGTCAGTCCCGGTTTGCGCACCGGGTACATGATCCTCCCAAGAAACCTTGCGACGCAGCTCATTCAATATGCATAAGATACTTATGTGTGCCCAAGTTTCCTCAACCAGGCAATCGTGTTTGATTTTATTGAGCGGGGAATGTTTGAGAAGCAGATCGATCACCTGATCCACCTTTACCATCCACGATTGCGTGCCATCTTATCCGCGATGGATTCGCACTTAAACGGATTTGGAGAGTGGATAAAACCACAGGGCGGCTTTTTTGTGGGTCTGACCCTGAATAACAGTATTAATATGTTGAATCTGGACAAGGCAGTTGCGTCTAGATTGGCGCTATCTGATGGCTGTGGGTTTTTCCTGAGCGGTGGCAGCCATTTCATTCGACTGCCTTATTGCGCTCTTACTGAGGGTGAGATCACGATGGGAATCCAACGGTTAACGGATGCGATCGCAGCATCTCTGAAAGAATCGTGATGCGTTGTTAGATAGGAAGAGTAAAAGTGAATGTGCTTCCGTGCCCTTTCCCTTTGCTGTCAGCCCAAATCTTTCCTCCGTGCGCTTCGACCAGCGATTGGGCGATAGTTAACCCAATGCCGCTGCCCCCGCCGTTTTGCCGGGAGCGCGATCTGTCCGCTCGGTAGAATCGTTTAAAAATATGCGGCAGATACTCTGCTTTAATTCCAGCGCCATCATCTTTCACCGAAATCTGCACAAAGGTATCCATCTTTTTAGCGTTGATCTCAATGGTGCCGTTCTCAGTGGTAAACTGTAGGGCATTTCCTAATAAATTCTGAAGCACTTGGAGGATGCGGTCATGATCTGCCATCACTGATGGCAGATTCTTCTCACTATGAATGGATACTTGTACCCCTTTTTTATTGAAGGTATTCAGTAATGGGGCGAGCGCATCATGAAGCAGTTCATCGACATTTATTTTTTTCTTGTTAAGTCTGAAGGCGCCACCTTCCACCCGGCTTAATTCCTGCAGGTCTTCCACCAGCCGCTGGAGGCGATCCGCTTCCCGATAGATGTGCTTATATGTGGTCTCATCACTAGTAAGAACGCTGTCGATTAATCCTTCCATTGAACCTTTGATAGCAGTCAGAGGTGTGCGCAGTTCATGGCTGATATCACCGATCAACCGGCAGCGTATGTTCTCTGTTTGTTCAAGCTGTTCAGCCATGCGGTTAAAGCTGTGTCCAAGTTGTGTAAGCTCATCGCTGTTATCCGTGTTCAACTGGACACGCTGGCTGTAATTACCTTTCGCGATTTCCTGGCTGGCCCTAGTGATAGAACGCAGCGGTTTGGTGATCTGCCTGCTGATCAGAACGCTTGAGATTCCCGCGATAACGAGAGCAGCAATGCTTGAGAAGAGCAGGGATTCATTCACCGCGGCTTTGAAGTTTTCATATAATGTGCTCCCCCTGTTTCCACTCTGCCCACCCTGTTGGAGTCCATCATTGGCCATTAATTTGCCAATATGTTTTTCGTAGGTAGATTTAATGGATATGTTCATCACGGCAGCCAGGATCACTCCAGATAAAATGGCAACCAGGAAAAAAGCAATAAGGATCTTAAATGCAAAATGTTTGCGGATTGCCTTGATCATTTATTGTTTCTCGCTGTCCTGCAGGCGGTATCCTGCTCCGCGCACAGTATTGATATAATCCTCGCCAATTTTTTTGCGCAGGTGCCCAACATGGACATCAACGACGCGAAAATCTCCAAAATAATCATACCCCCATATTTTTTCAAGCAGCTGCTCCCGGGAGAGGACCATACCGTGATGGTTGGCAAGTGTGTACAGCAGATTGAACTCCAGCGCGGTCAGTTCTATTTCCTGATTGTCAACCCACACGCGGCGTCGTCCGTTATCAATTCGGATGTGCTCCAGGGCGATCACGCTCCGGCTGTCTCGCGGGGATGTGGTGTGCAACCGTCGGAGAACAGCTTTGATGCGAGCCATTAACTCCCTCGGACTGAACGGTTTAGTGAGATAATCATCCGCACCCACGGAAAGACCAATGATCTTGTCCGTTTCTTCTGATCTGGCAGTCAGCATGATCACATAGGCATCCGATTCACGGCGCAGCTGCCCGAGCACTTCGATACCATCCATGCCCGGCAGCATGATATCCAAAATGATAATATCTGGCCGATAAGACCGCACCGCTTTAAGCGCGGAAATGCCGTCTTCAGCGGTCATAAAGTCATATCCCTCAGATTGCAAATAGGCGGTTACTAATTTCAAGATACTTGGTTCGTCATCTACAACTAAAATCTTGGCATTCGGCATGTCTGATCCTGTTCGTGAAATGTTATTTCTATATGCGCTTATTTAATCAATAGTATACGCTCAATGTAAAATACTCGCAGGGTTGTTTTTTAATATTTTATATCCAATATAAAATTACCCATTAACTTTAATTAAATCTACTTGATCCTTGTAAAGGAGATAATATAGATTTATGAAGTTTTTGTAAAGAAAAATTTTCATGTGTAATCATTAAATTTTCAAACGATTTTAATTGAGAGAATAGATCTCGCTGAACTGCCGTTGAGTTCGATTTGCTCCTAATAAGGTGGATATGATTGTAATTATTGGCGCTGATAATTAATCTACTATTTCATATTTGTTATCTTGATATTTTCAAATTATTTATGTAATAATAAAAGTTAAGATTCTGGGTGATCAAATGATCTGGGAAAAAAAAGTACAGCAAAGCGTAATTGATAGGCTGCTGGAAGAAGATGAGAATAATCCATCCATCTGTTATTTCACATTGATAGATCTGCTTGGAGAAGAACCAGAGTCGCGCAAGGTAGCTCAGGCAAGGGCGAAATTGATGGCATGCGGTCCTGTTCCAAAGATATTATCCAAACAGCACACTGATGGGTACTGGGTTGAACCCGGGGCAGGGTACCGTCGCC
>Ga0307421_1000550_pt1 | contig 24125 bp, 18 predicted proteins | sample SalMarWE160270MG_FD_202163 | JGI IMG/M metagenome (GOLD analysis project Ga0307421, IMG submission 202163) | Salt marsh sediment microbial communities from the Plum Island Ecosystem LTER, Massachusetts, United States - WE1602-70 | ecosystem: Environmental > Aquatic > Marine > Intertidal zone >...
GTGGATGCGGTGGCGGTGAGCCACCTTCACTACGACCACGCGGGAGGGGTAATGCGGCCGGACGGCTCGCCGGCCTTCCCGCGGGCGAAGCTCGTGGCCCAGCTGGCGGAGTGGGAGATCGCAATGGGCGACAACCCACGCCTGACCGCCGGCTACGACCAGCCGGAGCTGCGGCTCTTCCGGGAGCTGGGAGTGCGTGACGCGGTGGACGGCGAGGCGGAGCTGCTGCCCGGCGTGTCGGTCTTCGCCACGGGCGGGCACAGCGCCGGGCACCAGGGGGTGCTGATCCGCGGTGGGGACCGCACGGTGGCCTTCTTCGGCGACCTGTGCATGCGGCCGTGGAGCGCCAACCCCCGCTGGGTGACCTCGTTCGATGACTTCCCGCTCGATTCGGTAGCCGTGAAGCAGGCGCTCTTCGGGCGGGCGGCCGATGAAGGCTGGACTATTGTCCTGTCGCACGAACCGCTCAAGCCCGTCGGCCGATTGGCGCGCGACCGGGATCGGTTCAAGTTCGAGGCCCTCGTCTAGGGCGGGCGTCGCCCGGGCGAATGGCGCCCGACGCGCCGCGACGCGGTAACATCCCGTTCGGGCCCCCGTAGCTCAGTGGATAGAGCGCCGCCGTCCTAAGGCGGGCGTCGCTGGTTCGAATCCGGCCGGGGGCGCCAATCCTTGCAGGGGAGGAGATCGGGAGCCGCCGATGAGCCTTCGCGGGCGTGCCTTCACCATCGCCGCCTTCGCCGTGGCCATGGCGTACATCGAGTCGGCCTGCGTGGTCTACCTGGAGCGGGCCTTGTCGATCACGCCCGACACGCTGTTCCCTCTTCGCAGCCCCGATGCCGTGGGCGATCTGGCCGCCATGGAAGTCGGCCGCGAGGTGGGGACCCTGGTGCTGTTGGCCGCGGCGGGCTGGCTGGCCGGGCGGAACTACCAGACGAGGCTGGCCTGGGGGGCGGTCGCTTTCGGCATCTGGGACATCGCCTACTACTTCTGGCTGTGGGTCTTCCTGGGCTGGCCGGCTTCTCTGGCTGTGTGGGACCTGCTCTTCCTCATCCCTGTTCCATGGGCCGGGCCGATCTATGCGCCACTGGCCGTGAGCCTGGCCCTGATCGGCTTCGGCCTGGCCGTAGCCCGGGCGGACGAGCACGACGCGACGCCGAGAGCGGGCTGGCCCGAGGCGGTCTTGGGGTTGGGCGGAGGCCTGCTGGTGATCCTGAGCTTCACCCTGGACGCCGCAAACTTGATGGATGGGGGTCTTCCGGGCTGGTACCCGTGGCCGCTGCTGATGGCGGGCCTCGCCGTCGGAGGGTGGGGCGCAACGCGAGCCATGCGAGCTGGGGCGCGGCAGGCTGCAGGCTAGTCGGAGGTCTCGGCAGGCTGGCAGGGCTGGGCGGGACGGCAGGCGGGGCACCAGCCGGAGATCGTGACGTGTGACAGGTCTACCGCGAACCCCAGCTGAGCTTCCAGCGCCCGGGCGATGACCGCCCCGGCCTCGGGGTCGATCTCCCAGGTTCCGCCGCAACCCTCGCAGTGGAGGTGGCCGTGGACCGTCTCGGGCAGGACGTGGTACTCCTCGCGGCCGTCGGGCGTGTGCCCATGGCATACCAGGCCCAATTCCTCCAGGAGATCGAGGGTGCGGTAGACCGTGGACGGAGTGGTGGTCGGGTCGAGCTCCCGGGAGCGGGCAATCAGCTCGCCAGCGCTGCGACGAGGCCCTGGCGGCCATGGGTATCGCCCACCTGGCCGACCGAGCGCCATTCGAGCTATCGGGTGGCGAGAAGAAGCGGGCGGCGATCGCTTCCGTGCTCTCGCTCCGGCCGCAGGTGCTGCTTCTGGACGAGCCGACGGCGGCCCTGGACCCCCGACGAAGTGGGTCCTGGTCGAGCTCGTCGCCGGGCTGGCGGCCGGTCGAACCCTCGTGGTGGCGACCCACGAGCTGGACGTCGTACCTCTGATCGCCGATCGAGCCGTGGTCCTGAGCGAGGACGGACGGGTGGCAGGAGACGGCCTGGCGGCGGCCATCCTGGCGGACACGGCACTGCTCCTGAGAGCGAATCTGATCCATGAGCACCGCCACCGCCACGGCCGCCTGGTCCACTCGCACCCGCATCCGATCGATCAGACACGCCATCGCCACCCTCCTGGGGGAGCCTGATCTGCGGCAATTGGGGGATGCCGGGTGGGCCACCCCTGTACGCCGGATGGGTACTGGTGTTCCGGGAATGAGTCCCGAGAATGGGCAGTGTCATGGAGAGCCGTCGCTCAGCCGATGGGCAAGTGCGGCCGCCCGATGCGCCGGGACCGGGCGGGGCGGGATTCGGCGCCCCGTCTTCGGCGGAGACCGCCCCGGCAGGCGTCGAAACCGAGCTGGCGGCAAGCGGGCGGCTGCTGGACGAGGCGCTGGCGGGGATCGAGCTGGTCCTGGAGGCCGACGGAGTCGCCTTCTGGCGTGAGGAGGCCGATCGCAGCCTGGTCTTGGCGGCCCACCGGTCCATCTCCAGCGAGATGCTGTCGGCTTTGGATCGCCAGGTGGTGGGCCCGCTGCAATCGATCATGCGTCGCTGGCCGGACAGCCCTCTGGTGGCGATCCCGCTCGAAGACCCGTCCAACCCCCTTGCCGAGGAGATCCGGGCGCTGGTCGAGAGCGAGGGGATCGCCGGCCTGGCCGGCGTGCCGTGCCGCACTCACGGGGAGATGCTGGGGATGTTGTGTATCGCGCACAAGCGACCTCATCCCTGGACGGTGCGTGAGCTAGGCCTGGCCACGGGCTTCGCCGGCCAGCTGGCAACGGCCCAGGAGAACTCACGCCTGTTCGCCTCGGTTCGCTCCATGGCCAGCCGCCTGACTGCGATCCACGAACTGAGCCTGCGCCTGGCGCAGCTGCGCGAGTCCGAGGCTGTCGAGGAGACGATCGTGGCCGAGGCCGGCCGGCTGGTCGAGTGCGATACGGTGCGGGTCTTCAGGCAAGACCCGGAGGACGGCGTGCTCCGGGTCGTGGCGGCTTCGTGCGGGACGGGCGATACACAGCGGCCGGCGGCCCGGCAGACGGACGCCGGCCCGGACGGGGTCCTGGCCGCTTCGGTGGCGAAGCGAAACGAAGGGGTGATCGTACCCGACGCCCAGGCCCCCGATGGCTGCCCGCCGAGCATGGCGGAGGGCGCGTGGTCGCTGCTGATGGTGCCCATGTCGTATGGAGACGAGGTCCACGGCGTTCTCGCTGTCTCTCGAGCGGTCCCAAACGCGTACGGGCTCCAGGACGAGCAGGCCCTCTCGATCTTCGGGCGATACGCGGCCCAGGCGATCGTCAACGCGGCCAACATCGCTCGCCTGGAGAGCCAGCGAGTACGGCTCGAGCGCCAGGTCGCGGGCGAGCGGCGCCTGCTGGGAGTCAGCGAGCAGCTGGTCTCACAGCTCGATCCGCGCCTCGTCCTCGAGCAGATCGCCGAGACGATAGGCATGGTCGTCCACTACGACCGGCTGACGATCTACCACCGCGGCCGTGACGGCGGCGCGATCGAGGCTGTGCTGTCGCGCGCTCACTCGGGAGAGGACGACGCACCCCAGGCCGCCTGGCTGCCACGCGAGGAGAGCCTCACCAAGCAGGTCATGGACAGCGGCGAGGCTGTCCGCCGCAACAACGCCGCGGAGTCTGACCCGGCGTCAGGGCCGGGGGCAGAGGAGCGGCCGTCAGGGGACGGCAGCCTGCCCGAACAGAACATCATCGTCGTGCCCCTGCGGATCCAGGGCGAGGTCGTCGGCTCGCTGAACCTGATCCGAGTTGGCGGGCCGGAAGCGCGCTTCTCCGAGCCGGAGTTCGAGCTGAGCAAGCTGTTCGCGGGTCAAGCTTCGATTGCCCTCCAGAACGCGGAGGCCCATTTCACGGTTTCGACACGGGCCGATCTCGATCCACTCACCGGTCTTCGCCACCATGGCACCTTCCAGCGTGACGTGGACACCCTTGTCGAAGCCGGCGAGGCATTCTCGCTGGTGATGATGGACCTCGACTTCTTCAAGGCCTTCAACGACACGTACGGCCACCCGGCTGGCGACGCCTTGCTGCAGGCCGTGGCCCTGGCCGTCGTGGGCGGCATCCGCCAGAACGACCGGGCCTATCGCTACGGCGGGGACGAGTTCGCCTTGCTCCTCATAGGCGCCAGCCGCGGCCAGGCCGAGGAAGTGGCTGCCCGGATCCAGGCGGCCATTCGAGAGGCTGCCGCCGAGTCGTCCGCGGGCGCAATCGGCATGCCGTACGGGGCCTCCGCCGGCGTTGCCTGCTGGCCGCCCGACGGCGCGACCAAGACCGAGCTGGTGCAGGCGGCCGACACCGCTCTCTACGAGGCCAAGCGTCGCCGGGGTGAAGGCCCGAGCGATGTGGACGGTGGCGTGGCGTCGCTCCTCTCGGAGGCCATTCTGGACGCGGCCCGCGACCTTCTGGCTGCGCGGACTGCCCAGGCAGTGGCCAGGAGCGTGCTTCGGCATGGGGCAGCGATCGTTGGGTCCCGGGATGGGCTGGTGGCGATGCCACACAAGGGATCGGGCGGCAACGGCCGCCGCCGGCGCCGCGACGACGAGATGCGGCTCGTCGTTGGCTCGGGCCGCTACCATGAGGCAACCCAGCCGATCAAGCGTGGCCAGGGCTTCTGGGGACGGCTGTGGGCGAGCGGCAGGGCCCTAGCTGAGGATGAGTCCGACAGCGGCATGATGGTAGGGGCGCCGATGGCGGCGGGAGGCGTCGTCTGGGGCGTAGTCGGCTTCGCCCTGGGGCCGGGCGTGGTCGTCTCCCCCGAGCGCCTGCGGATCCTGGATCACCTCGCGACGCTGGCCGGAGCGGCCGCTCAGCGACATGCGCGGGCCCCCGCGGGAGCCGCCGCGGGGGCCGCGGGGACCTCTGTTCGCGCCTGATGGCGCCACCGCCAGCGGGATGAGCCGCTGCCTCTATACTCAGCGCATGCGTCGCATGGTCTGCATCTGCGCTCTGATGAGAAGGCTGCTGGGGCAGGGGTATGTCTGGACGGCACGGCCGCTTCCTCGCCCCACCCCGATAGAGTGGCAGGTGCCCGCTGGCGGCACTGGCGGGACTCTGCCGGCCTGGTGGGTGGGCTCGTGACCTACGCGTGGGGCTCGCCCCCCGCGCCTGTGGCGCGGCACCGGGTCTGCCTTGCCGCGGCGGTCGCCCTGCTGGCCTGCGCCGTCGCTTCGGCGGCCGCGCTGGGTATGAGTTCCTCGAATGAGAATGGCGGGCGGCCCGATTCGGGCGCTTCGAGCGGCGCGCTGCGCATTCTCGGTCCGTCCGCATCGTCCTTCGATCCAGCTGCCCAGAGCGATTCGGGCAGCGCCCAGATCATTTCGCAGGTCTTTGAGTCTCTGACAGCCGTCGACCCTGCCGGGCACGTCCAACCCGCCCTGGCCGAATCCTGGCGCACGGAGCGCGATGGGCAGCGGGTGGTGTTCCAGCTCCGGCCCGGGCTCAAGTTCTCGGACGGGCGCGACCTGACCGCTCAGGACGTGGTCTCGAGCTGGATGCGGGTGCTCGATCCGGCGCGCCCAAGCCAGCTTGCGTCGCTGCTCGATGGGGTCGTGGGGGCACGCGCCTACCGCGAAGGGAAGGGCGACAAGGCCGGCGTTGGCTTCGCCACGAGCGGGGACAGGGAGGTGGCCGTGGACCTGATCCACCCGGCCTCCGACTTCCCGGCTATCGCCTCGAGCCCGACTCTGGCAGTCGTTCCGCCCGACATCGACACTCGACCGGCCGTGCTGCGCGCCGGTAGCTTCGTCGGCTCGGGCGCCTACACCCTGACTGCCGAGACGGACGAGGAAACGACCCTGCTCGCGAACAGCCTCTACTGGGCCGGCCCGCCTGCCATCAAGACCATCCATGTCATGCACACGACCGGCGGCAACAGCCCGGTGAGCGAGTTCGAGATCGGCAACCTGGACTACACGCCGATCAGTCCCTGGGATGCGATGTGGATCATCTACGACGACTATCTGGGCCCCTCGCTGCGGGTGGAGCCATCCGCGTCGGTGGACTACTACGCCTTCGACACCACCAAGCCCCCGTTCGATGACGTTCACGTCCGCCGCGCGTTCCAGATGGGCATCAACTGGCGGCGCATGGTCAGCCTCCAGGGCAACCCGCTGCAGACCGCAGCGACCAGCCTCGTCCCGCCGGGCCTGCCGGGACGAAGCGACCTGGACTTCGGGCCGCAGTTCGACCTGGAGAAGGCGCAGGCCGAGCTGGCCGCAGCCGGCTACCCCGACGGCGTCGGCTTCCCCAGGGTGACCCTCGTGACCGGGGGAGCCGGCCTGGACGCCGGGATCATCGCCCAACTGCACGACAACCTGGGCATCGACATCGACTACGCGATCCTCGATGGCGACTACTACTACGACAGCATCATCGAGGAGTCGCCGGCCATGTTCTACATGGGCTGGGTAGCGGACTATCCCGGCGCAAACGACTTCCTGGGCATCTTGCTCGGCACCGGGGTGACCTACAACGTCGGCCACTGGAGCGACGCGGCATTCGACGCGGCGATCGAAGAGGCGCTCGGGGCCGCCGACCCGGCTGAGGCGCAGGAGGCGTTCGATCGAGCGCAGGCGATCGTCAAGGACGAGGCGCCCGCCATCCCGGTGCAGTACGGGGCGGGCTACGCTCTGGCCGCGCCCGGCCTGTTGGGCGCGCTGCCGAACGCGCAGGGGCTGATCCGCTATGCCGGGCTGGCCTGGGAGGCCGACCAGTGAGAGGCATTCCGCTGGGCCGCCGGCTGCGAGTGGCGCTTGTGGCCGCCTGTGTCGTGGGCCTGAGTCTGACGTGGGCCGTGCCGGCTGCCGCTGCCTCGGTCACATTCGGGACGCCGACGGCCACCTCCGTGTTCGGCAAGGGCATCACCTTCAAGCAGCCCTACAGCGGTGGCGGAAGCTTCAAGGAAGTCGACATCGTCATCGCCTACCCGGGCAGCCTCGGGCCGTCCCTGGTGAAGCTCGACAGCCCTGGGCCTGGAGCCTTCACCCACGACATCGTGACCTCGGAGGGCCAGCTGGCGGCCAACACGAAGCTGACCGCAAAGTTCCGGGTCGTCTTCGCGGATGGCAGCCTCCAGGAGGGACCGGAGGTCGAGGTCACCTATGCCGACACGCGCTTCAAGTGGAAGACCAAGATCGGGCCCGTCGTCCGCCTGCACTGGTACGAGGGATCTGATGGCTTCGCCGACACGCTGCTAGGCTTCGCCCAGGACGGCGTCGACAACGCCAGGGCGTTCATGGGCGCGGGCCACCAGGCGCCGATCGACTTCTTCGTCTACGCCGACGAGCAGCCTTTCTACGACGCCATGGGAGGCGGGATCCGCGAGAATGTGGGTGGACTTGCCATCCCCGAGACGCGGACTCTCTTCGCCCTGGCCGGACCAGGGGAGACCACCTATGCCCAGACCGCAGTCCCACACGAGATCACCCACGTGGTCTTTGACGAGGTCACCGGCAACCCGTATCACTACCCGCCCCACTGGCTCAACGAGGCAATCGCGGTCTACGTCTCGGAGGGCTACGGCAACTCGGACAGGGCCCAGGTCAACAATGCCGCCCAGGACGGCACGTTGATGCCTCTGGCCGCGCTTGGCGGCCAGTTCCCCACGAGCCGCGACAGGTTCTTCCTGGCCTATGCGGAGTCCGTCTCGGCAATCGACTTCTTCATCAAGACATACGGCCAGTCGGCGGTGAACGATCTGCTGAAGGCGTTCGGCGACGGCGCGTCCGACGACGAAGCCTTCATCGCGGCTACGGGCGCGGATATGGCCGCCTTCGACCGGGCGTGGATGGAATCGGTTGGTGCCGAGCCCGGCAGCTCCTTCGGGCCCCAGCCCGCTCCCAGCGGTCCGCTGCCGCCCGGGTGGACGGCAGGCGGCGGGACAGTCGCGACGGCGCCCCCTTCCTCAGTGACCTCGTCGGAGCCCGGCCCGACGCAGGAGCCGGGCGGCGAGTCGGACGGATCCCCGGGATGGCTACTGCCTCTGATGGCTGTCACGCTCGTCGGGGCCGGCGTGGCAGTGGGAGCCGCGTGGGCTCTGATGATGCGACGGGACCGGCCGGCGCCCCCGGTCTGAGTCTCGGCCTCGAGCAGCCGGCATGGGTCCGTCGGTGTCTGGTAGTCTGAGCCGCCGTTCTGCGGACGGTGGCGTGCTGGTCGGTCGCGGGCGTTGGTAGTGAGAAACGCTGAGTCGGGTGTAGTCGAGTTCCTGCTCGGGGACGTTGTCCGGCTGCGCCGCGTGCATCCCTGCGGGGGCACGGACTGGCTTATCGACAGATTGGGAGCTGATATCGGGTTGCGCTGCCTTACGTGCCAGCGACATGTGCTGATAGAGAGGCGAGTACTTGAACGGCGTATCGCTGCCTTCGTGAGCAGGGGCGATCCGAGCTTGAGCGGAGCGGTTGCGCCCGATCGAGAGGGGCCCAGGTGAGCCCAGCCACGGCCGGCACCGGGCGGACGCAACGACACGTCCGGCCCGCATCGAAGCACGCCTCGGGCGCCGAAGCGGCCCAGCCGAGCGGGATGGCAGTCCTGCACAACAGGCCGTTCCTGCTGCTGTGGCTGGCCCAGGTAGCGACTCAGGTTGGCGGCAGCACCGTCACCTACGGCCTGACGATTCTGATCAGCACCAGGTATGCCTCGGCCTCCGCCGTGGGTGTCTTGCTGCTGAGCTTCCTCCTGCCGGCGATCCTGTTCTCGGCGATCGCCGGCGTCTTCGTCGACATGGTCGACAAGCGCCAGGTGCTGGTCGTCACCAACATCATGCGAGGCCTGGCGTTCGTGGCGATCGTCTTCGCCGGTGACAACCTTCTTGGGCTGTACCTGCTGATGATCTTCGTGGCCACGGTCACGACCTTCTTCGGGCCGGCGGAGGCGTCGATGATTCCCTTTCTGGTGCCGCGCAACCAGCTCCTGGCGGCCAACGGCCTGTTCACCCTGACGACCAACATGGCCTTCGCCGCCGGGTTCGCGCTCGCCGGGCCATTGATCATCGCCCTGGCCAATACCCAGACCTTGATCCTGCTGGTGGCCATGCTGTACTTCGTGGCGGCGGTCTTCTGCTGGACGCTGCCGGCGTCGCCCCCCGCCGAGGATTCGGCCACCGCGGAGAGGGCGGTCGCGGGCGCCGAGCGGGCTGTGAAGGCCATGGTGGCGGATCTCTCGGAGGGCATCACCTACATCCGGGCCCACCACAACGTCGGTTGGTCGCTCTCGTTCCTGGGGATCACGGGCGGCCTGGTCGGGATCCTGGCCATCTTGGGCCCCGGCTTCGCCCAGAGCGCGCTGGCATTGGGCGAGAAGGACTTCATGATCGTCGTGTTGCCCCTGGGCATGGGTATCGTGAGCGGGATCATCTGTCTCAACGCCTTCGGCAGGTACGTGCCACGGCGGCGGGCCATCGAGGCCGGGATGATCTCGATGGGCGTGCTGCTGGCCATCCTGTCCTTCGCGGGCCCCATCTCCCACTTCCTGGAGGCGAACGTCGCGACCCAGATCCGGGAGGTGAGTCGCGTCGCCTCGGTGCTGTCGCTGGTGATCGCCCTGGCCTTCGCCGTGGGCCTGGCCTTCGCGGTGGTCTCCATCTCGTCGCAGACCCAGCTTCAGGAAGACCTGCCTGAGGACGTGCGCGGCCGGGTCTTCGGCGTGCTGAACATGCTGGTCTCGATCGCCAGCCTGGCCCCGATCATCATCGTGGCGCCGATCGCCGATATCGTCGGCCGAGACCCGGTGATCCTCACCGTCGGCATCATGGTGGCGCTGATCGGGGCGATCAGCGTGGTCCGTCGCGGGCCGCTCGCCAGGACCGACCTGGCGACCAAGGCCGGGACTGAGGCCGGCGTGCCCGTGAGCGCGGTTCAGAGGGGCGCAGCCCCGGCGGAGCTGACCGGTGGGGCGATCCTCGCCGTCCTCAGCTCGGAAGACGGCGACGAGGGGCGATGAATCGGCCGGCCAAGCCGGGCGTCGACTGCGACCCGGCAGGGGGGCGCATCGAAGCGGGGGGCACCCCGGACGCGTGGCGGGCGGCTGCCCTCGCGATCCTGGGGGGCGGGGCACTGGCCGGGTATCTCGCTGGACGCAGCAGGCTCGGTGGTGCTGTGACCGCCCTGACGGCCGGCGTAGCGCTGGGCTGCGCGGTCCCGATCGCGCTTGCCGGTCGAAGGCCGCCGATCACGCCTGAGGGAGCGGCAGACGCGCTGCGCCGGACGGCTGCGCCCCCGACGTTCACCGTGCTGGTGGGCGCTCGCGACGAGGCCGGGGTCCTGCCGGCGCTGGTTGCCGATGTCGCGCGGCAGGACTACCGGGACGAGGACGGACGGCCTCGCTTCGAGCTGGTAGTGGTTGACGATCGCTCATCCGACGGCAGCGGCGAGGTTGTGGTGAGAGCAGCTCGCGAGGCCGGCGTCGAGGCGGCGACGCGCGTGATCCGGCGCGAGGGAGCGCATCTCCCGGACGGAAAGGGAGCGGCCCTGACCGCGGCTCAGCCCGACCTGTGCCGGGGCGACGTGGTGGTCGTGCTGGACGCGGACGCCCGGATCGAGCCCTGGTTTCTGAGACGGGCCGCTGGCTACTTCGCGGCGGGTGCCAGGGCGGTGACGGCGCGCCGCATGATCCTGGACGCGGGATCGAGCTGGTTGGCCGGGGCCCAGGCAGACGAGCAGACTCTCGACGGGGAGATCAACCGCGGCCGCTGGGCCATGGGGGGCTGCTCGGAGTTCCGCGGCAACGGCATCATGGTCAAACGAGATCTGCTGGCGGAGGTGGGTGGCTGGCGGGCGGAGGCGCTCACGGAGGACATCGACCTGTCGAGCCGCATCGCGGCCGGTGCCGGGGAACGTGTCGCCTGGGCGGTGGACGTTGAGGTCTGGGAAGAGCCCGTGAGGTCCGTCGAGGACCTGTGGCGGCAGCGACTGCGCTGGGCCGAGGGGGCTTTCCGCCGGCTGTTCGATCACGGGCAGGCAGTCGTCTCGAGCCGGCGCCTGTCCGTTCGCTCGCGGCTGGATTTCGCGGCCTATGTGGGCCAGCTGGCGGTCCCCACCGTCGTCGTTGGGGCTGCTGCGGCCGCGGCCGCGGCCGGGGGCCGGAGACGGCCTCTTGTGGCTGTCCTGGGGGGATACCTGGGCGTGAGCGCCGCGCTGGGCTGGGATTCGCTGCGCTGGAGCCACGACGGGGAGGGGATGCCGCCGGTGGGTCGGGCGAGGCTGTGGCGGGCGCTGCGGGTGGCGCTGTTCAGCGGGCTCTGGCTGCTTGCCGTTCCGGGTGCCTTGCTGAGGCTGGTAGTCGGTGGCCGCGTCCGCTACCACAAGATGGAGCACGGCAACTCGGACGATAGCAGCAGCCGAGGCGGACGCACGAGGCACGTCTAGGGCCAGATAAGCCGCAGATAAGCGGCCGGGGGTACGGTTGGCTCGTCCAGATGGCGTGGCCGCCAACCGAGTTGGACGTGGGGGCGGCCACACATCCTCTCGTCGGCCTTGCGAGGCGAATCCAGGAGGGAGGGGGAGAGCTGACCGAGGTTAGGCGGCCAGGGCGCCGCCGGGCATCGGCCTGACCGTCGAGGGGCCGGCTCACGCGATCGTACCCGCCGCAGGCATCCGCCCGCCGGATGGGAGGAGATCGATGAAGCGAGCCGCGACCTTTGCGGCCTCGCTGGCGCTGGCAGTCTCGCTATCGGGCGCTGCTGCCGCACCGGCGGCCGCCTACACGGCTCATGTCTGGTCGAATGCGAACGCCTTTGCCAGGCAATGCTTGGGGTTTACGGACAACTACCCCAGGCTCCACTACAACCTCAACGTAAGCCAGCTGGCGAAGCTGGGCTTCAGCCCGGTCCAGGGGGCGCTCGGGGCCGGGTTCACCGGGAGCGCGTTCCTGAGCAACGTCTTCAGCGACTACGCGGTCTACGTCCACAGCCACGGCGACAACTACTGGGCCAGGTCGGGTGCGCCCAAGGTCGACTCGGGTTTCATGCAGGACCCTGGCGTGGGCGACTGCAACAGATCGAGCGACATCGTCCGATCGAGCGCCATCAAGGCCAAGACTCAGGGCACGACATACAACATCGTGATCATGTCCACCTGCATGCTCGGCTCGTCGTCGAGCACCATGCCCGCCGCGTTCCAGATCGAGAAGACGAGGATCTCGACCGATCCTGAGTTCTACCTCGGCTATCCGGTCCACGCCTGGGACAGCGCGAGCTATCGCTTCGAGAGCGCCTTCTGGAGCTACGTCAACGGCGGAATCGGCACCCGGACGCTGTCGCAGGCGTTTGCCTACGCCAGCGCCCTGGGCGGGTACCCGGGCGTCAGCGCCAGCGAGCCGTTCAAGGCCAGCTGGTGGGGGAATCCCAACTACGTCGGCAAGCCGACTCAACCCGCCCTGGAGTGTCCGGTATGTCAGTGAGCATCGTTCGCACAGGACTGAAGGCTGTCGGCCTGGCGGGAGCGATCGCGGCGGCCGTGGTCGTCACGAGCGGCCTGGCGGCGGCAGCGCGGCCGGCCGGTGAGCTACCCGACGTCGGCCGTGGGCCGGCGAGGGTGGAGGTTGCCCTTTCGGGGGACGCCGAAGCTCGGCTCCTGGCCAGGCACGGCCAGGTCAGGGATGCCCTCGGTTTCCCGACGGGGAAGAATCGGGGCGCATGGCATGTCAAGGATGGCTTCAACCACACTGAGTTCGACGAAGTTAGCGAGGTGGCTGCCGGCGGCGAAGTGCTGTCGGTCACCCAGTTCGACGGGCGAGGCCTGCGCCTGGCCGTCAGGCTCGACAAGCCGGCGGCATCGAGAGCGAGCCTGAGGCAAAGCAAGGCCGTGAAGGCGGCCGAGCAGGCGGTTCGTCGGACGGGATTGCCGCTTGGGCCGGTGGCCGTCGCAGAAGCGGATACGGTCAGCGGCGGGCTTGTCGTTCGCTGGGCACGCACCGAGGATGGCGTCCCGGTTCGGGGCGACGAGATCCGAGTGGCTATCCGCCCGGACGGCAGGATCGCCAGCCTGTCGCGGGTCGACCACGCGCTGGCGGCAGGACGAAAGGCGATCAGCTCAGGACGAGCCGTGGAGATCGGCCGCACGATCCTCGACGAATGGTCGGGCCATAGCGAGTCCGACTACGAGATCCAGGGGGCGACTCTGGAGTGGGTCGAGCCGAACGGGATCTTCGATCCGGACCGGATCGGGTCTATGCCGGAGGCGTACCGCCAGGCGTGGGTCGTGGTCGCGAAGCCGACCGGCGCCGCGGCGGAGCACCTCAACCTGCTGGCGCTGTTCATCGACGCCGCCGACGGGTCTCTCATCGGCGGCGACACCGTCCAGTAGGGACGGCACAGGCCGGGGCAGCCCGGTGTCGGAGCAAGGTGGCCGTGGCCGCTCGTGCAGGGCGGCCACGGCCCACAGGAAGGGGGTCAGACTATGGAGGGCTCGTCGGTGAGGGCGGTCGGTGGAGGGGGCCTGGTGCGGAGCCGGTACCTGGCACTGCTGTGCGTTGCGGCGGTTGCGGTGTGCGGGTGCACGCAGGCGGCCAGCTGGGCTTCGAGTCAGGCCGGCTCGTCCGCGTCCCCCACCGAACCGGCCACGTCGGCCACAGAGCCGACGACGTCGCCCACGGAACCGGCGCTGGTACCGGAACGGGTGCTGGCCCTCGGCGGTCCGGCGGGAGGTCCCTACAGCCTCTGGCTGTGGGATGCGGAGAACGGCTGGGATGAGATGGGGGAGGCCGGCACAGCCACGGCCCTTGGCCGCGACGGCCAGGTCCTGCTTCTGGCAGGCCGGGATGGAGTGGAGGTGAAAGCCCTGGACGACGTGGTTGGGCCTGTGGGAGATGGCGCGCAGGAGTGGCATCTCCCACCGCTCGGGTTGCAGGTCGGATCCGTCTCGCGCTCGCCCCTGGGCCGGTTGGCCGTGGTGACCGTCGACGACTCGGGCACGACGTACCTGGTGGAGGATGACTCGGGTCAACCGCAGCCGCTCACGCCGGCACCAGAGCAGCCGTTCAGCCCGGTCGTGGGCTGGCTGGAGGGGGAGCAGTTGCTGGTCTTGACGGTGGATTCTCAGCTCGTTCCGCACCTGGCCGTGGTCGACCCTGCATCCGCAACTGAGAAGATGCTGACCAGCGTCACCGGGGCACGGGTCTTCTGCGTGTCGCCGGACTACGGGACGGTTGCCGTGGCTACCGAGGATGCCGTGTACGTCGCTGCGGCGCCTGTCTGGCTGGCCGACAAGCCCCTGGGGCGGGGATTCGACATCCCGGCCGGCCACGTGGTGTGGGGCCTGGCATTGGACACGGGCGGGAGCCGGCTGGCGATGCTCGTAGGCCGCGTCGAAGCCGATGGCGGAGTGTCCGACGTCCACGACGTCATCTACCGCAAGACAGCCTCCGGCTGGACCAAGGTGGCCGACGCGGAGGTTCCGTTCGAGCGGGGCCCAGGCCAGGTATGGCTCGACTAGGAGAGCTAGGAAAGCGCGGAGCGGGCCCGCCGAGCGCCGGCCGACGCCGCGTCGCGGGCCCGCCAACCTTGAACCGAGCGCCTCGGCACGGATAGAATGCCGCGCGGAGTGAGGCAAGCTCGTAGCGCAAGGAGGGGCCGTGGCCCGGTTCAAGGTTGTCATCGTCGGCTATGGAAACGTGGGCCGGGGGGTGATGCACGCCATCGCCTCAGCCCCGGACGCCGAGCTTGCGGGGATCATCTCCCGCGACCCGGCGCGAGTGAAGCGCGAGGCACCCGACGCCCCTGTCTTCTCGGTGGGCGACGAGGAAGCGTGGAAGAAGCTGGGAGCTGACGTCGCCATCCTGTGCGGTGGATCCGCCAAGGATCTCCCCGAGCAGGGCCCGTTCTTCAGCCGCTTCTTCAACACGGTGGACAGCTTTGACACTCACCACGACATCCCCGACTACTTTGCGATCATGGACAGGACGGCGCGAGAGGCCGGGAAGGTAGCGATCATCTCGACGGGATGGGACCCCGGGGTCTTCTCACTGGAGAGGGTCCTGGCCGACGCCTTCGTGCCGGGTGCCTCGCACTACACCTTCTGGGGCAAGGGCGTGAGCCAGGGTCACTCGGACGCGGCACGCCAGGTGAAGGGTGTCAAGGACGCTCGGCAGTACACGATCCCGGTCCAGTCCGCTCTCGAGAAAGTGAGGGCGGGGGAGAACCCGTCGCTCACTACGAGGGAGAAGCACACCAGGCTGTGCTACGTGGTGGCGGAGCCCGGGGCGGACCAGGCGGCGATCGAGCGCGAGATCAAGGAGATGCCCAACTACTACGCGGACTACGACACCAGCGTGGCCTTCATCTCCGAGGAGGAGATGAAGAAGGGCCACTCGGCGTACCCTCACGGCGGCTTCGTGATGGCCACCGGCAAGACGGGCGACGGAAGCTCCACGCTGACGGAATACCGCTGCCAGTGGGGGAGCAACCCGGCGGCCACCGGGAGCATCCTGCTGGCCCACGCGCGGGCCGCGGTGAGGCTCTCGCAGGAAGACAGGCCGGGAGCTCTCACCATCCTGGACATACCCGCGGCGTACTTCAGCTCGCGCACGGCTGAGGAGCTGCGCGAGAAGTACATGTAGGCCGCCCCATGGCGGACAGGCTTCACTTCGGAGGAGTCAGCGGCCGGACGGTGGTCGGGGCGGCGTCCAGGTTCGGGACGCCGCTCTACCTCTACGACGAGGCCTTCATCAGGGAGAAGTGCCGGGAGATCTCCGGGATGCCGAATGCCTTCGGCCTGGAGCCCCGCTACGCGATGAAGGCCAACTCCGGCAGGGCCGTTCTCCAGCTGATCCACAGCGAGGGCCTCGGCATCGACGCCAGCTCGCTGAACGAGGCTCGTCGAGCCCATGCGGCCGGCATTCCGCTTGGGTCGATCATGCTCACGACTCAAGAGGTTCCGCGCGGCGCCGACAGAGCGGACCTCGAGCGGATGATGGCCGCCGGGATGCGCTACAACGTGTGCTCCCTGCTCCAGCTGGAGCTGGTCGCCGATTTCGCCGCTCGGAAGAAGCTCCCCCTGTCTATCCGCATCCACCCGGGACAGGGCGCCGGAGAGTCGGCCACGCGGAACACCGGGGACAAGTACTCGTGCTTCGGGGTTCACCTGGCGGACTTGCCGGGCGCGCTCTCCATGGCGGGGGACCGGGGGATCGTGTTCGACGCCGTTCACGTCCACATCGGCTCCGGCGGCGACCCGGAGAAGTGGCGCGAGAACGTGGACCGCGAGATCGCCTTTCTGGAGGAGCACCTCCCGCAGGCGGAGCGCATCAACTTCGGCGGGGGGCTCAGGACCGCTCGAATGCCGGACGAGACATCCGCGGACGTCGGTGCCCTGGGAGCGTACGCCAAGCGGAGACTCGAGGAACTCCATACCCGTACGGGCAGGAAGATCGTCATGGAGGTAGAGCCCGGCACGTACGTCATGGCCAACGCCGGCTACCTGGTGACGACCGTGATCGACGTCAAGGCGACGGGGCCGGACGGCTTTCAGTTCCTGGTTTGCGATGGCGGGATGGAAGTGAACGCGCGGCCGCTCCTCTACGGTTCCCGCCACCCGTTCTACGTCGTCAGGAAGGACGGGACGGTGGCCTCCTCGGAGTTCGATTCTGGCGGGCTGGATCGCGCCCGGGACCTCCGGGTGGTGGTGGGGCGATGCTGTGAGAGCGGGGACTCCCAGAGCCTGGACGAGGAGGGGCACATCGTTCCCCGCCTCATCGCGGAGGCGTCGGCCGGCGACTTCCTCGTGGTGGGAGGGTGCGGCGCCTACTGCTCCAGCATGACCCCCTTTGCGTACAACTCCCATACCCAGGCGCCGGAGCTTCTCCTGCGCCTGGATGGGAGGCTCGACGCTATCCGCCGGCCTCAGACCCTGCGCCAGATGACCGCGAACGAGGAAGGTCTGAGGAACTAGACGACCAGGCGGCCAGACGGCCAGGTGGACCGGCCCCCAGCGGAAGACCCGGATCCAGGCTCCGGTTCAAACGTGCCTGTGCTACGATCCGGCCCGCACAGGGGCGGTTAGCTCAGTTGGTTAGAGCGCATGCTTGACATGCATGAGGCCAGAGGTTCAAGTCCTCTACCGCCCACCAGGAGCCACCGGCATTAGCCGGTGCCAGATGGACAAAGCGTCGAGCGGGACACGCCCCGCCGGTCGAGCCGAAGAGAGCCTCCGCGCCGCATCCCGGAGCTGAGAGCGGAGGCGGCAATCGCCGGCACAGGCACCACCCGCGAGTGGCCGGAGAACCGGCCCGGGTTCCGCCCGTTAGAGCGGCACGAGCGCACGCAGGGCTACGAGCTCGAGCGTGAAGGCGGGTGGAACCGCGAGAGAAGCCTCTCGTCCTGTCGGACGGGAGGCTTCGTGCACATAGGTTGGGCGCGCCGGCAGCGGCGGCGGAAGGATGGTCGAGATGAGCCGAGACGAGAAGAGCCAGAAGGCGGAGCCCGCGGTGGCTGACGCCCCGGACGAAGACGAGCTGTTCACGACCGTAGAGCGCGGCTCGACCGAGGAGCTCCTCGACGCCGGAGCGCAGTCCGATCTGGATGCGATGCGGCACTCGGCAGCGCACGTCATGGCCGAAGCTGTGGTCGCGCTGTTCCCGGACGCTCAGCTCGGGATCGGGCCGGCCATAGAAGACGGCTTCTACTACGACTTCCTCCTTCCGAGGCCGCTGACGCCCGACGACCTGGCGGCGATCGAGGCGGGCATGGCCGCCTCTATCAATGCGGACCACGAGTTCGTGAAGAAGGAGGTGTCCTGGGCTGACGGGCGGTCCTTCTTCGCCTCGAAGGACCAGCCGTTCAAGGTGGAGATCCTGGACGATCTGGCGACGCGTGCCCGCGAGGAGGGTGAGGCTGCGCCGCCCACCAGCACCTACGAGCACGGAACCTTCATCGACCTCTGCAAGGGACCCCACGTCGCCAGCACCGGCAAGATCGGGCCGTTCAAGCTGATGGCCGTGGCCGGCGCCTACTGGCGCGGCTCCGAGAAGCGCCCGATGCTGCAGCGCATCTACGGCACGGTCTGGCCCAGCCAGGAGGAGCTAGATGGCTACCTCCACCGGCGAGAGGAGGCCAAGCGCCGCGACCACCGGCGCCTGGGTGTGCAGCTGGATCTCTACAGCTTCCACGACGTCAGCCCCGGTTCGGCCTTCTGGCATCCGAAAGGCCAGCGCCTGTGGCGCATCCTCGAGACCGCCATCCGCGAGGTCCAGGACAAGCGCGGCTACCAGGAGGTCGCCACGCCGATGCTGGTGCACAAGAAGCTGTGGGAGCAGTCGGGGCACTGGGCCAACTACAAGGACAACATGTTCATCCTCGAGTCGGAGGGCCAGACCTTTAGCCTCAAGCCGATGAACTGCCCCGAGAGCACCTTCATCTACAAGAGCAAGCTGCGGTCCTACCGCGACCTGCCGATCCGCCTGACCGACTTCGGACGGCTCCATCGCAACGAGCGGTCGGGCACTCTCTCCGGGCTGACGCGGGTGCGCCACTTCGTTCAGGACGACGGCCACATCTACCTCCGCCCGGACCAGCTCCAGGACGAGATAGCCGCTCTGCTGGGGGAGGTCTACGAGGTCTACGGCTGGTTCGGCCTGGAGCCCCGGTTCACCTTCGGGACCAGGCCGGACAAAGCCCTGGGCGATCCGGCCCTGTGGGAGAAGGCCGAGGCCCAGATCAAGGCCGCGCTGGACGCCCTCGGCAAGCCCTACACCCTGAAGCCCGGCGATGGCGCCTTCTACGCGCCGAAGATCGACATCCAGATCGACGACGCGCTGGGCCGGGAGTGGCAGACGGCCACCATCCAGGTTGACCTGGTGATGCTGCCCGAGCGGTTCGACTGCACCTACATCGACGAGAACGGCCAGGCCGTCCGGCCGATGACCATCCATCGGGCTATCTACGGCTCGCTGGAACGGTTCATCGGCGTCCTCGTGGAGCATTTCGGCGGAGCCTTCCCCGTCTGGTGTGCGCCGGTGCAGGCCATCCTCATCCCGATCGCCGACCGGCATGTGGAGGGCGCCCGCGAGCTGGCCGGCCTCATGACGTCAGCCGGTCTCCGCGTGGAGGTCGACGATTCGGACGCCCGAATGCAGAACAAGATCCGCCTGGCCCAGGAGCAGAAGATCCCCTACATGCTCGTGCTGGGCGACCGCGAGATCGAAGGCCGAACGATCGCGGTGCGGAACCGGGCAGGAGAGCAGGAGAATGGAGTGCCATGGGACGCTTTCGTCAGCCGCGTGTCCGAGGAGACGACGGCGCGTAAGCCCTGACAGCGACCCGGCAGAGCGAGTCGGCGGTCAACTCGCCAGGTAGAGGTCCCAGCCGGTGATGGTCTGGCTGGCGATCCAGATCTCGGTGCCCGTCGGATCGGTTCCGTAGCCGGTCCAACGGACGCTGAACAGGAAGGCGTGGGCCGCGTCGACCTCCGATCCCCAGCTCGTCCCGATAAGCCAGCTGCTCAGGGGCAGGGTCTTGGGGTTGGCCCGCAGGACGTACTCCGGTCCGCTGGCCTTGAGGCGTGCGGACCGATCCTTGGTGAAGGCGGACATGGAGCCCCATCTCGCCCTGCAGGCCGGGCCGAGCATGAACCAGGCGTCGATGTACCGGCCATCGATCAGTGCCTGGACGTAGGCCTCCATAGCGTTGTAGGCCGCGGGGGCGGGGGAGGTGGGCCGGGGAGTGGCCGGCGTCCCAGTGGGGGATGGAGACGGCGTCGGGCTCGGGGTGGGCGAGGGGCTCGCGGTCGGCACAGGCGTGGGCGACGGAGTGGGCGGGGCCGACCCGGAGCAAGCCAGGACGGTACAGACGACCAGCAGCATCGTCATGCCGAGACTGGCGCTTGCCCGTGACATGGCCGCTCCCTTCCCTTGATTCGCGCGCTCTTCAAATGATCACACAGGCCTCTCTGACGCGGGGGATCGGGCACTTTGGGGCGCGCCGCGAGGGGCCCGGCCCGATGTTTGCCGCGCTCGAAACGCCTGTGCTATAGTCCCGCGGGCGACCGCCTGGTGCAGCTGTGCGCCAGGATTCGGGCGCTCGCCCGTTTCGGAAGCGGACTGGCCGAGAAGGGCACCGGAACACGCAGACTGGGGGTTCGCCATCAGCCGAGACCTGCGCGTGAACCAGATGATCCGCGTCTTCGACTTGCGGGTCGTCGACGAAGACGGTAGCCAGCTTGGCGTCATGCGCACCGCAGACGCCTTGAGGCTTGCGCAGGAGCGAGGGCTCGACCTGGTAGAGGTTGCTCCGCTGGCCAGCCCTCCGGTGGCTCGACTCCTTGACTTCGGTCAGTACAAGTACGAGCTGACCAAGCGGGAGAAGGAAGCCAAGCGCCGGCAGCGCGCGGTGACGTTCAAGGAAGTGCGGCTCAAGCCGAAGATCGGCGTGGGCGACTTCGATACCAAGGTCAGGCGGGCCGTCCAGTTTCTGCGGGAGGGCGACCGGGTCAAGGTCACTGTCCAGTTTCGGGGCCGCGAGCTGACCCATCCGCAGATCGGGCGGGACCTGCTCGACAGGTTCGCCGAGTTGGTCCAGGAACACGGTGTGGTCGAGAGGCCCCCGCTGCTGGAAGGCAAGTCGATGCACATCAGCCTGGCCTCGGTCCACAAGCCGAAGCTTCTCGAAGCGTCGTCGGGCAAAATCAAGGACGAACATGACGCCGCCGCTGAGGAGGCAGCGCCCCCGAAAGAGACCAAAGTGGAGGCTCCGGCGAAGCCGGCTCGCTCCAGATCCGCGCCGAAAGCCGGCACGGAGCCTACTGAGAAGGTGAACTAACGTGCCCAAGATGAAGAGCCACAAGGGGACCCAGAAGCGGATCGGGGTCACCGGCGGCGGCAAGGCCTATCGCGTCAAGGCGTGGCGCGGCCACCACCTGGAGATCAAGTCCTCGCGCCGCACCAGGCGCTACGCGGGCAAGGCGCTCGTAAGCGACGAATCGCGCGACCAGATCCGCCGCCTGCTGCCGTATCTGGGAGCCCGATAGAGCAATGGCACGAGTCAAGCGTGGCGTAACCGCCCACCGCCGGCACAAGCGGCTTCTCAAGGGGGCACGGGGCCGGACCGGCACCAACTCGAAGCTCGTCAAACGAGCCCGCGAGTCGATGCTCCACGCCCTGGCGTATGCGACGCGCGATCGCAAGCAGCGCAAGCGCCAGATGCGGGAGCTGTGGATTATCCGCATCAATGCCGCGGCGCGCCAGAACGGCACGACCTACGCCAAGCTGATCGCCGGCATGAAGGCCACCAACATCGAGCTGGACCGCAAGATCCTGGCCGATCTGGCGATCCGCGATCCGCAGGCCTTCGCCAAGGTGGTAGCGACCGCGACGGGCGCCAGCGCCTGAACCTGACAACCGAACCAGAGGCGTAGACGGAGAAGAGGCGAGGACAGGTCCGCCAGGGAGGACGGGTCGGCGACTGGAAGCCCGTTCGGGATCGATCTCGCCGGTTCGCTCCCGAGCCGTTCGCTGAACCCCTTTCCCGGGTGCGTAGGCGAACCGCCCGGCCCCCGATACAGGGCCTGGGGTCGCCGCCAACGGCGACCCAAAGCGCCATACCGTGAAGGGTATGGAAGCGGGGTGGTACCGCGAGCCCTCGTCGTCCCCGCATCGAGATGGATGCGGAGAATGTCGAGGGCTTGGTGATTCAGGCCTGGGCCGCGGAGGCGAGCCCGGAAGAAGGCGAGGACGCAAGCGTGGATTTCGAGAGCCTCAGCTCGGACCTGCGGCAGCTCAAGGAGCGGGCCCTGGGCGATATCGCCGGCGCCGCGGATCCGGATGCCCTTGACGAGCTGCAGATCCGCTATCTGGGCAAGAAGGGCGAGCTGACGGCCGTCCTGCGGGGCATCGGAGCCCTGCCGCCCGAGGATCGGCCACGCGTCGGCGCGGTAGCCAACGAGGTCGGCGAGGCGGTGAAGGGCGCCCTCGCGGAACGTGGAACGGCGCTTCGGTCGGTCGCTCAAACGCAGCGCCTGGCGGGGGAGGCCGTGGATGTGACCCTCCCCGGCCGGGCGGTGGCTCGCGGCGTGCTCCACCCCATCCCTGAGACGATCGCGGCCATCGCGGAGGTATTCGGCCAGTTCGGCTTCGTGTCCTACGACGGCCCCGAGGTCGAGAGCGACCTGCGCAACTTCCAGATGCTCAACATCCCCCTGGATCACCCGGCCCGCGATCTGTGGGACACGCTCTACGTGGACATCCCGGGCCATCTGCTGCGGACGCACACCAGCCCGGGCCAGATGCACGTGATGCAGACTGCCAAGCCGCCGATCCGGGCGCTCCTGCCCGGTCGCTGCTTCCGCTACGAGGCCGTCGACGCCAGCCACGGCTTCGAGTTCTACCAGGTTGAGGGGCTGATGGTCGACGAGGGGACGACCATGGCCGACCTCAAGGGGCTGCTCGACGAGTTCGCCCACGCCATGTTCGGGCCGCACCGGACGAGGTTCCGGCCCGGCTACTACCCCTTCACCGAGCCGTCGGTCGCCTTCGACGTCGAATGCGTGGTGTGCGGAGGCGTCGGCTGTCCGGCCTGCTCGAAGTCGGGCTGGATGACGATCCTGGGGGCCGGCATGGTCCACCCGGTCGTCCTGCAGTACGGCGGCATCGACCCCGAGCGCTACCAGGGCTTCGCCTTCGGGATGGGGGTGGAGCGCATCGCGAACCTGCGGCATGCCGTGCCCGACGTCCGCTACTACCTTGAGAACGACCTGCGCTTCCTGGAGCAGTTCCGATGAGAGTGCCGCTTTCCTGGCTGCGCGAGTACGTCGACATCGGGCTCACGCCCGAGCAACTTGCAGAACGGCTGACGCTGCTGGGCATGGAGGTCCAGAGTCTCGAGCGCTGGGGCGCCGATTGGCGGAGCGTCGTCGTGGGCGAGCTGCTCACGGTCGAGAAGCACCCCCGAGCCGACAGGCTTCACCTCACCACCGTCAACATCGGCGTGGGTGAGCCGCTGCAAATCGTCTGCGGCGCCCACAACATCGCCCCGGGACAGCGTGTGCCGGTGGCTCTGCCGGGGGCCGTACTGCCCGGCGACCGGCGGATCGAGCGCACGGAGAAGATGGGCGTCGCCTCGGAGGGAATGCTCTGCTCGGGCGACGAGCTGAGCATCACCACCGACGCCGAGGGCATCCTGATCCTGCCGCCGGAGACCCGTCTGGGCGCGGATTTGTCGGACCTGTACGGCGACGTCGTGCTCGACGTCGATGTCAAGCCGAACCGCGGCGATGCCTTGTGCCTGATCGGCCTGGCCCGTGAAGTCGCCGCCGTGACCGGGGCGACCGTCCGCTGGCCGGAGATCAGCCTGGAGGAGAAGGGGAAGGACGTCTCCACCCATCTGAAAGTCGAGGTCAACGAACCCGGCCTGTGCACGCGATTCGTGGGCCGGTGGGTCAGCGGGGTGAAGATCGGGCCTTCGCCCGACCAGATCCAGATGCGGCTCCAGGCGGCCGGGATGCGGCCCGTCAGCAATGTCGTCGACGCCTCGAACTACGTGATGCTCGAGATGGGCAAGCCCACTCACACCTTCAACGGGGCGGCCGTGAGGGGCAGCACGATCATCATCCGGCTGGCTCAGCCGGGCGAACGGCTCGAGACGCTGGACCACGTCGAGCGGGAGCTGACGCCGGACACGCTGATCATCGCCGACCATCAGGGTCCCATCGGTATCGCCGGTGTCATGGGCGGCGCCGACAGCGAGATCACCGACGCGACGACTGAGATCGCCATCGAGTCGGCCGTCTTCGACGCCGTGAGCGTTCGCCGCACCGGTCATCGCTACGCGCTCCGCTCCGAGGCCAGCCTGCGCTTCGAGAAGGGCCAGGAGGCCCGCCTGGCGCGGCTCGGCGCCGACCGCGTTGCTCAGTTGACGGTGGCCTGGGCCGGTGGCATGGTGGCCAAGGGCCGCGTCGACACCGCCCCCGACGAACCCAAGCCCGGGCGACTCGCCTTCCGGCCGTCACGGGTTTCCAGGCTCCTGGGCGGCGAGGTGCCCGTCGAGGAGCAGCGTGAGCTGCTGGCGCGGGTGGGGCTGGAAACGGAGGCGGCGCCCGCCGGCACGTCCATTCGCGTCGCCGAGGACCCGCAGCCGCTCGCGGTGGAGGCAGGGGACGAGCCGGTTCTGGTGGCCATG